>OQVS01001097.1_pt1 | contig 18681 bp, 12 predicted proteins | sample 1691601 | NCBI WGS metagenome assembly OQVS01 (sample SAMN03418268, study PRJEB22391) | human gut metagenome | biome: human-gut; feature: organic feature; material: feces | host: Homo sapiens | place: Tanzania | collected 2013-01
TGAAAACGTCCAATGTTTTTTCAAAAACGTCCAATGTTTTTTTTAAAACAACGGTATGTTTTTAAGTGCCACTGCCGGTGGAGTTGAAAATATTAATAATGAGGCAGTTGCTGATTTTTTGGATAAAGTAAAAACAACTGCCGGGTCGCTTTCGGGAATAGACCTTATTTACACACCTTCACGGCACACCAGTTCTCCCTTTCGGCATAAGATTCCAAGCGCAACCCGTTTTCTTCGCAAACCTTTTGGATGGCAGCAATGTCTTCTGTGTAGAAACCACTCATGAAGAGCAAAGAGCCAGGCTTCATGCAGGCTGTGTAGAGAGGAATGTCACGGAGCAAAATATTGCGGTTGATATTGGCGAACACGATATCGAACATCCCGAACCGGGCAATCTGTTCCGCACCGCCCAAGGCGATTTCAATTTCTTCTGTATGGTTGAACCGGATGTTCTCCAAGGCGTTGTTGTATGCCCATTCGTCTATGTCGATTCCCACCACTCTTTTGGCTCCCCTCATTTGGGCGAGAATGGCGAGCACGGCAGTCCCGCATCCCATGTCCAATAACTCTTTCCCGTCCAGGTCAAGTTTTAACATCTGCTCTATCATCAAATAGGTAGTCGCATGGTTGCCCGTCCCGAAAGCCATTTTCGGGTCGATGGTGATTGGATATGTAAATCCCGGCTCTTCCGGATGGAAAGATGCCTTGATGATGCACTCATTCCCGATGCGAATAGGTTTGAAATAGTTCTTTTCCCACTCTTCGTTCCAATCTTTGCTCTCCACATATTTGACTTGGTAGTCGAACCGGATTCCCTCCAAAGGGAAAGAGTCTATTTTGGATTGCAGGTCCGCTTCGGAAAAAGCCCCTTCCGGAACAAATGCTTGCAGCCCGTTTTCATTTTCGGTGAAACTTTCAAATCCTATTTCGCCCAATTCGGAGGCCAATATGTCGCTGATGATGCTTGGTTCTAAACTTGATTCATAAGAAAAGTCTACTTCGTAATAATTCATATATATACATTTTAGTGTTCTGTCAGGCAAATATATCGCTTTTTGGCGAATCTCCCGGGGTTTCATCATTATAATCATATTGCATCATGCTTTCCGGCATAATCATTTTGTACTAAAATAAAAGAAAAACGCCTCCATATAGAACCTGTTTAAATATTTAGCCTTACCTTTGTCAAGCAAACAAAAAATAATAAGATACGGTATGTCTATATCCCGTTTTAATGCAGTAGAAAAAGCTTCCAACCGGAAAGCGGTGGAGGCGCACACTCCGAAACAGAAGGTGTCGGAGTATTATGGGGAAAACGTTTTCAACCGGAAAGCAATGCAAAAGTTCCTCTCCAAAGAAACCTTTAAAGCATTGACCCAATCCATTGACAACGGAACGCCGATAGATAGAGAAGTAGCCAATCATGTCGCAGCCGGCATGAAGATGTGGGCATTGGAAAAGGGCGTGACCCATTACACGCACTGGTTCCAACCTTTAACCGATGGAACTGCTGAGAAACATGACGCTTTCGTCGAACATGACGGGAACGGCGGGGTAATCGAAGAGTTCAGTGGGAAACTTTTGGTGCAACAAGAGCCGGATGCTTCCAGTTTCCCGAGCGGAGGCTTGCGTAATACTTTCGAGGCAAGAGGCTATTCTGCCTGGGATCCATCTTCCCCTGCCTTTATTGTTGATGACACACTTTGTATCCCTACTGTGTTTATCGCTTACACCGGAGAGGCATTGGACTATAAAACTCCGCTTATCCGCTCCATCGAGGCATTGAACCAGGCGGCAATGGATGTATGCCATTACTTTAGTGATGATGTGAAGAAGATTACTGCCTATTTGGGCTGGGAACAGGAATATTTCTTGATAGACGAGGACCTTTATTCCGCCCGCCCCGACCTTTCGCTTACGGAACGCACCTTGTTGGGGCATGAAAGTGCGAAGAACCAGCAGCTCGATGACCACTATTTTGGTGCGATTCCATCCCGTGTGCAGGAGTTTATGAAGGATTTGGAGGTCGAATGTTACAAACTGGGCATTCCGGTCAAGACAAGGCATAACGAGGTCGCTCCCAACCAATTTGAATTTGCCCCTATTTACGAGGAGTGCAATTTGGCTAATGACCACAACCAGTTGCTGATGTCCATCATGAAACGTGTTTCACGCCGCCACAACTTCCGGGTGTTGTTGCACGAAAAGCCATTCAAAGGGATAAACGGTTCCGGTAAACATTGCAATTGGTCCATGGGAACCAATACGGGAATCAATCTCTTTTCCCCGGGCAAGGACAGGGAGGACAACTTGCGCTTCATCACTTTCATTGTCAATACCATCATGGCGGTTTACAAATACAACGCACTGTTGAAGGCAACGATAGCATCTGCCACGAATGCCCATCGCTTGGGTGCAAACGAAGCTCCGCCTGCAATCATATCCACTTTCTTGGGTTCACAGATTTCGGACATATTGAATAAGTTCGAGAATAGTTCCATTGAGGATGCCATCGAAGTGGACGATAAGAAACGCCTGCATTTGGGATTCGGGCAAATACCGGAACTGTTGTTGGATAATACCGATAGAAACAGGACATCGCCTTTTGCCTTTACCGGGAATCGTTTTGAGTTCCGTGCATTGGGGTCGTCTGCCAATTGCGGCTCCGCCATGTTGGCTTTGAACTCGGCTGTCGCCTACCAGCTCCGCCAGTTCAAAGAGGATGTGGAAAAGCTGAGGGCAAACGGGAAGAGCAAGGAGGTCGCCATATTCGAGGTGTTGAAGAGTTATATCAAGGAATCCAAAGCGATACGTTTTGACGGAAATGGATATAGCGATGCTTGGAAAGAGGAAGCTGAGAGACGCGGCTTGGATTGTGAAAACAGCGTCCCGTTGCAATATGACGCCTATTTGAAACCCGAAGTCGTGGAGATGTTTGAAAAGACGGGTGTCTTGAACAAGAAGGAGCTGGAAGCGCGCAACGAGGTGAAATGGGAAATCTATATTAAGAAGGTGCAAATCGAAGCCCGTGTCTTGGGCGATTTGTCATTGAACCATATCATCCCGGTTGTCATCCGTTACCAGACTGTCTTGTTGGAGAACTTGACCCGTTTGAAAGAGACCTTCAGCGATGAGGAATATGCGGAATTGTCGGAGGAGCCGCGCCGCTTGATCCGTAAGATATCGAGCCACATCACGGTTGTGACGAAGCAAGTGGATAATATGATTGATGCGCGCAAGAAAGCGAACCAGATTGCCGACATGCGCGAGCGTGCGATTGCTTATCACGACACGGTCGCTCCGTTCTTGGATGAAATCCGTGGACATATAGATGATTTGGAACTGATGGTGGACAATCAGATTTGGCCTTTGCCGAAGTATAGGGAGTTGTTGTTCATCCGGTAATAAATAAAAAGAGGTTGCCTCCATTTGGGAAGCAACCTCATTATCTATCTAACCAAATACTTAGTGCTTTTTTGATTAAGAGAATAATTTGTTAGAAGAGATTGAGTGATTAGAACATGTTATCATCGAAGTCTGAAGCCTTGACTCTGAAAACATGCCCGTTGCGGGAAAAGATGAGCTCACCGTTTTCTTTCTTTTTTTGACTAACTAAACGTCTGAAAGCCACATTAGCTCCCTTAACAATACTTTCCTCAAATTCTCTTAGTTCTTTTTCAGTCATGATCTTCAAGTTTTTTGTAAACAGCCTGATTGAATATCTCTTTTTTGTCATTCTTGAAGCCTTTGGCAATTACCTCCATTGGCGACATCGAATTGTCTGTAATCATCCAGTAATCACAAATAGGAAGATATAGTTCAAAAAGATTGTGTATTCCGGCTTCGTATCTCCTCCGGATTGTTTTCTCCGGAATGTTGTGACCGCCGGCAGCTACCCGTTGCTTTACTCTTGCTATGGCTAGTTCTGGCGTATTTAACCAAAAGTACAATAACGTCACATAATAACCTTCCTTTTGGGCCTCTTTGATTAAATTGGCTACCGACCTTGTCGCCAAGGCGGTTTGCATCGCAAAAGTCTCACCCAATGCGATTAATTCTTTAATCCTTTTATACATGATGCGACTTGCCTCAACTGCTACGGCTATGCTGTCGGCATTAAAAGGAGATAGACCTTTTGCTATCTCGTCGGAATTAACGAACTCCTTACATTTTAGCATTTCCGGTAGAATCGTAAATGAAGCAGTTGTCTTCCCTGCTCCGTTGCAACCCGCTATGATATATAAATAAGGCACTTTATTCTGCATTTTTACGATGCAAATAAAATAATAGTTATGCACATAAACAAATTATTTGACACATTTATTTCGTTAATGTGCAAAAAAAGTACTTAAAAGCGCATGATTCGTGAGGGAAAACCACGGTTTTGTCCAAATTGGCATGGAAAAAGGGGTTAAAAAGGCTTTAGGACGGTATCGGGAAGATTAGTTTTATTTCACAGCGGAATAAATTTAATTAGCATAGAAGTTTCCGTGGCGGAGGAATTCATTCCATATATTTGCAAGCAAGAATTATAAAGATGTGATGATGAGCAAGTGCTGTGTGATATGTTTGATTCTCTTTTGGGAAGTTTGCCAAAAGGCGGATGCCCAGATATGGAGCAAGAATGATTCCATCCGTTTGGCAAATATCCTTTCCGGGAAAGATACGTTTCGGATAAACCCCGAATTTCAACGTGCCATTAAAAATGGGACATTCATCAATACGGAGCCTGTGGGGAAAATGCGCATGTCGCATTCCTCATTGCCGATAACCAAAGATTTTTCCGAATACATTAAATTGGACAGGAAAGCTCTTTCGAATGCGGAGCACTCCACCATCAAGAATGCTCCGGATTTCAAGGCATTGACTCCCCAAGCGGCGATGCATGTCCAATCAGAGCGGGGAACTTCGGAAGAGTTGCGAATCAACCCGAAGGCATACGCCATCCCTTTGTCCATCATCCGAGAGGCAAAATCCCGTTCGTCGTTAGCCACTTTCGATGCCAACCATCTGTTGTCTTATATGTTGAGTTCCTCCTATCGCCAGAAGTTGAAGAACTCCAAACGCATGACGCACCTGCTGTACCAACGGCTTCCCACTCCGGAAATCCTGCGGAAGCAGAAGGCGTTCCGCAAAGCGCATCCCGAGTTGGTCATGGAGAAGGATTCTGTCAAATGAATCTCTAAAACTCAGGCTTTTCCCCTTTTTCTCCAGCCAACCACCACTCAATCATCCTCCGGGCGATGCTCAACTTGCTGGGCAATTCCGGCAGATTGTCTTTGCTGAAGAATGATCCTGTGCTTAGCTCTTCATCTTGGAGTCTGATTTTCCCGCTGACATAATCGGCGAAGAAGCCCACCATGATGCCGCTTGGATAAGGCCACGGTTGGCTGCCGAAATAGCTGATGTGGTTGATGGTCAGTCCGGTCTCTTCCATCACTTCGCGTTGGATGCACTGTTCCAATGTCTCACCGACTTCCAAGAATCCGGCTACCAATCCGTGGAAGCTGCCTTTGAAATTGCGGGCATGGACCAACAATACCTCTTCTCCTTTGTGTATCAAGACAATGATGGCAGGAGAGATGACCGGATAGGTTTCCTTTTTGCATTTCGGGCAGTATTTGCTGATGTGTGTGTGCCAAGTCATAGGAGAACCGCAAGCCGGGCAATATTGGCTGTTGCGGTCCCAATAGACCAATTGGTATGCTTTTCCGGCACGTTTATACCAATCTTTGGGCAGATAATCCCAGCTTGCCCGCAATCCTATTTGTAGATATTGTTCATCTTCCGGATATGCTTCATCGACAGAGGCAGCATGCGCCGGAATGTCGTGGTCGAGGACAACCTCGAATGAGTTGGTTGCCGGAATGGGAGGATTCTCTCCAAACGGAATGGAATATTTTCCTCCTTCTTCTTTCTTTACCAGTATTTTATCTTGATAAAATAAAAACCAATAACTATTATTATGATTCTTTTCCATCCTAAGTAATGTCTGTTTTTCGTGCAAAATAACACAAACTATTTGGTTTGTGGAGTTGTTTTATGTAAAAAATCAAGCTTTACATTATCTTTGCATAGAACTTTACTGTTTGCGTATGAAAACATGGATTAAGCGGATAGGAATTTTTTTATCAATACCCACAATATTGGCGATGATCGTGTCGCTTCTTTTGTACATTCCTTCCTTCCAGAACTTCGCGGTAAGGCAAGCCATGCAGTATGCGAGCGAGGCGACAGGCATGCACATCCAGATGGAACGGATCCGTCTTTCTTTTCCAATCCGATTGAAGGTGCAAGGACTGTTGGTCATGCCAGATACAATCCCGGCGGATACATTGCTCTCTTTAAAAGAGCTCCAATTGCAAATCCGTCCGTGGCCTTTGCTGAGCAAAGAGCTGTTGGTCGAATCTGTCGGCTTGAAGCAACTGAAATTGAATACCGGTAATCTGATAGAAGGAATGGTCTTGAAAGGAGGCGTGCGGTCTGTGTTGGCAAAGGCGGACAGGATCAGCTTCTCTTCCGAAAAGGCGACCTTGAACAAGTTGGATTTGACGGATGCCGCCTTGACGCTTGTTGTTACAGATACCACATCCCGCCCGGACACTGTGCCAAGCGAACCCTTGAACTGGCTTTTTAGTTTGGATAAAATAGATTTGAACAGGGTGGCGCTTGCGTTGCAGATTCCACAAGATTCCATGCGTGTGGCAGGATTTATCCAAGAGGCGAAACTGAGGGACGGGAAAGTTGATTTGGGCAACTCCCGTTATGGAGCCAAGTCATTCAGGTTGTCACAATCTATCATCCGTTACGATATCGGGGAGCAGGCGGCTTTGCCTGGAATAGACCCTTCCCATCTTGCCCTTTCAGATGTCAACATCTCTTTAGGCTCTTTGTTATACAGCGGAAAGGAGTTGGGCGTGGTCATAGACCGCTTTGCCTTTAAGGAGCGTTCCGGATTTGAAGTGACGAAATTCCAAGGCAAGGTGAAAGGGGACAGTACTTCTCTGAAAGTGCCGGAATTGACATTGTTGACACCGCATACGGCTATTGATTTGGAAATCTCCATACCTTATACGGCTTTCAACAAACAGCCGAAAGGGGAGTTGAACATCCATTTGGACGGGAAAGTCGGGAAGGATGACGTGATGGCTTTGTTGGGTGATTTGCCGGAGTCATTCGTCCAAGCCTATCCGGACAAAGAGTTGGAATTGTGTCTCAAGGCCAACGGAAATATGAAGAAACTGGAACTGGAGAAAGCGGAGATCCGTTTGCCGGGCGCGTTTGATTTGGAAGCCAAAGGACACGGGGTGTGGTTGAATAAGCCGGACAAAAGGGAAGCGGATTTGGCATTGGAGGGCCGCACGGACAATTTGGGCTTCTTGTTGGATTATTTGCCTGAGGAGTCGAGGGGGAATTGGAACATTCCCCGCCACATGACATTGACGGGAGATGCGAAGATGCGAAGGGAGCAGTTCAAAACGGATTTGCTTTTCAAGGAGGGCGACGGGAAAATCCTGTTGTCCGGAGCTTTTGACCAACACGATGAACGTTATAAAGTCCAGTTCGCCATAGACAGTTTGGAACCTGTGCATTTCATGCCCAACGATTCCCTCTATTGGATGAATGCAAAGATAGAAGTTGCCGGCCAAGGATTGAATCCTTATGACTCGTTGGCGTGGATGAAATTGGAGGGCGCGGTATCAGATATGCGTTATGGCAAAGCCTCTATTTCGGACATCACGATGAAAGGGTCATTGAAGGAGAACAACCTGCTGTTTGATTTGAACAGCAATTATCCTTTGGCAAAGATGGATGCCTCGTTGAATGCCTTTTTGAGGGAGGAGCGCATCAAAGCTATGTTGATAGCCGATATGCAACATATCGACTTGGAATCCCTTCACATAAGCGATGTGCCTCTGACCATGTCTTTCCAGATATTTGCCGAAGCCGAGACGGACATGAAGGAAAAGTATGATGCCGATTTGACTTTGGGAAACTGGGAACTGACCACGGTGAAAGGTGTTTCCCGCCCGAAAACGTTGGTGCTGAAGACCCGGACCAACTATGATTCGACTTTTGTCTCGTTTCATGCCGGGGACTTGGAGTTGAAAATGGAGGGCAACATGGGACCGATGAGGTTGGGCAAGCAGTGGGCAACTGTCTCGGGTGAATTATCCCGGCAGTTGTTACAAGATTCTGCCATCTATTTGAACAAGCTGCATCCGTTGTTGCCGGAAACGCATATACAATTGACGGCAAAGAGGGACAACCCGATATATAACTTCTTGCAAATCCATTATATGGGTTTCAAAGAGATGCAAGTGGACGCATTTGTTTCCCCCGAAAAGGGCATCGGCTTGAATGCGCATGTGCATAACTTCTTGCGTGACACTTTCCTTTTGGATACCATGAAGTTGGCGATTGCCGAGGATTCTGTTGGCAGGTTATTATACCAGGCGGATGTTATCAAACGCAAGTTCAAGAGGCAGGATCCATTCTCTTTGAACCTGTCCGGGCAGTTAAGGACTCGCTCTTTCGATGCGTTGCTGCGGATGGAGGATGGGAAAGGGAATGTTGGCATCTTGATGGGCACGAATGTGGAGAAAGAGGAGTCGGGTGGCGTTTCCATCCATTTCTTCCCCGACAATCCTATTTTGGCATTTAGTAATTGCACGCTGAACCCCGACAATTATATCCGGATCCAGGATATGAACAACATGGAAGCGAATTTTGACTTAAGAAGCGATAATGGCGCATATTTGGAAATCGCAAGCGAAGAGGTGGATAGCAGTTTGAACCGTGTCAATGCGGCATTCGGGCAAATCAGGTTGAAGGAGGTTTCCCGTGTGTTCTCCTCTTATTTGCCGAATGTCTCCGGAATGTTCAATGCCGATGTCCAATATATGCCGTCGGACAGCTCCTTCACCATGACGGTGGGATTTAATGTCGATTCGTTGTTCTACGAGGGGAAACGGGTGGGCGACCTGTTGCTTAGTACGGTTTATTTGCCTTTGTCGGAGAACGAGCACCAGTTCGACATGCACTTTTTCCGCGATGCGGAAGAGTTCGTGCAATCATCTTTATACTACCGTGACGGGAAACAGGATAGCATCATGGGAAACCTATCCGTCACCGAGATGCCCTTGGAAATGTTGAACCCTTTTATCCCAGGCGGCATGGCAGAGCTGAAAGGGAAGTTGTTGGGGGAAATATCCGTGGATGGAACGACGGGGAATCCCGACATACAAGGCTATCTGCAAATGGACTCCGCCAATATGTTTGTGGAGATGGCAAACACGACGGTCCGCTTCGATTCCAAAGAGATAGGAATATACGACAAGAAGATATGGTTCAACAAGTATAAATTGTTCGCTTCCGGGGAAAACCCGTTTGTCATCAATGGGGCGGTCGATTTCAGTGATATGTCCAATATGACTGCCGACTTGAAATTGAATGCCCGGAATATGCAGCTCCTCGATGCGAAACGGACGAAACAGAGTTGGGTTTATGGAAAGATGTTTGTGAATTGGAACTCGACGGTGAAGGGACCTTTGGAGTCTTTGAAGATGCGGGGGGACTTGCAATTGTTGGGCGGGACGAACTTTACATACGTGTTGCAGGATTCCCCGCTCACCGTGCAAGACCGCTTGTCGGGTCTGGTCTCTTTCACTTCATTTGACGAAGACACTTTGCTGATGAGGAAACGCAACTATTCCGTGCTGCCGTTGAGCGGTTTGGATATGTTGATGACCATCCATATAGACCAGGCGGTGCAGATCAATGCGGATTTGACTCCCGACCAGTCCAATCATGTGAAGCTGGAAGGAGGAGGGGATTTGTCGTTCCAATACACCCCGATGGGAGATATGATTTTGAATGGCCGCTATACGTTGACCGATGGAACGATTAAATATACACTTCCTGTCATCCCATTGAAGGAGTTTAACGTGCAGGAAGGCAGTTATGTGCAATGGACGGGCGATGTGATGAATCCAAGCATGGATATTACAGCGACGGAAAGGGTCCGCACCTCTGCCACATTGGACGATAACAGTTCGAGGATGGTCAACTTTGATGTTGGAATCCAGTTGACACAGACCCTGGAGAATTTGGGGTTGAAGTTCATATTGAAAGCACCGGAAGATGCTTCGGTACAAGAACAACTTGCCCGCATGGGAGAAGAGGAGTTGGCGAAGCAGGCTGTCAGCATGCTGGTGACGGGAATGTATTTGGGCGGTGGATCAGTGGCTGGAAAGTCCAACTTGGACATGGGGGCTGCTTTGAATAGCTTCTTGCAGAGTGAGATAAACAGTATTGCAGGCAGTGCTTTGAAGACTGTTGATATCAACTTCGGCATGGAGAGTTACGACGATGCCGAAAGCGGGGGAAAGAGGACCGATTACTCGTTCCGCTTCGCTAAGCGTTTTTATAACGACCGCATCCGCATCGTGTTAGGTGGACGAATCTCAACGGGCGCGGACATAAACCAAGGGCAAGCCCAGCCGTTTATAGACAATGTGTCGGTTGAGTATCGTTTGGACCGGGGCGGCACACGCTATGTCAAGCTGTTCCACAACAAGGATTATGAGAGCCTGTTGGAAGGCGAACTGACGGAGACGGGTGCCGGCATCGTATTGCATAAGAAGATGGACCGTCTTCGTGAATTGTTTATTTTCAAAAGAGCTAAAAAGGTAAAACCGGAAAAGGATGACGAGGAGGAGAAAGATGAGAAGAATTGATTGGTTGATAGGATTGGCAATGCTTGTCGGGATGTTTTCATGCTCTGTCACTGAGAACTTGCCGGATGATGAAATCCTTTATACCGGCATTGACAAGGTTGTCGTGCAGGAGATGGATTCGACGCAGGCGGGGGAAGCGGCGCTGGAAGAGATCCGGGCAGCCCTTGATTATCCTCCCAATAATGCCCTGCTGGGTAGTTCCACTGTGCGTTTGCCTTTGCCTTTCGGTTTGTGGATATATAATGCTTTGGTGCATAAAGAGGGGAAAGTGGGCAAGTGGCTTTTTGAAACATTTGCCGCCAAGCCTGTTTTAATGACAAATGCAAATCCGGAAGTGCGTGTCCGTGTGGCGCAGAACTTGCTAAAGGAGAATGGCTACTTCCGTGGCGATGCCTCTTATGAGCTTGTGCCGAATGCGAAAGACCCGAAACAGGCGAAAGTCCGCTATAACATAACGATGCGCAATCCTTATACGATTGATTCGATACAATATCCCCGCCGTCGCCAACGGAGAGATTCGGTTATCCGGACGGAAGTGTGGAAAACGTTGATTCACAAAGGGGATAATTTCAATGTGGTCCAGTTGGAAGCCGAAAGGCAACGCATCTATGCCAATATGAGAAACAACGGCTTCTATTACTACCGCTCGGAATATATGACTTACAAGGCGGATACTTTCAAAGTCCCCGGCAAGGTGTGGTTGAGGGCCGTCCCGTCGGAAACGCTCCCTTTGGCTGCTTTGCGTTCTTGGAAAATAGGGAATATAACGGTTGCGCTGAATGAATATGACCAGATTCCGCTTACTGACACTTTATATTACAATGGCATTGAAATCCTCTACCATAACAAGCTGAAGGTGCGTCCTGCCGTCTTGCACCGGAAAATCCCTTTCCGGCGGGGAGACCGTTATTCCAGTACAAAAGAGGAGTTGGCACAGACGAATCTGGCTCGTCTGGGAATATTCAAATACAGCGAGATGCAGTTTACGCCGCGCGACACAAGCAGAAGGTGCGACACGTTGGACTTGCGGGTCAATTCGGCTTTTGATTTGCCTTTGGATGGCGAACTGGAGTTTAATGTGACGACAAAGAGCAATGACCAGACAGGTCCCGGAGCAATCTTCAGCGTGAAGAGGAAAAATGTATTCGGGGGCGGGGAGACGTTTGGCGTGCAGTTGAAAGGCTCTTATGAGTGGCAGTCCGGCAAAAGGCGTGTCGCTGGCAAGTCGGCATTGATGAACAGCTGGGAGTTCGGAATCAGCAGCACATTGACTCTTCCCCAATTGCTTTTCCCTGGATATTTGAAGCGGAACTTGCACTATCCGTCCAGCACGACGTTCCGCATCGACGCAGACCAGATGAACCGGGCGAAGTTCTTCAAGCTGCTTTCTTTCGGGGGAAGTGCGACCTTGGATTTCCAAAGTTCGGAGACCAGCCACCATTCGGTCACCCCGTTCAGGTTGACATATAACAAGTTGCAGCACACGACTGCCACGTTTGATTCGATTGCGGATGCCAACAAGGCACTCTATTTGAGTTTGAAAGACCAGTTCATACCTGCCATCAGCTATTCTTATACTTATGACGACACGCCGGTGAAAAGCAAGAACCATCATGTTTGGTGGCAGACTTCCGTCACCCAGTCGGGTAATATCATCAGCCTCTTCTATGCGATGGCGGGAAAGAAATTGGGGGATGAGAATAAAAAGTTTTTAGGAAATGTCTTCTCTCAATTCACAAAGGTTAGTTCGGAAATCCGTTACAACCGGATGTTGGCAAAGGGGCACCATTTGGTGGGACGCTTGAGCGCCGGGGTGATATATGGTTATGGGAATGCGGAAAACCACACGACTCCTTATAGCGAGCAGTTTTACATCGGTGGAGCGAACAGCCTGCGTGCATTCACTATCCGGAGCGTGGGACCGGGGCGTTTCCGTCCCGACCCGGACAACCGCTATGGCTATATTGACCAGACGGGGGATTTGAAGTTCGAGGCGAACCTGGAATACCGCTTCCCGATATTCGGCAGTTTGTATGGGGCGACCTTCCTGGATGCCGGGAACATCTGGTTGATCAACAATGACCCCCAGCGGCATGGCGGGCAGATGAAATGGGGAAGGTTTTTCAGGGATTTGGCTTTGGGGACCGGGTTGGGCATACGGTATGACTTGGATTTCATTGTCCTTCGTGTCGATTGCGGCATAGGCTTGCATATTCCATACGAGACAGGCAAGAAAGGATATTACAATATCCCGCAGTTCAAGGATGCCTTGGGCATACATTTGGCTATCGGATACCCCTTCTGATCACACCCATAACAAATCGCTCATGATGCCGTCCGACACGAAAATGCCGGCTTCGGTCAAGATGAGCTTTCCCCCCTCTTGCTTGAGCCTTCCTTGCTCCAAGTGGCTTTTCGCCATCCGGGAGAGATAAGCCGACCGCTCCTCCCCGAACTGCTGCCGGATGGCTTCCAAGTCCACGCCCCACATGGTGCGCAAATGGGTCACGATATAATCGTTGTATCCCGTGTCGCTGTCCAACGACTCATATTCGATATCCGGTTTGCCCGACCGGATGCCCTTTATCCATTGGGGCAGGGAGGATGGATTCCATTCCCGTTCTTTCCCGTTGTATGAATGGGCGGAAGGTCCTAATCCCAAATAGCTGGTGCCTTTCCAATAGGAGCTGTTGTGGCGGGAGTAGAAACCCGGTTTCGCAAAGTTGGAAATCTCGTAATGGTCATACCCTGCGTTCGTCAGTTTGTGCCGCAGGAGGGAGAAGAACTCCACGCTCGACTCTTCATCGACCGGAGTGACCTTTCCCTCTTCCAGCAAGCGGTAGAGGGGAGTGCCCTCTTCATAAATCAAGTGGTAAGCGGAGATATGGGGGACATCTAACCTCAGGGCTTCATCGATGTTGCGTGACCATCCACCGCTTGTTTGCCCCGGCAGCCCATAAATCAGGTCGATGCTGATGTTCCCGATACCAGCCTCCTTGAGCAGGCGGACCGCTTCGATGGCTTTTGCCCTGTCGTGGCGGCGGTTGAGGAATTTCAAATCCGCGTCGTCGAAACTCTGTATCCCCATGCTGACCCGGTTGATGGGAAGCCGGGCAAGCTCTTCCACATATTCAGAGGTCAAGTCGTCCGGGTTCGCCTCCAAAGTGACCTCCATCTCTTTCGTTGTCGGGAAATAACGGGATATGCCCTCAAAAATAGCCCTTAACTCGCCGCTGCCAAGCTGTGACGGCGTTCCTCCTCCCAGATAAATGGTTTCGAGGGAATCTTCCAGATAGCAATGGCGCAGCTCCATCTCCTGCAACAACGATTCCACATAGGATTTCTTATATCCCATGTCGGTATTGGAGTAAAAGTCGCAATAGAGGCATCTCTTCTTGCAAAACGGGACATGAATATAAAGACCGGACATAATTCTCAACTCTTTTAGGGAAACATCAATTAATTCAGGGAACAAAATTAATAAGAATATCCACATTATTCAGTATTTAACGGGATAATGCTGAAAAACATGTTTTTCAAACATAAGGGAAAAATTGGTTATAAAAATATCTATTGCTAATTTGCGGTCGCAAACCTCAAAAAGGGAGGGATGCGAATAAATATTGTGTTACCTTTAATACCTGATTTCAATATGAAAGTATATCAAACAAACGAAATCAAGAACATTTCTATATTGGGTAGTTCTGGCTCTGGGAAAACCACTCTCGCTGAAGCTATGCTTTACGAGGGTGGAGTTATAAAACGTCGTGGCAGTGTTGAAAACAAAAATACAGTGTGCGACTATTTCCCGGTTGAGAAAGAGTATGGTTACTCTGTGTTCTCGACCGTTTTTAGTGTCGAATGGCAAGACCGCAAATTGAATTTTATAGATTGTCCGGGTTCTGATGACTTTATCGGGGGCGCTGTTTCCGCATTGAATGTCACTGACACGGCTTTGATGGTATTGAATGCCCAATATGGAGTGGAAGTAGGAACAATTAACCAGTTCCGATATACAGAACAATTCCATAAACCGGTTATCTTCGTGGTAAACCAATTGGATAATGACAAGGCAGACTATGACGGCACTGTTTCACAGTTGCAGGACCGCTGGGGCAGCCGTGTCGTACAAATACAATATCCTGTCACTTGCGGCTCTTCTTTCAACGCCGTTGTCGATGTGTTGAAGATGAAGATGTACCGCTGGAAACCGGAAGGTGGCGTTCCTGATGTTTTGGAAATCCCTGATGAAGAGAAAGAGAAGGCAATGGAGTTGCACAAGACATTGGTGGAAGCCGCTGCCGAGCATGACGATGTGTTGATGGAGAAATTCTTTGAAGAAGGAACATTGAGCGAAGACGATATGCGTGCAGGAATCCGTGCAGGATTGGTGACCCGTGATATGTTCCCGGTCTTCTGTGTTTGTTCAGGCCGTGATATGTGTGTGCGCCGCACATTGGAATTCTTGGGGAATGTCGTTCCTTGTACAGATAAAATGCCACGTCCGGTCACGACCGACGGAGTAGAAGTGACACCGGAGGCAGACGGACCGACCAGCTTGTTCTTCTTCAAAACAACAGTTGAGCCGCATATTGGCCAGGTCTCTTACTTTAAAGTGATTTCCGGCAAAGTGAAATCAGGTGACGATTTGCTGAATTCCGACAGGGGTTCGAAAGAACGCATTGCCCAGTTGTTTGTTACTGGCGGGCAGACTCGCACAGAAGTGTCGGAAATGGTTGCGGGTGATATCGGGGCAACGGTCAAGTTGAAAGATGTGAGAAGAGGCAACACATTGAATGGCAAAGGCTGTGATTATCGTTTCGACTTCATCAAATATCCGGATCCTAAATACCGTCGTGCCATCAAGCCGGTCAACGAGGCTGATGCCGAGAAGATGATGGAGATTTTGACCCGTATGCGTGAAGAAGACCCGACTTGGCTTGTTGAACAGTCCAAAGAATTGAAACAGACAATCGTTTCCGGCCAAGGTGAGTTCCATTTGCGTACTTTGAAATGGAGAATCGAGAACAATGATAAATTGGCTATCGAGTTCTTGGAGCCGAAGATCCCGTATCGTGAGACAATTACAAAAGCGGCCCGTGCGGATTACCGCCATAAGAAACAATCCGGTGGCGCAGGCCAGTTCGGTGAGGTTCATCTTATCGTGGAACCGTATTATGAAGGCATGCCGGCTCCTGACACCTATCGTTTCGGAGGCCAAGAATATAAGATGAACGTTCGTGATACTCAAACAATCGACTTGGATTGGGGCGGTAAGTTGGTATTTGTCAACTGTATCGTCGGTGGTGCGATTGATGCCCGCTTCCTTCCTGCCATCTTGAAAGGAGTCATGGGCAGGATGGAACAGGGTCCGTTGACTGGCTCTTACGCTCGTGATGTCCGCATCTGCGTGTACGATGGTAAGATGCACCCGGTTGATAGTAATGAAATCTCATTCATGTTGGCTGGACGAAATGCGTTCAGTACGGCATTTAAAGAAGCGGGTCCAAAGATTTTGGAACCTGTATATGATGTGGAAGTGTCAGTGCCTGCAGATTTCTTAGGCGATGTGATGAGTGATTTGCAAGGCCGCAGGGCTTTGATTATGGGCATGAATAGTGAAAAAGGCTTTGAAAAGCTGATGGCAAAAGTTCCATTGAAGGAATTGTCCAACTATTCTACATCATTAAGCTCCATCACGGGTGGCCGTGCTTCCTTCACAATGAAGTTTGCTTCTTACGAATTAGTTCCTTCAGATGTGCAAGACAAGCTGCTGAAGGCTTATGAAGCAACACAGACAGAAGAATAGTTTTCTTAAATCAAATTCATTTATCCTAACCGAAGGGGACTCCTTGTGATAAGGACTCCCCTTTATTTTTGGTGTTCCCATTCCTGTATTCCATGGTCGCGGATTCCTGTCCAAAACAGATCCAACAATCCAACCACGTCCTGCGACAAGTTCATCCAAGTATTTCTTACGTTCAAATATCATATAAAGGTGTTATATCACAACGACACAATATAATTTTTGGGACAAAGGGAATGACTTGTAGTCACACTCTTTAAGGGAGTCGTTTCAATCCATATCTTTGTGATTTCTATTTGTAGCCGTGCGCCCCGAGTTCCGCCATGTTGGCATTGTGCTTTAGCTGCATATTGCTTCTTCCCTAAAAAACAACAATTGCTGTTCAAAGGACTATGGATAGACAATTAACGTTGTTCTAATTCATCGAACTTACGTTATTTATTTCCCCAAAATAAGTATCATTTTCTACCTTCATATATTATTTTCCGAAAAGGTTGAACCAAACGCTCAAGTATTGTTAAATCGGCGGTTACGATTTCTGCTGTTGCCGTCATCTCATATTGTAAAGGAAGCGTCTTTCCGTAGTTAGTTGTTAAGCCATTTGGAAAAGAAATAGAGACTTGGTAGCTATCAAACGAAGGAATCAATGAAATATCTTCAACGATTCCTTCTACTCTTCCATATTCCTCATCAGGGAAATTTATAAAACGAACTATTACCTGCTGTCCTTTAGCAACTTTACCTGACCTTGCCAACGGCAAACGTGAACGTCCGAAAATTTTTTCTCTATTTTCAGGGACTACCATGCACACAGTATCGCCTGCATGTACAAATTGATTTTCATTCCAATAAGAAGCATACGCCACTTTTCCCGCAATTGGAGCATATAAGCAATACGTCAGTTTCCATCCTTGTATGGCACTAAATAGCTCCTCTGTATATCGATGAATCTCTTGCCTAAGAACTATTTCTTTTTCCGACTGTTCCAATTCCATATCCAATAAGTTTTCTTCCAATTGCGCTATTTGGATACGCTCATTTTCCAAAGCTCTATTTGACATTTCTAAAGTGTATTGGCTTTGTAAATAAGCATGACGTGAGTTTTCTAGTTCATAGGCTGAAATCACATGCTGGACATACAACAACGAATCTCGCTCATATTGCTGTTTCGTCAAACGAGTTTGCTCTTCAGAAATTTCCATTTGTTTTTTTAAAAGTTTATAATAACGTTCGGTCTTCTGTTTTCGTTTCGATACTGCTTGGATTTTTTTAGGGTAATAATTTATTAGACGATAGTTGCGATATGAATGAACTGCAAACAGCCAATTGGAGTAGATGCTCTGCACTTCTCCTAAATTTCGTTCTGGAGTTACCTTTTCACATATCAGTATAGAGTCAATACCCGTTGGCGGAATTAAATTAGCGCATATTTAACTCTGCCAACAGGTATTAATTTTGATTCGCAACAAAGATAAGATTCTTTTCATCTCGCAATGTGGACATTTTTCACAAATTCACAACCATCTGTTATTCAATATTGTATATATCAAATCAAACTGTCTTAACGGACATTTCCCATCACAAATCTGCTTATCTATTACTCCAATCAGTCTCTATATTATTTTTATCTTTCAGTTCAAACAAGATTTAAACCACTAAAATATGCTTGTTCTTATCTTCCTCTTTTCTCAAAAAATCAATCGGTTGTATACAAAATCGATATTCTGGGTTTGTCAATGCGCCACCCTAAAATCCCCATCAAAAAGTTTGGCTGTTTTTGATGCCTTGCCTTAACAAAGTTTGCGTGTAAACAATCTTATTCAAGAGGCAGCATGATTTGCATCCTCATATCTTTAGGTCATTTCATTGTCCCATAGGCAGATATATTCTTCTTTCACATACCAACATAGCATCAGGACATAAACAGGATGATAACGAGTTGTTCTATTTTTGAGTGACATTCAGACATTTTTGTTTATCACTTAGGTGATAAGTGCTTTTCACCTTGCTGATAAATGCTTTTCATTCAGGTGATAAATGCTTTTCATTTAGGTGAAAAAGTCATTTAAAAAACAGCACTTTGTATGTTAACGTTTTTAGTTGACTACTAAATGTCTTATCAATAAAGCAAGTTGA
>OQVS01001099.1_pt1 | contig 18671 bp, 16 predicted proteins | sample 1691601 | NCBI WGS metagenome assembly OQVS01 (sample SAMN03418268, study PRJEB22391) | human gut metagenome | biome: human-gut; feature: organic feature; material: feces | host: Homo sapiens | place: Tanzania | collected 2013-01
TATTCGCCGTCGGCGATAAGATCCCTTTTCGATGGAAGGAAGATCTCACATATATGCGCTTCCGTGCCCTGCTCAACATCGAACAGATGGAAGACGAAGCAATCAAGAACGCAATAGAAGCCGTAGCCGTGAAACTGACCGATGGAGAGAAGCAGCAACTTTGCAGCCATTGGGAGAAGTGGAAGGCAGAACCACAAGTCGAGGTCGTTTTTGCTGACAGCCTATCCGAGGAAGAGACGGACGAGTTCATCATCAAGGATAACGTTTACTTTGGCAGCTGGGACGAAGAGAAGTTGAAGGGAGCGTTTGACGTGGACGATATGCAGCGATGGGGATTGAACCCCTGGGAAATCCAGCAGGAAGCAGCGACCTACGAACCACCATCGGACGAGGAACAGCGCATCATCATCGTATATCGCAGCGAGGACGCAAAAGCCGTGGCAGACATGCTTGGACTTGACGCAATCGACAAGCGAAACTTCGATGTGGACGAACTCAAAGAAAAACCCGAATAGTCGGAAATTTCGCGTTTAAGTCGGAGAAACGCTTGAAATGGATAAACTATCCGCTCGGAACAATTCAATCCGGCAGAGACGAAATTTAATAAAAATAACTCGAATATGAGAAAGACTTGTGTTTTTATCATTGGAACCAACGCCAGCGGAAAGAGCACCGTTGCACGAAAGCTAATAGAAAGCTTTGGTGGAATCGAAAGCTATTCGCACGGAATAAGCAGCACCCGGCAGGGAGTTGCATTTGCAGGGCGATACGATGTTAAGTACGGAGGTGTTGACAATCTGAACGGTACCACCATACTGCGTGACATCGTGAAGAAGGCACTGGAAAGCACCGACTGCATTATTTGCGAGGGGATGAGACTTAAATGCTGGGGTCCGAACTTGACGCACGCAATGTTCAATGCGGACAGACAGATTGTAATATTCTTATACGCACCACTGGAAGAAATCCAGAAAAGGCTCGCAGAACGGTCGAACGGAACGTTGAGCAAGGATATTATCCGAGGACAGCGGGAATCGGCACACTCGGCAAAGAAATGGCAAACTGCGGGGTGTGACGTTGTAGCGATAGACACCACGAAGCAGACACCCGACCAAATCGCAGACTTTATCATCAATAAAATAAATTCATAAGGATATGGCAGAACATTACGGCAATACGCCAAGAATAACATACGAGTTCCCCGATTGCTCAATGCCGATGGCCTTTGATACTTACAGTAATTGCAGCTTTGGCTGTATGTATTGCTTTGCTCAGAACCAGCGAGGGATTGGCAGCAAGAAGAACGAGTACCTGCACAAGCAGGTTAAGGACGTGAGCGTTGAGCGCATCAAGCGAATGTTCATTGACCCAGACAAGCACGGTGGAGACTTTGCACCATACATCAAGGCTCGCAAGGTCATGCAGTGGGGAAGTATGAGCGACCAGTTCGACAATTTCGAACGGAAGTACGGAACGACACTGGAGCTTTTGCGTTTCTTCAAGGACATAGACTATCCGCTCTGCTTCTCGACCAAGGGAGCATGGTTCACCAAGGATGAGCGATACATGGACTTGATCAGAGGGCAGAAGAACTGGAACTTCAAGTTCTCAATCATCACCAGCGATGCAGAGAAGGCTCGAGTAATAGAGCGAGGGGTGGAAAGCCCACAAGCGAGACTGGAAGCCATCGAGCGCATCGCCAATGCAGGGGCAGGAGGGGCAACGTTGAGACTGAGACCCTTCATCATAGGAGTGAGCACGCCAACGTACCTCGACCTTATCAAGGAAGCATTCAACAGAGGGGCTACCGCTTTGAGCACAGAGTTCTTCTGCCTGGAGACGAGAAGCCCGACATTGAGGGAATTATTACCTACCATCAGTAAGATGGCAGGTTTCGACATTCTCGCATTTTACAAGAAGTACAGCGTTCAGTCCGGCTATCTGAGACTGAACCGCAAAGTTAAAGAGCCGTTCTTCCGGAATATGAAGGAACTGTGCGACCAGCTGGGAATGCGCTTTTACGTATCGGACGCACACTTCAAGGAACTTTGCCACAACGGAAGTTGCTGCGGACTGCCACCAACGTGGAACTACAGCAGGGGGCAGATGTGCGAAGCACTGAACATTTGCAAGCGCAAGGGGTACGTGAGGTGGAGCGACATCAAGCTGGATGCAGAGAACCTTTTGAGGGCGAAACTGGAGAAGGCGATGAACCTGGGAACACGAGAGAAGGCTTCGAAGTATTACACGATGAGCGCAGCCGACTACATGAAGTGGTGCTGGAACAATCCGCAGGCAGCGCACTCGCCATACAAGATGTTCGAAGGGGCAATGGTACCAGCTGACGAACGGGACAGCGAGGGAAACATCGTGTACAAGTACAATGGAGCGAAATTTTAAATCAGAACACTATGCCACAAGGTAACAACAATAAACATCGAGCGCAGAAAATCGACATTGAAAACCGCTTGCAGATTATCGCACCCTTATACCGCAAGGGATGGACCGAGCGAGAAATCACGGCAGAAGTTCGCAAGCGGCTCGGCAGACCGAAATACAATCAAGCACACTGCGACATTCAGCGGTTATTGAAGGAGTGGAGGGAAGAGAGACTGACCGACACCGACGAGAAGATAACCAGCGAGGTTGCAAGATTGAAGCTGGTAATACGCGAAGCCTGGGATGCGTGGGAGAAATCCAAGGAAGACTACCACGGCAAGACACAGACGCAAGTCGGACTGCCAAGCGAGAATCCTGCAACTGGGCAGGTAACGATGGAGACCGTCAAGGCGATAATGTACGATGCTGAGAAGCGAGGACTCGGAGACCCAAGGTATCTTGACATCATCCTAAAAGCTGAGACGCAAATCTGCAAGCTGCTCGGACTTGATAAGGTCGTGCTCGACCTGAACGCAGGCTTCCAAGGCGGTATCGAGGTACGCTACATCAACTCTGGACACCAGTGTGCATCCAGCGAGCAGGAAGTAATCGAGCGTGAAGGTTTGGATAGAGATTGATTTTTTACACATAATTTGTTCTAAGTTTTAAGTTTTTAGTTTGAAAGAATGGCACTATTTGACGTTATTGGTGAACTGTATGACCCGAATGCGGACGTGAAGCCAAGGTTTCTCGTAAACCAAGGAGGTACGTCCTCGGGGAAGACATACACCATTATGCAGCGTCTTATAGTGCTTTCTTTTGAGCACCCGATGGCAATTATCACGGTGTGCGGTCAAGACCTCCCGAACTTGAAGGTGGGAGCGATGCGAGACCTCGATACCATCCTGCACACAAGGGCAGAACTGCTGGACTGGTTCAAGAACAACAAGAGCGACAGCAGCTACAGAGGTAAGAACGGTTCAATCATCGAGTTCAAGAGTTACCAGGATGCGCAGGATGCAAAGAACGGTAAGCGTGACTACCTGTTCGTGAACGAGGCGAACGGTGTGCCCTACGAAGTGTTTTGGCAGCTTGCCATCCGAACCCGAAAGCAGGTGTTCATCGACTACAATCCAAGCGCAAGGTTCTGGGTGCACAACAACATCATCGGAAGGGATGACTGCCGTTTGATATTGAGCGACCACCGAAACAACCGATTTCTGACAGCGCAGGAGCATCAGAAGATTGAGGAGATTGACGACCCCGAACTATGGCGAGTGTATGCTAGAGGATTGACTGGAAAGATAACCGGGCTTATCTTCACCAACTGGGGCATCGTTGACAAGCTGCCACCAAGGGAGGAGTGGAAGATGGAGTGCAGGGGTATGGACTTCGGATTCACCAACGATCCAACTGCGCTGGAGCACGTTATTCTCGCACACGGAGAGTTATGGGTTGACGAGGAAATCTACCAGCCCGGATTGACGAACGAAGACATCGCAGACCGATGCAAGGAGCAAGGACTGACGAAACGAGACCTTATCATTGCGGACTCGGCAGAGCCAAAGAGCATTCAGGAGATACACAACCAAGGGCTGTGGATAATAGGCAGCACCAAGGGAGCGGACAGTATCAACAACGGCATCGACATCTTGAAGCGTTTCCGCATCAACATAACAAGACGCAGCCACGGCATTATCGAGAATATGCAGCAATACAAGTGGAAGAAGTCAAGGGATGGAGAGACCACGAACCAGCCTATAGACGCATTCAACCACGGCATAGACGCAATACGATACGTAGCCTTGAAGAAGTTATCCGTAGCAAGCCATGGAACGGCTAGGGCGCACGTATTGAGACAATAACTACGACAAAATTATAAAGCGTATGGATAAGAACACTACATTCAAGTACTGGCTGGCAGTGGCAAGGCACACCAGCTATAAAATCGGCAAGCAGCCACGACCAGCTTTTGTCGGGGAGAAACAAGTGCCCGACAATCTCAATCAGCTATCCATCGGACAGCTAATAGACCTATCCCAGCTATCGGACAGCGAGGAAAGTCTGTATCAGATAGTGACAACCGTCCTCGGTCTGAGCCACAAGGAAGTGGAGCAGGCTAGGGCGGTTGATGTCGTTATGCTCATCGGCTGGGTAACAGCAGAGGTTGAGCGCATCAACAAGCTCTTCGAGAGCACCGACACAGCGAAGCCAACACGACTGGAGAAGGAGGCAGGCATCGATACCCTGCGGTTCGGTTTGTTCGGTATGCTGGACTGGTATGCAGTGAGGATGGGCATCAGCGACCACGACCAGGTATTGAAGACACCGTGGCTTCGCATCTACAAGTGTATGGAGATGGACAACAAGAGAAGTCTCTACGAGCGGAACCTGCAGAAGTTGCAGGCGGAGGAGATGAAACGTAAATCAAGATAATTATGGCAACAACAATCAGAGAAACATTGAAGCAGCTGGCAGCAGACACGCTGCCGGACTACACCTACCTTTTCGAGGACTGGGACACAGCGGACACCAAGCTGGAGAAGCTGAGCTACCCGGCAATCGTGTGCATCATACCAGCAAGCGGCACGACAGAGATACGCAACGGCAGGGTTTACGACACCGTGAACGTTGCCCTGGCTTATCTCGACACCGTACCGAGGGGAGCGGAAGGAGAAGACAACGGAGAGTGCATCGACCGGATGAAGGTGGCAGGGGCAAGGATGATACGAGCCATCAACCAGTCGCACCAGTTCGAACCATTGGAGGGGCAGCAGTACTACGAGACCATCATCGAGCGGCTGAGCACGATCGTGTCGGGCGTGATGTACTCCCTGCAACTGACACAGAGCATAGGAGGGTGTGTGGTATGAGCAAGGGAGGTATTCAATTCGACCCCAAGGCGGCATCGCTGATAATGAGGGAGGAAGTGGAGAGAGCACGGCAGCTTATCATCAACCACATCAGAATCAACGGACAGAACGCATCGGGGCGCACCATAGCGAGTCTAAAGGTGGAGCAGCCCAGCGAGGATGAGACCATCCTATGGGGACACAAGCCATTCGGTGTGCTGGAAACTGGACGAAGGGCAGGAAAGATACCATACGGCTTCCGTGGCATCATCCGTCAGTGGATGAAGGACAAGGGACTGCACGGCACACCTATCCCCTACAAGACCCAGCGACCGCACAAGTACACACCGCAAGAGCGTGGCGATATGAGTATGGCAGGGGCTATCGCCCACACCATCGCCAACAAGGGTTCTAGGCTGCACCGCACTGGCGGCAGGGCTGACGTGTACAGCAACGTTGTGCCCGACACGATGAAACGGCTGGGGCAGCGACTTATTTTCTTAATCCACCAGTCGGTGGGGAGTATCAAACTAAACAATGAGACGGTATGAGACAGACAGAGAAAAACGGCATCACGATTAAGTATGCGGACGCTGTAGGCTTCGCTTTCCTTCCCTGCATCATCAAGGCGAGCGGCTCGGGCGTTGCGAGCATCGAGACAACCATCAGCAGGGAGACCAGGGCGCACACGTACAGCGTGGAAGCGTTTGCAGAGAACTGCATCATGGACTACCGGGAATATGTGCAGGCACTCTTCGATGGCATCAGCTTCGGGAACCTCGACTACACCAGGGAGAACCAGCAGAGCAACCTCGGGGCAGTGTTCAATATTTCCGTGAAGGTTAAGGACAGCGAGGGGAGCGACCTTGCAACATTCAGCTATACGACCTTCTACGTGTGGGGAGCGATGAGGGCAGGCGAGACGTGGAACGGATTCAAGAAGCTTACTTGGTTCACGCATTTCCCATTCTCCTTTGGTCTTTATATCAATGAGGCTTCCCAGATTCTTGTCGGCTACGAGGGAGCACCTAACAAGCTTGTCAAGCCTGGAATCGATGGCATCGTTGACATTAGCGCCAGCGTCCTGCCTAGCAATGCGAGGTACTGGAACATCTACGACTACGATGGAAAGATAGAGCAGGGAACGTTCACGGACGTTTTCGACCTTACATTTGCGATGGAGAGCGGGGGAAAGCAGTCTCTTCTTGCAAGGATAGAAAGGAACGACACAGAGAAGGGTATTTATTTGCGATGGATAGACCGACACGGCTTTTACCGTTACTGGCTATTCACGCAAGGCGATGAGAGCAGGGCGATAAGCAGCGAAACCAGCTTTATGCGCAACAACCTCAGAGGGTATGACGATACGATATTCGGCTTCCTTGGAGCGAACGGCAGAAGGCAGGGCTACAGCAGAGAGGATACCATACCGCTTTGCGCACCGCTGGTGGACAGCGAGACGTTCGATTTCCTGCAAGACCTAGCCAGCAGCCCAGTCGTGGATATGTTCCTCGGGGGCAACAACTGGCAGAGCGTGACAATCAAGGCAGGAACCTACACCAAGACAACGGCAGAGTTGCAGGATTTCGTCTGCAACCTAGTTATTAACAATACACAGATTCAGCAGCTATGACAGACCAGCAACTTTACATCGATGGCATCTTGATGGATATGAGCGAGGAAACGGCAATCACGCTCGACATCAAGAGCAACCTTTTCCGTGACATCACGAAAATGACCGCCAACACGACATACACCATCAACCTGCCCAAGACAGCACATAATATGGCGGTGCTGGAGTTTGCAGGGAAACCGAGCACAAGCAGCAAATACCCCTATATTTTCCACACAGCACGTTTTTTTCGTAATGGACTGGAGATTATCCGCAATGGAAGGGCAAGCGTGCTGAGCGTAAAGGAAACCATCGAAATCTCGATTTATTGGGGATTATTCCAGGCACTGGCAACCCTGCAATCGTCTGACTTGAAGTTGAACGAGTTGAATTGCACGAAGTATCTGCGGTTCAACAGATCCAACAGCTACGACACCTACGAGAAGGCGATTTCCGAGGGAGTATTCTATGGAAGCTATGACGCTGCAGCGGTCAAGACATCAAGCGAGGAGTGGCAGGGCTATGACCGCAACGTTGGAGGAAACAGCAACACGACATATTCACTTGTTGACGGTAAGATAAGAACAGGAACAGAGGTCGGAATATATGTATCTGGAGAGGTATTGAACGATGAAACCTACCAGTGCGCCCTAATTCCCTTCACGGCTGGAATGAGAGCGACCATCAGCAGAGTTCTTGGAAAGGGGGACTATCGAACCTGGGCAATACTCGACACCAACAAGAACATCGTGAGCCTTGCTGCGGAAGCAGGAACGACCGAGACGGAAACCAATCCGACCATAGCCGCACCCGACCCGATTTTATCAGCACCCATCGGTGCAGGTACCCTTTGCGCCAGTGGAGACACGAAAACGGCTATGACGACTATCAGCATCCGATTTGCACTGAAGGACGGAGCACCAGCAGGGCAGGTGGAATACGGAAGCTATGACCCTGCCACTGGATTTACGGAAGCCTGGGGAGTGGAAGACGTACCAGCAGACAAGGCAGGTACAGAAATTACGGTTAACGTAACCAGGTATAAGCAGGCAGGTAGGCTCATCTACGTGAAGCCATCAAAGGACGGAATGCTCTACTGGATAGAAGGTAGTACGGAGAGCAACTACTACGTATCGGGCGGCACGCAGTATAAGACATCGAACTTCGCACCATACAGCGTGAAGTACACCAGCGACAGTGAGCCTATCGATGTAGCCCTTCAAGCACCAGCCACGGCAGCGTGGCTTATAATCAACGCAATCAGGGACTACAGCACTGGTACGACCATTCAAGTTAAGAGTGAGACGGAGAACCGGGCAAGAGCAAGAAGCAGGGAAGTACAGACTTCTTCGAGCGGTGGCACGTTTGACGGAGGTGGCTCATTCGGTGGAGGTGGTTCATTCGGCTATGCGAACAAGGGAGCAATCCAGCCAAGCGTCACGGTGCAATATATCCTAGACCTCATCACGGCACAGACCGGGGTTGCATTCGGATGGAGCAGCCAGGCGAAGGAAACCATCAAGGGGCTTGCCGTCCCATTGATTACAAGGAAGGCAGATGCACAGACGGTCGTAGGCAGCTTTGAGGGTACTTTCTTCGCAACAGCGAACCTCGGCATTCTCGAGTTCCAGCCAACGAGCCTATCGGAGGTTTTCGATGGACTGGAACTTGCACAAAGATATAGCCAGCTGAATGTAAAGATTGCCTGCACGATGATCTTTGACGTTCAGATGAACTGGTCGTGGGATGCATCGAATGCACGCCCGAATGGGTATGTCGGAAGTTCTTATGAAGGCTCCACCGAACATAACGGAGTATATCAGTACGAGCCTTGCTACGTTGAAATCAAAGTCGTATCAAAGCATACGAGCGACCAGGAAGAAAGCGAGTACACCAAGACATACATCGCAGGCAAGGAGATAGACGAAGATGATTCTTCTTCTAGAAGGTATATTACAGACTACGACTCGGACAAGGTAAACGGACGGTTCATACACCTTGCAGCAGGACGAGGGGAGATAGAACTTGAAGAGGGTGACATCGTGACTTTCGAGTTCAAGCACTACGGAAAGGGAGTATTGAGAGATTTGCGTGGGTACAACGGACGCATTTCTGCAAGCATCAGTCAGAGCGATGAAGTACCCTACGGAGGTAATTTTCCAATCGGCAAGAACCTGCCCGACATCAAGGTAACGGACTTCTTGAAGTGTATCTGCATTCTGACATCAACGTTCCCAAGCCAGCGATTCACCGATGGCAGACTTGCGTTTGCGGATATCGTGATCCTATGGGAAGCCAAGGCGCAAGCGGTGGACTGGACGAAGAAGCTCATCCAAAGCGAAGCCTGCAACCATCCAAGGCAGACCGATTTCAGCGTAGAGGACTACTGCCAGCATAATATCTACAAGTGGAAGGAAGACGACACCGTCTTTCAGAAGCACGATGCGGATATGGAGATAGACAACAAGACGCTGGAATATACGCAGGACGTTTGCACGCTGCCATTCGCAGCCACGGACGGAAACCGCATACCGATATACGAGTGGGAGAGTACGCAACGCACCTTTGGTAGGACCACGTTAACGGTACAGACAGCCACCAAGTACAAGGCGTGCAAAGACCGAATCGTGAATCTTGCAAAGGACGATGCCGGCTATGCGGTATTGGCTTTCAACATCGACCTGCAAGGTATCTTCGACAGCAAGCTGGAGAAGTTGAGAAAGACTGTGGCGAACCCTCACCAGATAACGGAGCGTTTCAACCTTTCCGATTTGGAGATACTGAACTTTGACGAAACGAAGCCAGTGTACCTTGCCCAGTATGGAGCGTATTTTGCTGTGCTGGAGATAAAGACCACCAGCAGCGGATACAGCGAGGTTACAATGATAGAGTTGAACAACTAAAAGACAAAAAACTATGGTAAGTGAAGACAAACAGCAGATACTTGACATCAAGGTCAAGTACGAGGACGCAATCTATGGCATCATCAGATACAAGGAAAAGATAGACCAGCTAAAGCAATCCATCAAGGACTTGCAGCAGCAGGAAAAAGACAAGACCATCACGACCAACGAAATGAAGGTGCAGACGGAAGCCATCAGCGCAACCATCAAGGAGTATCAGTACAACGTGCGTGCCCTGCAGAAGGAAATACAGAACAACGTGCGCACCGAAAACGAGCAGGAAGGCAGCTTAAAGCAGTTGCGTGCCCAGCTTTCCAATGCCACGAAGGCTTACGATGAGATGAGTAAGAAGGAGCGTGAGGGAGCAAAGGGAAGAAAACTGGCTGAGCATATCAACGATATTACCGACAAGCTGAAGCAGGCTGAGGAGGAGACGCAACGATATTATCGCAACGTTGGCAATTACTACAACTCGATGATGCAAGCAGCAGATGACCTGCAGGGGACGGAGTTCTTTGGTATGGATATTGTCAATGATACCGAGGTTAGCAACATCATCAAGCTGGCGCAGAATATGGATGGACTGACAAACAAGCTGAAGGCGTTCGGCAAGACCGCAATCGGCTTGGTTATGAATCCATATTTTGCAGCACTCGCTGGCGTTGTCGGCGTTGGTATGACATTTAAGTGGTGGTTTGATTACAACAAGGGATTGATGGAGGCAACCCGATTAACCCGAGAATTTACTGGCTACACTGGCGAAGCCTTGGAGACGATGAGGAACAGCATCGCAGCCACAGCGGACACCATGGGAAAGGATTTCAATGACGTTCTCGCCACAGCGGACAACCTTATGTCGAACTACCACCTATCGGGAGAGGAAGCGATGAAGGTTATCAACGATGGCTTTGCGAGCGGTGCAGACCTGTCGGGCGATATGCTCAACAAGATACAGCAATATGCGCCTACATTCCACGATGCAGGTATTGGAGCAGACCAGCTTGTGGCGATATTGCAGCAGACCCGAAGCGGCATTTTCAGCGACAAGGGTCTCGACATTATCACGATGGCGAGCAAGAAGATACGAGAAATGAGCACAGCGACATCCGCAAGCCTTGACGCTATCGGCATTTCCAGCAAGCAGGTGCAGCAAGACCTAGCCAACGGAACAAAAAACACATTCGACATCATACAGCAGGTGGCTTCGAAGATGAAGGACTTCGGAGCGGACAGTCAGCAGGTGGGCGATATTCTGAAAAACGTCTTCGGTAAGCAGGGAGCGGCTGCTGGTATTCAGCTTATAGAACAGCTCGACACGATGACAACAGACATCGAAGAGGTGAAGAAGCAGACTGGAGAGTGGGGAGAGACCCAGTTGGAGAACATCAAGCTACACAAGGAACTCAACACCTACCTTTCATCGATGTTCGATATGAGCCAGCACGGATTCGAGGAGATGATCGAGAAGGGCAAGATGTTCGGCACGAAGGTTCTCGTTCAGATAATGAAGGGGTTATTCAACACCATCAACTACTTCATCGACTGGTACAATGAGAGCCTTCTTTTGCGTGGAGTTATTCAGACATTGGGGGCGGCTTTCCGTGGCGTTTGGTCGGCAGTCAAGGGCGTTGCAAACCTTATCATCGATGCAATGAAACAAGTCGGCAGAAGCCTAAAGGGTGCGCTCGATATATTGGAGGGTATCGTAACGTTCGACCTTTCCAAGGCACAGCAGGGATTCAAGGAGATATTTGACCTTTCCAAGTTCATCAAGGAAGGATGGAAGGATATAAAGCAGACTGGTGCAGACTTCGGAAACGCATTCGCTGACGGATACGAGAACGCAGTGAACGGAAGATTGCAGCACCTAAAGCTAGCAAATGTGGATGGTGGAGCGACCAGCAGTGAGCCAGTAAACGGAAACAAGGGAACGACACCAGCAGCCAAGGGCAGCACCACCAAGACCAAGGCACAGAGAGCCAAGGAAGAAGCGGAAGCCAAGGCAGAGGCAGAGCGCAGGAAAAAGCAGGAAAAAGAATTGCAGGCACAGATTGCGCTTATCCAGTACAAGTACAACGAGCAAGTAATGGACGCAAAGAAGCGATACCTCGCAGGTATGTACGACAACGAGCGAGACTACAGCAACGACCTCGAACAGCTGGAGAAGGATATGGTGGCAAGGAGCATTGACGCATACGTGGCGGCTGGAGAGATAGGAGCGGAAAAGGCGCAGGAAATGCAGGCTAAGCTGCTCGACATTATGATTAAGGCGAAGGCAGACATCAAGAACCAAGCCAAGGAGATTGTGGACGAGATCAACAAGGAGTTCGAGGAAGCAGAGAAGAAGCGCAGGGATGCGGACATTATGAACGGTGGCACTGGCGAGGAAGACGATGCAGCCAAGCTGGAGAGATACAAGGCTTTCCTTCAGAGCAAGCTGGACGCATACAAGGACTATGCAGCCGTGCAGGAGCAGCTACAGAAGGATTTGAGCGATGCAGAAGTCAAGGAGCAAGAGGAAGCCAACAAGAAGAAGGCAGCTTTGCAGGAAGAGCAATTGAAAATGATGAGCGATATGATACAGACGATGGGAGACGGTCTGTCCGAGTTCTTCGAGAGCGAGGATAAATCGCTACACTCCTTCCTTAAATCGATGCTGACATCAATACTGGACGCAATCGAGATAGCAGTCAACGCCTATTTTGCGCAGATACTCGCCAAGGAGATTGCAAGCAAGTCGTGGGGAGGTGTTGCGAGTGCAGCAGCATTGATGGCACTTGTCAAGACAGCGTTTGCAGGCGCAAAAGCACTCGTAAAGGGTTTCTCAACTGGTGGCTACGTCCAAGGCTCGGGCACTGGAACGAGCGACAGCATCCCGGCAAGACTCTCCAATGGCGAGAGCGTAATGACCGCCAAGGCGACATCGATGTTCAGCCCGATATTATCCGCATTCAACCAGCTAGGAGGTGGTGTACCTATCGTAGTAAACAACGGCGGCAGCAATATCGGTATGGATATGCTGGCGGCAGCGGTTGCAAGAGGGTATCAGATGGCTCCCCAGCCAGTAGTGAGCGTTGAAGAGATAAACCGCACCCAGCGGAGAGTGCAGACGATAGAGAATATCGGCAGGCTCTAATGGTGTCGTTATTTTATCAAAATTTGCGTTCTGAGCGGTTTTTGGTCGAAGGTGGTAAAGTTATACACCCAATGCAGTAAAAGCCGCTTAGAGCGCAATTTTTCGGCTTGTTTAGGAAAATTAACTGTTTGTGAGATAAACATATCGAAAATAATCGTATCTTTGCAGCGTTTTAAAACTTAAAAATAACGTTTCAATGGCAAAACTACGAATATACAACGACATCGACAGCCAAGACAATAAGTTTTGGTATCAATGGTGGGGTGGTGACTGCGTATGTTTTCAAGATATAGATGTTTTTGCAGCAAGCATCCCGAAAGACGATGATACCATCGATATGCGTATCTTCTGCAATGGCGGCTCGGTTGTCGAAGGCTGGGCAATCTACGACAGACTGCGACAGAGCGGCAAGAAGATAACCTGCACCATTGAGGGCAAGGCTGCTAGTATGGCAACAATCATTATGTTGGCAGCACCAAAGGAGAGCCGCAAGGCATACGAGAACGCTGCATTTCTCCTGCACAATCCGTGGGTTCCCGGCTGGTGTCTGGGCGACCAGCTGAACGCAAAGGACTTGAAGAACCAGGGCGAGGAAATGCAGATGTGGCAGGACAAGATGGTGGACGCATACGTAGAGCGATGCGGGTGCGACCGGGAAGAGATTCAAGCCTTGATGGATAAGGACATCTTCATCAGCACCAGTGAGGCTTTGCGCCTAGGTCTTATAAGCAGCACCGTTGCACCAATCAGCGCAAGCGCATCGAAGCGCAATATCGAAAATTTTATTAATTCAAAACAACAAAATCCAAAAGCAATGGAGAAGAAAACAGAAGTAAAGGCTTCTCTCCTCGACAAGATTCTCGCAAAGTTTGGCGTGAAGACACTGGAGGAAGCAGAGCAGGCTTTGGCAGAGCCACAAGCCAAGGTAGAGCCAAAGGCAATGGAACTCAACACAGCGGACGGACAGACACTGACCGTAGAGCGTGAGGAGGGAGATCCGCAGGTTGGCGACAAGGCAAGTCCGGACGGAACGTTTGAAATGCCCGATGGCAAGACAATCGTTGTCGAGGATGGTGTAATCACCGACATTCAGACCGCAGACGATGAGGAGCCGGACAATGAAGGCGGTGAAAGTGGTGATGGCGGCAGCGCATCAAGCACCGACAACGACACCGTAGCCAAGTTGAAGCAGCAGGTTGCAGCACTCAAGCAGCAGTTGAACGACACCAAGGCACAGCTGGCAGGCGCACAGAAACTTGCGAAGAGCAAGGAGGATATGCGCATCTTGAATGCCGTGAAGATGGCAGGCGGTGCGGAGAAGGTTCTGGCAGGCTTCAGCAGCCACTACCAGCCAGCACAGCGACAGCCAAGCGGCAAGGGCGCAGGAGAGCAGGTTGACGTTAAGGCGGACGCAAAGACTATCAGCGAGAAGGTCAAGGCTTATCGTTTCAAGAAGCGACCAAGCAAGGACTAAAACGTTGTAAGAAATCAAGTAAAAAACAAATTAGATAGTTATAAATTATGAGTAATACTTTTGATGTAAAGCAGTTCGAGAACTTTGTCCTCGAACCCGAAAATCTGAAGACCATCAAGGATGCCGTTCAGGAGACATTCTACAAGGATGAGGACATTGCGGATTTCGTCACCATCACTAAGGTTAAGGACGGAGACCCTATCGCCATCATTGGTGAGATGGAGATGGTCGGCAAGGCTGGCAGCGGTTGCGACCCAACGTATGACGAGAAGGGCATCGCCAACAAATTGGAGCGTTGGAAGCTTGGCGACTGGCAAGTACCAATCAAGATTTGCTATGATTCGCTGAAAGGCTCAATCGCTGAGTACAGCTTGAAGACCGGCACAGACATTGGAGACCTCACCAGCACAGACTTCATGGTAATCTACACCGATGCACTGGAGCGTGCTATGAAGCAGATGGTTTGGCGCTTCGGCTGGTTTGGTGCTGAGGATGCGCAGACTGTTTCCGAGGGCGGCAAGCTGACCGATGGCTTGAAGAAGGAGTACTTTACCACTTGCGATGGTCTCTTCAAAAAAATTTTCGCAGCTACAGCCACAAAGAACCGCACCGAGATTGCAGCCAACAAGGAAACCACGATGGCGGAGCAGATTGCGGCAATCCGCAAGCAGGGTGTGGCAACCGACCTTGTAGACAATATGCTTATGAACGTGGATTCACGCATCATCGATGATCCGAACGCTGTGCTTCTTATGACACGCTCGCTGGCTGACGCATTGACTTACGACATCAAGAAGACTTACCACGACATTATGCCTTGGGAGAAGGTCTTCGATGGCTTCCAAACATCGACCTACAACGGCATTAAAATTGCCAGTGTCAGCATTTGGGACAGAATGATTAAGGGCTATGAGAAAGGCGCTACAGCGTACAACCTTCCTCATCGTATGGTCTTCTGTAACCCTAAGCAGCTGATGGTCGGCACACCGCAGGATTCGCTCATTAGTGAGCTGGATGCTTGGTTCGACCACAAGGAGCGTAGAAACTATATCTATTCAACTGGTAAGATTGGCACGGCTCTCCTCGAAGAGAATATGATCCACGCAGCTTACTAATCGCTCCATATCTTCATCAAGTATTAAGTTTCAAATCCTCAACACCCACAAAACGGTGTTGGGGATATAACAATTTTAAAACGAATTAATATGGCAAAAACTTGCGAGAGCCTTATCGCCCAGGACATCATCATCCCTTGCGAAGACCAGGTAACAAAGGGATTGGAGGGCGATGGACTTATCATCAACCGAGACGACATTGACTTTGCCAAGTCCGTTGTCGTGGGTAATATAATTAACACATTGGTCTTGAAGACTGGCAAGAAAGCATACGCTATCCGGCAGGAAGGCAGCAAGCCATACACTGGAACCAAGACCGAGCTGATCGTTGGCACGTATCGCAACAGCTGGAAGAATACCGTAGCAGTCGTGGTATTGGCAAACACACCTGACGTTTGCGCAAATATCATTGACGGACTGGCGAACGGAAAGTTCGTTATCATCCTGCGCAACCTTTCGAAGGGAGCGGACGGAAAGGCAGAGTACCAGGTATTTGGATATGCGCAGGCACTGAAGGCAAGTGCTGGAGAAAACGACAAGTACTCAGACGACACCGAGGGCGGCTGGCTTATCACGCTGGAAGAGGAGAGCGTACCGAAGGCAGCTTACTTCTTCTTTGATACAGACAGCGAGACAACGGCAGCCAAGTACGCCAGTCTGACAACAGAAGCCGTAGGAGGTTAAGCTATGACCTACGAGGAAGCAATAGCCAAGGTCGGAGAGTTGAAGGAACGGTATGACAGTCCCTTTGACGCATCCGACAAGGCAGTTATCGAAACTCTATATTTCGAGGTAACACGGAAGCGGTTTGTACCGACAACCTGCCAGCAGTGTTACCACGATGCTTTGATTGAAATTTATCTAAAACTCAAAAAAGAAAAGGCTATGCCAAAGCAATGTAATTACGTAATGAAGGCAGGCTTCATCATTTCCTGCCCCGATTTCTATAATGGTAAGATTTTCACAAACGAGAACCTGACCGACAAGGTAGCGCACGAATATCTGACGAAGTACCCACAGATGGAGAAATACTTCCAGAAGATACCCAGCGAGGAACTCATCGAGAACAAACAGCAGCCAGCAGGCAGCGACAAGAAGAAAGACCTCGACCAAGCCGAAAAAGCAGGCAAGGAAGAGTAATAAAACAACAGGTAAAACGACACAAGCAAGATGAACGTAAAGACAGTTAAGAAGCCGAAGCGAAGGGTTGATATTGGATACGTCAGCCGATTCAAGATGCAGGCATACGGATATGATAACCTATATCCGCAGAACCTCGCACGCATCACTGAAGCAAGCGGAACGGCAATGCTCTGCCTTAACCGTTATGCCCGATTCATTGAGGGCTACGGCTTCGATAGCGATATTCTAGCTGCATTGGAGATGAACCCCCAAGGGGACACGGCAGACGATTTACTGCGTAACGTATCGAGCGACCTTGCGAGATTCGGAGGTTTTGCCATTCACGTTAACTACAACGTTCTCGGGCAGGTGTCGAGCGTGAGCCACGTACCCTTTGAGAATTGTCGATTGGAAGAGACGGACGACAAGGGGAACGTGGCGCACGTCTTGTTGCATCCCGACTGGGAACAGAAGAAAACGAGGAACGGAAAGAGGTTGATGGTGAACGAGAAGACCGTGGAGCGCATCAACGTCTTCAACCCCGACCCCGACATCGTGACGCAACAGATAGAGAACGCTGGCGGCATCGACAGCTACAAGGGACAGATTCTGTGGCAGAGCCTTGACGGTAAGTTTACCTATCCTACAGCCAGCTACGATTCTGCCATCACTGAGATTTCGACCGATGAGGGACTGGGCAACGTGAAGATGAGGAATGTTAGAAACAATTTCCTCGTATCGTGTATGCTCGTAACAAAGAAGGGTGTGCCGAAGTTCAACGAGAAAGGCGAAGAGGTGGAGAGCGGACAGATGATTTCCGATGAAGACCTTTTGCAGTTCCAAGGGGACGAAAACACAGCGAAGATTCTTGCGGTCGAGGTGGAGAACGAGGAAGACGAACCAAAGGTTGTAGCTTTCCCAACAAAGAACTTCGACAAGGAGTTCAGCGTGACCGACAGCAGTGTTATCGAGCGTATCTACGCACAGTTCCACCAAGAACTCTTCTACTCCATCCGTATTGGCAAGCTGGGATTCAGCGGACAAGTTATGCAGGACGCTTACGAATACTATGCAGGCGAAGTGACGACCGAGCAGCGTTTCATCGAGCGAGCCTTCAAGAAGATTTTCGAGAACTGGCACGATCCAGGCATTCAGAACCTAGACCCCAAACTACAGCCGTTGAAGTATATCAGCAGCGAGGCGGGAAACAACACCATCAAAAACGAATGACCATGCCAAAGATTGAACGTAAACCATTATTGACGGTCGAGCAGTTCAAGCAACTTGCAAGACCGACCAGCACTCACCTAGATGAGGATGAGGTGGAGAAGCTTATCCGAGAATGCGAGGATGCCTTTATCTTGCCAGCCATCGGCTGGGCGAACTTCAAGGCATCAATCGGACTTTGCCCATGGGACAACACCTTCGACGATTCTTTTATTCCCGATTTATTCTTGGACGGAGGCGAGTGGGACACCAAGGAGAGAGACGAGGACGGAAACGAATTCAAGAAGCTAAGGTATTGTAACGGTGTACGCAAGGCGGTCGCTTATTTCACGTATGCGAAGTTATTGCGAGCCGATGGAACAATTATAAGCCGTGCTGGCGGTATGCGTCACAGAGACGAATATTCCGACCATGTGCAGGACATAACCAACAACAAGCAATACAACGACATTATGGGATTGGCAGAAGGGTATTTATCCGACTGTCTATATTATCTTAAGTATCACGCAAAGAGCAAGCAGATAAGCCCGGTTAGAGGTAGTCGGGCGCATGTGCATGCGATAGGAGACTAGAGCGTATGGCAGACACAGTAATCAAGACAATTTCCCAAATGCGGGAGGTGGCTCAAAAGGTCAAGAATGAGACGGAGGTCGGTTGCAATACCGCAGACCGTGTCGGAGGGCTTTTCGAGGACATCGTAAACCATATCGGGCATCACGAAGACAGCCTTTTAGTCCTTGGGGAAAGCGAGTATAATTCCATTCGTTAAAAAAATTGTAGGAAATAGAGATTATGATAAGAATAGTAGAAGATATGAGAGATGTTAATATATATCTTTCGTTAAGAAAACA
>OQVS01001100.1_pt1 | contig 18669 bp, 10 predicted proteins | sample 1691601 | NCBI WGS metagenome assembly OQVS01 (sample SAMN03418268, study PRJEB22391) | human gut metagenome | biome: human-gut; feature: organic feature; material: feces | host: Homo sapiens | place: Tanzania | collected 2013-01
GTCTTGGAGTCGATTGAGGCTAATTTAGCAAAACAATCATAAGCAGAAAGTCCATTAGGCCAACACTTATGCAATATTGTCACATAGCCTTGCAATTTGTGACAGACTTTTTCTAAGCTGCCTACAACTAGAGGCCAATCTTCATTTTTTTCTGTGTCAGTTAGGTGCAAAGTCTCTTCAAATTGAACTAAAACTTCGCCTTTGCTGGCCTTGTTAGAATGGAGTTCCAAACAAAAAGGACGCAAGCCGACAGAACTAAGACGCTTGTGTACCACATCTAAAGCTGCTTTCTTTTCTGAAACAAAAAGAACCCTTTTGCCTAAACCTAGATTATGAGCGATGATATTAGTAATCGTTTGACTTTTGCCAGTTCCGGGCGGGCCGTACAAAATAAAATTTTTGCCAAGCTGTGAATATAATATTGCTGTAAGTTGAGAAGAATCCGCACTCAAAGGAGCATACAATTTGCTCAAATTAAGTTGCTCTTCCAATTTATTAGATGGAAAGACTTCAATGCCGTCATTGAATGAGCCGTTGCCACTTATTAAATGTGAGACGAGTTGGTTCTTTTTTAATTCGTCTAGGCGAACGCTCATATCGTTCCACATAACAAATTTTCCGAATGAGAAATTGCCTAGCCCAACTTCTTCGGAAACTTCCCAACCGCGCAAATCTTTTACAGCTTGGCGAAATAGATCAAAAATTAAAGCGACATCTACACCAGATTCATCAGCAGGCAAAGGGTGAAGACCGGGAATATTAATTTTATATTGGTTGCGCAACAGTTCTAATAAAGTTTCGTTAACTATAGTATCTTCATCTAGGCGGGCAAATCTGAATCCTCCGGAAACAGATAGGCGGCGCAAGCGTATAGGCACAAGCAAAATAGGAGCTTTATGAATATTGGCGTCGTTTTCTTTGGCGACCCATTGCAAAACGCCAAAGACCATAAAAAGAGTATTTATGCCACTTTCTTCCATATCAAGGCGAGCCTGGCGATAAATCGTTAAAAGCCTTTTGTCAAGTTCATTAGCTGTTAAAAGGCTACATAGACGCTTCGCTCTAAATTCGCACTCCAAAAGTGTGCCCAATTCACTTTTTATGGCGTTATTGCGCAGCAGAGTTATGTTTTTCAGTTCTTGGGGATCAGAGCATAAATTGGCGGCCGGATTTATAGAGAACTCTTCGCTATCGGCCAATTTATCTTCTAAAGCAGCAATATTAGGACTGATAAGGGGAATAAAATTGCGTCCATCACGCATATTTAAAAGGCGATTGCGCAAAGAGAGATCGAGCAATTTTTGCGTCCAGCGTTCTACTCTTCCCTGAGAATATTCCGCTTCACTTTGCTCAATTTGTTCAATATGACCATTTAAGCGACGTTTTTGTTCCGAAGCTAATTCCTTAGGCAAAGCCTTGACCGGCTCCAACTCAAAGCCATCAATGCTGCGCTTAATTGGCAATGGCCGCACTCCTTCATATCGAGAGCGAACAACATCAATAGCACACTTAAATTGGTCATCAAGCTGAAGATGCTCTACTTGAGCACACCGCTCTGCTTCCGAGAAAGTAGCTTTACCGGCAGCTAAAGTTGTTTCAAAAACGATCAACTCGTCTAGATTTACTAATTTTCTAATCCTTTGTAAATCTTCAACTACACTGTCTTCAAAATACCAATCTTTGGTATGGCATCCGACATAAGCGTGTCCCTCTTGCATTAAAAGCACGGGATGAAGGCCGAAACTTTCTAGAAGAGAAGCAAAAAGCAAAGTTAAATCTAAGCAATTTCCCTGTTTATACTTATAAATATTATCAGCAAAGCGAATACGTTGACCGGGGACGCCGAAAGAAGCAGGTACGGTGATGTAATGTATACCAAGAGAACTTACGGCTCTATAGGCAGCGCAACACAAAGAATAGACATGCTCTCGTCCTTCCGGATAGCCAACAATAGAACCAGAACCGGTCTCTTGACGCAGTTCTTCGGATACTTTACCGCCCAGATAAGATATTGTCTCCATGTTGGGAGTGACAAAACTGCAAAGCAACTCCGGCATAACTTGCAATCCTAGCCACTGATCATAAGAAAAAAGCTCGATATAAGTTTCAGTTTGCCCAAGAAGCAATTTATTATGCCAACATATTTTTACGTATAACTTGCTTTTTACATTTTCAGCTAAAGAAGATAGAAAAGTGTAATTTAAGCTTACATCTATGTCACTTAAGTAGAGACTTTCGCCATTTTTTAGGGAATTGACAGTTATACTTTTAGGAACTATAAAGTCAGCCTCAAAACGGCATTCAAAATTATGCCAATCTCTTCCCATATTATTGGTAAGTTTTATAAAACGAACCAGCCGAATTTTGTTTTGTTCTATAGAAAGATTAACGAAAGGTAAAGTCTCTAATTCTATAGTTATTCCACTTTTGCCACCAATAATTAAAGAATCGTCAAGTGCAACATTGGAAATTTTGCTAGGTTCCGTACAACTGTGAAAAGTGGCCTCGTCCATCTCAAATACCGGCTTTTATATCAACAATATAGTTAAAGCTGCTGACTTTTTTTGTTTGTAAATCAAAATATCATAGCCAATCAACTCGGGATATTTTTCGCTCACCTAAACCCATCTCCTACGCTAGACACAAGTAGCAATTATACCGACATGTAAAATCGAGTCTATATTCAAAGCCAAGCCACATTGCGGCAGGATTTTGCTAAGTTAAGGTAAAAGTTACCGGTAGGTTGTGTGCTTTATTTTCGGGCGCGTGCTTTTCCGGTTTTTGACCGGAATATTTTTGAAAAAAATACCGTGGGACACACGGAAATTTATGCTTGAAAAGAAATGTCTCTGAGGCTCTCCTCAAGTTGCAGCCAAGCATTTCCACATCAAGAATCCTCCTTGCGCAAGCTTGAGGAATGTCAAACACCCCAGGCGGTTAAGTTCCCGCCTGTGAGGAGAGTGCGATGACTCCAAAGTTCGGTTCCAGCAAACAATTCAAACCTGCTATGCCCGGCAAAGATCAGCAAAGCGCCGATCAGGGTAAAGGTCTAGTACGTAAGCAAGCCCCCGTCAAGGGACAAGCTAAAACAGACCGTCTTGGCAAGCCAGTTTTTGGCGATATCAACGAGCCTCTCGACGAAGCTCTTGAAGAAGTAAACCAAAATCTGCTGCAAAACCCAGATGATCCTGAGCTTTACAAGCGTAAGCTGACTATTTTGCGCAAGCAAAATGATAACAACGCTATGCAACAGACCTTGGAAGAGGCCATGGAGCATTGCCCTGATATTTTCTTTGCCGTAAAACTGGCCGACTCTCTGGAGGGTCGTGGCGCTTATGCCAAAGCCCAGCAGTTGCGTCAGTGGGTATTAGAGCAACAGCCGGACGATCCCGATTCAGTACGCCGCTTGGCCGCCACCTCTGCCCGAGCTTTCGATTTATCTACTGCCGAGCACAACTATTTGCGCCTTATCGAACTTCGCGACGAAGAAGATTGCCCCTTAGGTGCCACTTTCTTTGAAGAGATGCTTGGTAAAGGATTAAAGCCTGAACAGCGTTCTCAGTTGCAACAAATGGGTTTGCGCTTAGTTGCTCGTGCTCTTATTCATCACGATAGCAATGCCAGCTTACTTGAAGCTGCAGCCCGATTGGCTTACAGAACCAAAAATTATACCGAGTCTCGCGGCGCCTATGAGCAAGCTATCAAAACCAATCCCGAGCATCGCAATATCTTCATGTGGAAGGTTGAGTTATTGCGCGTTTATGCTCAGTTGGGCTTGCAAAAGCATTGGGCCAGACTCAGCGAAGAATTTATTGCCGAACTTAAAGACCAAGTCGCTAAAGATCGCACCAATCAGCGCACCTGGAACTTACTGGCTACTCAGCAAATTCAAGCCGGTTTATTCGACGACGCTATCATCACTTTGAAAGACGCTCTTTCGGCCGATTCCAAAAATGCCCAGGCTCTCTGGGAGTTGGGTCGCCTCTATGTGCGTCGCGGCGAAGCTCAAAATGCTATCGACTACTATCGTGATATTGTGGAAGACCCCAATGAGCGTAAGTCTATACGTCGTGGTATTGAAAAAGCTTTGGCCGAGCTTTACTTCAAATTGGGTATGTATGACGAAGCTCTCGCCATATATATGAATGACGAAGATAACAACGCCGCCATGATCGCTCCGATTTTAGAGGCCACAGGCCAAATGTCCGAAGCTCAGGCTTTATATATAAAATCGGTAGCTCAGTCTCCACGTGACGCCAAGTGCCACTTAGGTTTAGCCGAATATTGGGTACGCCAAGACAATTGGGATAAAGCTATCCAAGCTTCCAAAGACGGCTTGGAGTGCAACTACGCTACCGAAGAAGTGCACACCAATTTGGCAGTAGCTTTAGCTACAGCTTATATGAAGTTGGGCCAGTTTGAATCAGCTTTGCAAGCTATGGACGAAATTTGCGAGCTCTACCCCGACTCCATTCACTGTGTTTTCCGCAAAGTAAAGCTGTTACTTTTGCTTAAACGTGGCCGAGAGGCTGCCCAATTAGCTGAAGAAGTCCGCCAGTCAGCCGAACACCAAACAGGCTGCGCTCCTGCCTCTTCAGTTTTGTGGTCTCTCTTAGGTGACACGTGTTCTCTGGCTCATCGTGAAGCCGAAGCCGAGCACGCCTATACTCAGGCGGTAAAATATGACGCCATGAACGCTACGGCTGTGCGCGGTTTAGCCATTTTAGCCGAGCATAAAGGCGATCTTATCAGAGCTTATTCCGGTTATAAAAAGTTTGTAACTTTGGAGCCGCTGAATTTGGCTACTCCTGTAGTAAAGAAATTCCTCGAGCGCATTGCTTCCAAACTGACTGCCGAACAATTGCAAATTGCCGAAAGTGGCACTGGCTTACCAGATGTAGCTGCCATGGAAGCAGCTCAAGCAGCCGAACAGGAAGGATACTTAGGCTACGCTGCGCCGCGCCAAATTAAGGTGCATCCCTTCCCCGGCTTGCCTTCAGTCACTCCGCCCAAACGCCAGGATCTTTCCCAAGTAGACAAGACCGGCTGGCTGGGAGATGGTAGCGGCAGCGATTACGGCTACGACAACTAACAATTATATTTAATTAAATTTGATGTGAGAGAGATCAGAAGGGATGGAGCTTTCCTGCCTAGTTTTCTAGGCTTGGAAAGCTCCTTTTCTTATAACTATCTAATCTTATTAGAAAAAGAAGCCCGCTTCCGGGGCTGCCTCACGGCGGCGAAGAAGCGGGCTTCTTTTTTATTTGGCTTCAGCGCACAAAATTTGGCGCCAAAGGGCATAAACTAGGCTCTTTCGGCCTTGCGACGTTCGCAATCGATAGCTTGCAAAGCGGTAATTACTACGGTGTCGACGATATCTTCAGCTTTACAACCGCGGGAGAGGTCGTTGGAAGCGTAGTCAAAGCCTTGTAAGATAGGGCCAATAGCGATGCCGCCAGACATACGCTCAGCCAGCTTGTAGCCAATATTGCCGGACTGAATGTCGGGGAAGATCAAAACATTGGCGCGACCGGCTACGGGAGAGCCAGGAGCCTTAGACTGACCGATTCTGGGAATCAGAGCAGCATCAACTTGCATTTCGCCATCGACATTAAGATCGGGACGACGGGCTTTTACAATGCTCAAAGCTTCGGTAACTTTGTCGATTTTTTCGCTCTTGGCGCTACCTTTGGTGCTAAAGCTCAGCATGGCAATGCGAGGATCGGTATCCAAGAAGAGTCGGCAAGAATCGGCAGTAGTAAGGGTAATTTCAGCCAATTGCAAAGGATCGGGATCGATAACCACACCGCAATCGGCGAAGATCATGGCGCCATTTTCGCCAAAAGTCTTGTTGGGAACGACCATCAAGAAGAAGCTAGAAACGGTCTTGAGACCAGGCTGTACACCTAAGCACTTTAAAGCGGCACGTACAGTATGAGCAGTTGTGTTGGTAGCTCCAGCAACAGTACCGTCAGCTTTGCCGGAACGTACCATCATGTTGGCATAGTAGAGAGGATCGGCCATAGCTTCATGAGCTTCTTCGGGAGTCATACCTTTGGCTTTGCGCAACTCATAGTAAGCGTTAGCATATTCTTCGAAATCGTCGGCAGCCGTATGATCCAAAATTTCTACGTCTTCTAAGGAGAAGCCAAGTTCTTTGGCGCGGGCACGTACTTCTTCGGGCTTGCCGATAACGGTCACTTTAGCGTAGCCACGGTCGGTAACCATGCGGGCTGCTTGTAAAGTTCTGTCATCTTTTCCCTCGGGCAGCACAATGTGACGGCGATTGGCCGCAGCCTTACTGCGCAGAACATCGAGAATTTCCATAACACACCTCTTCTTATTCTTTCTTTGCCTCTTCTTGCCCAAAGCAGACTTTCTATTGTTCGGCTTAGGACCGGCAACTCAAGCGAAAAGCTTATAGTTAAAAGGCGATAATTTTCACCCAAAAGTGGCCTTGCCTTCTTCTTGGCAAGCTTTACCCCTGCTATTTTTGTCCAGGGGGAAAATTATTTCTTTTTTTGAAAAGGGGTCAAGCCGACAGGCCACCAATGTTGCGAGGAATAAAGCAAATAATAGCGGGCGGGGCTTTTTTGACAATATTTAGCGCCAAAACAGCGCGGAGGATTAGTATTTTTGCTTACCAGATATAAGTTTTTTATAATCGGTCTTTTAGTGTCACTGGCACTGTGGTTGACAGCTGTCGTTTCGACAGTACTCCCCGCTCAGGCTCAGACAGCGGACAGCTCGACAACTTCATCAACTGTAGAAGCTGCAGCTCCCACTCAAGCTACTGCCGAAGTTGCTCCCCCAAACGGAGCTGCTACTGCCGATAGCAACGAAGCAAAAGATGCTTCTAGCACCGAAGCGCCTTCTCAAAATGACTCAGCAGTCGAAACGACAAGCGAAAAAGATCAGGAGCAGCCTCAGGAGACGAAGGCTTCTTCAGAATCTCAGACAACCTCTCAAGATCAAGAGGCTGCCAAAAGCTTAAAAGAGCTGAATGACGAGTTGCAAAAAGGTAAAGTAAAAACTATCGATTTAGATATGGATAAAAAGCCTCGTCTTAGCATACTTCAATCTTCCAATCCTGAAGATTACAAGCGTTTAAGCGGCATCTGGATTTCCGATACCGGCAATGGGCGTATCGTCTATATGAAAAACTTGCAAGGCGAAGATTTTTATCCCTTGGGTTTAAGTGGCAGCGGTTTGGGACGTTTTCTCAATCCGGAACAAATTTGGGTTGATGTAACTGGGAAAATTTATATTGCCGATCGCGGTAACAATCGTATTATCCGCTTAGATGATATTCGCGGTCTTGGCTGGACAGAAATGGCCAACGGATTTAACGGTCCACGCGGCGTAGCTTTTCATGGCAAACGCCTTTACATTTCCGATACTGACAACAATCGTATTTTAGTCTACGAAAAATTCGGCGACACTACTCCCATGGCCGAACTTAAAGACGATAAAATTAAACAACCCGGTTATTTGTGGTTAGACATGGAAGGCAACCTTTATGTATGCTGCGGCGAAAATAGCATGCGTGGTCAGATTGTGCGCATTCCTTTCGATTTAACCGCTCTGCCTAGCACTTGGACTGTCTATCGCGGTCAAGGTCTCAGCGGCGCCACCTTTACTCCAACCCAGTTTCTTAAAACGGACGATGGCTTGTTCTTCGTAGATACAGCCAATCAGCGTTTAGTAAAAGCAGACAACTTCAAAGGTAAAAATCCTTTAGAGATCGGCTCTTATGGGCGAGGCAGATTCCAATTTTTGGAGCCTAAGGGCATGAGTTGCAGCGAAGATGGCAGCAAAATTTATATTGCTGACACGGGAAATGATCGCATTGTATGCTTAGATCCTAAGCAAACTTCTTCTTGGGAAGTTTACGACAGCTTAGAGCCGACTTTTGGCTTGCGCTCTCCCAAGTGCGTCTTTGTCTGGTCTCCTCGTCCTTTACCCGAAGAAGATGATAAAGACAAAGACGGAAAAGATAAAGACAAAGATAAATAGGAAGCTTTTACTTTTGTAAATTTAGTTTGCTTCCAAGCTTTAAAGGCCCTGAGCCGCTTTTACAGTGCTGCAGGGCCTTTCTATTTTGCAAAACTACGGTCTGAGCGAAGGTTCAAAACCCATGAACCTAGAAAATCGGCTCTGTGAGTAATAAATTAACTTCCCGTCAGTACGTAGAGCAGCTTTTAGAGCGTTCCCACCGTGAACCCAACAATGTTGACTTGCACGTTAGCATAGGTGAAGCTTGTCTGCGCAACGGCGACACTGACGGGGCTTTTAAAGCTTTCAACAGAGCCGCCGAGTTAGATCCCAGTTCCTATTTTCGCTCTCTTGTTTACGAATGGTCAGGCTATATAAATCGCAAAGCCGGCAAAGTCAGCGAAGCTATCACCGCCTACAACCAGTGGGCCCAAATTGATAGAGCCAGCAGTTTTCCTTTAGATCGCTGGGGAGCAGTGCTAGCCCGCGAAAATATGGCTGTAGACTTGCTATTGCTGCGCTCTATGTATAAAAAGCGCCTCGAGCAATCTCCGGACGATCCTGAGTTGCGCGCCTCTTTGGCTTTGCTCTCTTTTGTGCTTGGCCAAGACGCTATCGACGAAGAGACAACCTTGCTGGAATTGGCTAGCAGCGCTTTAGAGGCAGAATACGACAGCTTGCCTATGCGCTATTTAATGGGCTTGCTTTATATGCGCATCGCCCATTTTGAGAGCGCCGATTCTGAGTTTAAAAAAGTTGTCGAGTTAGATCCCGAACAAACTTGGTGCGAATATCGCTTCAATCTCAACTGGTCAAGCGAAAGCGCCATGCTTATGCGGGCTCGCATTGCTCATATACAAAGACGTTACGACGATGCTTTGCGCCTTTGTTCCGATTGTATAGACAATTCAGATAAGCTCAATCCTTTTGCTCCTATTGAAGAAATTATTTCTATTCACATGGAGCGCGAAGAATATATCAGAGCTTTGCAAATATTTAGCGCTTTTGGGCCTTTGCTTACCGAATCGCCTTCTTTGCGCCGCATGTATTCACGTTGCCTCTTAGGGGCCGGTCAGATCGAAGCGGCAGCGCAAATTTACGAAAATGCGCAGAAAAAAGAAGAGCCCGACGCCGAGCAGCGCTCTCAAAACAACGCCTCCAATTCAGAGTCAGCTTCTTCCGGAGTTAAAGATGAAATTGCCGCCGCTTCAGCTAGCACCACGCTGGAATCGGAGCTGCTGTGCGATAGTGGCGAATATGACAAAGCCATCGAAGCTTGGAAAAAGCTCTTGCTCACCTACCCCGACAATTTGAGCTTGACAGCGGACGCAGCTGTGGGCGCAGCCAAAGTGTACGCTCGCCAGGAACGCTACGACAAAGCGATCTCTGTTTTGGAAGGTTGCATGACCACCAATCCTAAAGTGGCCAAAAATTTAGAAATATGGAAGCTTCTTTCCAACTATTACAAAACTTCCGATCAGACCTTAAAATATCGCTTAGCTCGCATTCAAGTACAGTCTCTTACTCCAGCCGAAGAAGATTCTTTTAACAATGAAATAATCGCTGTGCCCGTCCCCAATAGCGGTATCGTGGCTTTGGGCATCAGTGCCAGAGCGATGGATGGCAGCGGTATAGTCAAAGTGACTGGCACAGAAACTGTAGCTTCCACTATGGAAATTGCCTGGACTTATTTGCGATCCGAAGCTAAAAATTTAGGCTTACCCGATCCCAACGCTTATGATTTCCATATCCATTTGCGCGATATGAGCGCCGACATAAATCGCGAGCTCAATTTGCTCTCCGAATATTTAGGCAATGAATCTTTGACCGACGAAAATTTAGGCACCGGCGAAGAGTTAGGCTTGGCTTTTCTTTTAGCTATGGTCAGCGCTCTGAGCGGTACGTCCGGCGGCGCCTTGTGTGTAGTAGGTGGACGCCTCGATTTGCAAGGAAGAGTTTACAGCTCACCTCAATTGGCCGCCGGTTTGCAGCGCATGTACGACGCAGGCGTAAGGTGGAAGCGTCTTATTTTGCCTCGTGCCATCAACGCTGACATGGAACATATGCCGCAAACTATTTGGTCTACGCCCAATTTGACCCTTTGCTCAAATGCCCGTCAAGCTGTCAAAGCTTGGCTCATAGATTCTTAATTTTGCCAAAGGGGAAAAGCTAAAGATGAAACTTTATACCAGCAACTTAGAAAAAGTAAAAGTTCAAGCCAAAGAAGAGGCCACCAAGCTCAAGCACCAGTTTGTCACTGCCGAGCATTTGCTTCTGGCTATTTTGGCCTTGAAAAATTGCCAAGCAGCCATTTTTTTGCGCAGCAAAGGCATTAGCTATACAAAGATTAGCAAGAAGTTAATCGAGCTTTTGGGACGCGGCTACAAAAAAGTAGAAGATCCTCCCCGCAGTTTGCGCAACATTATGATGTTCCACAGTGCGGAAGAATTTGCCCAAACTTACAATAAACCGGTAGGCACGCTCCATTTGTTGTGGTCACTTTTAGATGAATTCAGCTGTGAAGCGGCCCAAGTTTTGGTTAAAGATGAAGACGAGTCAAAACGCTGGTGCTCAGACATTGAGGATATGTTGGCCGAGCCGACGACACGTCGTCCCGAAGTGCTTTCTTTCCGCAGCAAAGGCAGTACAGCCGAGCAAAATAATAAATGGCGTCGGCGTCTTTCCGAGTGTGGCGAAGAGCTCAAGCGCAATGTTGTGGTGCAAGAAGCGGCTATTGCTCGCATTGCCGACACTTTGACTCGCTCTTGGGCCGGCTTCTTGGGCAGCAGTCGCCCTATCGCCAGTTTTCTCTTTGTAGGGCCGCGCGGCTCGGGTCGCTTAACTTTAGCTCGCAACTTAGCCAAGTTCCTTTTTAACGATTCCGACCGCGTCGCTCGCTTGAGTTTAGGCGACTTTAGCGATGAGGCCAGAGCTGCTCAACTTATAGGTAGCGGCGGCCAAGATTCGCTTTTGGGTGTACTCAATCGCGAATTTCCTTTCGGAGTTATCTATATTGAAGATATAGAGCAAGCCCACCCTAAAGCCATGGAGTGTATCCACCAGATTTTGGAGCGAGGCCGTTTTATGACCAGCGACGGCAGCCGCCTCGATTTCCGCGATCATATTATTATTCTTTCTCTTTCTATCGACGCTGAATTTTTCAAAAATGCCAACGTCGGCTTCCGCAAGAGCAAAGACAAAGAGGACAGCTCCCAAGATCAGTACGAGCGTTTACTTATGCCCGATATTGAAACGGTATTGCGTTCCGATACGATAAGCTTGGTAGACGAAACGGTCTTCTTCCCGCCTATTAGCGATAAAGATCAACTCAAATTGTTAGATACTTGGATCGACGAACTGGCTAAAGAGCTTCAACACGAACACAATTTGACTTTAAGTGTAGACGAAACTGTAAAAGTTTACCTTATTAAGAAAAATGAAGACGTGGGCCACGGAGCCGCTTCTTTGCACCGTCTCTTCTCCAGAGAGATTGGCAGCTTTGTAGCTAAAGCTTTGTTGGATAGGCAAATTAGTCGCGGAGACAATATTTTACTTACTGAACAAGATAAAGTATTGTCCATTACGCAACAGTCTAAAAATTCCAAAAATTAGTTTTCCCTAGTTATTCGGCAAGATAGTTCACGCTGTCTTGCCGTTAATTTTATTATATGCTTTTTAGGAGAGCCGTTTTTTTTATGAAGTTTACTTCCCACCTTTTGGCTTTAGCTTGTTTTATCAGTTTGCCCCTTTCCGCTTGGGCAGCCCCTTCAGTTTCGACAGAAGGCGATACTTCTTCAGCGGCTCCCTCCGTCGCTGCCATTTCAGCCCCACAAACAATTACTTCTGCATCTGAAGTAAATAAATTTGTGGAAGAGAGCATCAGCAAATTAAAAGCGATGCAAAAAGAAGGGCGCAATTTTCAAATTTCCGACGCCCCTTGGATCGATCAATTGAGCAAAATGCTCGGCACTGATAGTATTGAAGTGCCAGATTTAAATAATTTACCTAAAAAACACACAGTAGATTGCCGCTTAACTTGGGAGAAATTGGCCAAAACAGAAAATGGCGTCTCGGTCTTACTCAATACTTTGGTGACAATGCAAGCGGCTACCAACCTCACCTATAAAACTTTTGTCGGGCCCGATTATCAAGTGCCGGTGTACAACAAAGCGATTTTTGCGCTTATGCAACCTCAATATACCAGCACTTCTTTGCTTAAATTGCGCGATCTGGCTTTGCGCAATCGAGTTTTTCGCATCAATCTTAACGAAAAGAACGGTTTAATTGCCACTAGCGATATTCCTGAAGGCGAAAATCCTGAAATGTCCAGCCGCGCTTGGGTAACTGATACTATACATGCTGGTCTTTTAGAAACTGAAGTCAGCCCCAAGGCTTGGACTGAGGCTTTAAATACTTTAGCTAAGTTTTATACCAACCCGGTAGAGCAACAAGCTTTCGATAAAGCTATTGCCGATCCCAAGTCTTACCGCGAAGGCGGCCCGGTAGAAGGTGTAGCCCATATTTTTTATCCCAGCACCTTAGAACGAGACAAAAACTGGTTCAATAATAAACGCTTAGAGTCGCACGGTTTGGCTTTACGCGCTTTTATGGCCGCTTTGCGCGATGGTTATTTAAAACATTGGGATCGCGGTATCGATAATCCTTCGCCGCAATTTTTGCAAGCTGTCGTTAATTTAACCGCTTATTTTGTCAGTATTGATTATTCTAGCGCTCCTTCAGCCGGCAACTGGGAAGAAGTGCCCTTCCCCGGCGGTTTGACCTGGGATACGCAAGCTATAAATGACGCCTTAGATGAAGTTCTCGATATTATGTACAACAAAGCTTACGATTCCAATAAAGGTATCGTCAGATTGCGCCACGCTTTGCGCTGTCAGAAACACGGCGATATTTTCAGCCGTCGCCAAGATATAGAAAAAGCTTTTAAGCGCGGCCGTGATCGTGTACGCCAAACTTATTATGCCGAAAGTCCCGGCAATCGCGAAAAAGACATTTCTTTAGCTTTGCTTTCTTCTACCCAAGTACAATTAGATGACAATTATTTAACCAGTGTGCGCAAACATATCGACAATTTGCAAATGTTGGAAAATTCTTTAGTTAGAGAACACGGAGCTTTGCGCTACGCTCCTTTCAATTTGACCTTAAAAGACGGCAGTAAAGCTCTCTCTCCCGATAGCTACTTAAACTTAAATTATAATATAGCTTGCGATCCTGAAGGCCATATCAATTTAGCTTGGCATGATATATTAAAAGAATTTGGCTCTAAAGATGCCAGTGAAGCCGATGTATTTATGGCTCGCTCCCAACTAACCGCTCCAAATTGTGAAGCTCAATGGTTTTTAGTTTCCGATTTAGCTCGCGGCTATGCTGAACAAGCCCAAGCTATATACGAAAAAGCGGCCCGTCGCGTTAAGCCAAACCAAAAGCCACAATTAAGCCAAGCTGAAGAAGAATTGGTAAAAAAATGTTTAGCTGGGGCCAATCGCAATATCAATCGCGCTTATGCTCGCATTACCCCAGAAACTGAAACTGTGAAAGCTAACGGCGCTCCGGCTCCAGCTTGGTCGGTTCCCGAAGCTTGGCAATGTGTCAGCACCTTGCCTCCTCATTCGCAAAAAGCTTACTTACCAGGCGTCAACACGCCTCTAACTTGGGCAGAAGCTTCACTGTGGATGGCTACAAATCATTATATAGCTGTGCTGACCCGTTTCGAGTCGCTGCGCGGCGGCCATGTTCACCATGGCCCTTCAGCGGCCAACCCACAGACAAATTTCAGCCAATATATTTGGGCTAAACCTAACACCAAGTAGCCGCCAAGCCTTTTGTGCATGTTGGCCACAACGAAAAAGCGCCCCCGCCAATCACTCTCGGCGGGGGCGCTCCTCTTTAGAGCACTAAATTATTGGCACAAATTAGGCGATAATAGTGTTCTTCTCGATAACCATGTTGCCATCGATCCAGCGGACTACACCAGCGTAAGGTACGCCGTCTTTGTCGAACAGATCTTTGGTTTGGAGAGTCTGGTTGGGCTCGGTGTAGAGAATGCGACCAGCGTCGATCAAGCGCTTCATATCGTGCTTGAGATCGGTAGCTTCGGGACGAGTAGCGTCGCTGGCATACATCTTGTCGGCGTCGACCAAAGTGTCGACTTTAGCGCCGGAGAACATGCCGAAGTCGCCATCTAAGGATACGGTCATGGGACGAGCGTTTCTCATACCGTAGTCGGGAGTCTCGTTAATGCTCATACCGTCTTGCAAAATGTTGCGGCCAACGAAAGCGTTGCGCAAAATCTCTTGGTTCTTGCCACCCATATGCTCGCGGTCAGCTTTGAGCATACAATTGGCCATCTGCTTGTAGGTGAAGTCGCCCTTAGGAGCATCCTTCAAAGTAGCGGCGTAAAGGTTGATGAACTGCTGTCCGCAATCTTTGATAGCCTGAGCAGCGGTCATGCCTTCTTCTTCCATACCACGCTTGACCATTACGGTGAAAGCGTCGTACATGGCGCCGGTATAAACCTGAGACCAGCTGTGCATTTCGGTGCCTAAGCCACCCTTAGGAGGATTCTCGGGCAAAGTTTTGGGATCGACCCATTTGAATTTGTTGTTGGCATTGCGGATATTGTTGCGGCTGGTGTCGCCGGTAGCATGACCGATAACTGTACCAAGCTCTTCACCGGTAAGAGACAAGCTGTTGTCTTTGGTGAGATCGCCGCCGGTTTGCTGAGCTACCAACTCGCAAGTAGCGTCATCTTGGGTAGCCATCATGAAGCCAGTCATGTCGGCGAAAGACTCGTGGAACCCACCGGGATCGGGACTCCAAGCTTGCAAATATTCGGGGTGCAAACCGTCGAGCATAGCGTGGCCAACTTCGTGAGAAACGACTTCGCCGGACTGACCGGAGTAGACCATCTCGTTGGTAGCAGGATCGACAGCGTGGAAGAAGTTCACGGAGATGTCTCTGCGAGAATAGTAAGCGTTAAGCATCTCGCCGCCATCGGGAACGATCTTCATCTTGTCGGTAGGGCCGGCCCACGGAATCTTCTCGCCGTAAGCATCTTGGAACATTTGCAAAGTATTGTTTACAGTAGCAAATACGTGAGCAGAGGTGAACTCTTTGGGCTTGACTTTCTGATCGTAAACGAAAGCGCCTTCGTCGTTGGCTTTCAAGCTGCCGCTCAGCTTAGTGCGCTCGGTAGAAAGAGTGCTTCCCTTTAAGCCTTTGCTAATAGTTACACCGTCAACTTCGGTAGTACCGGCGGATTTTACCAACTGGTCCTGGGAGTTGTAAGAGAACTCAATGTTTTCAGCCTGTTTGGCAGAGGGCTTGCTAAAAACGCCCTGTACATTGTAGTTGTTGTAACTGGGGGTGCTAATTGAACCTATCATCTTTTAGTACTTGGAACCTCCACGTCTTTATGGCGAGGATCTGAGAAATCAAAAACCTTCACTGTCATTTTACCCGAGCATACAAGAAAAACTGTTGCTTTATTTTGAACAAAAGAGCAAAATGCGCCATAAAATAGGAAAATCTGGGTCTTCCTGTTTTTTTCAGCAAGGCCCAGACTTTCAACAGAGATTCTCCCCTCTCCTTCTTATTGAGAGTTGAGAATCATTAAGAAAAAGTCAGCTTCTCAATTAGGCGATAGTAATATCGTGGTTGAGATAGACGTCCTGGATAGCGTGGATGAGGCGAGCGCCTTCTTCCATAGGACGCTGGAAAGCTTTACGTCCGCAGATCAAACCGATACCGCCGGCGCGCTTGTTGATAACAGCGGTTCTGACAGCTTCGGCCAAGTCGTTGGAGCCGGAAGGTCCGCCGGAATTGATTAAGCCCATGCGGCCCATGTAGCAATTGGCTACCTGGTAGCGGCAGAGATCGATAGGATTGTCGCTGCTCAACTCGGTGTACATGCGCTCGTCTTTTTTGCAGAAACCGATCTTCTTGAAGGCGCCATTTACGGTAGGCAACTTCTGCTTAATGATGTCGGCTTCGATAGTCACGCCAATGTGGTTGGCCTGGCTGGTCAAGTCGGCGGCGGTATGATAGTCTACACCATCAACCTTGAAAGCGTCGTTACGGGCGTAGCACCACAAAATGGTGGCCATGCCGAGCTCGTGAGCTTCGTGGAAAGCCTGAGCGATTTCGACGATCTGGCGGCGAGAATCTTCACTGCCGAAGTAGATGGTAGCGCCTACAGCGATAGCACCCATGTCCCAAGCTTCACGCACGGTTCCGAAGAGAATCTGCTTGTAGGAGTTGGGATAGGTGAGCAACTCGTTGTGGTTGAGCTTTACAACGAAAGGAATTTTGTGAGCGTACTTGCGAGCTACGGAGCCCAAGACGCCGAAAGTAGAAGCAACAGCGTTGCATCCGCCTTCGATGGCCAACTTAACAATATTTTCCGGATCAAAGTAAGCGGGGTTGGGAGCGAAAGAAGCGCCGGCGCTGTGCTCGATGCCTTGGTCGATAGGCAAAATGGACAAGTAGCCGGTGTTGGCTAAACGACCGGTGCCGAACAACTGCTGCAAGCTGCGCAACACTTGGGGCTTACGGTCGGATTCGCAGTAAATGCGATTGACCACGTCTCCGCCGGGAAGGTGGAGCATTTTTTTATCGATAGTTTTGCACTCGTGCTGGAGCAAAGACTCAGCTTCAGTACCCAAAAGCTCTTCAATTACGGAAGTCTTCGTTGTGTCGACGTTCAATAACATGAAAACAAGATATTCCTTTCTAAAAATCGGCTTTTCACTTCGCTTAAAATGATTATTACCTGCTAATTTTTTTGATTTGCCACGAACTTTTTAAGTGCTATAGCTGCCGTCCGTGCTATATATGCATATATATACTTTTAGTATGCGCAGATTATTTTCTATTCACAAACTTCACCAGTGTAACCGACACCATTAAAACGAGTAGCCCAACGAATAGCTTGTTCAGGTATTATTGTGCAATAAAATCCAAAATAAAAATCTTTATTATATCTTTGAATGCGAATTTCCGGTGATTCTACAATTTCTTTGCTGCCATGATACAGAATCATAACTCGCCTCCTCCTTGGCTTGATATATCAATGGTAACTTCAAGACGTTGCAAAATTTTACCACAAAAAGTGTTATGCCTCTTGACAATAGTTTGATATCGAACTATATTGTAGCCATGAAGTATCAGTACATTTTCCGTTACGCTTCTCGTTTAAGAGAAAAGGGCAATGCCTACTTGCTGACCGAGCTCAAAAAAGTCGGTTTGCAAAGCTTGTCGCCTAGCCACGGAGATATGCTGGCCTACTTGTTCACACACAAAGTCTGCACTATGAGCGATTTGGCCAAGTTTGTACGGCGCAGCAAGTCTACTTTGACAGTTTTAGCTGACAAACTAGAAAAAAGCGGTTATATCAAGCGCTGGCCCAATCCTGAAGATTCGCGCAGCACCTTGGTGGGCTTAACTGAAAAGGGCTTGGCTTTGCAACCAGTATTCGAAAGTATTTCTCAAGGCCTAACCAATTTGCTGGCAGAAAAGCTCAATGCTGCTGAAGCTGAAACTTTGGAAAAACTTTTAGGCAAATGTATTGAATAAAAGTTTGTTTTATTTGCCAATTTGGCAATTTTTCATCCGGTTTTGGTTCGATATCGAATTAAAAACTTATACTAAGGAGTAAAAACCATGGCTAATTATCAATTGGGACATATCAATTTTGAGGAAAACCGCGTTGAGTTGCACAACATGCTCAACTTAACCGGCGCTGAAATTTCTTACAATTCTCTGCCCGCTGGCGCTAGTGTGCCTTTTGTTCACGCTCACAAAGAGAATGAGGAAATTTACATCATTTTAGATGGTAAGGGCCTCCTCTTCGTTGACGGAAACGAAACCGAAATTAAGAAAGGCGACTGTTTCCGCATCGATCCTAAAGGTCAGCGTTGCTTAAAGGCAGCTGCCGATTCGGCTTTGCAATATCTTTGCATTCAGACTAAAGCTGGTAGTTTAGAGCATTTCACTATGACTGATGGTGTAATGTCCGAAGATATGGCTAAGCCCAGCTGGCTGTAATTTATAGTTAACTGTAATTTTATAATCAAAAAGGCAGCTCACCATTGGTGGGCTGCCTCTTTTTTTGCACTAGTGCTGACCAATTACCATCTGACTATCTTAGTATTATATAATACAGGATAGGTAGCACCAGTCGGGCGATCTATTTTTAAATAGGTATCAGCTTTGGGGTATCCGCCCAACTTTAAGCTATAGCTATTAGCTCCAGCAGCAGTTTGTTTATACTCAGCAATCCTATTAGGCTCAATCTCAACGGGCTGAACATTTGGATATTGACCTTCGGCAATCCAATTTGTAGGAATATCGATAATTTCGCTAAGATAGTAATCACATTTTTCGCCATATTTCCAGATGCTATTAGTGCGCACAATAGCCGCTAAAGACATATTGTAGTCATTTACTCCACCATTTACGTACTTAATTTGATTAGGCATCCATTCACCAGTGTCTTTATTGACAAAAGCCAAATAAGCTGAAGCGCTGCTGACAGCCACTGTGAGTGATTCGCTATTTATATCTTTATATTTGGCGGAAACGGAATAGAAGTTGTCACTGGTATTGACGCCGTCAAATATAAAGATATAAGATCGGAAGAGCACACGTCTGAACTCC
>OQVS01001101.1_pt1 | contig 18663 bp, 38 predicted proteins | sample 1691601 | NCBI WGS metagenome assembly OQVS01 (sample SAMN03418268, study PRJEB22391) | human gut metagenome | biome: human-gut; feature: organic feature; material: feces | host: Homo sapiens | place: Tanzania | collected 2013-01
TTTGTTTAGGTTTGGCAGAATGTATTCTCTCAACATTTTTTTCCCTTCTTCGCAGAATTTATTACGCCAAGGGTCAAGAGGACTATCTTCCAGAATATAACCACGCTTGTAAAAATCTTTAAGAGCTACCCAAAGCTCAAGAAGTTCCTTATAAGAAAGACCATTAAAATGATTATTCTTGAGAATGTCATCATCATACATAGGGTCTTTATTCTTTGCGTATGTTAGTTCATCAGTTTCAACATAATTATAATCCATTATATTTTACCTCGCAAATTTCATTTCTTCATCTGGAAGGATAAGTGGCTTCGTATCACGCATACGAGTTCTCTTTACGGTATATTTTTTATGGCAGTAAAAACAAGGGACTTTATAATTCCCATTCCAACCAACCATATTAGCTCTTCCGCAATAAGGGCAATCAATAATGCCCAGTACAGGTTTATTAGCCATTAGAATATCTCCTTTGTAACTTTCTTATCGGGCGGCATCTTCAATTCTAACGATAAAGGTCTTAGATATAAAAGGCGAATCTTTATCATAAAATTTAACAACAAGACCAGTATCATTTTCAGGTTCGTAATGAAAATCAACATAGTCTCCACCAAGAACTGCATTCTCACCAAAGAGAGCCTTGACAATATCTTTTCTCAAATCTTCCTGAGTGTATGCGATAAGATTTTCAATTCGTTTCATAAAATAACAGCTCCTTTTTTTAGAACGCTTCCTCAACTTCATCAATCATAATACGAAAAGTCTTAGTAAGATTAGGCTGGTCTTTATCTTGCACTTTAACAAAAAGTCCAGCGCGATTATCATCATCATAATGGAAGTCGATATAATCCTCGTGGAGAGTGGCATTCTCACCAAAGAGAGCCTTAATGATATCTTTTCTCAAATCTTCCTGATAATACCACAGAACTTTATCAACCTTTTTCATAAAATAACAGCTCCTTTCTTTACTGTAACTATATTATAGCAAGTAAGAAAGAAGCTGTCAAGTGTTTATTAAATTTTAATCAAAAATATCAATGTCACTACGAGGACAATAGGAACGAGATTCTTCAAGTGTTTTCTTAGCTTGATTATTAGCGGCATTAATTTTTTCAACAATCAAGCCACAATTTTCAAGCTTGTTGATAATTTCCATTTGTTCTTTAACAGTACGTCTTGCAATAAGGACATCTTGAAGCTTTTTAAAGATAAGATAGCCATTACAAGCGTCAAGGTGAGAGAACTCGATGTAATGAAGAATATCAACCACCTGAGCATTATAATCACCCAGTTGAGTTGCTAAATCTTCATTAGAAGGAAGAGAATTAATAGCAGAAGTGATATTTTCAAAAGTCTTTGACATAGCTTCCAAAGAGGGAAGAACCTTGTTTCTGGAATATTCGCTTGCTTGATATCTTTTTGTTGAATCCTTAATAGGAAGGTTATCACCATCAATCATTATCTTTGCACAAGCAGAATGAGAAACAGCAGGAGAAATAGAATCCTTAAATTCCATTTCAATAGGGTTTCCACTTGTAACAGGTGCTTCACTTAAACTTTCCTGCATATTAAGAACTGCTTTAGAAATATTTAAGTGAATTAATCCTTTATTTGCGATATCGGAAACAAGCTTGTCATATACTAAGCTGTTGGTTTCAGTATGATAAATAGAAAACACACGTTTTGACAAAAACTTGTCAACAAGAGAATGATTGAGAACAATGTTTGCAGCTTTGTCAGCATCCTTAAACAAATGTTTCTTGTCAGGATTTGAAATATAGCTGTACTGATTACCAACAAACTGGACATAAGAGTTAGTTGTGGTTTCTTTTAGATAAAAGCTCATATCAGCTTTTTCTCCTTTCAATCTTGATATAGTAATTATATCAAAATAAAAGGATTATTTCAAGGGTTTATTAAGAAATTTTTTCAGGGTCCGCAATAGAATAATTAATTCCAGTTACGAGAAATTCGTCACGATGAGATAAGTAAAACAAATGAATTACTCTTTCTCCGAGATAAATTTCTTCGTCTGCATCAAGCAACATATATCTCTCATGTTCAGGGCTAATTTCATAAATATCTGTTCTAATTTCTGTAATGGTTTTAAGTTCATTTTCAGACAAAGGATTATCACCTTTATTATCCATAACAGAAATTTCATTCAAAGGAACAAAGTTTCCAAGCAAAGGAGAATTATTAGAAGTTAAACAAATACCAATTTTAGTGTCGTTATGCCAAACAGTACTTGTCCCTCTAAGACCAATGGGCATAGCAAAAATATTATTCATTAGAATCTACTCCCAACAGTATATTCTTCTAAAAACTGATTCATCTTCTCATGCTCACAATATTTCATAAAAATAAAACCAAATACAAGACCACTAATAAGTCCTGCAAAATGAGCGACATTGCCAATATTGGGAATAAATAGATTTACACCAATAGCGGAAACAATTACTACAATTAAAACTTTAAGTCTATCTTTTTTATCATCTACGATAGTGGTAATAATAAAACCCATCAACCCATAAATAGCGCCAGATGCACCAAATCCAACTGTCTCAGGTCTAAATAAAGAATAGGCAATAGTTGTGGCAATTTCAGAAATAATACCAGTTCCCAAATAAATAGAGAGATATTCAGTTTTTGTAAGATATTTTTCTACAAGACTCCCTAAATAAATAAGACTAAACAAATTTGCTACCAGATGCCATAACTGGGCATGAGTAAAAACAGGAGTTACAAATCGCCAAATTTCAACGGGACTGTTATATAGCAAATTGTAACTCCATAGATAATAAATAAAAGGGGGATTAATTAAAATTGTAATATAAATTGCAATGTTAATTAAAATCATCCAAAAGGTAAGAGTTTTAGAAAATTCTTTTATCTTAGTCATTTAAAATTTTCCTTCCGCAATAAGGACAGAAATTCATATCTGAATGTAACTGTTCTCCACATTCAGAACAAACTTCAAAGGTTCGAGCAATATTATAGCGTCCATCTTTTTGATATGTAGTTACAAGTTTCTTCCTACATGTTACTTTACTACCTACTCCAAAGCCAAGTGTATTCAATTGGTCTTCTACAAGGTCTCTCTCCCACGCAACTTGTTCATAGACACCATAAGAAACGGTATCAGGATGTTTTTTATTATTCATTAATATAAGTCCTCCGAGTAAAGTTCGGTTTCTTTATGCTGTTCTTTAAAGTAAATAAGAGAAGCAGGAAGAGAATCTTTTACAATTTTAAAAGCTTCTTCTCTTGAATGAAATTTTCCATTGTTGTCAACGAAGCCTTCTTCTTTGTTCCAATCACCACGAGAATAATTTCCAGCTAATACAAAATTAAGATAAGCAAACTGCTTGTATCCATCACCATGACGAATACAAGGAAGAACAATAATGTTATCTTCATCTGCTTTGCTTGTAAATTTAATAGCAGCACAAACAATTTTTGCCATATTATACCTCAATTACAGCCGTTTTTCATAAAAGCACCACAAGCGGGACAATAAGGATTGTTGATTGCGTAACCACCCCACTTAGTAATCGTGGTTCTAATTTTTCCTCTGCGTTTACAATGAGAACAAGTTGCAATTTCTGTATTATAATTAATGTCATACCAGTAGTTCTCTTCTGGTAAAACAACTTTGGATTTAACATGTTTAATTTTCATATCAAAGCTCCATTTCTTCAACAGGAAAAATTTGATTCTTCATGCCATTATCTTTAGGGATAGCTACAAATTTACCATAACTATCGGGATTGTAGATATTCCTATCTCCGTACCAGCAACCCATAAAAACGCCAAAGGCTTTCTGATACCTATTATAAAACACCCTTCCCATATAAGAATATTTCTTCCCCTTGATTTCGTAAAGATTGCCAGTAATAATATTGTTACCATTAACATCGAGAAGAGAAGTTACAACACCGCAATTTTCTCTCTTGTCACGAGTAGGTTCTCTACGTCCCTTTTTAATACGTTCCATTAATAGCGCTCCTTCCATTCATAAGTATATATAAATTTAGAAATAAGTTCTTTATGCCCTTTGTAATTAATGAATCTCTTTTCCCCGATGCCGATAAAAACAGATTTAATTTTACCGATTTTCTTTATTTGGACAGGCTTTTTAATCCAACGTTCGCCGGTAATAACGGCATCAATTACACGGGTTTTACATGAATAGCCTTTTAACTTTTGGTTAACAGGAGTGTATACATAATATTCTGTGCCAATATCTTGCAAAGCTGAAAGGCAACCTTTAATAGTAGGAGAAAAACAAACTCTTGGAATAGAAACATCCTCATTAAAGGCTACAGCGGTTTCTGGAATTTTGGGAGTTAGAATTGTAAGATTAGGGTCACGAGAGAGATGATATAACAACAAAATCAACTCCTTATCTTTGATATTTAAATAATACCAGAAAGATAAGGAGTTGTCAAGTATTTAATCCTTTTTCTTGCCAAGAATTGCAAGCAGACGAACAAAAATATTGATAATATCAAGATAAAGGTCTGTTGCACAACTAATGGCGTTATAAGGCGTAGCCGCATATCTCTGAGAACAATACCAATCGTACCCAATGTAAAGAGAGAACAACGCTACAACTGCATAGTCAATTACATGACCAGTATATCCAAGGAAGAAAACCAAAGTTCCTTCAATAAAAATAATACTAATTAAAGATACAAGAAGGATATGTCCAAGAGAACAAAAATACTCTGGAAATACTGTGCTAACAATAATCATAATTACTACAATAATAGCAGTAAGAAGACATACATAGCTAATACTCAACACTGTATATTGGCCTACATAAACGCTTAGAAGTGCTCCAATGGGCAAACAAATAAGGTTAAACCCAAGGAAAGCAATTACAGCATTTTCTGTACCACTAATAACAATAGCTCCAAGAAAAGCTAAAACAAAATATCCCAGAATAAAAAGAACAGGATGAGCCGCTACGAAGTTAAAAACCTGTACCTCAAGGAACATACAGATGAAGAAATTACAAATCAAGCCCCAAAGGATAGTACATCCCATAAGAGCGTTAAATCCTGCATCACTCATTTGCATATCTTCTGGCATACAGTCAAAAGTAATTCTATCTTCTTTTAAATTAAATCCATTATCCATTCTTAGTTTCCTTTTCTTTTTCTAATTTCTTTTTCCACATTTTCAAGTAATCATCAAGGTCAAGGAAAGAAATATTATTAGCTAAACCCTCTTTAATTTTATCCATCATCATTTTTGCCAAACAAAGCTCATTTTCTCCAAAAACACCCAGATTGCAAGAAGATTTATCGTTAAGCTCGATAGTGATAGTATAAGTTGGTGTATCCAACGGATATGCGATATCAAAGCCTCCAGCGTCAAGATGAATAGCTCTCCAACCCATATACAAATTGATAATTTGGTTATCGTAACTAATAATCATTTAGATTACCTCCTGAATTTTACTTTCAGAGATGTCTACAACAGAAGAATTCTTTGTAATAGCAACACAAATTTTAGAGAAAGCCTTTTTTGCAAGGTCTTCATTTTTATACTTTAAAAGATAATTTGCACTAGTCAAGCCAATCAGAACACCTTTTTCATTAACTCTCACAAAACTAATTTTATCGGAATTAAACAAACAATTATCACAACAAATAAACATTAATTGTTCTCCTTAACATTTTTAATTAAATAAAAGGAATCTTTTATTTAAAAATCTACTTCGTCATCATCAAGGATAGTAATCATTGGAGGGTCATTCGCATAACATTTACGAGACGATTTCCTAAGATTTTCTTTAACTTTTGCAGAAGTCTCTGCCGCTTTCTTTATTTCTTCAGCAGACTGCTTTTTAAGAACCTCAATATCTTCCTGAGCACTTTCAAGAATAAATTTAAGATTTTTTACTTCTCTTTCATTCGCTTCTCTGGTTTCTTTAGACTTGAGATATTTATGTCTCCATAAAGAATATTTTAGATTGCCAACAAAACCAAAATCTACATAAACATTTTTAATACAATAACTATGATTCCAATAATTTGAAGTAATAATAATATCTCCAAACTTCTGTCTGGTTGTATCAATGCGACAAGATGGAAGGCAACCTAGATTCCATTTTTTAGTATTCAAGCAATAAATATCATACCATTTATCGAAATCCATCTTGACACATTCTTCACCTTTACGCTTTTCGTTGATATCGTCTAAATCAGCATCAAAGATTCCTTTGAAAACAAGAGGGCCAATTAAAAGCCCAAAAAGAAGCCAAATAAGAATTCCCGTCAAAACAACAAGAAGTAAAATCATAGCAATTTTTAATAGTATCATATCAATTCTCCCATTTATCAGTAGACTTTAGTTCGATATCACTATTCATATAAGATTCTCGAACTCTATCAATTTCTTTCTTTGCTTTGTTAGTCTCTTCTTCGGCCTTCTTCTGAACCTTTTCAATATCTCCCTGCACAGCTTCAAGAATATATCTCAAACTGTCCTGAGAATTTTCAATGAATTCACTTTTCTTTTGTCTATTTTTCATGTCATACTTAAAAAAGACATATCTAATATTTCCAATAAAACCAAAGTTAATATAAACTGTATCCCAAGCTCCATTTTTGTCTCTAATGGTTCTCTTAGGAGCAAACCATAACAATTCCCACTCATAAGGAGCTAAAACATAATACTTTTTCCACTCATTAAACTTTAAATGCGCCCAACTACGCCACTTCTTATGATGAGCTTCAACAAACTCAAGCGGTGTGTTTGCATATCCCCCATCTCCATCATTATAAATAATATAAGCAAAAAGACAAATAAAAGCAATAAAAGCGAGAATTAACAATCCACCCACAATATACAACAACTTACCAAGCATAAAAAACACCTCTCTTTTTTTAGCATACTTAATATACCATAAAAGAGAGATGTTGTCAACCATTTATTAAATTAAATTGTTAGTTTTCCTTGGGTTTAATGTTAATAATTGAATCAATCTTTTTAACATATACAGAAAACCCAGAGTATTCTGAGATAAAATCGCACATATCCTTGAAAAGCTAATGATTAATTATATTTAAATATTGTGGGTAGGTAGTATAAATACAAACACTTTCAAGTTCATAATCATAACTAACAAAGAAAGTATCTGTTAAAGTAGCCAAAGTTTCATCTTGGTCAATAATACGCTGAATAAAATCAGCAACTTCCTAATCAATGGGAGTAGTAATATCTGAAATTACCTCGTACTTCTTGTTAGCCATTTTCTTTTTCCTCGCTTAAATATTCATTCAAAACGCACTCAGCGTTACCACTTACAAAGATAATAGGAGGGTCTTCCTCAGAATAGGGATAGGAAGTGGAATCAAGATATTCATAATCTTTAGGCATTACACAAGCCCAGTGGTCAAGGACAGAGACATATACAATATTAGAAAAGCCCCAATCATTGAACAGGTTAATTTCTCTTGCGGCAAAACTTAACCTGTAAAATTCATGCCTGTAATAATTAGCTTTTTCTTCATCAGTGGCTTTGGTGGAAGCATCAAGATAATTTGTTGCAACGTCTCTAATTTTAAGGAAAGCATCTAAAGTATTCATTATTCCTCCACATAACAGATATAACAATTATATCCTTTTTCTGCTAAATCAGTCTTGACCTTTTCAGCACCAGACTTTTTAGCAAAGAATCCTACCTGAACCTTGTAAAGCTTGGTTTTAGGGTCTTGTACACAAAAAGCAGTTGAATAATCAATAATACCAGTTAAAGTTCGAATCTCATTGCGGTAGGTAATCGCACGAGCAGAATTACTAAAAGCTCCCAACTGACAGCGATAGCCAGTCTTTTTAGGACGGTTTTCTTCTTTCTTGTCAGCTTTATTCTGTTTCTTTTCTTCTACTTCTGCTTTTTCTCTTTCAGCATTAGAACGAAGCCAGAAAGCGAGAATAGAATCAACAGGTCTCAACCAACCAGAAGCAGAAAGTCGCGTTCCTTCAAAGTTCGTGTAAGTAGAATTTCCGCCATCCTGATTGCAACAATAATCTACATCAGGGAAAAGAGACTTAATAAAGTTCTGAGCAGTAGCCAACTTCATGCCACCAGACACAACAGAAACAATAAAGTACTTTTCATTCTTAGGATTACCATCTGTCTTTGTCCAACCAAACATCTGTCTCTTAGCTTCATAGTCAATGTCAGCATATTCCTTAACAGATTGAGGCTGTTTATTTTTAAACAAGGCAGGATATTCTGTGCCAAAATCTCTCCAACCAACGCCATTGTTAAACACACCATTCATAATCTTTCCAGAGTTGGTAATACCCCAACCATTAGAGAAATTACCATCCTTGGCATAAATAGTGTTGTTACTTTTCAGATTCCAGATAGAAGTTCCACTTGCAGTATCAAAGAAGAAAGCGTTAGTTACAATATCAGGTTTATAACCATAAAGATTATACATTTTTTCTGGGCTTAACTTAGGTTGAGTACACATATCTATACTTGCACTCTTCAATTCGCTCTTAGGCCATTCAATTACAACTACATTGTTATAAGTAACCCCTCTTACAATAGGATGATACCAACGAAGCAGAGAATTGTTTTTACCATAATGATACTAAATATTTGCCATGTTATCTCCATTCTTCTATATATTTCAATAGATTAATTTAAATTAAAATAAAGGACAAGTATCCTTTTCTATTATTAGTTTAGCATAAAAAAGAATACTTGTCAATATTTAAATTGTTAAATTTTTATGAATTATACTTCTTTGTAAGGTTCTGTAATGGGAACATCTACCTTTTTCTTTTTATTATATGTACGCTTCTTGGTAGTTTCAAGAGTTACATTGTTAGTAACAGTCTCTTCCTTAGAAAGATAAATATTCATAACAGGAACAAGCTTAAGCTCTTCAATGGTAATGCTTGTCCAGTCATAGTACTTAGGAGGAAGATTGGTTTCATCAAAATGGAATTTAAACCACTTTTCTGCTGAGAGGGGACAACTAAAACGTCTCGCCTTATCAAAATCAACAAAGAAGCCAGCAAGACCGAGATAATCTTCTCCTGCATAAAGAGTCTTAATTTCAGAATCTCGGTTTGCTTTAATGGTAATATAATACACAGGCTGATTTTTAAGAGCCACCATAATATTCTCCTTTAATGCATGATAGTATACTTACTTCCAATTTCTACCTTGATAATCTTTGCGTAATTGAAATCATATTCCTTGGCATAAGTCTTATTTTCAAGGAAGAACTTCTTATTTTTGCCCCACCATTCCTTAGCATCTTTCTCTGTGTCAAAAGAATAACAAGAAAGAGTAAACTGTTCCGCAATAAGATAGGGGACGTTTGCCCAGCCTCTATTAGCAAAACCATAAGAGGGAGATTCACCATAATTAAGAGGTAGCTTTTTTCTGGGAATACCAACACAATAATAAGTCTCCATATTAGAATGAGCAAGACCATTATCTGTAAGATTAAAAACCATTGTTCTTTCCATCCCTTTCTGCAATCTGCTTTTTAAGATTGTCAATATGAGCCAACTTTTGTCTCAAGGTTTCTTTTGTATCTTCAATTCTATTGGCGTAATATTCAAAACTGGTTTGCAAACGCTTAAAAGATTTCTCTTCTTCATCATAAGCGTGTTCAGCTTTAGCCAATGCTTCATCAAGAGAATCTCTAACGGGAAAATTATCAGCGAAAGAAATTTTTCCATTCTTGGGAATGTGAACATAAAAACGTCTGCTATTAAGACTGGCAAGAGGATTGTTTCGTCTCCAACTCATATACTTTTCGTAAGATTCAAAGACGTAATTTTGATAAGAATTTTTTCTAATTATAATTACTTCTGTAGAACCTGATACTCGACAGACATAAAAATCTTTGTTTTCATAAACGACAGGATACACAGAAATAGACTTAATATCATGATGAATTTCAACAATCTTTCCGTGCTCCCAAGGCTTCATAGCTTCATAGTTGTCCATGTTAAACCTCCTTAAAAGTTTTCAGGGGAAGTGTGATATTTGTTATCCATTAGCGCGCGATTAAAAATACGCTCATCTCGAACAATAGAAAAATAGTGGTTGAGATATTGAGGAGCATTAGGACTATGACAAGGATTGTTGTATGATTTAACAGCTTTGACAAAATTATTAATTAATCTTTCGCTATTAGGGTCAGATTTAAATTCTCCAATAAATGCCAAAGCTTCTCCTGCGGAATGAGCGCAAAGAATATTATCCGCTTCACAATCTTGAGCAAAAAAATAGTTGAAAACAAAATGAAAAATATTTCGTTCGATATAGTAAACGCACTTATACTGATTAAATTCAACCACAAAAACGGGATAGTAGGTAACAGTTTTATTTTCTTTTCCGTTAACTCCAGTGTTATAAATCATAATACCACCTCAAATATTTTTTAATTCGATTACAGTTTTAAGTGTGCAAGCATTTTTACCAGCGAATACGAAGACAAAACCTTTGTGGTAATAAATACGCTCGCTGTTAGACTTGGTACGGAAACGACGCTTAAAAGCATACATTTCTTCATTGGTTAGCCCAATCTTTTCATAGTTATAAATAGTTACAGCGTCAAGATTGATACCTTTGTTACGAGCATTGCAAGCTAACTGACGAAGTTCTCTTTCATTCTTAATACCCAATCTTTCCAAACCACGGTCACGAGAGTGGAAAGTAAGCTTGATTTTGTCCGAACCAATTTTATTATGAAAATTACGATTATACATTTAAACAACTCCTTTCAAGAACGATTTACTTTATGATTAAAGTATATCAGACATAAAAGGAGTTGTCAAGTATTTATTAATTTATTTCGGGGAAAATAGACAGTCTTTCTCTAAGAGCTGTATATTCTTTTAAAATCTGGTTATAATTGCTAATAGCATCTTTTGTTTCTTCTTCTGCGGAATCAATAGTAAGAATTTCAAAAGAAGCATTATCTCCACGGTCATCAATTTTCAATCCAATAAGATAATACTTTTGGTCTTTTTTCTGTTCTAAACAAGCCTTAGCTAAAGCATCTTTTTGCCATGAACTGATATAAACTCTCAAAGAATATTCAAGATAACTTAAAAGGTAAGCAGGAGTAGCTTCTTCTCCCATGATAAACCAATATTCTGTTTCGCTTTCATAAGAGTTTTGCACATAAAAACAACGCTCAAACATTACAGCGCGAATATCTGCTCTCTTTTCATAAGCAAAACATTCTTCTTCTGTGTTAAACATACGCCCATCTTCTGCAACCCAACGAATTTTTTCTTGAGCTGGAATTAATTCTTTTTCAGTTTTCATATTAATTAAGACCCTTCAAAATCTTTAATTACTTTATAATAAAATTCATCTTTTAATTCATCAGAAATGATGCCCATCTTGTGAATGCGCTCGTTTAGTTTAAGGCAAGCTAATTTAATAAAATCATTGTAATTAAATATCCATGTCCAGCCTAAAATAATATTAATGATTGGAAGAGCACTTAGAATAAGAATTTGAATGATTGGAATTGCAGAACCAGTATTGGAAAATTTAATATCAACATTCCTTGCATTAAAAAAGTCGTTTACATATTTGGTAATCTCTTTAACAAGATAAAAGAAAACCAAAACATCCAAAATAAAAACAAATCGCCAAATATTAATTAGAATTTTTAGAATCATCTATCTTTGCTTCTTTCTCCTTTACTTCTTCAACTTCTTTCGGGACTTCTTTGAATTTTTTACAAAGATAAGATAAATGCCCCATGGAATTATATGTAAATCCACTTTCAGGATGTCTTACACAATCCTTCCATGGGCATTTCTTCTCATCACAGCCAGTAAAAGAAAGTAAAGATATCTATCTATCACCTTTTGGAATATACATTTTTCTCTCCTACACACATATATATTTAATTATCCCTTAATTTGAATATAAGGGAGAAGTTCAGGACCACAATCAAAGTCCCAACCATTTTCAACAATCTTTGAAAGGAACGTTTTGTTGTTTGTCAGCTTCCAAACAATAGAACTGCAACAATCTTTGTGAATGATATAATAAGGATGCTTGACATTCTTTTCACGACCAATTTCAAAAAGACGCCCCATAATGACATTAAAGAAATAACTTACATCATTATCCTTAAAAGTCTGATTCCAAACCTCAGCATCTTCTCTTGCCTTAGCGCTGGTTACATCAACCCAAATCTCAGTATCGTCTTCAGCCTTCTGAAAGGCGAGTTCATAGCCTCTGCATTCACAAAGCTCTTTGAAGCGCTTATCATTGGTCATAATCTTCCACATAGCAGGAGTAAGCTGGAAATTCTCAAAACGAGCTACAGCATAACCCAAACTGGAATTATGGTCAAGACGTTCCTCTATATAACCAAGGAGTTTGGTAATGTTATTATTTTTGTTGTTATTCTTATATTCTTCAAGATATTCCTGTTTAGTAAACATAGCTTAACAACTCTCCTTACTTTTTTAGTTTGTATTTATATAATACTACGAGCAAAGAGAGTTGTCAAGTGGTTATTAAGTTTTTTTACCAATTTTATTTTACTTCTTCGATATTTTCTTCTTCCTTTGTTTCAGCTTCAACAGGAATTTCTGTAGCAGTCTGAGGAAGTCCACTGCCCAGCACCCCAGCCATAGCTCCCATCATATCAGCCATGCCATTAGGATTATTCTGAACAGTGTTATAAGAAGTTCTAAGGAGTTTATAAAACATAATTACGCAATCAGCAAAGCCGTATTCTTCGTTGAGCTTTGTTTGAATTGCAGTAATATCGTCCATACTGTCAATCTCTTTATCAAGAGTGCGTTCTTCATTACCATAAGTTGTAATAGTTGCTTCGGGTTTCAAGCCCATATATACAATATAATAAGTATAACTTTTCTTCAAATTCACTTTAAATTAACTCCTTTTAATATATACACTAGCAGTAGTCCCTTGCATTAAATATGCTACTGTAGTGTTGGTTTTGTTTGCAATAATTTGATAATCTCTCCATGTTAAGAAAAATCTCTTATGAAAAATCTTTCTTACATCTTTTTCTGACCTATTTAAAAATTCAGCCCACTGCTTATATGAATAAGGACTTGCTTTCATTACTTCACTTGCTCGCTTTAATTTATCCATATAAGGTTTATTAGGATGAATATAATAGAATTTAATATAATACCAAAAACCAAGAAGTTTATTTTTAAAATTTTTCACAGCTTCTTTCTCCTTGTTATTTGAAAGTATTTTTAAATTTTACTTTCTTGAAGAAATTCATCCACTTTCTTTAAACAATCACTACATAAATCATAAGATTGAAAATCATCCCAAATTTCACCGCCACGTTCAAAATGTCTTTTAATTTTCAAAACCTTCATATTGAAAAGACTTGAAATAGGCATTCCGCATCTATCACAAAAACATTTAGTTGCCATTTTGTTTTTCTCCTTATTTACTAATCCTATCTGCAATCGTACTTGCTACAAAACTATCTGGTTTAATTGTTGGTTCGTAACCAGCACCTTTCAACCATCCAACAATTTCAGGGATTACTTGACCACTTGGACCAGCATACCCAGCGTCTACATGAATCCCAATACTAGTATACTTTTCATAGTCAAAATTCTCTTGAATAGACAAAGTTGTTAATTCATCAATTAACTGGTCAGCATAAGCAATGCTTAATTCAGTTTCTTTGTGAATTTTAACCTTTAAATTTAAGATAATGGGTAGTTTTTGAATCTCATAGAAGAACTTACCACCTTTGCCATCGGTATAGACAGCAATGACAATGACGGCTTTTGTTTCATCTTTGTGATTTTGACTATCAGTACCAATGACAATATGATTGTGTTCTGCTACATCTGTACGGTTTCTAATATAGTCAAAAATAATTTCGGCTATTTGTCTCATATTTACTCGTCCATAAGTCGGACTAATCATATTATCATTCCTTTACTTTGTTTTAATTATAGACTGTTAAGTTTGTCTACGATTTGATTAAACTTATCAATTGTCTTAGAAGAAAATTCATAACTTTTATTTGTATCTTTATCATAAATTCTTCTAATTATACTACCAGAATCAGATTTAAGATAAAAATCTTCCATAGTAAAACGAGGAAGTTTTGCCTTAGCTTCTTTAACAGGCATTTCTACAACAACACGAGTTGTAGTAATAATTTCATAATCTTCTGGATTATAAAACCAATTCAGTTCTTTTTTGAGAGCTTTAATAGAAGTGAAATACTTAGCTCCATCTTTATCTGTAACAAGTGGCGTATCTCCAAAAGTACTCATTCCTTTATAATAGCATTCTTCGGGATTAGGACTTTTGACAAATTCAGGCTTAATTTTAGCAATATAAACTTGCTCTTCTGTTTTTGTTTCTGTCTCTTTTTTTAGAGGCTTTTCAACAGTAATTTCTTCAATTTCATAATCTTCTTCATTATTAAAAAACCAATCAGCCGTACATCTTGCTTCAAAGTAGGTTTTAAAAGAATAAGCTTCTTCTTTCTTACTAAAAGCAGCTTCTCCATGATGTAAACCAAACGCATTACAAAAATAGTTTTGTCCATTTACAGGAACGCCCAGTCCTGTTACATTAGGCTTAACACGAATAATAAAGCGTTTGCTTAAATCCTTATCATTATCATTATTATTATCGTTCTTGAGATTTTTATTTAGCAAAGTGCCACATACAGGGCAATAATTAGCATGGACATAAAAATCGCCATGGTCAATAAGATTCTTTTTGCTCGTAGCGTTAATAGTGAATCTATAATTCTCACACCATTTGCACATATAGAAAAGACTCCTTTCAGTCTAATTTACTATCAATAGTATAAACCAAAAAGAGTCTGTTGTCAAGAGCTTTATTTAATTTTCTTCTGTTTTCTTATTTCACTTTGAATCTTAAACCAATAAATTGCTGCCATAACAAGAGCAATAGGCCAGCAAAAAATCAAAGTTAAATAATGCAACAAGGTTACTTCTTTATCATTTTTATTAGCAGGACAATTATAAACATTATATGTTACGGCAAACCCGCATAAGAGATAAAGAGCAAAACCTATTAGAGATACATCATTCAATCTCATTAGTAAACTCCTTTGCAAAGGAATAAAAAAGAACTGTGGTACAAAATTTGTTTTTGGAGGAAACAAACATGAACAAAATACGAAAAAGGAGGTGGCCTTATTAGCAAATCCAGTCTATTATAAGGAGGTAAATTGTACCACAGTTCTTATTATTATATTAACATACTCTTTCGAGTTTGTCAACCACTTATTAATTTACTTTTTAGAAATCATCTGATGAGAATAAAGAATCTGCATTTTTTCAACTACAGACAAACTATTAACAAAAAAATCGTCTGTATCGGCTAACTGCAACGCAAAACGATAATCAAGATTATTAAAAATCTCAGTGGTTAAAACAACTCCAAAGCTATTTTCTAAGACTTTTTTATGGTTCTTGTAAATTTTAGTAAAAGTAGCAAGTTCTGCTTTAGTATAAGCTTCCTTTGCTGTAAAGCCATTGTCAATAAGTGAAGAAATAGTCAAATAATTTCCAAAATCAATAGGGATATCTTTTAAAATAGACTTAATAACATTTCCGGTAAATTCTTTTGATTGGAAAAAAGCTGTTGTAATATTTTCGTCATAGCAGTTTACATTCCATATAGTATCTTTTTCCCTGTTATAAAAAACCTCTTCTTCATTTACAAGTTCGGTTAAAACAATTGCTTTTCCTACAATTTTTCCAATTTGGAGTTGTTCAAGTCCAAAATTACTATCTAATTCTTTTTTGTTTACAAGCAATTTAGCTTTTGCGACTACAATTAAAGTTACTTTAGATGTTAGTTCATAAGTGTATAATGAATTAAACGTCAAACCTTCATTGGTACGAATATAATTATACCACTGCAAAGCTTCCCTTAATGTTAGACAAGCATGAAAACCCCTGCCACAATAGGAAATATTTTCTTCACTTGTTTCCGATAGAGCATAAACTGTATTAAACTCATAGGAAAAATCTTGCTGAGGTCCTTTAAAAACGACTTTCTTCTCTTGGGCATCATAGTCTTTAACAAGAGCTTTGTAGCAATCCACCCATACCCATTCTTCGTTTTCTGGAATAGGCACATCTTCCATTTTATTATAAATCCAAGTATTAGAATCTAATTCTTTATATTCAGGAAAAGAAGTGGTAAATGTATCTTTATCGACAGTATCGTAGACATTAATTACAGTTTCTGAGGCTGGAAAAAACTTAACCTTTGTAGGCTTTTTTTCTGTCATTTTCTTAAAAAACATATTTTATTTACCTCTTTTTACTCATTTTGACCCATTTTTGACATTAAAACCTGTAAAATTTGCGTGGATTTACTTTTTTCAGCATATTTTCAACCCTCTTTTTAGACTCGCAAATCGCCTCGTCCATTTTGGCGTAAAACTCATCACGAGAAATAGGCTGAAAATGGTCAAAATTTTTCGGATAATTTAAAAGGAAAAACAAATCAATGTCCTCGTTATAATAAGGAGCTACATCAATTTCTGAATCTGTGTAACAACCATAAGGTGTTTCATCTTCAAAATTGTTAATCTCAATACAACCCCATGAAGAAGAATAGTTAACATCACATCTTCCTTCTAATAACTTAGGAGGTTGAATAATCATAATATAATGTCCTCGATGAATATAACAACTTCCAATCAGCTTTGGAGCGAGTTCTTTCATGATATATTCATCATAGGATTTTTTTGTAAGCTCGTTTAAATCTTTGTTAATTTCAGAAAGTTCTTTCTTCTTGTTTTCGAGAACCGTCTTCCATTCTTTCTTCTTATTTTCCAGTGACGTTTTCCAAATGTTTTCCATGTTACACCTCTATTATAAAAATAAAAGTCTCATAATTAATATTAAATTAATCATGAGGCTTTTTATTAAATTAGCTAATTCAATAAATTGCGAAGACTTAGAAGTTATTCCCCGTTACATTACTTCCTACACTCATTGAAACTTTCCCGTTTGCGGCTACCCATTTCGACGGACAAGTGTTTATAAGTCTTCTGTAAAACTGCGAACAACCTACCCGTAGGTTATTCAAATACGATAATAAGCGCTCCGACCCCCATCGGATTCTTATTAAAGGTGAGGAATAGACGACGTTCACCTCACTATGAGCCTCTGGTCCTAGCCTCTGAACGATGCCGCGCTCTTTGTCCGATTCTCTTCATCAGCAAGCCAACCTAAATACCACCGAGCAAGAATTCGGAAGTTAGGATTTAATAATTCTTGCAAAAATTTCCACCTCTATCTTTCAGGTGGGGAGCTTGTCGCTCTGGCATCTTCGTAGTTCCTATTCCTACGAAGGGTGCTTCCGACAGTATAAATCGTCTTATACATGTCTAAGAAGTCATTGCATCTCAGCTATTATTGAATATTCAATTGTGTGTCTTACAGTCAAGAACGTGATTTGTCTATCAGGCCCGAGTAGTGCAAACCAATGGGAATCTCTTCCGCACTTTTTTCATCCTTTCCCTTGGGACAATCTTAATATACCATAAGATTAGTTTCCTGTCAAGGGTTTATTATTTTTTCTTGAAGAGTTTTTACCAACTCTTCATAGGATTCAATAAGCTCTTTTTGTGCTTCTGCTTTCCCTTCTAAAGATTTAATAAGTCCCTCTTTAGCTTCATCTAAATTTTTATAGGTTTCTTCTGCTTCTGCAAAAGCTTTAGAATAAGCATGAATTCCTCCAATAATAGTTCCAGCTAAAAAGAAAATTGCTAAAACACCTATGGCAAGAATAATACATAAAGCAACTTGAGTAGTATTCATTTTCTTTTGCTAACCTCCATTAATTTATTTTCTGGTTCAATTCTAAATTGCTCAATTTCTCAATCAAAACCAAGTCCAACAGATTGAACTTTTTCATAGGGTCTGCCACCCCAATTAGCTTCAAAATTTTCAATTGTAATTACCACTTGAGATTCTTTGTATTGCTTCCAGTATGGACTTTCAGCCATCTCGTTAAGAATTTCTCTTAATCTTTCAACTGTCATTTTTCTATGTCCTTTAAATAGAGTTTAAAAAAATGGATAGCGGTCATAAATAGACATCCACTTATAAATAAACAAAAAGATGTTAATATTTCTCCTGTTGAGCTATCTAATCCTGCTATCCCAATTGCAATAAGAAAATACAAACAAAATAACGCATCAGCCAAATTTGGATTTACTAAATGTCGATTTGATTTCATACAATCCAAAAATGAACAATGTCTTTATAAGGAGAAGTCCAACTATCTTCTGTAAAGTTAGTCCAATCTAAAATACATCGAGTAAAGAAGCTCTTGCATCCACTGATTGTTCCCCATCCATTAGGAGATTCATACTGTTTATATTTATCTGGGAATCTTTCAAGCTCTTCTAAACCATGAATGATAAAAGGAATAACATCTTTTACAAGACCATTATCTTCTTCGTTTTTCCACTTCAAACCTGTAGATTTCTGAATCATTTCCCTTAAATTATAGGTAATGTTTGCTTCACAGTTTCCAACGTCAGCCCAAAGTTTAGGATTATCCTTACATTGGACTCTATAACTAATATCATAACTCATTTAATTAACCTCCAAATCAATATGACCAACATATATAAA
>OQVS01001104.1_pt1 | contig 18654 bp, 11 predicted proteins | sample 1691601 | NCBI WGS metagenome assembly OQVS01 (sample SAMN03418268, study PRJEB22391) | human gut metagenome | biome: human-gut; feature: organic feature; material: feces | host: Homo sapiens | place: Tanzania | collected 2013-01
ATATCCGAAAGGAATTCTCGTTGCAATGGCGATCTCCGGATTCTCGTAAGGTGCATAGCAGATAAACAGCGCATGGTTCGGTCTGGATGCTGTCTGCTCCGCCGTACCTGTCTTACCTGCCGCATTTACTGCAAGATCACTGAAATACGCTTTATTTTCCACCACCTGCCTCATACCAAGATGGAATGCATTCCAATATTCCTGCGGAAGATCGATCTGGTTTCTTACCTCTGCATGATACTCCTTCAACAGATTTCCCTGGGAATCCGTCGTTTTGTCCAACAGTGTCAGATTATAACAGGTTCCACTGTTGGCGATGGTCGTGACATATCTTGCCAGCCCCACCGTGGTATAGCTGTTACTGCCCTGTCCGATAGCGGAACGTACCGGGTCCTTAGTAGAGATATCCGGCGCATATTCCCCGATCTCCACTCCGGACTTGTCCGTCAGTCCATACAGATCCGCATATTTGCTCAGGGTATCCAGACCCGCCTCTTCATTATAGCTTCCACCCCTTGTAGCCAGCTGATAACCGACATTATAGAAGAAGTAGTTACAGGAATCCTTAATGGCGGATGTCACATTCTCATAACCGTGTCCGGAGATTTTCCAGCATCTGGGAGACGGCGTGATCTCGGTAAATGTACCCACACAGTTTACACGGGTCTGGAGATTGATGACATTTTCCAGTAGTCCTGCCGTAGCAGATACAATCTTGAAAGTAGATCCGGGAGCTGCCTTATACTGCGTGGCAAAATTCAGCTGAGGACTGGACTTGTCCGCATTCAGTTGTGCATAGTATTCCGCATCCACGGTATTTGCCATCTTATTGTTGTCATATCCCGGATAAGATACCATAGCCAGCACATCTCCCGTATTGACATCCGTAATGACCACGGAAGCATTACAGGGATCCAGCGCCAGCTGTGCCGGTGTGATCTCCAGATTATTGATCCGGTTCATCATAAACTGATAGGCTGACAGTTTTCCGGAATACAGTCCTTCTTCGTCCTCTGCCGGAATATCTACCACCTGCTGTTCACATAAAAGCATGCAGATCTGTCTCCCACTGATCTTGTCATTTAAGAGCATATACTTATAAAAACGTTTTTGGAATTCCGTGGTATGTTCAATCATCTCAATGGTATATTCCAGCAGCTGATCATAAACCTCTGTGGAATCCGAATATTTATCATCCAGATCCAGTTTACTCACATCGACCCAGTTCATGGCAATACAATACTGGAGATATTCCTTCAGTGAGATCACTTCATCTTTCGCCCATGCAGTCTGTGTCGCATCGTTGTCATCCACCAGTTCCTTCATGATCACACCTTCTTCTCTGAGAAGGCTGACAATATTACTCTGATAGACCTGATATTCCTTGGAAAGCCTATTATAAGGAGTTGCGCCCTCTGTGAGTTCGTAAGTCAGTCTGTCATAAACACCCTGCTTGTATTCCAGATAAGCCGCATAGACTGCTTTTTCCGTCTCCCCGGCATTTTCCGCCTCAAAATGCTTTCTGTCCAGAATGTTATTGTTGATCATGGCAAAATATACATCATAGATCGGAATCTTAATAGAGGAACTCTTTGCATTTTCCGGCAGATTGAATTCTTTGGCATTGATGATCTTGCTGGCTACCAGACCGGCAAGCTTCTGCTCCACGATATTATAGACTGCCTCTGTAAGCTCCTTATCAATAGTCAGATACACATCCGCTCCCGGCTGTGCCTCTTTGCGCTCCAGGATGGTGATTACCTTACCGGTATTGTCCACCACTACTTTTTCGCTGCCCTTGGTACCCTGCAGTGTAGTCTCCATATACGCTTCCATACCGCTCTTACCTACTACATCATTGATAGTATAGGTATCTTCCATGCCGCCTTCCGCCACTACCTGTGCATTTAAATCTGCCAGTTCCTCAGAAGAAATTTTACCGGTATACCCCAGCACATGTGCAAAATATTTGCTGTCTATGTAGTGGCGCACCGTATCTTCCACAATGGAGACACCGTCCAGCTGATCCGAGTTTTCCATGATCACCGCCACCGTCTCCGCACTGACATTGGCAGCCACAGTGGTTCCCACATATTTACGGAAGGATGTCAGATTCATGGCATAGCGGATGGTCACCATCTGCAGCCATTCTTCTTTGGTGTAGCCCTTTCCCGGTATAAATGGTGTCGTACGATCCTCGGGATCTTCATACTGACCGATGGCAAAGCCCTTGGCACGGCTCAAATACTCCATCAGTTCCTGCGCCGTCATGGCTTTTTCATCGTCTCCAAGCTCATCTACCGTCTTATACCCCAGTACATCCGCCTGAAAACGAAGCAGTGCAGTACCGTCCACAGAATACGCATAATCACCATCTTCATCAATTATGATCTTGAAATCCGTGATCACGCTGTCCCCGTTTTTCTCGATCAGCTTGATCAGACGATACACAACATCATTCACTTTTGCATTTTTATTCCGGCTGGACTCAAATACATCCTCGATCTTTACAGAATAAGCCAGTTCGTTTTCTGCCAGTACATTACCGTTTCTGTCCAGGATCCGTCCTCTGGTACTGGAAATATCCCTGGTCTTCTCAATCTGAAGGATAAAATCATTCAGATATTCTTCGCCGTTTACGATCTGTAAGTTAAAGCAGCGATAAATCAGAACTCCGGCAAAAAAGACAAACAATATCATAAGTACGGTCAGTCTGCTTGTCACAATATTAATAATGTGATCTTTGATTTCACGAAACAAATTTCTGTGCGCTCCTTTTTTCCTTCTCCTCCAGCCTCTGATTGATTTTCAGGATCAGAGGATACAAAATAATCGTAACAACAATGGTGTAAAGTGCCTCCGGAAGGATCACTCTTGTAAAATAGTACGGGAAATGAAAACGCCCTCTCAAAAGAAACATCAGAATATAGCAAATCAAGCCATAAGAAATATCACTCACTATGATCAGTGCCAATGGCAGTTTGATATCCTCCGGATAAAAAATCCTACAGAACTTTCCGTTCAGGAATCCTATGTACATCATTATCATGGCATAAAATCCAAGGAAACTTCCAAAAAAGATATCACATAGAAGTCCACAGGAAAATCCGATCAAAAGCCCCTCTTTTTCACCTCTCATAAATCCGAAAGAAGAAGTCAGAATGATCATCAGATTGGGAATAATGCCGCCCAATGCCAGACTGTTAAATACGCTGCACTGCAGTATAAAAAAGAGGAGGATCAATACTACAACCACAATTTTACGAAGGAAGCTGCTGTTATTCTCCATCTGTACCTCCTCCGTCCGGTACCTGTTGTTTTTTATCTGTGATCACAAGCACTTCACTGAGATGTTCAAAATCCACTACAGGTGTCAGATAACCCGATTTTGTCAGATTATTGGCATCCTTGTTGATGGTGCTGATATAGCCGATCAGAATATTGGGAAGATACTTGTCACTGATATCTGAGGTTACCACTTTGTCGCCTTCAGCCACAGCATCCTGGCTGTCCACCAGTTTGCTGAAAGGAATGACCCCCTGTGCCATCAGCTGCAGATCTCCGGATACGATCAGATTGTCTCCCGTGGCAAGCGTCATACCGCTGACATTGGAATTGTCGGAAATAATAGAAGTCACCCGGGACCAGTTCGGTCCCACGGATGTAATGCGTCCTACGAGGCCGCCTCCGGCGATCACATTCATATCATCCGCCAGACCGTCATTGGAACCTTTGTCAATAACGAAGGAAGAATACCAGTTGCCGGAATCTCTGCTGATGATACGGGCACCGATCTTGTTATAATCTCCGTATTCTTCATCCAGTTCCAGAAGTCCCCGCAGCTCATTCAGTTCATATTTGTCCTGCTGAAGCAGGGTATTTTCTTCCGTCAGAGATGCTACCTGCTCCTTCAGGGCACTGTTTTCCGCCAGGAGCGCACGGATCTGTACCAGTTCATCCGAGCGATTGGACAGCCATTCTCCTGCTTTTGCAATCCCCTGTTCAAAAGGGACGATCACATAACCGACCACCCGGTTAAAGGGACGGTTAAATACATTGGTTCCAAACGTCACCAGCATCATAATGGTACATAGAATTGTTAAAATAAAAAGGAGATATTTACCCGGCAAAGTAAATCTCTCCCCTTTTCTTTTTACGACTGGGCTCATTTACTCATCCCTTCAATTGCGTAAGCTACCGTTTTATAGTTCTCGTCTTTAATGATCTTGGCAAGACCTGTTGCCACACTGGTTAACGGATTTTCAGCCACATTCACATGCAATCCGGTACCTGCGGCAAGTCTTTCCGCCAGATGACTTACCTGGGAAGCACCGCCGGTCAGATAAATACCATGACGATAAATATCCGCTGCAAGCTCGGGCGGAGTTCTCTCCAGGATTACTTTTACATTGTCAATAATCGTATTAAAGTGCTCTTCCAGGGACTCGTCCACCATCTTTGTAGGGATCTCACGTTCTACGGGAAGTCCTGTCACAATGTCTCTGCCGTAGACAATGGCACCTTTTCCCTCTTCTTCTAATTCTTTCAGGGAAATTTTAACGTTTTCCGCCGTTTTTCCTCCGATGATCAGAGAGAACTCTCTTCTGACTGCTGCACGGATGGCATCATCAAACTTCATGCCACCTACTTTGATCAGTCTGCTGAGGACAATGCCGCCCAGAGACAGAATCGAAATCTCCGTGGTTTCATAGCCAACATTGACTACCAATACACCCTGTGAATTTTTGACATCAATATCCAGCCCCAGACCATCCGCTACGGCCTTTTCCACGACCATGATCTTCTTGGCTTTTACATTTGCCCCTTTGATCAGATCGTAAAATGCTCTTTTTTCAACCTCGGTGACATCTGTGGGAACCGCAATGAAGAAATCAGAAGGCTTCGTATTTCCCTTCTGAAGATCTCCGATAAAATACTTTACCAGTGTCTCCATATTTTTAATATCCGCAATGACACCGTTGGAAAGCGGATAAGAAATATGAATATTGCCGGGCGCTTTCTCATACATTTCAAATGCAGAGTTTCCATACGCAAATAAAGTATTTTTATTCTCGATGGCAATCATATTTTTCTCAATCATAATGTTGTCATCATTGCGATTATAGATTTTAATGTTGTTGGTACCAAGATCAATACCGAATGCATTGTTTGCCACTGTCGTTGTCCCTTTCTTATATCAATAATTTTTGCTCTTTGAAACTAGTATACCTGTTATCCCCGATAATAATGTGGTCCAGCAGCGGAATATCCATCTGATCTCCCACTGCTGCAACATTCGCTGTCAGTTTCCTGTCAGCACCGCTGGGTGTCGGATCTCCGCTTGGGTGATTGTGTACCAGAATAATGTTTACCGCTTTGTCTTTTAACGCTTCCAGAAAGACCTCTCTGGGAGAGATCAATGCCATGTTGACGCAGCCGTCTGAAAGCTTCTTTTCACGGATCAGCTGACCCTTAGCATCCAGACAGAGCAGATACACACACTCCGTATCCTTATGTCTGAGCTTCTCCATAAAATAATCCGCCACCATGTCTGCTCTGCTGAAACAGATACCGGTACTTGCCCTGGCACGGCTCATCCGTTTGGATAACTCGGCGATACTTTTTAATTTCACAGCCTTGACCATACCGATCCCCCTGATCTGCATCAGTTCTTCGATACTTACATCATGCAGTCCCAGGATTCCTTCTCTCGGGTACTTTGCCAATGCCAGTACTTTTTCGGCAAGTTCTACTGCAGAGGCATCTTGGGTGCCTGTTCTTAAAATAATCGCAAGCAATTCCGCTTCCGTAAGATTTTCTGCACCGAAATGCAAAAATCTCTCATAAGGTAATCCGGGATCTTGATTCAGTTGTACATTCTTATCAGGCATAAGTCTCCTTCTGCCTTCTCCGACGTATGCTGCCTAACGGATAAAACGGTATACCACAAAAGCAATGACCACACCGATCACACTTGCGATCGTGATGTTGAATTCCAGTCCAAATGTCAGAATAATAAAACCAAGGTTCAGTTCCACCGGACTGCTGAGTCCGAAATTCTGTCCATAGTTCAGAAAGGTACCATCAAAATAAGTCCCTATAAATCTGCCGATAACAAAACCGATCAGCACAAGGACGATCAAAACCCAATTAATTCTCTTCAAGGTGTTTCCTCTTCTTTCTTTTGTGTACTTTTCTGCGGCAGAACAGCTCTCCCCGAGAAAGTCTGTCTCCCATACGTCTTTTTATACTATCACAAAATGCTTCTTCTGTACACAAATTTAGTAGATTTTATTTTGCGCTTTTTCTACAGGATTTTAATTTTTGGAACAAATTACATTGCCTTTCGGATCTGATCCTCGGTAACTATTCCCTTCTGTACCAGTGCCTGCAGGGATTTCAGAATACCGAATTTCGCATGCTGCCAGGTCAGTCCTCCCTGAAAATATACGGCATAGGGAGGCTTGATAGGACCATCCGCAGACAGTTCAATGGAGGATCCGGATACGAATGCCCCTGCCGCCATGATAACCTGTGCATCATATCCCGGCATATCCCAGGGTTCCGGTGTCACATGGCTGTCTACCGGAGCCGCTGCCTGAATTCCCTGGCAGAAGCCGATGACGCCTTCCGGCTGTCCAAACGTTACCGCCTGGATAATATCATGTCTGCTCTCCGTACCGTTCGGTACTACCGCAAAACCTAATTTTTCATAGACATTAGCTGCAAAGATCGCTCCCTTTAATGCACCCGCCGTCACGGTAGGTGCCAGGAAAAATCCCTGATAAAAATCTTTCAGAATACCAAGAGACGCTCCGACTTCCTTGCCAAGTCCCGGAGAAGTCAGACGGTATGCTGCATTTTCCACGCATTCCTTTTTTCCAGCGATATAACCACCAATGGGTGCCAGTCCACCGCCGGGGTTCTTGATCAGGGATCCCACGATCATATCCGCCCCGACATCAGAAGGTTCTATAGTCTCCACAAATTCTCCGTAACAGTTATCCACCATGCAGATCACATCCTGCTTGATGCCTTTGATAAAGGCGATCAGTTCCCCGATCCGATGTACGGAAAGGGTGGGTCTGGTCTGATAGCCCTTGGAACGCTGAATCGTTACCAGATGGGTTTTTTCGTTAATATTCTCCCGTATTTTATCGTAATCAAAGCTTCCGTCCGGCAGCAGGTCTACCTGGCGATAAGTTACACCGTATTCTGCAAGAGACCCTTTGGAAGGGCGGATGCCAATGACTTCTTCCAAAGTATCATAAGGCTTGCCTACGGGGGACAACAGTTCGTCTCCGGGTCTTAAGTTGCTCATCAGAGCCAGTGCCAGTGCATGGGTACCGCAGGTGATCTGGGGACGCACCAGGGCATCCTCTGTGTGGAACGTTGCCGCATAGACCGCCTCTAAAGTATCTCTGCCAAGATCATTATAACCATAGCCGGTAGTACCCAGCAGGCAGGCTTCACTTACCTGATGCTGTTGCATGGCTTTTACCACCTTTAACTGATTATACTCCGCATTCCGGTCCACCTCGTCAAAACGCTCCCGCAGACTTTTCTCTATGGCACATCCATAGTCATATACCGTCTTACTGATCCCCATGGAAAGATACATTTCTTCATTACTGTTATTGCTGTTTTTCATAGATCCCTTTTTCTCCTAATTCCTTTAACATATATTCTAAAATTTTCTCTTCGTCATAGTCAAATTGCTGTTTATCCAGCCAGGTAACTTCTTTTTCCCTGCGGAACCAGGTCAGCTGTCTCTTGGCAAAATGCCTGGTGTCCCGTTTCAGAGTATACACTGCCTCCTCCAGACTGCACTCACCGTCCAGATATTCCAGAATTTCTTTGTAGCCCAGTCCCTGCATGGATACCATTCCTCTGTGACAACCCATTTTTTCCAGGCTTCTGACTTCCTCCACCAGTCCTTCCGACAGCATTTCATCAATGCGGCTTTCGATCCGCTCATAGAGTTTTTCCCGGTCGTCTGTCAGGACAAAATAGCTGAAATTGTATGGGCTCGTGCGCTCTTTTTCCCGTTCATTATGCGCAGAGATGGGTTCCCCGGTCAGTTCATAATATTCCAGTGCACGGATGGTTCGCTTGATATTATTGGCATGGATATTTTCTGCAGATACCGGATCGACCTTTGCAAGCATCTCATGTAATACTTCCGGTCCTTTTTCTTCCGCAAGCTGTTCCAATTTTTCCCGATATTCGGTATTCTCTTCGTTTTCTGTAAAATCAATTCCACGAAGCACCGCCTGAATATAGAACCCGGTGCCTCCTACCAGGATTGGGATATGCCCTCTGTCATAGATCTGTTCCATGCATTCCAGACATCGTTTTTGGAACACCACCACATTAAATTCTTCCCATGGCTCCAATATATCGATCAGATGATGGGGCACTCCCTGCATTTCCTCCGGGCGGATCTTGGCGGAACCGATATCCATATGTTTATATACCTGCATGGAATCGGCTGACAGGATCTCCCCTCCTATAGCTTTCGCCAGGGCAATGGACAATTTCGTCTTGCCAGCTGCGGTAGGTCCGGTCAGTACGACCAACGGTCTTTTTATAGATTGTGTTACCGACATAATTCTTCTTCCTTACACATTATCCATTATTATTCTGGGTGCAGTTTGCCGCATCAATGGCGATGACTAACATCAACCCTTCCAGTTCGTCCTTGGGATCAGCAAAGTTAATCGTATAGGTATCTCCCCAACGGAACAGTTCCTTCGAGATATGAATGATACTGCTGCATCCGCTGTACACATCGTAATCCCAACCCGGAAAATCTCCTTCCACGCGCCAGCCGTTGTAATCGATCTCGTATCTGGGCTTGAAAAAAGAAAACTGTTTGCGGATCTCGCCCCTGACCCGACCGCCGATCTCGATTTCAAATGCCGGAAGCAGGGTAAACAGCCGCTGTCTGATCACTCCCAGTTCATGATCATTTCTGTCGTATACATGTAACTGGTGTCCCAGGGAGAAAAATTCCGCCTTTACAAAATATTTTGCATTTTCGTTCTCATCATAGACATCATAAGAATCTGTCCAGGAAAACACTCGTTGTTTGATCAGTAAACGCATTATACGATCCTCTTAAATTTCTTCTCCAGGTCAGTCTCAGTCATGGTAATAATAGTGGGTCTGCCGTGGGGACAGTTGTAGGGGTTATCCAGTGTCAGAAGTTCATCGATCAGCCGTTCCGCCTCCTGAAGGCTTAATCGGTTGTTACCCTTAACAGCCGCCTTACAGGACATGGATGCGATCTTCTCCTCGATGACCTGGAAGCTGCCGCGGCTGCCGGTCTCCTGGGACAGTTCATCAAGCACCGCTAAAAACAGTTCTCTCTCACTACAGCCGTAGAGATCTACCGGCACACTTCGCAGGGCATATTCGTTGCCACCGAAGGCTTCGATCTCGAATCCAAGCTGTGTAAAAGCATCCTCGTAAGTATGGAGAATGCTTTCCTCCTGCCCTGTGAGACTTACAATGATGGGCGGCATCAGACGTTGGGATACCACACTTTTTTCATGGAACTGCTTCATCAGGCGCTCGTATTTTACCTTCTCATGGGCGGCATGTTGGTCAATGATGAACAGCTTATCCTCGAACTGGATCAACCAGTAGGTATCGAAGACCTGACCGATGATCCGGTAACGGCTGCGGTTCTGCATGGACAGCAGTTTTTCCTCGAACAGGTTCAACTGTTGTGCATTTTTCACCTCCGGCTCCGGTTCCAAAGCTACTTCCGGTGCCTGTACCGCAGGCTGTGCAGATCCTTCTGCAGCAGCGGTTGTCTCCGGTACCTGCTCAGGTGCCTTTTGCTCTTCGGGCGGCACTGCCTCTATAAAGAAATCGTCCTCCTGTGGCGCAGCTGTAACAGGCGTACCGGATACTTCGTGCGTAGTATCTGCACCGTTCTGAAGGATCTGCGTTTTTTCTGCCGTCACAGTTCCGGTAACGTCTCCGGATGTTTCCCCTGCTGCAACAGATTCCGGCTTCCGGATACTGTTCTGCACTCCCTCATGATTCTCCTGCCAGATGGGCTTCTGTATAAATTCTCTCCGGTCTTTCGGTACCGCCTCATATTTGGCTGCCTCCATGACACGGTAGTTTTCTTCTCTTTTTTTCTCGAACACCTCCGGCGTGTGCTCCTTCCAGGAAGCTTTTCTGGCTTCCTGCTCCTTTTTCTGAATGGCTTTTTCGTCCTCTAAAGAAGCATCCGGGATCATTTCCCGGTTCCGCAGGGTTGTTGCTATCTTCTCGCTCAGCATTCTGGCAAATGCCATGCCGTCTGAAAACCGCACATCCATTTTGGAGGGATGCACGTTCACATCCACCGTCTCTGTATCCATCGTAATATGCAGTACGCACAGCGGAAATTTATGCTGCATCAGATATTGCTTATAGCCTTCTTCAATGGCTTTGGCGATCACACCGCTGCGGATAAAGCGTCCGTTGATAAAATAAATCTCAAAATTGCGGTTGGAACGTACCAGTACCGGTTTACCCAGATACCCCTCAACCTTAATGCCGTTTTCTTCAATTTGGATCGGTACCAGCTCTGCGGCAATCTCTCTGCCGTAGATCCGGTAAATGACTTCCCGCAGATCACCGTTTCCGGAGGTATGGAATCTGGTCTGATTCCCCAGTACGAATTTAAAGGAGATATCCGGTCTGGACAGTGCCAGATGTTCCATCAGATCCGTGATATAACTGCCTTCCGTAGCAGGCTGTTTTAAAAATTTCCGGCGTACCGGCGTATTAAAGAACAGATTCCTCATGAGGAAGGTGGTACCGTCCGGTGCACCGATCTCATCAATGGACTGTTCCCTTGCCCCCTCTAACACCATGCGGGTTCCGGTGAGGTTCTCTTTTCTCTTGGTGATGATCTCCACACGGGACACCGCCGCAATACTTGACAGAGCCTCACCGCGGAAGCCAAGGCTTGCGATATGGTTCAGATCATCTGCGTCTTCGATCTTGCTGGTGGCATGACGCAGGAACGCTGTAGGCAGCTGTTCCCGCTCAATTCCACAGCCGTTATCCGTCACACGGATAAACTCAATACCGCCTTCTTTTGCCTCTACCGTAATCGCCGTGGAACCGGCATCTATGGCATTTTCCACCAGCTCCTTCACCACGCTGGCCGGCCGCTCTACCACCTCACCGGCCGCGATCCTGTCGATCGTCCGGGAGTCCAGTACATGTATTCCCATATAAATAACCCGTTCCTTTCTGTAACCCGCAATATTTCAGGCGCTTTAGCCGTTCCAACGGTTCTTCAATTTATTCTGCAGACGATACAGGGTATTCAGTGCGTCTAATGGAGTCAGTGTCGTCACCTCGATCTCCATCAATTCTTTTAAAATATCCTCGTCCGTCACAGTGTCGAACAGAGACATCTGTGCCAGATCCACCTCATCATATTTCGGCTGCTTTTTTGACTTGCCGTCATTTTTATTATCGATGGCGATGCTCTGCACCTTTTCCGTAATATCATTGTCCGACAGTTGTTCCACGATCTCCTTGGCACGGTCGATGACCATATCCGGCACACCTGCCAGCTTTGCCACCTGGATACCGTAGCTTTTATCCGCACCGCCCTTTACGATCTTACGTAAGAACACGATATCGTCACCGCATTCCTTCACAGCAATACAGTAGTTGTTCACATTGTTCATTTTGCCTTCCAGCTCGGTCAACTCATGATAATGGGTGGCGAACAGCGTCTTAGCTCCTAAGAGCTTGCGGTTGCTGATGTGTTCGATCACTGCCCAGGCAATGCTCAGTCCATCAAAAGTGGAAGTACCTCTTCCGATCTCGTCTAAGATCAGAAGGCTCCTGGATGTGGCATTTCGTAAGATATTCGCCACTTCATTCATCTCCACCATAAAAGTAGACTGACCGCTGGCCAGATCATCCGAAGCTCCCACACGGGTAAAGATCCGGTCTACAATACCGATATTAGCGGTTCTGGCAGGGACGAAGCACCCGATCTGCGCCATCAGTACGATCAGTGCCGTCTGACGCATGTAAGTGGATTTTCCGGCCATATTGGGGCCGGTAATGACACTGATGCAATGACTGCCATTATCCAGATAAGTGTCATTGGCAATAAACATATCATTGGTGATCATCTGTTCCACTACCGGATGTCTGCCATCCTTGATATCAATAACACCTTTTTCGTTTAACTTCGGACGTACATAATGATTGCGCTCCGAAACCAACGACAGCGACGCATACACATCCAGCTTTGCAATCGCTTTCGCAGTGTTCTGGATGCGGACCAGTTCCTGCGCAATGGTATCCCGGATTCTGCAGAAGACATCGTATTCCAGTGTCTGTAACTTATCCTCCGCATTTAAGATTGTATCTTCCAGTTCCTTAAGGCGTGGTGTGGTATACCGTTCCGCATTGGCAAGGGTCTGCTTACGGATGTAGTCCTCCGGCACCTGATCCTTGTAGGAATTTGTCACTTCAAAATAATAACCAAACACTTTGTTATATTTAATCTTCAGATTCTTGATTCCGGTACGTTCTCTGTCTTCTTCCTCCAGCTGGGCAAGCCACTGTTTTCCATCGTGTTTGGCGCTGCGCAGTCTGTCTATGGTCTCATCGAACTGATCCTTGATCATCCCGCCTTCCCTTATGGAGATCGGCGGTTCTTCAACGATTGCAGCATCGATCAGCTGATAGAGATCCTCCAGTCCGTCGATCTGCTCCCGGATCCCTGTCAATTCTTCCTTTTCAAACGCAGACAGTACCGTTTTGATGGGCGGCAGCATCTGCAGGGAATTCCGGAATGCGATCAGATCCCTGGGATTTGCTGTCTTATAAGTCACCTTACTGAGCAGTCGTTCCAGATCATAAATGGGATTTAAATATTCCCTGATCTCATCCCTGGAAATAGAATCCTGATTCAGCTCCTGAATGGCATCCAGACGCTTCTCCATCTCATCCTTCTCGATCAACGGCTGTTCGATGTAATTGCGCAGAAGTCTGGCGCCCATGGCGGTCTTCGTCTTATCTAACACCCACAGAAGAGAGCCTCTCTTCTGCTTCTCTCTGAGCGTCTCCGTCAGTTCCAGATTCCTTCTGGTGGAGCTGTCCAGCAGCATATATTTGCTGGTAAGATAGGGATAAATATGGGTAAAATGCTCCAGGTCTGTCTTCTGGGTATCGTACAGATACTGTAACAGTGCTCCCGCTGCCAGAAGTCCCGTAGGGAATTCTTCGACGCCAAGTCCGATCAGCGTATTTACCTTAAAATGTTTCATCAGGATCCGTCTGCACCCGTCATCATCGAACATATGTGATTCCAGCGCATTCACGGAAATATGTAGCCTGGATCTTAAATCATTCACATCAAATCCACTGACTAAAAAGGCTTCATTACAGATGATCTCCGAAGGTTCGTACTTCATCAGTTCATCATTTAATTTTTTCAGATCTTCGACTTCGGTCAAGTAATAATCACCGGTAGTTACATCCGCTGCGGAGATACCGATGCCATCCGTGGTATAAGCAATACACATCAGATAATTATTTTTACCGGCTTCCAGTGACTGGACATTCAGGTTAGTACCCGGTGTCACCACACGGATTACTTCCCGTTTCACCAGCCCCTTCGCAAGCTTCGGATCCTCCACCTGCTCGCAGATAGCTACTTTATAACCGCGGCTTACCAGTTTGGACAGATAGCCTTCCACGGCATGGTAGGGAATGCCACACATGGGCGCACGTTCCTCCAGACCACAGCTTTTTCCCGTCAGTGTGATCTCCAGTTCCTTGGAGGCCACCAGAGCATCGTCGAAAAACATTTCATAGAAATCTCCCAGACGATAAAAAAGGATGCAGTCCTTATACTGCTCCTTGGTCTCCATATATTTTTGCATCATTGGTGTCAATTCAGCCATGATCTTCTCCTGTTCTGTAAAAGGATCCACGACAAAGCGGACACGCAAAAGCTTGCGTATCCGCATCTATCTTAGCACAAAATATTGAGGTTGTAAATTAAAGAACCCCTATGAAAAATGATAGTTTTTCACACTTACTGCAGCTTTGCTGCGCATTCCAGTGCATCATCAATATGGGCACAGACATTTTCTCTGCCCACCTTGTCTAAGAATCCGCTCTTCTCCATGACATGCATGGGCTGTTCCCCTACATGGGACAGAATGATCTGGATGTTTTTCTTTTTGCAGTCCGCATATAACTGCTCCAGATTGTGCATGGCTGTGGCGTCGATGGCGCTCACGCTGCGCATACGCAGTACCAGGCAGTTCATCTTCTCATCTAAGGTGATCTTCAGGATCTTGTCCGCTGCACCGAAGAATAAGGGGCCGCTCACTTCATAGACCATAGTGTTGTGAGGTACGACTCTTAAGGACAGGCTGTCCGCATCATCATCCTCATCCACGTATTTCCAGCCTTCCACTTCCGTCACATCGCTCATACGCTTCATGAACAGAATGGCTGCCAGTAAAATACCTACCTCGATCGCTACTACCAGATCGAATACGACAGTCAGTACAAATGTGGTCACCAGAACGATAATGTCACTCTTGGGTGCGGTCTTGCACAGACCTACGAATTTACGCCAGTCGCACATGTTGTAAGCCACCATGAACAGAATGGCTGCAATGGTGGGCATGGGGATCAGTGCCGCATAAGGCATCAGCACCACCAGGATCAAAAGCAGTGTCACGGAATGCACCATACCGGCAATGGGGGTACGTCCGCCGTTTTTCACATTGGCCGCAGTTCTTGCAATGGCTCCGGTGGCGGGGATTCCGCCGAACAATGCGGAAGTAATGTTGCCTGCACCCTGGGCGATCAGTTCCATATTGGAACGATGTCTGCTGTTCACCATACTGTCCGCTACCACACAGGAAAGCAATGACTCAATAGCAGCCAGAATTGCGATGGTAAACGCATCCGGCAGGACATTCTGTACCGTCTTCAGGCTGAAGGCAGGCAGAGAAATTGACGGAAGCTTATTGGAAATCTCATACAGATCTCCGATCGTATTTACATTCATGTTAAGCAGTGCAACCATAGCACTTCCCACCAGTACTGCGATCAGAGAAGGGGGTATCTTCTTACAAAAGCCCGGCAGATACTGCCACAGGATCAGGATCAGGAGACTGATCACACCTACAAGCAGCGCCTGCACATTTGTGGTAGAGATGAACTGAAATACCGCTTTCAGTTTATCCATGGTCTCGATCAGCGGCTCTTCGCTGACAATGGTCAGTCCCAGAAAGTCCTTGATCTGTCCGATAAAGATCGTCACAGCAATACCGGAGGTAAAACCGGTGGTGATCGTATAGGGGATAAACTTGATCAGATTGCCCAGTCGTAAGAAGCCCATCAGGATCAGGATCACACCCGCTAACAATGTTGCGATGATCAGACCATCCATCCCGTTCTTCGCTACAATTCCTGCAACAATGGTGGCAAATGCCGCAGTAGGACCTGCGATCTGTACGCGGCTGCCCCCTAAGAAAGAGATCACAAAACCTGCCGTAATGGCGGTGTAAATACCTTTTTCGGGCGTCACTCCGGAAGCCAGTGCCAGTGCAATGGATAAGGGCAGGGCAATGATCGCTACAATGATACCTGCGACCACATCTTTTACAAACTGTTCTTTCGTGTAGCTTTTCATCACAGAGAAAAGCTTCGGTTTCAATTTTTCCATAACATTCTCCTCAATATAATCTCCTCAGTAAAAAGACCCATGTGAAATTATAAAATTTTTATAAAATCACACGGGTCTTATCATAGCTCTATTCTGTTTGGTTTGCAAGGTTTTTTTATAAATCAGGTTCAATCGACGCTTCGTTCATCAACCTGGTGCCCCATATAATAAAATCCATGACATTCATCCAGTGAAACATTCACAAGCTTTCCCACCAGTGATGCATCTCCCGGAAAATGTACCAGCGTATTATTTGACATTCTTCCGGTCACTAAGGAGCTGTCATTTTCATTGATCTCTTCCACCAGTACCTCGCAGATCTGTCCCTGATACCTGGATACCTGTTCCCTGGCTGTTTCCTGCACGGTCTTAAGCACCCGGTCAAACTGCTCCTTTACCAGGTCTTCCGGCACCTGCTCCATGGCTGCCGCCGGTGTTCCGGTACGTTTAGAATAGATAAACGTAAAAGCATTATCATATTTTACACGACGGATCACATCGATGGTCTCGTCTACGTCTTCCTTTGTCTCTCCGGGGAATCCTACGATAATATCCGTAGTGATCGCCATATCCGGAATCTCCTTACGGATCTTCTCCGCCAGCTCCAGATACTGCTCCTTGGTATAACGACGGTTCATTGCTTTTAATATCTTCGTGGAACCGGACTGCAAAGGAAGATGAAGGTGTCTGCAGATCTTTTTGGAATGCTTCATCACCTCGATCAGCTCATCTGACAGATCCTTGGGGTGAGAGGTCATGAAACGGATCCGCTCCAATCCCTCAATTTTTTCTACTTCCTGCAAAAGCTGTGCAAAGGTAATGGGCTCTTCCAGATTTTTACCGTAGGAATTTACATTCTGTCCCAGCAGCATGATCTCCACAACACCGTCTGCCACCAGTCCCTCGATCTCCCGGATGATATCCTTCGGATTACGGCTGCGCTCCCTGCCACGCACATAAGGTACAATACAGTAGCTGCAGAAATTATTGCAGCCGAACATAATATTGATACCTGATTTGAAAGAATACTTTCTCTCTACCGGCAGGTCTTCCACGATCTTATCCGTATCCTTCCAGATATCAATGACCATTCCCTCATTTTCAAACAGGGAACATAACAGCTCTGCGAATTTGAAAATATTATGGGTTCCGAAGATCAGATCCACGAAGCGGTAACTGCTTTTGATCTTCTCGATCACGGTGGGTTCCTGCATCATACAGCCGCACAGTGCGATCTTCATGTGAGGATTTTTCCTCTTATAGCCGTTTAATACTCCCAGTCTTCCGTAGACACGCTGGTTTGCGTTATCTCTCACCGTACAGGTATTGTAGATCACAAAGTCCGCATTCTCGTCCTCTATGATCTCATAGCCGACTTTTTCCAGAATTCCCACCAGTTTTTCCGAATCCCTGGCATTCATCTGGCATCCGAAAGTAGTCACACAGCAGGTAGGCTTTCTGCCCAGTTCTTCTCCAAGCTTTGCCACATGACCGGAGGCTTTCTCCATAAAATAATACTGTCTGTCGGTTTCGTTCATTTGTGTTACATTTGTCATATAAAAAATATTGCCTTTCTAAATATCGGTATCTATTATCTGTCTGCGTATTTTGCTGCAATGGCGATCAATAGTTCTGTCGTTTTTTCCATGGACTGTACACAGGCATACTCATATCTGCCGTGATAATTTTCTCCGCCGGTGCACAGGTTCGGACAGGGCAGCCCCATGAAGGACAGTCTGGCGCCGTCGGTACCGCCGCGGATGGGAGATACCTTGGGTTCGATCCCCAGCTCTTCCATGGCAGCTTTCGCATTGTCGACCAGGTGCATATGCTGCTCCATGATCTCCCGCATGTTATAATAAGAATCTTTCATATCCACTATAACGGTACCTTCCCCATACTTCCGGTTCAGGAACTCCGCACAGGACAAGAACAGCTCTTTTTTCTGTTCAAACAGCTGTCTGTTATGATCACGTATAATATAGTCCGCAGTAACCTCCTCCACATTGCCGCTTATGGCATCCAGATGGAAGAAGCCCTCATAATCTTCGGTATACATTGGATTCTGCTCCACCGGCAGCAGCTGCTGGAACTCCTGTGCGATCAGGATGGCATTTTTCATTTTGCCCTTGGCGGAACCTGGATGCACACTTCTGCCATAGACATGAAGCTTTGCTCCTGCGGCATTAAAATTCTCATATTCCAATTCGCCCAGTGCACCACCGTCTACGGTATACGCATAATCTGCTCCGAACAGCTTCACATCAAAATAATCTGCTCCGGCACCGACTTCCTCATCCGGGGTAAAACCAATGCGGATCCTGCCGTGTTTTTTCTCAGGATGTTTTAACAGTTCTTCTGCCATAGTCATGATCTCGGCAACTCCTGCTTTGTCATCTGCGCCAAGCAGCGTCGTCCCATCGGTCACGATCAAATCTTTCCCCACATAATTTAACAGATCCGGGAAATCCGCTGTCTTCATGACAATGTTCTCTGCTGCATTCAGTACGATATCTTTTCCGTCATACTTCTCCACGATCCGGGGCTTCACATTGGTATCCGTCACCGCAGGCGATGTATCCATATGTGCGATAAATCCAAGTACCGGTGCATTCTCGCAGCCTGCGGATGCGGGAACGGTGGCATAGACATAGCAGTGCTCCTTATCATAAGTGATCTCTGTGGCACCCATAGTCTCCAGTTCACTGACAAGCAGACCTGCCAGGTCATGCTGCTTCATGGTGCTGGGGGTCGTGGTGCTCTCTTCACTGGACTGGGTATCGATCTTCACATATCGTAAAAAATTCTCTATCGTCTTAGTCATAATCTCACTCCTAACGTTTCTACACAAATACAACTTATCCGGGCTTGTTCTTCTCTCAAATTCGTATAGCCCAATCTTATTTATCATATCATGGTGACCG
>OQVS01001105.1_pt1 | contig 18653 bp, 15 predicted proteins | sample 1691601 | NCBI WGS metagenome assembly OQVS01 (sample SAMN03418268, study PRJEB22391) | human gut metagenome | biome: human-gut; feature: organic feature; material: feces | host: Homo sapiens | place: Tanzania | collected 2013-01
CCGGAAGGCTATCTGACCATGGCATGAGATAATCCAATCAACCGCATCCTCCAGAGACGAGTATACAATCCTAACTTCACTCATTTAGTTTTTCCCCCTTTCGGAAACTTTTCCACTACGTTGAGTTTTTAACCAACTACTTGAAGCCATATAAATCCCTAGTTAATCTTTGATTTTAATACCTCGTACAACGAAGGTGTAAAATAATCATTTATCTTTATATTACTATCCACCATCTCAGTTATATTTATTTTGTGAACATCAGTAGATGTATTAACTATTTTCTCAACCATCATTCCATCGATGCTTATTTCGAACAGCTTATCGTCATAGCTTATTTTTTTTATTCTGTTCAAATCAATCACACCATCATAGGCATAACGATACATCTGCTCAATTTCCTTAAACAGCGGATAACGCGGATTAGAAACCGTGCATTGGTCGTCAAATGCCAATTCCGGCAGAGTTTTCATAGCTTCTTCCCAATCTTCCTCTTTGATACCCCATTCACGAATAGAAGCCGGAATATTGAGTTTGCGTTTCATTTCTTCTAAAGCTTTAATCAAATTATCAACAGCTTCGTCATCGGTTTTGCCATTTAAGCCAATACCGCGGGCAAACGCTGCATAAGCGGCTTTAGTGTTCGGAAAACGATATTGCGGGAATGTCGCTTGTTTGGTCGGACAATCGTTAGCGTTGAAACGAATAACCTGACAAATCAGCAAGGCATTGGCAAAACCATGCGGAATGTGGAAAGCCGCACCCAATTTATGCGCCATAGAGTGGCAAACACCTAAAAAGGCGTTGGCGAACGCCATACCGGCAATCGTGGCCGCGTGATGCACTTTTTCACGAGCTTCCGCGTCACCTGTTTCATATGATTTAACCAAGTTTTCATAAATCAAGCGACCGGATTCGACTGATAACCCTCTGGTGTAATCGGTTGCCATGCTGGAAACATAAGATTCCAACGCGTGTGTCATAACGTCAATACCCGAAGCGGCGCACAAACCTTTCGGCATAGTCAACACCAAATCGGTGTCCACAATTGCCATGGTCGGCGTCAAAGCATAGTCGGCAATGGCATATTTTACGCCGGTAGCGTCATCGGTAATAATCGAAAACGGCGTAACTTCCGAACCGGTACCCGAAGTTGTCGGCACGGCCACCATTTCAGCTTTTTGTCCCATTGGCGGAAATTCAAAAATACGTTTGCGGATATCCATAAAGCGGCGCGCCAAATCTTCAAATTTAAGTTCTGGATGTTCGTACATAATCCACAAAATTTTTGTCGCGTCAATCGGCGAACCACCGCCCAATGCAATAAACACATCCGGTTCAAAACTGTTAACCATATCCCGAGCCTTGTTAATAGTGGACAAATCAGGATCCGGTTTCACATCGCTGAATATTTTATATTGAATACCCAACGGCTCTAAAATATCGGTCAATTTTTTGGTATAACCCAAATCAAACAAAGGCTTATCGGTCACAATAAACGCTTTCTTACGACCTTTTAACTCTTTCAGAGCAAAAGACAAGCACCCAGGTTTGAAATAAACTTTCGGCGGAACTCTGAACCACAGCATATTTTCTTCACGTTTAGCCACATTTTTAATATTCATCAGATGTTTTACTCCCACGTTTTCACTAACCGCATTGCCGCCCCATGAGCCACAGCCCAAAGTCAAAGACGGATCCAATCTAAAGTTATAAATATCACCGATTGCTCCTTGCGCCGACGGACAGTTAATCATCACGCGGCCGGTCGGCATAACATCACCATAACGTTTGATACGATCGTCATTGCGCACGTTTGTATATAAAACCGAAGTATGACCACAACCGGCAAATTCCACCAACGCTTTAGCTTTTGCCATTGCGTCTTCAAAATCTTTGGCCTTATACATAGCCAAAACCGGAGAAAGTTTTTCATAAGAGAATGGCTCTTCCGTTCCGATTTTAGAAACTTCACCGATAATAACCTTAGTATTTTCCGGAACTTTCACGCCGGCCATTTCGGCAATTTTCGCCGCCGGTTGACCAACGATATCGGCGTTAATACGGCCGTCTTTCAAAATCGTGGCAGCCACTTTTTCACGCTCTTTGGCATTTAAAATATAAGCACCGCGCTTTACAAATTCTTCTTTTACTTCATCATAAATGGCTTCGCAAACCACAACCGATTGTTCGGAAGCGCAAATCATGCCGTTATCAAAAGTTTTAGACATCAAAACCGAGCTAACCGCCATTTGAATGTCGGCTGTTTCATCCATCACTGCCGGAGTGTTCCCCGGTCCAACGCCCAGTGCCGGAGTTCCGGAAGAATATGCGGATTTAACCATTCCCGGACCACCGGTCGCCAAAATCAAATCAGCTTGTTGCATCAAATATTGCGTACGCGGCAAACTTGGTTCATCAATCCAAGCGATAATATCTTCCGGTGCGCCGGCTTTAACCGCTTCTTCCAAAACCATTTTTGCGGTTTCAATCGTGCATTTTTTAGCGCGAGGATGCGGTGAAAAGATTATACCATTACGAGTTTTGAGGGCAATCAAGGATTTGAAAATAACGGTAGAAGTCGGATTTGTGGTTGGAATAACGCCGGCAATCACCCCGATTGGTTCGGCAAATTTAATCAGGCCGTTTTCTTTGTCTTCTTCAATAATACCGCAGGTTTTAGTGTCTTTATATTTGTTATAAATATATTCAGAAGCAAAGTGATTTTTTATCACCTTGTCTTCAGCCACGCCCATTCCGGTTTCTTCCACAGCCATTTTGGCCAAAGGAATACGCATTGAGCTGGCTTTTAACGCCACGCGGCGAAAAATTTCATCTACTTGCTCTTGGGTAAAAGTTGCAAATTTCTTTTGAGCGGCACTGACTTTTTTAATCAAACCGCCGATATATTCTTGTTCTTTTTGTTCATCAACATTCAAATTTTTATCCATAATGTCCTCCTGTTAATTCGCCTATATTGTATTAGATAAATCATAAAAAAGAAGTAAATTTTAGCTCAATTTTCTTCACTTTTTATTACCAAATATGTCGGTCACCTTGAAAGCTGGCTTTTTGCCCATATATCGTATGCGTAAAGTTTTATGAGAGGAGATAAAAAATATGAAACATACATTTTTAAGCCTATTGGCAATTTGTGGATTGACTTTGCTGAGCAGCAATACAATGGCGGCAGACGCAGCAAAAACCCCAACCAAGCCGATCAGCAAAATTTCTGATGTCAAAGCCATGCCCGATGACACCGAAGTTGTGATTCAAGGTGTGATTGTGCAAAATTTGGGTGATGAAAATTATCTGGTCAAAGATGACAGTGGTACGGTAAATATTGAAATTGACGAAGATTTGGTGCATGGCAACACCATCACTCCTGAAGCCGAAGTTTTGATTACCGCCACCGTGGACCAAGATGACAATGTCACATCATTAGAAGCTGAAGAAGTGCAGTTTATGCCGGCAAACGCTCCTGCGACGGGAAAAGAATTCGATAAGTGGGTTGTTACGGGAATTACTTTGACCGACGAAGATTTGGCAAAATCGACGATTACTTTCAGAATGCCTGCAAGTAACGTGACAATGCAAGCAACGTACAAAGACGTTATTTATAGAATTACCGTCAAGGACGGAACAACCACCTTGGATATGGCAAAATATCAAGCAGAAGTTACCGTAAAGGCAAACGATCCTGACACAGATATGTACTTCGACAAGTGGGAAGTTGAGGGACTTGACACTACGGGTATGGACTTAACCAAAAAGGAAATCAAGTTCAATATGCCTGCCGGAAATGTAACATTTAAGGCAACTTATTTATCTGTTCCAAAGTATGATATAATAACAGTGGACGGCACGAAAGACAAATCCCCTGCAAAAGAAGGTGAAACCATTACCATAACCGCAAATCCTGCACCAACGGGAAAAGTCTTCGACAAATGGACTTGCGAAACGGCTGGCGTAACCATTGAGTTTGCAAGTGCGACAAGTGCCAAGACAACCTTTGTAATGCCTGCAAGCGAAATCACAATCCAAGCGCATTTTAGAAATATTGATGATGCTCCGTCGGTTGAAATCAAAGTCGAAAACGGAACGGGCGCAGGAACATATAAACAAGGCGAAAGCGTGACCATAACGGCTGAAGATAAAGAAGGCAAAGTATTCCAAGGATGGAAAGACGAAAGTGGTGCAATCGTCAGCACGGACAAGAGCTATACTTTCAAGGTAACAGGTGCAACAACTTTGACTGCCGTATATGAAGATAAAGCGCCGTCGCCAACTCCGCAACCAGGAACAGATACCAAGCCAACGACCGAAAAACAAGGATTGTCGGGCGGTGCGATTGCTGGTATCGTAATCGGAACGTTGCTACTTGCTGGAATTGGCGGATTTGCAATCTTCTGGTTCGCAGTCAAGAAAAAGACATTTGACGATTTGGGCATAGCTTTGAAGAAAGGCTTTACGGCAATGGGCAACGGAATAAAAACCGCTTGTCGTGCAATCGCCAACTTCTTCAAAAAGATAGGAGCAAAAATCAAAGAGTTGTTCAACAAGAACAAACAAGATAAATAATATCAACGAGCCGTTCGCAGTCAGCGAACGGCTCTCTTTCTAAATATTTTGACCACAGCCCAAAAGCAAATATTTTTGTGCTTTTGCATTATTTTGTTGAAAAAACAAAGTGTATTTTGTATAATGAGAGTATGAATTATATCTATCTAGACGCACAAAAATTGACCGAGCGTATAGGCGACAGAGTGGTGGTGTTGGACAGCGTAACTTCCACCAACGACTACTTAGAACAAGCCTATCTTGCAGGGCAAAATATACGATTGGTGACAGTCGAAGGACAAAGCCAAGGCAAGGGCAGACTTGATGGCAGAGTGTTCTTTTCGCCCAAGTACACAGGCATATATATGAGTATGTTGGCGGACGTGGATTGTCCGCTAGCAGATGGCGCATTGCTCACGCCAGCGGTTGCGGTTGCGACTTGCAACGCTATCCAAAAAGTCACAGGCATACGCCCATCAATCAAGTGGATAAACGACTTGTATATTGCCCACAAAAAGCTGTCGGGGATATTGTGCAAAGTCGTGCAAATGGACAGCGAGTGCGTGCGAAAACTCATAGTCGGTATAGGTATCAATGTCAACCGCCCAATCGAGCCAATCCCTGTCGAGATAGACCAAAAACTTGCTTTTTTGAGCGAAGATATTGTCATCGACCGCAACGCACTCATAGCCGAGATTTACGCCCAAGTCCAATCAATGCTCACTCATCTAGACAAATCGGCTATGCTTGCCCAATACCGCCAAGACAATTTTTTGATAGACCAAATAGTAGAATTTAGGCTCAATGACGCCACCCACCAAGGTGTGGTAGTGGACATTGATGACAGCGCTAGGCTGGTGGTGCAATGCACGGACAATATATACACCCTAGACAGCGGAGAAGTCAGTTTGACAGCATTCTAGCATAGCACAATCTATACCGCTAGTAGGCTGTCCCAACAAGCATATATATTGCAAAGCTTATCCAGAAAGCGCAAGCAAGTTGCAATAGGTGCCAAGTTGCTGGGGATAATCGCACCTATCTAAAACAAAAAACCGACCTGTATCGAGTTATTGGTCGGTTTTGTTATTTTTTTGGATTGTTATTTGCTCAGACACACGAAGTTGCCGTCCTTGATAATATCCACTCTCTCACCATTTTCTTTGACGCCCACGACGCTCATATCCTTGGTGCCGTACATAAAGTCAACGTGAGTGCAAGAAGAATTTACGCCTGCTTTTTCTTGCTCAGACTTGCTCATATTTTCTATGCCGGTTATCATCGGATAAGCTTCTCCGATAGCCAAGTGGCACGATGCGTTCTCATCGAACAGAGTGTTGTAGAAAAGAGTACCAAGGTTGCGGATAGGCGAGTCATATTGCACGAACGCGATTTCGCCAAGATAGTGCGAGCCTTCATCGCTTTCGATGATACCTTTGAGTGTATCCTTGCCTACTTTGGCATCATAGTCCACGATTTTGCCATTCTCGAATTTTATCCAAAACTTGTCCACACAGCTACCATTGTGAATGAGCGGAAGAGCCGAGTAAACTATGCCACCCACATTGTGTTTGTCAGGGAGCGAAAAAACTTCCTCGGTAGGCATATTGGCAGTAAAGCCAATTCCGTCTTGGCTATTTTCGTGACCACCGCTAAAATAATAGCCCTTTGGCATACCCACGCTTAGGTTGGTGCCAAGGCTGTTGGTCAGCTCGAATTTGCAGAACTTAGAATTGGTCAAGAATTCGCTCAAATCTGCCAATCTTTGGATATGATTTTGCCAAGCTTTCACAGGGTTAGGCTGGTCTAGTCGCATTGTTTTGAAAATCATATCCCACAGCTTGCGGTTGGCTTGCGATGGGGTGAGAGTTGGAAAAATCTTTTTTGCCCAGTTGTCGTTAGGTACGGCGCACAAACACCAACGAATAAGGTTGGACGTTGCGGCATTGAAATATTTTTGGAGAGCGACATGTCTTGCTCTCGAAACTTTGGCAAGGAGCAATGGATCGACATTCTCGAACACGTCGGGATCTTCTGCCAAAATGGAAATGTAGCAACAGCGAGTGTCCACCAAGTGATTGTATCTGTCGACATACCACTTGTCGAGCGTAGTCAAGTCTTGCTCGGACATATAGGTATAATTGAGGAGAGCCATTTGTTCGTCCGAGAACATAAGCTCGACTTTTCTAGCACCAGCGAGATAGGCTTGCTGGCTGATTTTGCGAGCAAGTTCCAAGCCCTCGTGAGTGCAGTTGATGACCAAAGTGTCGCCCTTTTGGAGATTTACCCCCACTTCTACGACCAATTTTGCATATTTTGTAAGCATTGTGTTGTTCATAATAGCCTCCATATCCATTATAATATCATTTTGTCTATCTATCAAGTAGTATATTCAAATTGTAAAATATAATATTGAAAAGTCGGGCGCGCTATGGTATAATCAAGCAAGGAGATAATATGCAAACAATAAAAAATGATTTTTTGGAAGTGAGCGTCACAGAGAAAGGCGGAACGCTGACTAGCATTGTGGACAAAACAACCAACACTCAGCTACTTTGGCAGGGCGCAGAGGACAGCTGGACGGGACAAGACGTAGTTATTTTTCCGTTCGTGGGCAGAATGCAAGACGGCTGGTACACCGTAGACGGCAAGCGATATGATATGCCAATCCACGGTTTGTGCGAGGGGGCGACTTTCGAGGTGCGAGAGCTGACCGCAGACAAGGTTGTACTTGGACTTAGATATTCCGCAGACACGCTCGTGTGCTATCCGTTCAAGTTCGATTTCGAGGTGACAAGACAAGTCGTTGGACGCACTTTGACCACCACTATGCGAGTAGTCAACCTTGACGACAAAACGATATATTTTGGTATGGGCGGACACCCTGCTATGGCATTGCCTTGCAAGGCGGGCAGTGAGCGTGACGACCTAAGTGGCAACTACCTTGACTTTGGCAGAGAGTACAGCCCGCACAATTTGAGCTTGTACGAGGGCAAATATATTTTGGGCAAAGAGCAGTTCGGCAAAGTCAGCCAAATTCAGCTTACCAAAGAGCTGATGGACCAATATCCAACCGTGCTACTTTGCGATGACTTTCCGAGAGTGTTCGACCTAGTCAGAGCGGACGGCGTGAGAGTGACATTCGATATTACCACCGCCCCAATACTAGGCTTGTGGTCTTGGGAGAACAAGGGCGGATACTATTGCATAGAACCGTGGCTTGCGACGCCTGATTGCCAACCAGTCACCAGAGAGCTCCAAGACAAACCTTATATTTTGTCACTTGGCAGTGGCAAACAATACGAATACACATTTTCGATGACAATAAGATAGGAGAGTTATGCACGATTTTACACAGCTATTTTGCAAAGAAACTTGCGGACAGGGCAACTACCGCATTCCGTCTATCATCACTACAAAACACGGCACTGTGATTGCGGCGGTGGACGAGCGATATTATGGTGGTGGTGACAACCCAAACCGTATCGACAAAATTGTCAAAAGAAGTACGGACAACGGCAAGAGTTGGCAAGACAAAATTTTGGTAGTCGAAGAAGTGGGCAATGAGAAAATGAAAGCGTCAGCGGCAATAGACCCAGCGCTTTTGTATGACAGCTACAACGACCGCATATTTATGTTGTATGACCACACACCGGCGGGAGTGGGCATTTTGTCATCTCGCAAAGGAGTGGGCGAAACAGCCAAGGGCGAAAGACTTGTCTATGCCAAGGGCGAAGAATATGTTGTCCGTGGCGACGCATTGTACAAGGCAGACCAAGCGACCGTATACAAGTGCGACAAACAAGGCAATGTCTATCAAGACGGAGCATACAAGGGCAATTATTTTATCGGCGACGGAGAGTTCAAAGAGCTGGACAGCTTTTTCTTGATGCTATGTTGGAGCGATGACGACGGACTTACTTGGTCACAGCCAATTTGTCTAAATCACCAAGTCAAACGAGCAGACACCAGTTTTTTGGGCGTAGGTCCTGGCATAGGTATTCAAATGCACGGCGGAGAATATGACGGCAGACTTGTGTTCCCTATCTATTACAACACAGGTTGGGGACGCAATTTATGGTTGTCTTGCGCAGTCATTTACAGCGATGACGGGGGCAAAACTTGGAGTATGGGCGACAGTCCCAACAATTCTCGCAAGCGATTGGGCATTTTCAAGATGAGTGACAAGTTCCTATTCCTCAACGAGTGCTTGACAGAGAGCCAAGTTATCCAATGTGCGGACGGACATTTAAGAATTTTTATGCGCAACCACTCAGGCAAAAAGCGAGTTGCCCTAGCCGACAGCTATGACGGCGGAGTGAGCTGGCAAAACTTCCGTTTCGACGAAACGCTTGTCCAATGTATTTGTCAGTTGAGCATAATTCAAATCCAAGACGAAGACCGCCCAGCGACCATTTTTCTCAATGCGGCACACGCCAAAGCACGCAAAAATGGCGTAGTGAGATTGTCTTATGACGATGGCGAAACGTGGCAATACAGCGCAACTGTCCGAGAAGGGGAGTTTGTGTACAGTTCAATGGCGCAACTATCGGACGGCGAGATAGGAATTTTGTACGAGCCAAGCACCCAACACGAAAGTGTTGACTTTGTAAAAATAACAACAAAATGGATAAAGGAGAACAACAATGCCTAATTTGAAGAGAGGACTTATCGTATCATGCCAAGCAATCGAGGGCGAATCATTGCACGGACTTGGCATAATGAAGCATTTTGCTTATGCAGCATACAAGGGAGGCGCAGTAGGTATCAGAGCCAACGGAGTGGAAGACATCAAAGATATCAAAACTCGAGTTGACTTGCCTATTATCGGTATCATCAAGGCTGTTTATTCAGACAGCGGTGTGTACATTACCCCAACGCTCAAAGAAGTAAAGGAGCTCATAGAATGTGGTTGCGACGTCATCGCACTTGATTGTACCAGCAGAAAAAGACCGAACGATGAAAAACTCGAAGATTTGGTAGATTATATCCGCCAAAATGCTCCAAATGTGGAGATTATGGCAGACACAGCAGACTACAAAGACGCCGAATATGCTTACAAGTTGGGCTTTGATTATATAGGCTCAACTATGCGTGGATATACCGACGGCACGAGGGGAATTGAAATCCCAGATTGCGACTTTTTGTCCAAGCTTGTGCACGATTTTCCTAAGGCACATATCATTGCCGAAGGTGGAATTTGGGAGAGAGAACAACTCCGCAACGTGTGCAAAACAGGCGTATATGCAGTAGTAATTGGTAGCAGTATTACCCGCCCTACCGACATTACCAAGAGATTTGTAGGAGCTATGGAGCTATGCTAAGCATAGGGGTAGACGTCGGCGGTACAAATATAAAATCTGCACTTATCCGCACTGATCAAGACGGCAAAATGAGCATTGTCGAAAGGTATTCTTTGCCTACCCAAGGCAAGGAAGGGGCAATGGTTATCATCGACAATATCACCAAAGCCATCACCCACTTTGACATATCCCAAGCCGACACAATAGGTGTTGCCAGTGCGGGCACAATAGATTGGGATAGTGGCAACGTGACTTATGCCACAGACACTTTGCGTGGATTTACGGGGATAGAGCTGTCCAAGTTGTTGACCAAGCGCATAGGTAAAAGAGTTGTGGCAGTCAACGACGCCGTCGGGGCGCTCATCGGAGAATGTGTAGAGGGTAGCGGCAAAGGACACGACAGAGTGATGATGTTCACTTTGGGTACAGGATTGGGAGCGTCGCTCCTTACTTCTATGCACCTGGACAGCAATGCGGTGGTGGACACAAGGCTAGGTCATCTTCAAATTCACCCAGGCGGATATGTGTGCACGTGTGGAGAAAAGGGTTGTAGCGAGCAGTATGTTTCGGCAACCGCACTCAAAAGAGAGAGCGGACTTGACGACTTGTACGAGCTTTTCGACAGCCAAGACGAGCGTATTCAGCAAGTTGCGCACAACTTCTATGTGGACTTTGTGACCGTGTTGGAGAGAGCGGTGGAGATATACAAACCCGAGATTATTTTGGTAGGCGGTGGAGTAGTCGAACTTCAAAAGCTTTGGTGGAAGGATTTTATGCAAATATATTCTGCCAAACTCGACACACCTATTATGCCAGCTACCCTTGGCAACAAGGCAGGAGTGGTGGGCGCTGTCTATTGCTCTATTCACGGTATTTTCGCCAAACAATAGCCCAAAAGTCGATACATATCACGATTTTGAAACTATTTATAGCGTAGCGAAAGCCTCGCTATATTTTTTGGTGTGGCGGAAAAGGACGGAAGAAAAGCTGAAAATAGTATAACAAAGTAAGCTTTACAAAAAGAGCAAGATAGAAAATCAAAGATTTACTAGGTTGTTGACACGACATAATATATGGTTTACAATGGGAGTACAAGGAGAAATATGAGAGTTGTATCTACGATGACATTTGGGCAAGAGATTGCCCTAACATTCAAAGAAATGGGCTGGTTGCCTGCCATACTTTTGGTGGTGGGGCTGGCGCTTGTTATTGCGGATATTTTCACTGCCAACCTAGGCAAAATAGGTGTGCCAGGTGGAATTGTGCTCATCATAGCCATTGTTTTGCGTACACACAAACACGGCGCAGGCAATCCTGTACTCCAACTTTTTACTATGCTTTGCGTATGTATTGTGGTCATTGGAATTGCTGTCTTAGTGTGTGTAATAGGTGTCAAAAAAGGTTGGATACCAAGGACGGTAGGAGAGTCAAGAAGTCATATCCAAGCGCACGAACAAAGCTTGAGTGAGAGCCAACCAATCACCACGCCAAGCGCCGAACTTTCGGTTGTGCCAACGGACGACACTGAGGCAAATGCTGGCGATGACGACAGCTCTATCCAACAGTAGATTGTAGGAGAAAATATGAAAAAAGCCTGCCTTATATACAACAAGTTTTTCAAAACGCCAAAACTGCAAGAGCAATATGATATGTTCATCAAAGCTTTTGCCAGCCGTGGAGTTGAACTAGAATTGAGAGATAATGCCTCTTTCAGCTTTGACCTATCCCAACCTGCCCATACTACCGAATATGATTTTGGCATTATGTGGGACAAAGATATTCCACTTGCTACTTGCCTCGAAAAGAGTGGACTTAGATTGTTCAATTCGGCAAAAGCTGTCGAGCTGTGCGATGACAAGGCGCTTATGCACATTGCAATGCACGATATGAGCGTTGCTTGCCCAAAGACTATCATAGCTCCTATGACTTTCACCAACATTGGGTTCAACAATATGGACTTTGTAAGGCGAGCTGGCGACATTTTGGGCTATCCGATGATTATCAAACAAGCTCGTTCTTCTTATGGTATGGGTGTATATCTTGCCCAAGACTTGTTCCAAGCACAAAATATAGTCGGCTCTATCAAGGACAGAGTGATTATGCAAAGCTATGTGTCATCGAGTTTTGGCAAAGACGTCAGAGTTTTTGTGGTGGGTGGCAATGCTATTTGTGCTGTCCAGAGAGAAAACGAAATGGACTTTCGCTCCAATGTCGAGCAAGGCGGTCGTATGCACAGTATAGATATGACCGAGCAAATGGCGACGCTTGCTTGCCAAGCCGCCCAATCAGTAGGAGCTGATTATGCAGGTGTGGACTTGCTGTTTGGCGAAGACGGAATGCTCGTATGCGAGCTCAACACCAGTGCTCATTTTGGCACATTATACCGAGTGAGCGGTATCAATATGGCGGACGAAATCGCCGACTATATCTGCCACCAAATCTACCAAAACGACTAGAACATTGTCGGAATATGTATCAAATAAATAATAAAAACAAAATAGATAAATAATAAATATAGCAAAATTATAGCTGTAAAATAATATTGTAGAATACAATCAATATTGAAAAAGATAAATAATATTATAATTATCAACCCAATAAGCTAGTAGCAACAAAATATTTACAAAACAAAATCAAAAAATACAACAAAAAATAAGCCCACGCAAGTGGGCTTTGCTTTTAGTTTACCAGATTGATTAGGATATTTTTGACCAGACCAAACATAACTTCATAGTCGATATAGTTGTGGTGGTCGAAAGCATATTCGTGGGCAAAAGACTGAACGATATTCATTGCCAAATGCACCTTTTCATCAAGGTTGGGTGTGTGATAGAGCGAAGATAGTTTGCCTACCAGCTTGCGAGTTATCTCGTTTTCCAACTCCTCGAATTTGTCGGCAACTTCGCTGTCCGAATGGGTGAGCGAGTGCAAAGCCTCGTGAATGTTGGCATTGTCTTTGTGCGCATTGATGACCGCCATCATAAGTTTTGGAATGATAGCTTCGATGTTGGCAAGTTCTATCTTGTCGAACATCTCGATGATAGGCGACGACACGTGTTCGATATAAATATCCAGCACGTCTATCATAATGTCACGCTTGTCTTTGAAATATCCGTACACGATACCCGTTGACACGCCTGCATGCTTGGCAATCTCTGCGGTGTTGGTGCTAAAATAACCCACTTCGCTGAACAGCTCATAGCCTGCGTCCACAATTTTTTTCTTGGTTTCAATCGACCTTTTTTGTCTTGGTTTTCTTATTTGTTCTGCCATAAATACCTACAATTAACACACTTAGTATAGCACCAAAAACAACTTTTGACAAGCGAAAAATAAAATATGAAAAAAGTTTCGCATTTTGCTTGACAAGTATATAAAGTGGTGCTATAATCTAGCCGTAATGTGAAAGAAGTTTCATATTTGAAATCAGATATGGAAAAGGAGAGCAAATGAACAACCAAAGACCACTCAGTCAATTTAAGATAGGCGAAAAGGGTGTTGTTGTGTCCGTAGGTGGCGAAAAGCGAATAAGAAGAAGGCTTTTCGATATGGGCGTGACGCCATCGGTAGAGATTTTCCTTAGAAAAAAAGCGCCACTAGGAGATCCAATCGAGATTACGCTCCGTGGCTATGAGCTAACACTGCGCAAGTGTGAGGCGGACTTTATTATTATGGAGGACAAAAAATGAAAAGATTTGCACTTGTAGGCAATCCTAACTCAGGCAAAACAACGCTTTTCAACTCTTTGACAGGCTCGACTGCGCACGTAGGCAACTGGCCGGGCGTGACAGTGGACAAAAAGGAAGGCGTATATAAGAAGACTCCTGAGCCAGTCCAAGTGGTGGACTTGCCAGGTATCTATTCGCTCTCTCCATACACGGACGAAGAAGTTATTTCTCGTAACTTTATTCTTGACCAAAAGCCTGATTGCGTTATCAACATTATTGATGCGACCAATCTCGAGCGCAACTTGTATCTTACTACCCAAATTATGGAAATCGACGTGCCAATCGTAGTGGCACTCAATATGATTGATGCGGTAGAAAAGAACGGCGACAAAATCGACATTGCCAAACTTCAAGACGAGCTAGGCATTCCTGTTGTTGCCATATCCGCACTCAAAGAAAGGGGACTAGACGACCTTATGCAAGTAGCTTACAGTGCTTGTATGATGGGCAGAAAGGCGACCACCGTACTCCAAGATATAGAGCTATATCACCTTATCAGCGACTGTGCGATAGGTATGCAAGGTGCTCAGGTGGACAATGCGCTATTCCACGCTGTCAAGCTGGTAGAGAGTGACGAGTTGGAAATCAAACACCACCCATCGGCATCAAAGATGGTTGAAGAATTCCGTAAGACTTTCCAAGACGACAAATTCGGTGGCGACTTCGAGGCACTTATTGCCGATGCAAGATATCGTTATATCACAGCGCACTATTCGACAGTTGTCAAAAAGAACGCCCAAAACCAAAACATTCGCATGGACAAAGCCAACAAGATAGACACTGTACTCACTCACAAAGTGTGGGGTATTCCTATCTTTTTGGGTATATTGTTCTTGATTTTCCACTTTACATTCTCCGAGAACTTGTTTTTCTTGGGTGGACTTTTCCCAGAAGATTGGGTATCGCTCAAAGGCACAGCCCTCGAAGGCGTGTTCGGCGAAGGCGGTATCAACTCGTTGGGCGTTGTGCTCCAAGGATTGTTGCAGACGGGTATGGACGCCCTAAGCAATGTCATACGCTCGGCAATGGAAGGTGGCAATGTTGCAGGCTGGGCAATAGGCTTGGTATGTGATGGTGTGCTTGCAGGTATTTTCGCAATGCTGTCATTCTTGCCTCAAATCTTGCTACTTTTCTTGTTCTTCTCGATTCTAGAAGACAGCGGATATATGGCAAGAGTTGCATTTATGCTAGACCGCATTTTCCGCAAATATGGCTTGTCAGGCAGAGCGTTCATTCCTATGATTATGGGCTTTGGTTGCTCCGTGCCAGCAATGATCAACACACGTACTTTGGCGGATAGATATGAGAGAGTGGCAACTATCAGAGTTATTCCATTTTTCAGTTGTGGCGCAAAGCTCCCTATCTTGACAGCTATCGCAGGCGGTATTGTGATGAAATTCGGCATAGGTAATGCAGACGTCATCACTTACAGTATGTATTTGTTAGGCATTTTGGTAGCGCTTGCAAGTGTAGCGCTTATGCGTAGCACTACTATCAAAGGCGAGTCATCTCCATTCATTATGGAGTTGCCAGCATACCATAGACCACAATTCAAGAATACAATGTTGTTGCTTTGGGACAAGGCAAAGCACTTTATACAAAAGGCTTTCACTATCATCTTTGCATCAACTATCGTGATTTGGTTTATCAGCCACTTCAGCTGGGGTTGGAAATATCTCGAAGACGCAGATATCAACCAAAGCATTTTGGCGGGTATAGGACAACTTGTTCAACCACTCTTTACTCCATTGGGCTTTGGCTCACAAGCAGGAGCACTCGGTTGGGTATTCGCAGTGGCGGCAATTACGGGACTTATCGCCAAAGAAAACGTCATCGCAGCACTTGGCACTTTGTCAGCATGTATTACAGCAGGCTTTGTGCCTGACGATAGTTTGGCAGGCGTGGACAGCGTAGTCAATATCATCAACGCAACTGGCGTGACTATCCCTGCGCTCATCGCATTCATCGCTTTCAACATGCTTACCATTCCTTGCTTTGCGGCAGTAGCAGCAGCCAAAGGTGAGCTAGGCGAAGAAAAACACGCTTTCCGCAATACGTTGCTATATTGGATTGCGACCTCTTACATTGTGTCAATGATGATTTATCTCATCGGCTCTTGGTGGTGGACAGTATTCATCTTTGCAGCTATTTGGGCAGTGGTGATTACACTCATTGTGCTTTGGAACAAGGGCAAACTCCCACACCTTCCAAAGCGTGCCAAAAAAGCATAGAAAAAACAGCAAATTGGCTAATAAAACAGCCGAAGAAGAGAGCGCCCCTTATGGTAAGGGGAGCTCACAACAAGGATAATATCCGCTAAAAGACTGTCCCTTAGATAAGGGAAAGTAGCTTGCAAAAACGCAAGTGGAGCAAGCCGAAAGGGATTGATAAGCAATCCATATTTATAGCCTATAACTATTCCATAGTTCCTTCATATAGTAGTGTAGCAAGGGCACAACGCCCTTGCTACACAAATCTCCCAAAGGTAGGTGTATTATGAAAACCATAGAAATAATTATTGCAGTTGTTGCAGTTGCCATCGTGGTGGCATCAATCATAGGCGCAGTAGTCCGCAAGAAAAAAGGCAAAATTGGTTGTTGTGGAGATTGTTCTTGTTGCAACAAGTGCAACACCATTCAGTACCGACTAGACCCCAATGTTAGTCAGCAAGAAGACAACAATTCCACAGACCAAACAGCACAATCTTGTTGTGGCGATTGTTCTTGTTGCAACGTATCAGACCAAACGATAAGTTCGTGCGGTTGTTGTGATTGCTCTTGCGGCAGTAGTGTAGCGGACGAAGAAAATAACAAAAACAACGAAGAAAATACAAAAGAATAAACAAAATCATAAAATAGCAAATATAATTCACTTCAAATAATGTCTAGCAAACTAACCAATTTTGTAGCCGTGTGCGACAGAAAAAGGTTAGTTTGTTGTCTATATGCAAGCTTTTTGCGGGGAAAGACAACGGCAGAGTTTAGCATATAAGACAGAGAAAATATCAACTAAAACAAGTATCAAAACAACAAAAAAATTGCTAAAACTTTAACAATTATTATAAAAATTGTTGAAATAGTTGTTTTAGTAGAGTATAATAAAAGAAAAAAGGAGTTTTCGTTATGGCAAAAAAAGCAAAGAAAAGAAGTGGTGGCGGATACTTTGGAATGGGTAAGGTTCTCAGTATCATTTTCGCTATTATACCTATCACCAACCTAATTTTTGGTATCGTAATCAGAGCAAAAAGAAACAATATTTTGGGCATTGTGCTCAATATTTTGTTCTTCCCAATCTTCTGGATAATTGACCTTGTATCAATCATTGTCAAGAATAGAATTTTCGTTTTGGCATAACGAGGCAAACGAGATTTTAGGTTCAACCGCAAGCACCAAATAGGTGCTTGTTTTTATCTCAAAGTACAAAAGGTCGATAAGTATCGAGTTTTTGAACGTTTTGCAATAGGTGCGGAAAAAGTTGATAAGAAATTTGTCACAAAAAATTGTATTTGGCAAAATGCTATGATATAATCGGGATAGGTGAAATTATGGAAATACATGGACTAAACAAACTTACCTTAGTAGACTATGACAAAAAGACAGCTTGCACGATTTTTACGGGCAGGTGCAATATGCGTTGTCCGTTTTGCCAAAATTCTTCACTCGTGCTTGACCCATCTTCCCAACCGCTCATCTCGCACGAAGAAATTTTTGGCTATCTCGACAAACGCCGTGGCATACTGGACGGCATGTGTATCACAGGCGGAGAGCCAACGCTCCAATCTGACCTTGCCGAATTTTGTGAGCAAGTCAAAGCAAGAGGCTTTTCGGTCAAGCTTGACACCAATGGAACTAACCCAAGCGTAGTCAAAGACCTTGTCACCAACAAGCTCGTAGACTATGTTGCTATGGACATCAAGAACAGCCCAGCCAACTATGCTCGCACGGTGGGACTTGCCAAATTCGATATGAGTGGAGTCAGCGAAAGTGTAGAGTTTTTGCTCTCAGGAGTTGTCGATTATGAGTTCCGCACGACGGTAGTATCCCAACTCCATACCGCCGAGGACTTCCACGCAATCGCCAAATGGATAAAGGGCGCAAGAAGATACTTTTTGCAAAAATTCGTGGACAGTGGCAGTTTGATAGCCGACGGCTTGTCAGCTTGTTCGGACGAACAAATGAAAATTTTCCAAAAAATTATGAACGACGAGGGCGTCCCAACCAGCCTCAGAGGCGTGGACTACTAAGAGTCGTTTTTGAAAACCCCAATCATAAATCATAGGAAGGTAAGAGATTATCTTCCTTATTTATTGTAAAAGGGGTGAAGAAATTGAAAATAGTGGTTTTATTAAAATCGCCTCAATGAACAAAAAAATAGCTTGCTATTGTTCGCATTGTAGAATATAATATAGGCAAGAGTATAACAATTTAATTGAGGGTGACAGTATGTTGAGTTTTATTTCTGCAAAAGAAGCCGCCGAAAAATGGAACATATCGCAAAGGCGAGTGTCCGTATTGTGTAGTGAAAACAGAATCAATGGAGCAATGATGGTTGGCAATATGTGGATCATTCCTTCAAATGCCGAAAAACCTGTAGACAAGAGAACAGTTCGCTATGAAAAAACAAAGGATATAACGCTTAAACCGTTTGTAAAATGGGTTGGAGGGAAAAGTCAACTTGTTGATCAAATAGAAAAAATGCTCCCGACAGACGAAGAAAAAGTTTTGACAAAATATGCCGAACCTATGGTTGGTGGTGGAGCATTATTTTTTAGTATATTATCCAAATACGATTTTGAAGAATTGTATATTAGCGATATAAATGCTGAACTCATAAACTCGTATCAAGCGGTAAAAAACGATGTAGAAAATTTGATTGAAAGACTCAATGAAATGCAAATGATGTTTTTGCCTATGGATGAAAATGGTAGAAAGTATTTTTATTATAATATTCGAGATAAATTCAATTCAACAAAATTATCAGAAGCAACATCGACGGAAAAAGCGGCTCTTATGATTTTTCTTAACAGAACAGATCGGAAGAGCACACGTCTGAACTCCAGTCA
>OQVS01001106.1_pt1 | contig 18635 bp, 17 predicted proteins | sample 1691601 | NCBI WGS metagenome assembly OQVS01 (sample SAMN03418268, study PRJEB22391) | human gut metagenome | biome: human-gut; feature: organic feature; material: feces | host: Homo sapiens | place: Tanzania | collected 2013-01
GAAGATTTCTATCGCGCTCCGCTTTGAACCCTACCGGCGAAGTGGCAAACTCGGGTTCTATCATATCAAAGGCGATGGTGATTGAAGCTATGCCATGCGCTTATCTCTCAAAAGCTGAAAGGCTTGCGTTTAAGAAGATGATTGGTGCTGCAATTGTTCATGCTTTTGAAAAGGATTGTAATGGTGCTGAAGCGATGTTAAAGTCCGCTCGTGTATATTATAACGATAGAACGGTAGAGACATCGCGCATATGGTCAACTCTTTCTCTATTTGTTGTTGGCTTCATATTATGCGTAGTAATTCTGTTTTTGGGCGGGTTCCAATTTAAAGAACTTTCAAAGGTTTATCGTCCAATGACTTTTGGTGTCTTTGGCGCATTTGTTTCACATTTTAGGCGTATTGCTTTTGTTAAGACGGATTGCAATTCTGGTAAGCTGGTGCATATTCTTAATGCAAGTGGTCATTTGTTTTGCGGTGTTGTCCTTGGCTTATTGGGGGTTCTATTCTTCAAATCAGGCTTCTGTCCTAACGCCTTGAGGGGGGTGGTTGAGGCGGATATCGGGGGTTGCGTGATATCATTCACGGCAGGGCTTGTAGAAACATTCATTCCATCTCTATTGACAAAATTTGTTGTTCATTCAGAAGAAGGCGAGGTGTCCCGATGAAGCGAAGAGCAATTCTTTTCTACAACGATGACGGTGAGTTAAAGACAAAGAAAGACATTGATGACATGGTGTCTTTCTTGGTTAGCCCAACTGGCGGATGCTGGGAGGACGACGGCAGGGAAATCATGTGCCGCAAGAATGTTAAGAAGAGCGAATTGATGTCCGTTGTCGAAAAGACGAGAAAAGAATGCATTGATTACCTGTTCTTGTATTTCAGCGGGCATGGCGGGTTCGCAAGAACTTCATTCGTTGAGTTGAATCCTGACGGTGAACGTGTCCCGACAAATTTTCTGTTGAATCTGGCAGATCGACAATTAAGCATCTTGGATTGTTGCAGATCGATGGTCGATGTGGAGAAACGGGCGTTTGCGATGGATTCTATACATGAAGCAATCGGTGCGAACAGCAGAGAGGCGATCAGGGATGCATTTGATCGACGGGTTATGGCCGCCTACCCTCAGTCCATGACTCTATACGCCTGTCGTGTTGGAGAATATGCGTATGACTATGGGGCAGGCGGTGTTTACACGCAGAATTTGCTCGCGACGACAGAATCGTTTCCCGATGGATTTCTTTTGGCATCAACGGCGCATATGGAGGCATATGATATGACAGTTCGAGAAACTCAAAATGAGAGGCGTGTTCAGCATCCAGATTTTGCCATGGCAAAGCTTCCAAGTCGTTTTCAACTGCCGTTTGCAATCAATCCAAGTCAGATGGTTTAATAGCATGGAGGGTTAACATGAAACGATTTGCATATCTCTTGTCAAACAGTAACGGACTTCCTGGCATTAAAAAAGACATTTCCGATTTCCGTGCTTTTTTGCTGAGTTGCGAAGGCGGTGCTTGGAATTCTGATGAGATAGTTGAACGCCAGAATTTGCGTTTGGAAGAGTTGCGAAGAGATTTGAGGCTCATTAGGTTGAAAAACTACGACTACTGTATATTTTATTACAGCGGCCATGGCAGTTATAAGCGCGACAATCGCCTTTATATCAATGACACGGACGAAAACATTGGAGAATATGAGGTTGTCGACTTATCTATAAGGCAACTTTCTGTTTTTGATTGCTGTCGAGTTGAAGAAAGGCAGAGTGAAAAACGTACGTATGCATGTGATGAAGCATTTAATAGCAACAGGGAGTTCCGCCAATATGCCAGAGATAGGTTTGAACGCCAGGTTCAGTCCGTTGTGCCACAGAAAAACTGTCTTTATGCCTGTAAAATCGGAGAGTGTGCTATAGCTACAGGCGATGGATCCATTTATACGCAGTCACTGTTGTTGACCGCTCGAAGTCTGTGTACGGTAAAGGATGTAGATGCAATAACTGTACACCGTTCTTGTTGCGCGAATGTCACGCGCAGTGCGAAGATTAATGGTGGGTTCCAACACCCTGAGAGTTCTGTATCCCCTGTAAGCGATATTGATGGAACTCTTCCTTTTGCAATCAGAAAGCCGCAACTAATGGTTGGATGAAGTAAGTAAACGATGTCTTCTAATCGTCGCATATTATGTTACAGCGTGGCCACCTATGGGTGGGTGCTGTATGCGCTTGTCTGTGATTTGATCTCGGCGCGATGGATACTGGCTGCGTTGGGTCAGAAGAGCTTGGTTTTGCCCGAATGTGTTGATTGTGTTGTATGCGTATGTTGAAAATATTTGCGCATGAAAGATAAAAGATAATTCAATGAAAATAGGTTTAGAAGATTTCTTGAAGAGAGGCATTGTGATTGTATAAGGTGTGGCATGGAAAAGAGGATGAGAAGATAGCAGGGGTTCTCATCCGATTTATGTCTTAACTTGTTGCTTATATTTAACGATAATTGATGACACCTAACAAGCGCATATTCCTGAACATTGTGGCCACCTATGGGCGGTCACTGTTTGCGCTTGTCTGCGGGTTGTTCTCGGCGCGATGGGTGCTGGAGGCCCTCGGACAGGAGGACTTCGGCCTCTACGGCGTGGTTGGCGGGCTTGTCGTCTTTATCGGCATCGTCAATTCGCTTTTGGGTTGCGCCGTCGGGCGTTTCTACGCGGTGAGCGTGGGCGCGGCGGACTCCAGTTCCTCTGTTTTTTGTTTGCGTTCCCCAAATGTTTTGCTCAAGCTGTGTCGTGTACACGAAGAGTTGGTTTATAAAATATGGTATAATGTGCGTCGCAGAAGGACTTAGAGGCAAAATATGGAAATTTAACGACGCAGACATCAGAACGGGCTGGAGTTCTCGGAAATCCGTCCAATGGTTATTGGGATAAGGCGATTTCCTGCTTCGGCTCCGCGGCGTATTGTTTTCATAGAGAAGATTATCCTGCTATCACATGTCTGATAAAGAGATGCAAAAGTGACTGATGAGGGGATGGATGTCTGAAGTTATGAAACGCTTTGAAGAACCGATACTTGTGACGCGGCCGTATCTGCCGCCGCTAGATGCATTCCAGAAGGGATGTGCGGAGATTTGGGCGAACCGGTGGTTGACGAACGACGGGCCGATGCTGAAGAAGTTCCATGCGGCGTTGGCGGACTATCTGCACGTGCCGGCGACGAATCTCGCGCTGTTCAACAACGGGACGCTCGCGCTTGAACTGGGCTACTATGCGCTGGGACTCGCCGGCGGCGACGTGATTACGACGCCCTTTACCTTCGTGGCGACGAGCCACGCCCTGAAGCGCATTGGCGCGACCCCCATTTTCGCGGATATCGACCCCGAAACCCTCTGCCTCTCGCCCGAAAAGGCGGAAGCGCTGATTACGCCGCGCACGAAAGCCATTGTGCCCGTACACGTCTACGGCAACGTCTGCGACGTGGAAGGCTTCCGGCGGCTTGGCGAGAAATACGGCGTCAAGATCGTCTATGACGCCGCACACGCCTTCGGTGTCGACTACGGCGAAAACACCCTTGCCGCGCAGGGCGACATGGGCATGTTCTCCTTCCACCCCACGAAACTGTTCCACTCCTGCGAAGGCGGGTGCCTCGTCTTCAAGGACGACGCGGTTCAGGAGCGGCTCTTCCGTCTGCGGAACTTCGCCATCAAGAGTGAGACGGCATGCGTCGATGTCGGCTCGAACGCCAAGATGAACGAACTGCAGGCGTTGATGGGGCTTTGCTGCCTCAAGAAGATTGACGACCTTCTCGCATGGCGGCGGAAGGTTTCGGATGTCTATGCCGCCGCGTTCGCCGGTTCGTCCGTGAAGTACATCGGCAAGAGCGCGAATGGTGCCTACTGTCCGGTGCTCTTCAGGGACAACGCCACGCGCGAAAAGGTCTACACGACCCTCAAGGAGCGGTGCAATGTCTTTTCGCGGCGGTATTTCTATCCGCTGTTGACGGACTTCGCCCCCTATATCTACGGGAAGGGATGCTGCCCGGTCGCAGAGGACGTCGCCGTGCGCGTCTTGACGCTCCCGACCTACTACGGTCTGCCGCTGGAGGACGTCCGGGCCATTGCCGAGAACGTGAAGGAGATTGCAGGATGAGGCAGAAGAAACTCATGCTTTTGGGCGGTTCGCGCTACTTGCTGCCCGTAATCAAAAAGGCTCATGAATTGGGACTGTATGTGATAACCTGCGATTATTTGCCTGATAACGATGCGCACAAGTATGCGGAGGAGTACGTCAATGCTAGTGTTGTCGAGAAGGATGAAGTCCTCGCCGTGGCGCAGGAAAAGGCCATTGACGGCATTGTGTCCTTTGCGTGTGACCCTGGTGTGGCGACCGCAGCCTATGTCGCCGAAAAGATGGGATTGCCGTTTCAATGCTCGTACGAATCGGCGGAGATTCTTCAGAACAAGGGGCTTTTCAGGAAGTTCCTGCTGGAACACGGCTTCAACTCGCCCTACGCCAAGAGTTATGCGGCGGGGGAGTCGCCGCTTGCGGATGCGGATTACTTCCATTGGCCGGTGATTGTAAAGCCTGTGGATTCGGCGGGAAGTAAGGGCGTTTCAAGGGTCGAATCCCCTGCGCAACTGCCCACTGCAATCGAAAAGGCGCTCGCCAGTTCACATATTGGACAATTTATCATAGAGGATTTCCTCGAGTTCGAGAGTTGCCACTCCAGTACAGACATGTTTACCGTCGACGGTAAGTTGTGCGCGATATCCTATTCGGACCAATTGTTCGACAAGGAAGCGGACAATCCTTACACGCCCGCGTTCATCATCTGGCCGTCCACGATGGCGCGGAACCACCAGGATTATCTGACGCGGGAACTCCAGCGCCTGATGGGCCTTCTTCAGATGCGCACGGGCATCTACAACATCGAGACGGTCGTCGGCAAAGGCGGCATGCCCTACATCATGGAAGTCTCGCCGCGCGGCGGCGGGTGTAAGATCGCCGAACTGCAGGAAATGGCCTTTGGCGCGAACTTGATCGAAAACGAGGTCCGCAAGGCGGTTGGACTCCCTCTGACGGCGATTGCGACCCGCCCGATAGAAGGCGTTTGGTGTGAGATGGTGGTTCATGCGCCACGCAAGGAAGAAGGGACGTTTGAAGACCTCCTCGTCAAAGAACCAGTGCGGAGCGAGAATGTGCGTGTTGTTGATATGGCGACCCGAAAAGGCGACCATGTTTATCCCTTCACGGGCGCCAATCGCGCGCTCGGTGACATGTTCCTGCAGTTCAAGACGCGCACGGAATTGGACAGGGGAATTTCGGATGTGGCAAAGTGGCTCGAAATTGACATTAAATGAGTAAAATGAAGGTATTGGTTTTAGGTGCCACCGGCATGCTGGGACAGGCAAGTGCGCTTGCTTTGAAAGATGTTGGCTATGAAGTTGTCGCATGTGGACGTCGTCTGTCGGACGAGGGGTTCTGGAGCAGTAAAGGATGTTCCTACATAGGCGGGGTGACATTGGAGGATGCCGCTTCTTTTAATGTTGTGCCAAACGATGTCGGTGCTGTTGTGCATATGGCCGGCGCAATGCCGGCGCATTCGGGAATGTCACCCATGCCCTATGTCAAAAGCATTGTCGATGGGATGGTCAATGTCTGTGAATGGATGAAGAAAGTTGGGTGCAAGCGCATTGTCTTTAACACAACGCCCTCCGACATTGCACATCATTTCTCTAAAGATCCGGTTTCGGAAGACGCGAGCCGGTCGTTTCCCCACAATGGGGGCGATCATGCGATTTACGCGATTGCCAAGAATGCGGCAGTTGACATTTTGACACATTACAAGATTGCCGATGGTATGCTTCCATGCGTTTTTAGGCATTTGACTGTTTATGGGCCATGGGGGAATCCATATTATTACTTGAATGGCGAGAAGAAAGTTTTGCCATACAGGCGTATAATTGACACTATCGTCGCAGGGGGGCCAGTAGAGATTTGGGGCGATCCGAAAGTCCAAAAAGAACTTTTGTATATCAATGATTTTACGGATGCGGTTGTCAAGGCGGTAAACAGTCAAGCTTGCGGGTTGTTTAATCTTCCTGGGTATAGGCCCTATACACTGGAAGAACAGATAGATGGTTTTATAAATGCCTTCGCGACACGTCCAATAGAGAAAATCTATTGTCCGGAGAAGCCGTCAACACCGCAGAATCTACTAGAAATAGGTGGCGCGAAGAGTTTGCTAGGCTGGACGCCACGCTACACATGGGAAGAAGCCTGCAAGGATTGGGCGAATAAAGTTGACGAGTTGTGAGGTTTCGAGATAGAAATTGCCCATGTCGGATAGGGATCTGAAATCGCGCACGGTGAATGGCGTCTTCTGGCGGCTCGGGGAGCGGCTGGGCACGCAGGGAGTCGGCTTCCTTGTGGCACTAGTCCTAGCACGCTTGCTGGGTCCGGACGCCTACGGGACGCTGGCACTCTTGACGATCTTCATCGCGATTTCGAACGTCTTTGTGGATTGCGGCTTCGGCACGGCGCTTGTCCGCAAGAAGGATGCGACGGATCAGGATTTCAATTCCGTCTTCTACCTGAGTTTGGCGGTGGCGGCGGTCTTCTACGGCATTCTGTATGTTTCCGCGCCTTGGATTGCCGATTTCTATCACCGTCCGGTTCTCGTGCCGCTTTTGCGCGTGCTGGCGTTTTCCGTCATCATCAATTCGGTCAACGGCGTGCAGAACGCGGTTTTGGCGCGTGAACTGCTGTTCAACTTGAGTTTTCGGATTGGTCTGGTACAGACCGTCACGAACGGTCTCGTTGGCATAGCGGCGGCATATGCGGGGCTCGGCGTTTGGGCGCTCGTGTGGGGGACGCTGGGCGGTAGTCTTGCTGGGACGCTGGTGCGCTGGTTCCTCATCGGCTGGCGACCGCGCCTCATGTTCTCCTTTGCCGCGCTCCACGGTCTCTTCTCTTTCAGTTGGAAGTTACTCTGTTCGGCCCTGCTGGACACCTTCTTCGTCAATCTCTACGGACTCGTCATCGGGCGCGTCTATACGCCGTCCGACCTCGCTTTCTACAATCGGGGACGCCAATTCCCGCAAGCGGCGATGGATGCGGTCAACGGCAGTCTGACGAGCGTGATGTTCCCTGCGTTTTCCAAGCTGCAGGACGACACGGCGCGGCTTCGGAACGCCGTCCGAAAGGCGTTTCTTCTGTCGACCTTCGCGGTATTCCCTCTGATGGCCCTCTTGGCTGCGGTTGCCGAGCCGTTGATCCGCATTCTGCTGGGCGAGGTTTGGTTGCCGGCAGTTCCTTTTCTGCAGATCGCCTGCGTCATCTTCGCGCTGTGGCCCGTCCATACGATCAATCTGCAGGTTCTGAACGCCCTCGGGCGAAGCGACATCTTCCTGAAGCTCGAAATCGTTAAGAAGATCCTGTCGGCTTCGGTCCTGTTTTTCAGCATCCGTCAGGGCGTCCTCTTCCTCGCCTGCATGGAGCTCGTGGTTTCGACGCCCATAAGCGCCGTCCTGAATTCGCATCCGAACGGACGGCTCATCGGCTACGGTACGCGCCGGCAGGTGCGCGACCTGCTGCCGATGTTCCTCTTTGTCGGTCTGATAGGCTTCGGCGTCGCGTACATTCCACCTGCCCTGAACCGTTTCAGTCCCATCTCCGCGTTCCTCTGCCTCGTTGCGCAGGGCCTCGCCGGCGTCCTCGCCTGGGTCGCGCTCGTCCTCGTCTGGCGACCGGAGGCGTGGCGGATTCTGCTGGACCAAATTCCGTCCGCCTTGCGGGACAGAATCCCTTTCCTGAATGTGAGAAGCCAATCATGATAGACAAAGATACATTGCTGAAGAAGCTGGAAGAGCTCCGCAGCGAGCCCATACAGGAGTTTGTCCGCAAGGAAAGCGAATGGAACGACTATACGGAGTATGTGGACGCGGAAAAGATCTGCAAGAAACCGGTTGTCTCCTGTTGCGTCTTCACTTATAACCAGGAAAAGTATATCCGCGAATGTCTGGATTCCATCGTCTCGCAAAAGGCGGATTTCGACTATGAGGTTCTCGTCTGCGAGGATTGCTCGACGGACGGCACGCTCGCAATCTGCCGCGAATTCCAGACTCGCTATCCCGAAAAGGTGCGCATCATCCACGCCAATCGCAACTATTACCGCGGTGCCCTGAACTTCCGCCGTGGTTATGAACTCGCGCGCGGCGAATACATTGCCATCTGCGAAGGCGATGACTACTGGTGCAACGACGCGAAGATACAGTTGCAGTACAATGCCGCGAAAGAAAAGAACGTCATAGCGGTCTTTACGGACCATAAGCGGCTTTTAGGTGGCCGACTTGAGAAAGATGGGTGCTTTAAGAGTCAAAACCTTTATACACGAATAAACTCCTTTACAAAGGATGATTACATAGCTGAACGGTTTGACATAAATCGTTTTGACGGCAGGTTCTTCGCTACAGCGACAATTCTCGTTAAGAAAGAAGTCTTGGTCAAGATAAAAAATAGTGACTTTGGGCGAAGAATGTTTGGCCTTGGCGATTTGCAGATCCGTTCGGGGGCGCCTCGATATGGCAACATTGTTTTCTTGCCAATGGTCACTGCGGTGTATCGATTAGGGGTGGGGGTGAGTACTGTGCCGCCGAAGGCCCAATCAATTGATTTTGTCGTTGATTGTGCCCTTGTTAATGTTTCTTTGAAGTGGGATGTCATGACGGATTGCATGAGAGCTTTAATGATGCAATGCTATGTTACGGGGTTGTTGCTGCGAACTCATGCTACGAAAAGTGTAAAGAAACAAGTCCGAAAGCTCTCATTGTCACTCTTGCGTAATCTTCCCCTTACGTTTTTTCCGCGATTTGTCGTTCTTTATATCTTAAATTATTTCCCCGATGGCTATGTGGTCTGGAGATGGCTGTATCAAATAAGAAAGAGCATTAGAAATGCATAAGCCGATTTATTTGTTTGTGTCTCCTTTTTTCCCTACGCCGGAATCGTGGCGCGGAGGCTTTTGCTACGATATGGCGCGTGCATTGGTTCGTGAGGGAACATATGACGTTCGTGTCTTTGTGCCTGGAGACGGACCTGATTATGATATGGGAGGTTTGCATGTGGTTCGCTTTAAGCAGATGACTTTGCCCTGTGGAGCATTCCCTTATCTTATGTGGCCTTATAATAAGGCCCTGTTTTTACGTGCAATTAAGAAAACAGGGATAAATTTTGAAGAAGTAGTCGTTTGCCATAGTCATGGCTTCGCTGGGTATGCAAATGCAGTCAAAGAAAGAAACAATAGGTGCCTGTCGCTTCTGCATCATCATTGTCTGGCATCGATTAGAAGGTCTATCGGATTGGGCCGATTTGGTTTGTTGCCGCTTTATGCAGATATTATGTATCTTTGGATGCGACGTGAACATATGCAGATTGATTGCCATGTCTTTTGTTCCGAAAGATCACGTGAAACATATGGCCTGTGTTTCCAGTCCGCCCCAGAGGACAGATGGCGCGATGTTCGTAAGAAGCTTGTTTTAGGTTGTTTGTTGCCGGAAATCAAGATCCCCAAGGGCATTGTCTTCTATAATGGGTTCGATGAGCATTTGTTCTTTCCTGCGCCGCAAAGGCATAGTGGTTTTGTCATTGGCTGTGTTGCGAACTTTCAGCCACTAAAGGATCACATGACCCTGCTGAGGGCTTTTGATCTTGTCCATCGGGAGTTTCCTGAAATTAGTCTTCGTTTGGTTGGAAGTGGTGAGACGCGACGGGGATGTGAAAAGTATGTAGTCAGAAATGGTTTGACGAGAGCGGTTTCTTTTGAGAAGGAATTCTTGCACAATGACTTGCCGAGATTCTTCCATGCAATAGATTTGTTTGTTTTGCCGAGCAGGCTTGAAGGTTTTTGTTGTGCTTACATGGAGTCTATTGGCTGCGGTGTGCCATTCCTTGCGTGTCAGGGGTGTAGTTGTGAAGAAGTTCTGACCAAGGAATCAAAAACTGAATTTCTAGTGCCTCCGCTAGATTGCAAATTGTTTGCATTGAAGATAAAAGAGATTTATCTAAACCGAACGAAGAAACCAACGCTGACTAGAAATATGACTTATACAATACTCGTAAAGGACTATCTTGTACAACTTGATTCGTTATTGTGTGGTCGTTCTTTTTCGGAATAAAGGAGGGTGATATGAGAGGTTGCTCTTTATGCCAACATGATAATGGCCTTTCACCATCGTTGGTGACGCAGAAGGGTATATTTCTGTTTTATCTTGAATAAATGCTATGAAGATAATGTCGAAGAGTGAATTGCTTAAGAGGCTTGAGGCTCTGCGCGGCGAACCGATACAGGAGTTTGTTCGCAAGGAAGAGGAATGGAACGACTATACGGAATATGTGGACGTGGAAAAGATCTGCAAAAAGCCTGTCGTCTCCTGTTGCGTCTTCACCTACAACCAGGAAAAGTATATCCGCGAATGTCTGGATTCCATCGTCTCGCAAAAGGCGGACTTCGACTATGAGGTTCTCATCTGCGAGGATTGCTCGACGGACGGCACGCTCGCGATCTGCCGCGAATTCCAGACGCGCTATCCCGAAAAGGTGCGCATCATCCACGCGAACCGCAACTACTACCGCGGCGCCCTGAACTTCCGCCGTGGTTATGAACTCGCGGGCGGCGAATACATCGCCATCTGTGAAGGTGACGACTACTGGTGCAATACGCGAAAGATCCAATTGCAGATTGATCGATTTATTGCGGATCCGCAGGTCGCGATTTGTTATACGAACTTTAAGCATCGGATAGGTTCTGTTTTCAGCCAACCTCTAATGTCCGCTTCCTTCTTGGAGAATTGCAATACGCGGTATACGCAAAGTGATTTTCAGCATGAAGACTTCCCTGATTTTCCTAGTTTTTTTGCGACAGCATCCATTATGCTTCGTCGTAAAGATCGACTGAGAATTAGTGATTCGGAAATTGGACGTAAGCGGCTGTCTGTTGGCGACCAAGTAATGCGCATGTTTATGGCGGGAGAAGGACGATCGGCTGTTTGCCCGGAGATATGCGCGGTTTATAGGGTTGGTACGGGTGTGCTCAAGGCCGGAGCATACCGGAATGTTTCATTACAGGCTGATGTGCTGCATGTTTACACGTATTTCAACTACCCGACAGTCAAAGAAAATCGCGAGACATTTATGCGGGGGTTTAATCGTCGAGCGGCGGTTATGACGCATTTATATTTGGAATCGTGGCGTAAACGATTTCAGATAGTAATATTTCTGTTTGGAGTAAATGTTGATCTCACGAGATGGGATAAAGTAAGGGTTGCTCTAATGATATCCCCGATCTCAAAAACCATTCCGTTGTTTCGCAAGTTTCTATCTGTAACTAAAAGATTTTTATAGCCATGGGTAAGATTAGACCACGAATAGCCTTCGTGATCCACGACCTGTGCGTTCAAGGTGCACAATATGTGACGGCACTACTGGTTCGCGGATTCCATGCTAAAGGATATGACGTTGACCTGTTGCTTGCGCAGGTCCATTGGAATCTTCTTGCCCAGGGGAAGGTGGCCTTTCAGATTCCCTTTGAGGTAAACATAGTCAGGCTTCCCCACCGTAGGGCGCGCCACAATGTCCCTGCCCTTCGGCATTATCTTAAGCATACAGGCGCAGGAACTGTGATTTCAATGAGCGTAGCATATGATGTCGCTTTGGCTTTGGCCTCTATCGGGATCGCTCCCAGGCCAAAGTTGTGCGCAGTGGATCACTTGCCTACGGGCGCAGACTTTGAGACAGGTGAACTACGGGAGCGGTCTTGGAGGCAACGATTGCATGATTGGTTGTATTGCTTCACTTATTCTCGGTTAGATCTCCATCTATGCGTGAGTAAAGGGGTTGCAGAGGGAAACCGTCGGTTGTATGGAACCTGCGCTTCCAAGCTCAGGGTCGTTTACAACCCTGTGGTAGACGAGATTTGTGAAAAGAACCTTCAGAGTCCCCCGCAGTGCGGCTGGCTGCGAAAAAAAGAATGCCCAACATTTGTCGCAGCGGGGGCCTATAACCGCATTAAGAACCATCTTATGTTGTTTGAGGCGATTCGTTTGGCAAACATGAGGCAGCCTGTTCGCTTGGTTTTGTTTGGCGGCGACAGCGAAGAGTGCTTGACGGATCAGTATGAATCTTTTATTCGCAAGAACCATCTGGAAGATAAGATAATGTTGTATGGCTTTAGCAGAAACCTTCCGGCAGAACTGCGAGCGGCTGACGGATTCATCAATTCCTCGATCGTTGAGTCGTTCTCTGTTGTCTTGGTGGAAGCACTCGCGGCTGGGTGCCCCGTAATCTCGACAGATTGCCCGTTCGGACCGCGCGAGATACTCCATGACGGTGAATACGGGATATTGTGTGAGAATAAGAATCCTGTTGGATTGGCTGATGCAATTTGCCGTGTGGTGAATGGCGGGGGTATAAATCCGCCAATGCAATCGTGGATGCCCTATACGGTAGAGTCTATTGTCGAGATGTATGAGACCAATCTGAAGACATGAAGAGCAGCCGTTTAAATTGGTTCAGTATTCTACGTCGGAGGTCGCTATTTGCACTCGAACACCATTTCAGTTTGCTTAAAATAGGAGTCTCGCGTGAAATTTGCTTTTTACACTAATATCATTTCCCCACATCAGCTGCCTTTGGCGCGAGAAATCATTGCTCGACTTGGCGCGGCGACTTATCGCTATGTTTACCTTTTTGATGTCGGGAGGGAACGCTCATCCTTGGGTTGGGGCGGGGACCGTCCAAATTGGTGCGTGTCTGCGACTTCTTCAGAAGGACGCGAATGGCTTGAGAATGCGGACTTTATGCTCTGTGGTTATCGCGATGTTGGCATCATGGAACGTCGTGCGGCGAAAGGACTGCGCACGGCGTATACGAGCGAGCGGTGGTTCAAGCCCTGGACAGGGATTCTGCGTCTCTTGCATCCCGGTTATTTCTGGATGGCGTGTCGGTTTGTTCGCCTTATCAAGACAGGAAAAGTTTCTTATTTGCCGATGGGCATCTGGGCGGCGCGGGATATGGCACGGCTCGTGGGACTGTTCTCGGGTGATGTTCGTTGCCTGTACCATACGCCGAAATTGGACTATGCTGCGGAGCCGATGGGCGCGATACGGGGCTATCCGTGGATGAAGCTGTGGGGTTACTTTGTCGCGCCTGCAACGACAGTCCTAATTCCAGCGCAAGAGGCGGACGAGACGCAGGCACGCGCGTTGCGCGTGTTGTGGGTCGGACGCCTCTTGCGTTTGAAGAGAGTGGACGCTCTCTTCAAGGCGGTCTACGCCGCGCAAACCAGATACCCGATTACGCTGACTATAGTTGGGCAAGGTCCGGAACAGGCGCACCTCGCGAAACTGGATCGCCGCTTGGCGAAAAAATACGGGGTTGCTTCCCCCATAACCGTTCATGCCGCCGTGTCGGTTGCCGAGGTGCGGGCGTTCATGCGGTCGCATGAGGTGTATGTGTTGCCGAGTAATGCCTATGAAGGCTGGGGGGCCGTTGTCAGCGAGGCCCTTGAAGAGGGCATGGAAGTCTTGGGGACATACGAAGCAGGCAGCTCTGCGACAGTTTTGCCACAGGAAAACCTTTTCCATGCGGGCGATTGGCGGACGTTACGTGATAAATTGGTTCGTTATGCCGAGACGAGGCAGCGGCGTTGTCAGGGCATCGGAATGTGGAGCGCGAAACAGGCTGCTGCGAAGTTGTCGATCTTAGGACAGGAGAAACGCAGGATCGTTTGAGAAAGGTGTTCGTGCGACAAGAACGCTCTGCTTAGAGGAGGACATATGGTGTCTACACAATGGATAGACAGTTGGAAGGGAATTCTGATAACGCTTGTTGTCTTGGGGCATGTAGCCGGCGGGGCAGTCCACTTAGTCCCTGCGGGCCTGACACGGGACCTGTGTCAATGCGTCTATGATGTAATCTATGCATTCCACATGCCGGCTTTCTTTTGTGTTGCGGGATACGCATGGCGTCCGAACACCGAGGGTTGGGGCCAATTCGCGATTCGGAAAGCGCGCCGACTTCTTGTGCCCTATTTCTTTTGGGGAATATTCTCTATTGGTGTTTTCTCATTTACCTCATGTTTCTTCATGCGGCATGTCGGCGTTTTCCGTGATTCATATTATGACGGCAAGGGTCTATTGGGGATGGGAACCTATTTTGTCGGTCTTCTTTCATTTGGCGCCTGTCCGGAGAATGAAGCATATCGTTACAATAGCGTTTTGTGGTTTCTCCCGGCAATGTTTGTTGCTGTCCTGTTGTTTCGGGTCATTGTTCGATTCTGTGGGTCGAGCAGAGGACGGTATACTCTTTGCGCGGGTGCTTTGATCTGCCTGTCTTTGGTCGGGCGCGTTTCGGTGCCTCATTGCTTGCCGGCCCGTCTGTATTCTATGCCGAATTATTTGTTGCTCATGTTATTGGGGTATCTTTGTTCAAAGATGGCTTACAGGAGATATCTTTCAAGTCTGACGAAATGGTGGACTGCGATACTCTCTTCTGGCATATTTGTCGTTGCCCGTGTTCTGTTGCCGAATACGAGCGTGTCGTATGTGTCCTATCTTTGGGCCGTTGTTTTCATTGGCTTAACGGTTTGGGGCTCTTTCGTTAGCCTTCAATTTGCGAAGGCATTTGACTCTGGGTTGTTGGCGACGATAGGGCGCGCTTCGCTGGCCATCATGGTGTTGCACAAGTTTCTTGTAGTGGGGCTTGAGGTGGCAGTGACGCCTGTTCGTCACGGGTTGTGCGCTGGCGTTGCAAGTGCGCTCTTTGTTATGGGGAGCATCTGCCTTTTGTCAATGCTTGTGTGCTGGTGTGCGGATTGGACTCTCAAACATTGGTTTCCCATTTCTCTTGGACTTTCCATTGATAGGACATAACATGAGATCGTCGTCTAGCTTCAGTTACAAGCGGCTATTCGTTTATCTTACCGTCATGGCGGGCGTTCTGTCTTCGGCCAAGATGTCAGACGGATATGCCTTGGCGGTTGTCATTCCAATTGCCTTCGCTTGGGGCTTGAGCCGACCAGATCGCTTGTTTTATGCTTATGTCCTGTCGATGTCGATGGTTTTGTGCAATGACTTCTTTGTCCCGAAGGTCGTGGCGGTTGTTGTTGTTTATCGGCTGATGATCATGTCGGTGGGCTTGCTTGGCCTTTTGTATATCATACAAGGAAGGTATAATCGGGTCTTGAATCCGCTCCTGTTGATTTCTCCATACATTGGCTTCATGTTCATCTCGTCTCTTGTGGGCTGGAGCGCATTGGTCTCGATTTTGAAATTGACGTTGTTTTGCGGAACATATCTGTTTCTTTTCGCAATCTCAAGTCGCTTGCTGCGCGGGGGGGATGCTGAAATATCGTCTGCCCGATGTGCCGTTTTGGCGATGGCTGTCTTTTTTGTGATTGGATCTGTCTGCCTCATTCCGTTCCCGGCGATTTCCCTTCTGAATAAATACGATTTGAGTGTTGACGAACTGTTGGCGACCGGGTTAACGCTGTTCAAGGGGATGGCACTTCATTCTCAATCATTAGGGCCGATGCTTGCTGTGCTGGCGACATTCCTGTTTGCCGACTTGTTGTTCTGTGTAGTTCGCATGGATTTGCTTTATCTTGTCTTGCTGACCTTCTGTCCCATTTTGGTGTACAAGACAGGCAGTCGTACGGCCATGGGAACTTTGCTTGCTGGAGGCCTGTTTGTCTTTTGGTGCTTGATGAGGGAACGGAGCCTTCCAAAGGCTTGGCGTGGGCGTATGTTAAGGTTGATTGTCGTAGGCAGTGTGCTGCTGATGGTTCTCGGGATGTGTCTGCCTTCGGTTCGGGAGAAGGCTGCGCAGTTCATTCTCAAATTTGATAAGACTGTCACGTCGACCTCGGAGATTACTTTGTCCGAGGTGATGGTAACACGGCAAGGCAGATTTGATTATTGTTTGTATAACTTTAGAAAAAGCCCTCTAATAGGTAATGGCTTTCAGGTGTCTGAAGAATACAACAATCTCAACGTTCCAATCACAAAGTTGATGTCAGCGCCTATTGAGAAGGGATTTCTCGTTGGGGCGTTGTTGGAAGAAGGCGGGGTGATTGGAATCGGCCTGTTTGTGGCATTCGTCATCTTGATGTGCTGGATGTTGCTTAGATTGAAGTGTTATGTTGCATTTTGTACGTTTTGCGCGATGTTGGTAAGTAATTGTGGAGAGTTTACGATTTTCTCGATGACAGTCGCTGGGGGCTTCCATTGGACTTTGGTGTTTTGTGCGGTGGTTTTCGATGTCGATCGCAATCGGAAGATGGGAATGTCGCAAGCGTATGGTTGTGGATATAATCGGGTTTGACAAAGTTGGTTCGTCCATGAAGGTCTTCCATGTCATTAGCTCGATCTCTCGTCAAGGCGGCGGGCCCTCTCGGTCTTCGCAGGGGCTTGTCGCAGGGCTTTGTGCGGCAGGGGTTGAGGCGTGGCTGATGACATTACGTCATGGGGAAAGTCCGTGGATTAAAGGCGTTGACAAGTTTGTCAATGGGGGTTCCTTTGAGGAGGCTTTGACGCGGATAAAGCCTGACATTGTTCATCTGCATGGTATTTGGCAGTATGAATTGCACCGGTGCGCGGCCATTTGCCGTCGCAAGCGCATTCCCTATGTCATTGCGCCGCGAGGGATGTTGGAGCCATGGTCGTTGAGGGCGAAGTGGCTGAAAAAGCGTCTTGCGCGTCTCCTGTATCAGGATCGCGATTTGAAGAAAGCGGTCGCGCTTCATGCAACAGCCGAAAGCGAGGCCGCGCAGTTTCGCAGGCTTGGGTTCAACAATCCCGTGATCATCTCACCGAATGGAGTGAATCTTCCGGCGGAGACGGAAGAGACAGGAATGCGCAGGCGAAGGTTCGCGGAAGAGGAGATGTCGAAATGGCTGGACGGGGTGTCAGAACAGCGAAGAGCCCTGTTTGTGAGTCGGATGCATCCGAAGAAGGGCGTTCTGGAACTGGTTGAGAGTTGGTCGCGCGTGTTGGGGCGCGTGAATCCGAAGAATCGAGAAGCGTGGTGCTGTGAACTCGTGTATACGCTGAATGGCGAAGAAGAAAGGACGTATGAAGCGGAGGTGAAAGAACGTATCCTCTCGCTCGGCCTGTCCTATCAAGACCGAGAAGGGAACGTTCACCTCGCCGACGGAACTCCCGCGTCGCGCGCTGACTTTATTCTCACCGGGCCGCTCAATGACGATGCCAAATGGGCGGCGTATGCGCGGGCCAATCTCTTCGTGTTGCCGACATACTCGGAGAATTTTGGCATTGTCGTCGCCGAGGCTCTTTGGGCGGGGGTGCCTGTCATCACCACGAAGGGAACGCCTTGGCGAGAATTGGAAGAGTGTCACTGTGGCTGGTGGATCGACTTGCCAACGAAAGCGAGCCTGGATGCGGCGTTGCGTGAGGCGATGGCGTTGCCGCGAGAGACGTTGCGGGAGATGGGGGCGCGCGGGCGGAGATTGGTGGAGGGAAAGTACACGTGGAAAGCCGTCTGTGATGCGATGGTGGAAGGGTATCAAAGGATTATGGCTGGGAATAGGTCGGCCGTTTAGATCGGGAGTGTCGTGAAGAAGCGAGGACTCTTGGTTATTAGCCGTGTAGAGTTGTAGAATTGTAGAAAAGAGAAATAATAATGAGATACACAGATTTGGTTGTGGACGGCAAGACGGTAAAGAGTTTGATTTCGGAATGTCATGCAAAAATACTGAATTATCTTAGGATCACAGGCTATGCACGTGGTTTGCTGATAAGCTATGGTTCTTGCAAGTTTGAGATAAGGGCCAGAGCCCCTGATTTCTACAATTCTACAACTCTACACGGCTAATAAGCATGACTTCACACATTCTGCAATTCTTCACTGCAAAATAAATATGGTAAGCACGATGACTCAACGACTCGACATCAAGAACTATAAGAATCGGCATTCGACGAAGAGCAAGGTCGCTCGGATGGTTTGGAATGTCGTGTGGCTTTTCTTGTTCCGTCCGACACCACGTGGCAATCTGTTCCGTCCGTGGCGGATTCTGCTGTTGAAACTGTTCTGTGCGGATGTGAAGTGGTCGAGCAATGTTCTTCCGAGCTGCCGTATTTGGCAGCCTTGGAAGCTGAAGATGGGGGCTTATGCGTGCTTGGGGGCGGATGTCGATTGCTACGCGGTTGCGCCGATTGTGCTTGGTGACAATGCTGTGGTGAGTCAGGGCGTCAAGCTTTGTACGGCTTCACACGATATTGCGTCGCCGATTATGGAGTTGACGTATGCGCCGATTGTGATCGAGGCGAATACGTGGGTGGCGGCATGGTCGATTGTCCTTCCCGGCGTGACGGTCGGCGAGGGCGCGGTTGTCGGCGCCGGTGCGGTCGTCACGAAGGATGTTGCGCCGTGGACGGTTGTTGGCGGGAATCCGGCGAAGGTGATTGGGAAGCGGGAGTTGCGGGCGTGATGGGATTGGCCATAGAGATCGGGTGGTCCAGGAAGGGGTTTTGGCCGTTGAGATCGGGAGGATTGGGAGGGTGAGATGGGGTTAGCCGTGTAGCCCGCCGCCCGCGCTTCGCACGGGAATGTTAATGAGGATAACTTAAATAGAG
>OQVS01001107.1_pt1 | contig 18622 bp, 18 predicted proteins | sample 1691601 | NCBI WGS metagenome assembly OQVS01 (sample SAMN03418268, study PRJEB22391) | human gut metagenome | biome: human-gut; feature: organic feature; material: feces | host: Homo sapiens | place: Tanzania | collected 2013-01
CTTCCTTCTCTGTGGCGACCAAGACGAAGAAGGCATTGCTGCATACCTTCATCACTACTTATGGGGTGAAGCAGAATATGCATAGCGGATTGGTGAATAGTGAGGTAAGGATGAATGATCTTTTTGAAAAAGCAAACACATAAAGTATTTTTTTTGGCAGACTATGGAAAAAAGTTCCATTTTATAAAGCGAAAAAGGTGGATCTGCACTCTACAAATCCACCTTTTTCGCTTTATAAATAGAGCTAATGTGCTCTTAATTCTTATTTTCCTAATCCAGAAATCACCTTACAGAATACTTAACAATCCACTGTTACAGGATTCCAAACAGTCGCAAGACATCATTCAGATTCGCCACTACCAGCAGCAGAATCAAGATACCGAAACCGACAAACTCGGCACGCTCCATGAACTTATCGCCTGGCTTGCGACCGGTAATGATCTCATACAACAGGAAGAAGACATGACCGCCATCCAATGCAGGAATAGGCAGGATGTTCATAAACGCCAAGATGATGCTCAGGAAGGCTGTCATCATCCAGAACGCATGCCAGTCCCACATGGATGGGAACAGACTGCCCAATGCGCCGAAACCGCCTAAGCTCTTGGCACCCTCCTTGGAAAAGACATACTTCATATCGCCTACATAACCTGCCAAAACATTCCAACCATACTTGATGCCGGCTGGGAAACTCTCGAAGAATCCATAACTGATATGGGTTGGCTGATAGTCCATCATCACAGGATGATTGTAGAAACCTAACTTCACGCCCTCGTCTGTGGACTCAAACTGTACTGCCAAGTTGAGGGTATCTGCTACAGAATTCTTATTACCAACGCCTGCACGCAATACAGTCAGGGTGCCAGTAAGAGCCTTCAAACTGTCTTTAGGAGTCTGCGCTACGGAAAGCACATCATCCACTCTGCCCAACTCCTCGGTCAACTCATTATAGGAATCCACCTTCTTGCCGTTGACGCTCAGGATGCGGTCGCCCTTCTTCAGACCAACCTTGGCTGCAGGAGAATCCTGCATCACGCTATCAATCTGCAACGGAACGAAGACCTCTACAAAGCGAGGACTTTCCTTGATCATGTCGAGCATGTTCAGATCGCCTGGAGTTTGGATGCTCACCTTCTTACCGTTGCGCAATACATCTACACGCTGCGCCTTAGAGAGGTCACGGAACAGGTCGCCATCATAGGTTTTGAACTCGCCCAAGTCTGTAGATAAGAGAATATCATGGTCCTGGAAACCTAATTTCTTGGCTTCGGTATTGAACTTCATACCCTGTTTCATGTCCTTGGTAGCCACATAGGTATCGCCCCAATGGAACATCACCATGGAATAGATGAAGAGAGCCAAGACGAAATTGACCAGCACACCACCTATCATGATGAGGAGACGCTGCCAAGCCGGTTTGCTACGGAACTCATAAGGCTGTTCTGGCTGCTTCATCTGTTCGGTATCGAAACTCTCGTCGATCATACCCGAAATCTTACAATAGCCTCCCAATGGCAACCAGCCCATTCCGTAAGTAGTATCTGAATTCTTTGGCTTGAACTCAAAGAGGTGGAACCATGGGTCGAAGAAAAGATAGAACTTCTCAACTCTTACACCGAAGAGTTTGGAGAAGAAGAAGTGTCCGCCCTCATGGAGCAGCACCAAGATGGAAAGCGAGAGCATCAGCTGCAACGCTTTGATCAAAAATACTTCCATTAATTATTGATTATTCTAATTATTGATTATACCTTATTATATATGATGCATCAGTTCGGTGGCAATGCGGCGAGCCTCGGCATCGGTCTGCAGATAGACGTCGAGGTCGGGCTGACTGTCGAAGGTGGCTTTCGCCATCACCTCTTCGATGATGTCTGCCATCTGCAGGAATCCACATTCGCCACGACGGAAGCCGGCATTGACGATTTCATTGGCTGCATTGACGATGCAGGACATATTGCCGCCCTTGCGGATGGCGTCAAAGCAGAGTTGCAGACACTTGAACTTCTTGTAGTCTGGTTCGAAGAACTGCAAATCCTGTGTCTTGAAAAGGTCGAGACGCTCACCCTTCAAAGGCAGGCGCTGAGGGAAGGAGAAGGCATACTGGATAGGCAGGCGCATATCCGGCACGCCCAACTGGGCCTTGACGGCTCCGTCCATAAACTGTACGGCACTATGCACCACGCTCTGCGGATGGATGAGCACCTGTATCTTGTCGGCAGGTACGCCGAAAAGCCACTTCGCTTCTGTCACCTCAAATCCCTTGTTCATGAGAGAAGCGGAGTCGATGGTTATCTTGGCGCCCATATCCCAGGTAGGATGCTTGAGGGCATCAGCTGCCGTCACCTTCTCCAACTGCTCGTGGGTGAAATTGCGGAAAGGTCCGCCCGAACAGGTAAGGAGTATCTTGTCGATCTCGTTCTGATCCTCGCCCACCAAACTCTGGAAGATGGCACTATGTTCGCTATCTACCGGGAGAATAGGCGCATGATACTGCTGAGCCAACTGGCAGATGAGTTCACCTGCCACAACGAGGGTTTCCTTATTGGCCAGACAGATTTTCTTGCGGGCCTTGATGGCATGGATGGTTGGTTCCAATCCAGAGAAGCCCACCATAGAGGCAAGCACCATGTCGATAGGGTCAGCCTCCACGATGTCGCAGAGAGCCTGTGCACCAGCATAGACCTTGATGTCAGGTTCATCGCGGAGCAGATCCTGCAACTCCTCATAAAATGTCTCATCGGCGATGACGACGGCAGCAGGATGAAACTTATGCGCCTGGGCAGCCAGTTCCTTCACACGATGGTTGGCGGTGAGGCAATAGACCTCATAAAGGTCGCTATGCTGTTCGATGACATCCAGCGCCTGTGTGCCGATGCTTCCCGTAGAACCGAGAATACATATCTGTTGTTTTTTCATTACTCTTCACTTAAATTACAGTTCCAGCAATCCTTCCGGAATCGCCATTCTGATTTCTTTCTTCTCTGCATTCACTTCCTCGATGAGGTCGTTGCTGGCAGGAATCAGCACTTCCTCTCCCTCAGGAGTTGTCACCTCGAAGAGGAGATTGATAGTGGAATCATCCACATGATCGATGGTGCCCACCACCTTGCCGGTAGGAACATCCACCAGTTGGAAACCGATGATTTCAGCCCAGCTCATGTGTTCACCATCGCTATCGGAAAGATGGCGCGGGAAATACACCTCGCAGCCTGTATAGTTGCGAGCCTGTTCCTGCGTATCAATATCCTCAAACTTCACCAGTACGTTTTCATCATTCTTAAAGCGGTATTCCTCCATATAGAAAGGAACGAGGATGCCGTTGATGTCGAGCACAAGATACTCCGCATCCACACGGTCGAAAACATCATCTGTGATGGCGAAGGTGATTTCTCCCTTCACGCCGTGAGGCTTTCCGAGCTTACCTATCTTATATACGTCGTCACGTCTTATCATATCCCATAGAAATTAATCCTCCACACGGGTAATCTTGGCACCCAATGCATTGAGGCGGTTTTCGATGTCCTCATATCCACGGTCTATCTGTGCGATATTGGCGATACGGCTGGTTCCATTGGCGCTCATGGCTGCTATCAGCAGGGCGATTCCGGCACGGATATCCGGGCTCGTCATTCTGCCTGCACGGAGCGTGAGCTTATGGTCGTGACCTACCACCACAGCACGGTGAGGGTCGCAAAGGATGATCTGCGCACCCATATCGATGAGTTTATCCACAAAGAAGAGACGGCTCTCGAACATCTTCTGATGGAAGAGGACGCTACCGCGAGCCTGGGTAGCCACTACCAGCAGGACGGAGAGAAGGTCTGGAGTCAAGCCTGGCCAAGGAGCATCCGAGAGAGTCATGATGGTGCCGTCGATAAAGGAATCGATGACATAATGCTTCTGTTCTGGAATGAAGAGATCATCGCCCTCTACCTTGATTTTCACACCCAAGCGGCGGAAGGCATCAGGAATGATTCCCAAATTCTTGACCGATACGTCCTTGATGCGGACACCAGCGCCACACATGGCAGCCATTCCGATGAAGGAACCCACCTCGATCATATCCGGCAGAACGGTATGTTCGGCTCCATGCAGACTCTCCACGCCCACGATGGTGAGGAAGTTGCTGGCTATGCCGCTGATGCGTGCTCCCATCGCATTGAGCAGATGACAGAGCTGCTGGATATAGGGTTCGCAGGCTGCATTATAGATAGTGGTAGTACCCTTGGCGAGCACGGAAGCCATGATGATATTGGCGGTACCCGTAATGGAAGCCTCATCGAGCAACATATAGCAGCCCTTCAGCTGGTCTGCCTCTATCTGATAGACATTGCGCTCGTCATCATGCATAAACTTGGCTCCCAAATATTTGAAACCCAAGAAGTGAGTGTCGAGACGACGGCGACCAATCTTGTCGCCACCCGGCTTGGCAATCGTAGCCTTTCCGCAACGGCCCAAGAGCGGACCAATCATGAGCACGCTGCCACGAAGAGAGGAGCATTTCTTCACAAACTCTATGCTGTCCAGATAGTCGAGATTGAGTTCATCGCTCTGGAAAGTATAATCGTTGCGGCTATTCTGTGTCACCTTGACTCCAATTTCCTTCAGCAACTTGATGAGATTGTTGACATCAAGGATGTCCGGCACGTTCTTGATGCGCACAGGATCCTTGGTTAAAATCGTGGTACAGATAACCTCCAATGCCTCATTCTTGGCACCTTGTGGAACAATCGTTCCCTTGAGCGGGTGGCCGCCCTCTATGATGAATGACTCCATAAGCTACTTATTATTCCTTTTCTTGTTATTTTTCTGAGAAGCATTATTATTTTTCTGAGAACCGTTCTTCTGAGCATTGTTTCTCTGCCCATTATTGTTTTTCTGCTGTACATTATCGTGAACCAACACCAGTTTCTCAAACTTGAAGTTCTTCAGGTCGAGATGAATCTTGCCATCAGTAAAACGGGCCAGGTCGGCAGCCACCTTTTCCTCATCGCAGGAGCCGTGGCTCCATTGTGCCAGGTCGCGTCTCATCTGATTGGCAGTCAGCTTCACCAGTTCATCACGCTCCTTTCCCGGCTCCATATTCTTCAGTCTGTCGAAGAGTTCAAACATCATGGAGCCATAGTGGCGCACAGGGATTCTCGTCTTCGGATAATCCATCGGATCGGGTCTTTTGGCAATATCCTCAGCCTGCTTCACGGCAAAGGGATAATCGATATCGAGCTTGAAACCGCTCATGATGGCGAGATGGTCCCAGAGTTTGCGATGATGTTCCTCGGCATCTGCACCATCAGGAAACATGTGGTCCATGATGGCGATAATAGACTCCGCACAATGCTGGCGCTCAGCACGGTCTTTGATGGCGACGGCATGATCGACCATACTCTGAATCTCCCTGCCATATTCCGGCAAGACCAACTTTTCGCGTTGGGTATTGTAATCTAATCCTTCTATATTCATTCTGATGATGATTGATGAATGTTCTTTTTATATTATATATGAGAAACCCGCCGTTAGAGCAGTTTCTTCCCTTAGAGCAGTTTCTTCGGCATCTTGGCCACAAAGTCCTTCAGATAGAAAGGAACGAAGTAAGCCACATCCTCGAACTTGCCTTCCACGAAGCGCTTCTCTGCCAGCGGAGCCATGTTCTTCGCCAACGGTTCGATGCCCTTCACGAGTCGGGCATTCGGATGATTGATGACCTCCATACATTTCTCGGCTCCATTTCCGAAGAAATAGACAGTTCCACGATCGAGATACTCCTTGTAGGTTTCAGCATCCACGATATCAGCCTGGATAGGGCGCACCTCCTTCAGGGCACGATCCATCACCTTGGCATAGACTTCCATTCTGCGGGCATCAAGCATAGGAACGATGAGCGCATCTTCCTCAGCCGGATGCTCACCGAGCAATACAGGAACAGCCATCAGTTCGAGCGTAGGGATGGAGATGAGCTTCACATCACGGCCATAGCAGATTCCCTTCGCCATACTGACTCCGATGCGGAGACCGGTATAAGAACCAGGACCGCAACTTACCGCCACAGCCTCCAAAGGAATACCATGGGCATCTATGAAACTAAGAGCCTCATCTACGTAAACACCTAACTTAACTGCATGGTTAGGACCACTGTGATCTTCCTTGTTGAAAACCACCTGTCCATTATCACTAATTGCTACTGAGCACACGTCGGTACTCGTTTCAATATTCAATATACAAGACATAATTTAAAAATATATTCTTAAATAAGGTGCAAATTTAATCATTTTCTCGCTTTTTTTTGTACTTTTGCAGAAATTTAACGTGAAAGATTATATGATACAGTCAATGACAGGCTTCGGAAAAGCTACCGTTGCCTACAAAGAAAAGAAAATTAATGTAGAGATAAAGTCATTAAACAGCAAGTCTTTTGACCTCTCTACACGTATAGCACCTCTCTATCGTGAAAAGGAGATGGAGATTCGCCAGATCATCGCTAAAATGCTAGAAAGAGGCAAGGTTGACTTTGCTATCTGGATAGAGAAAAGCGCGGGTGCTGATGCGACTCCTATCAACGCTGCGCTTGTAGAGAATTATTACCACCAAATCAAGCAGATTTCGGCTCAGACCGGTATTCCTGAGCCTACTGACTGGTATGGCACACTTCTTCGTCTTCCTGATGTAACAACACGAACTGAAATGGAAGAATTGACTGAAGAGGAGTGGGAAGCTGCTAAAAGTGCAATTTTGCAGGCCATCGGTCATCTGGTGGACTTCCGCAAGCAGGAAGGTGCTGCTCTCCAGAAGAAATTTACGGAGAAAGTGGATAATATTCAGGCACTCCTTGCCAGCATCGAACCATACGAGAAAGCTCGCGTGGAGAAAATCCGTGCCAGCATCGTGAGCGGTCTGGAACAGATTCCTTCAGTCAACTACGACAAGAACCGCCTGGAGCAGGAGCTCATCTACTACATCGAGAAGCTCGACATCAGCGAGGAGAAGCAGCGCCTTACCAACCACCTGAAGTATTTCCGTGAGACCATGAACGAGGAAGGTCACGGCGTAGGCAAGAAACTCGGCTTCATCGCTCAGGAGATGGGTCGCGAAATCAACACCACCGGTTCTAAGAGCAATCAGGCTGAAATGCAGAACATCGTGGTGAAGATGAAGGACGAATTGGAGCAGATCAAGGAGCAGGTGCTGAATGCACTATAATTGGAATCATAAAATTAATGATATAATTATGAAGAACGGATTATTAATTTTCAGCGCTCCTTCCGGCAGCGGAAAGAGCACGATAGTCAACTGGTTGATGAAGGAACACCCGGAATTGAAGTTGGCCTTCTCTATCAGTTGCACCTCCCGCGCCCCTCGTGGTACAGAAAAGAATGGTGTGGAATATTTCTTCCTCACTCCTGAGGAATTCAAGGCTAAGATTGCCAACGAGGAGTTCCTGGAATACGAGGAGGTTTATCAGGACCGCTTCTACGGCACGCTGAAATCTCAGGTGGAAAACCAGCTGAATGCTGGCGAATCCGTCATTTTCGACGTAGATGTCAAAGGTGGCGTTAATATCAAGAAATTCTATGGTGAGCGTGCCTTGAGCATCTTCGTGCAACCTCCTTCGGTAGAGGAATTGCGCCGACGTCTGAATGGTCGTGGTACGGATGCACCAGAGGTGATTGAGCAGCGACTTGCCAAGGCAAGCTATGAGCTGACCTTTGCTCCACAGTTTGACCATGTAGTAGTAAACGACAACTTGGAGAAGGCGCAGCAGGAGGTTTATCAGCTCGTCAAGGATTTCCTGGAGGCATAAGGTTCTATTTATATTCAACATTCTATTTAATATTCAACATTCTATGAAGAAAGTAGGAATATTCGGAGGAAGTTTCAACCCGATACATACCGGTCACATCGCTCTGGCCAAGAGCCTCTGCGAAAAGGCGGGACTGGACGAGGTGTGGTTTATGGTTTCACCACAGAATCCGTTCAAGCAGGCGGCAACCGACCTGCTTGACGACTCTTTGCGCTTCGAACTGGTGGAGAAGGCGCTCAAAGGGAAAAGCCAGCTGAAGGCTTGTAACTATGAATTCCATCTTCCGAAACCTTCCTACACCTGGCATACGCTCCAGGCGCTGAGCAAGGATTATCCCGACATTGCCTTCACCTTATTAATAGGTGGAGACAACTGGGCCGCTTTCGACAAGTGGTTTCATCACGACGACATTCTCGCCCACTACCCTATCGTGGTCTATCCCCGTCAGGGAGCAAGCATCAGAGCCGTTCCGCAGGGAGTAACCATCGTGGAGACGCCTCTGCTCAACATCAGCAGCACCCAGATACGCCAGGCGATTCTTCAGGGGAAAAGTATCCACGGAATGGTGCCGGAAGCCATCGAGGACTTGGCATGCAGATATTATGAAATGAGAAATGAGAAATTATAATATGGAAGATATGAATTGGAAGAAATACATCAAGAAGGCTTTGTGCCTGGCATTTGAACCGATACGACGTAATGCTAACTTCTTTACGTTCATGTATATTTTGGGCATACTGACTGCCGTGGTAACGCTCCCGAGATGGGGTGAGCTCTACGACAACCTGTATCTGGAACTGTTTTTCGACCTCTACATCGTTTGTGCCGTCTTGGCTTTGATTCCTAAGAAAGTACGCTTCTGCATCAGAGGTGTGCTCTATTTCATCTTGTATGCCGTGGCGATAGCTGATGTCTATTGCTTCGTCAATTTCGGCTCCACGCTCAACCCTTCCATGCTCATGCTGGTGGGCGAAACCAACAGCAGCGAAGCAAGCAACTTCATCGCAGCCTGCCTCTCTACCGAGGTTATCTTCAGTAGTGTGGGCTGGGTATTGCTGCTTATCCTCGTGCAGATACTCACCGCCTTCCGCCGTTTCCGCCATTTCATCTGGAAAGTATCGGTACTCTTTGCCTCCTTCAGCAAACCGCTCTACGGTTGGCTTACCATTCATATTGATCGCATCACCCGACTCCTGCCTCAGGTAGCCGGCATCTGCTGCATCGCCCTCTTCATCTGGAGCGCCTGCACTTCCTGGCACAACAAGATGGCCATCCACAAGCTGATGACGGGCAAGACTATCGGCGAAGTGGAACATACCCTCACGGAGAAGGACTGCGCCAATCTCTACATGCCTATCTACCGTCTCAATTTCAGCATCTACGCCAACAAGTTGGCAGCCAACCAGATTACCCAACTGATTCATGCTGCCGACAAGGTGGAGGTAGATACCTGCACCTACCGTTCGCCACAGATTGTGCTCATCATCGGCGAGAGCTTCGGCAAGCAGCATTCCCAGCAATACGGTTATTTCATGGATACGACTCCTTATCAGGTGGCATTGGAAAAGACCAAGAAGCTGACTAAATTTACGGATGTCGTGACCTGCTGGAATCTCACAAGCTTTGTTTTCAAGAACGTATTCTCCACCCATGTCATCGGCGAAAAGGGTGAGTGGTGCGACTATCCTCTCTTCCCGGAAATCTTCCGCAAGGCAGGTTACCACGTCACCTTTATCACCAATGAATTTCTGCCGCAGGCCAAGGAAGCCGTATATGACTTCAGCGGCGGTTTCTTCCTCAACAATCCGAAACTCAGCAAGTTGCAGTTTGACAGCCGCAACACGGAGCTACACGCCTTGGACGACGGACTGTTGGAGGACTATGACAACGGACTGAAGGAAGCTGAAACCAACAGTAAGTATAATCTCACCATCTTCCACCTGATGGGTCAGCACGTGGATTACAAGACCCGCTACAAGCACAGTCAGACCCATTTCTGGGCGGGCAGTTACGAGGACAAGCGCCCCGAGCTGACCGACAAGCAGCGCAAGGTGCTGAGCCATTACGACAACGCCACCCTTTACAACGACTCTATCGTGGCGCAGATTGTGAAGCGCTATTCCAAGAAGAACGCCATCGTCATCTACATGCCCGACCATGGCGAGGAGTGCTATGAGGGCAACCGCGGTTTCATCTGCCGCAACCATTCTGCCAATATCGACTGGCCTTTGGCCCACTACGAGTTTGAGATTCCTTTCTGGATTTTCTGTTCGCAGAAGTACATCAGCAGCCATCGTGACATCTACCGCCAGATTCGCAAGGCGAAGGACAAGCGTTTCATGACCGATGCCTTGCCTCACCTATTATTATATTTAGCAGGCATCGAGACTCCTACCTACAATCCGAAGTACAACATCCTCAGCCCAGAGTATGACGAAATGCGCCCTCGCATCCTGAAAAACAGCGCCGACTATGACAAGTTGAGGGATGCGGAAATGGAGAAGCAGAAAAGGCTGAAGGATGCAGAAGCTGCCATGGGACATAAAAAGAAAAAGAAATAGGAATATTGCATATTCTTTCACAGACGCCTTATTTTTTACAGCAAACACCTTTCTAGATAAATCCATAAATTCTAGAGACAAATGGGTTCAAATTGGTTCTAAAACATTCGGAGCGCTCGGAGGTTTTTGGATTAGCTTGGCACTTGGAGCATTAACTGTTGAAACGGGACCTGGTGTTATTATAGGAATTGCAGCAGGATTTATTTATGATGCTTATGAAGCATACCGCTTTGCTACCTACATAAATAATATTAATAATAACACTCTCATATATCGAAGTTTTTCAAATTATCAAACAACATGGACATACTATTTTTCGTTTACTACATGATTTATGTACCGATGAGTCGAATTGGACATTTCTGTCATCACAATTCTCCTTTTACAATAAATGGGGGCACTAAATACGGAAATGATATGACAGAACTTCTTATTGATAATTATGCAAAAATATCTTTGATATTTTTTGTTGGTTTATACAGCATTGACACCTATATTTATATGTCACAAATGGGGCTAGGGGAAATACAAAAATATTTGTCTTCAAAATATGACTATATGCTAACTATTACTTGTATAACTATCATACAAGTTTCCATTATCTGTTTTATATTGTTTTACAAGAACAGGTACCTCAAATACTTTGACAAGTTCAAGAGAATGGGATTCTTCCGCACATTTATATATAGTATTATAGGACTATTTCTAATGATATTACCTATAATACTACTTTTCGCTGCAATTTAACATTATATTATCTATGGGAAACGTTTTTACCCAAGTTTGTTGTCAAACTAAGAAAAAATATGTAATTTTGCACCAAACAAAGAATTATCAAGCAAGAATCGAAGAATTTAAAATAAGAAATAGGAGAAATAAGATATGAATACACCCACTTTAAGTCGTTCGGAATGTAATGTGCTGCGAGGACTTGCCATTATCGGCATTTTCCTGCACAACTACTGCCATTGGATAGGTTCTATCGTCAAGGAGAACGAGTATCAGTATTTTCAACGCAACGTGGACTGGCTGAACCAGGTATTGGTCAATCCAGACCTCAATCTGCCGTTCCATCTCATCTCATTCTTCGGACATTATGGCGTACCAGTATTCCTCTTCCTGAGCGCATACGGACTGGTATTGAAATATGAAGCAAAGCCACATCTTGATGCCTCAACACAATTTGTCAACATCAACGGAAAGACGATGTGGAACTGGAAAGAGCCGCTTCGCTTCATCCGCTATCATTATCTGAAACTCTTCAAGATGATGATTGTGGGATTCGTGGCCTTCACCATGCTCGACTACATCACATACGGTCCGCACAAGTATGCTACGCTTGATATCGTGGCGATGTTAGGTATGTTTAATAATATATTGCCCGACCCAGACCGCATCATCTGGCCAGGACCTTTCTGGTTTTTCGGATTGATGCTCCAACTCTATATTGTCTATCGTCTGTTCATCTATCGCAAGCATTGGGGATTCACCGTAGGACTGATGGTAGTCTGCATAGTGATACAGATAGCGTTGGGATGGGACAATCCAGAGAGCAAGGCGATGAACCGCTACCGCTATAATTTCATGGGAGGAATGTTGCCATTCGGATTAGGCGTACTCTATGCCCGATATGGCGAGAAGATATTGATGACTTTCCATCACAACGTGACGAATTTCTTCGGCATCATCTTCTGCTGCTCCATCATCTACAGTCTCAGCGGCAGCATGATGGGATGGATCTTCGTGCCCCTCTTCATCTGTCTGCTCAGCGTACTGACCGCCAAATTTCTGTCAGGAGTCAACTGGTTGTCAGGAGTCAACAGGATATTGGAATGGATGGGCGGCATTTCGGCGGCACTTTTCGTCTGCCACCCTATCACACGAAAGATTTTCATCCCTATCAGCCGACAGGGAGATATGTACGCAGGTCTGCTCCTCTACATCGTATCGAGCATCTGCCTGGCTTGGTTGTTCACGCAACTGATGAAGAAAATACCAAATCCGAAGTTTTAGAAGCTTTTTTCATTTTCTACCTCATCATTATCAAGAAATATAAACAAGAAGACAAGAGGATTCTTCACTCTTCGTTCTTCATTCTCCACTTAGCTTACGCCTATGAAGATAAAAGATATAGAACTGGCGAATATCAGCCGATTTCGTGGTGAACTGATGGGAGCAGCCATGCTCTTCATCATCCTCTTTCATGTGGGTTTGCCACGTGAAGATGCTTTCTATGGACTTCGCCGAATGGGAAATGTGGGAGTAGATATGTTTCTCTTCCTCAGCGGAATCGGTCTGTGGTTTTCATGGGTCAAGAATCCTGACGTTAAGCGTTTCTTCATCCGCCGTTATCTCCGCATTTATCCTGCCTGGCTCATCATCGCCTGTCTCTTCTACATTCCCCGTTTTCATGGCGGAAGTACGTGGGACTGGATTTATCTCTTCGGAGAGATTTCCATCAACTGGGGTTTCTGGCTGCACGATGAGTTGAACTTCTGGTACATTCCTGCCACGATGATGCTCTATCTCTTTGCTCCAGGCTATATGGAACTCATCAGGCGCCATCCTATCTACCGTTGGCTGCCCGTGGTCATGGTGATGTGGTGCATCCTTGTGCAATACGTTACTCCTATCCATCAGGCAGTTGGTCATCTGGAAATTTTTTGGAGCCGTGTACCGATATTCTTCATCGGAATCAACATGGGCGAGATGGTGCGCCGCAAGGATACGCTCGACGGGGCAAGCATCTGGATGATCTGGATCATGTTTCTGATGACGCTTCTCTCCAGCATTTTCCTGGAGCAGGTGAAGCATGGACAATTCCCGCTCTTTCTGGAAAGAATGCTCTATATCCCACTCACAGTAACCAGCATTCTGCTGCTCAACCGCATCTTCCGCCGCACTCCGAAATGGGTAAACAAGGCATTCATGTTTGTGGGCGCTTTGAGTCTGGAGGCCTACCTCATCCACATCCACTTCGTGCTCTACTATATCGAGAAATGGCATTGGAGCTATTGGCCTACCTTCTTCACCTGCATCGCCATCACACTCCCTACCTCCTGGATATTGGCTAAAATCGTGGGCTGGATTTCTAAGGAATTAGGCAAAATCCTGATGGAGAAGGAGAAAGGAGAATGAGAAATGAGAAATTAGAAGGGAGAAAGGAGAACTTTTTTGAAAAGGAAAAAGGACTTTGGAAAAGGGAAAAGAGGAACGAAAGGAAAAAAATAATCAAAATAGGACTTTATGAAAGAAAAAGAAATAGATAATATAGAAAAGGACAGTAAGGGGTTGTCTGCCCTGATGCGTCTTATTCGCCCGAAGCAATGGATTAAAAACGGCTTTATCTTTATGCCGCTCTTCTTTGGCGGAGAACTTTTCAATACCGGTGCCCTGCTGGCAGGAGTTATCGCTTTCTTCGCCTATAGTTTTGCAGCTTCCAGCATCTACTGTTTCAACGACATTTACGATGTGGAGGCAGACCGACGTCATCCTGTGAAATGCCATCGCCCGATAGCTTCCGGAGCCGTATCGGTAAAACAGGCGTATGGACTGATGATTCTGATGCTGGTGCTTTCCATCGGCTTCAGCAGTCTGCTGGCTGGTTGGGAAACGATGGGCATTATCCTTTTCTACTGGTGCCTGAACTTAGGCTATTGCGCAAAGTTCAAGCAGTATGCCATCATAGACGTCTGCATCGTAGCCTTCGGTTTTGTGCTCCGTCTGCTGGCAGGTGGTGTGGCAACGGGCGTGGTACTGAGCAAGTGGATTGTGCTGATGACCTTCCTCATCACCCTCTTCATGAGCTTTGCCAAGCGCCGCGATGATGTGATAAGAATGGAGAAGACCGGAGAGGCTCCACGCAAGAATACGAGCCGCTACAATCTTACTTTCATCAATCAGGCGATTACCATTACCGCATCGGTCACTCTGGTCTGCTACATTATGTACACAGTAAGTCCGGAGGTTCTGGAACATTTCCATACCGACAAGCTCTATCTCACAACGGTTTTCGTGCTGGTAGGACTCTTGCGCTACATCCAGATAGCAGTTGTTGACCAGCAGAGTGGCGACCCTACCAAGATTCTGCTCCGCGACCGCATCACCCAGGTTATCGTAGTAGCCTGGCTTGCCGCCTTCCTGTTCCTCATCTATATCGCATAAGGCATGAAACGGAATACAGATTTAGATTTCATCCGAGCTATTCTCATCATACTGATGATTCTCATCCATATCGTGAGTTTCGGGAATGCTTATCCTCATCTGAAGGCAGGCATTCTCTCGTTCATGATGCCTACCTTTCTCATCATCACGGGTTATCTGGTGAACATCGGGAAAACGGGCAGGCAGTTTGGCAAATATCTGCTTTGTCTGGCTCTGCCATACGTCATCATGGTGACGGGATTTTCCGTGCTCTCCTATTTCCTGCCAGTAAGAGATGGCATTACCGAACTCTCTCTCACACAGATTTGCGAGAAGATTTTCGTCACTTCCATCGGTCCATATTGGTTTATCCAGACCATGATTATCTGTGGATTCTTGTATTACGGGAGTTTCCGGGCTTGTGATATAATCAGCAAATACTGGGGGCGTTGTTCTTGCAGGAATAATAAAGAGAATGATTCTTGCAGGAATAATAAAGAGAATGATTTTTGTAGCAATAGTAAGGAAATTGAGCCTTGCTGCAATAGTAAGGAGAATAATTCTTATAAGAATAGTAAGGGGAATGATTCTTGCAGCAATATAACCAAGGGAAAGACGGAGGAGGAAACCCTGTCTTTAACAACCCGCCTTTTTCTCTTGGCGATTCTGATGCTGCTGATCAGCAAGACCCCAGCCCTGAACATTACGGCTGCCATTTATTATTTTGCCGGAGTCGTTATCCGCCAATGCCGCATCGACTTCAACAAGGTTTTCCGCCCTACTCCCTTGTCGTTCATTCTCTGGCCTTTCATCCTCTATCGGGAAGACCTCTATGACTGGGGGAACATGGCTGTTGCTTTCTCCTGCTGGTGCTGCATTTCTGCGCTTATGTGGTTAAACCAATATTACAAGTCGCAAATGATAGGAAAGTCCACCTTATTATATATAGGTAAGAACACGTTGCCGATTTATCTCTTCCATCCCATCTTCACAATGGCGGCGAAATTCTATCATCCTCTGTTCGTCTTCGACAAGAGTGAAATCCTCCTGGCTGCTTTTACCATTATCCTTGCCATCGCAGGAAGCATCGCTATTGCCAAGGTTATGGAAAAAACAAAATTGGCTTATTTCTTCGGGAAAAAGGAAATACTGAGATGAAATGACAAATGAGAAATGAGAAATGAGAAATGAAATGATGAAAAAAGAAAAAATATATTGTTTCGATTTTGACGGAACGCTCACAAAGAAAGATACACTTATCGAGTTTATCAAATTCAGCATGGGGAAGACGCGCTTCCTCATGGGTTTCCTGCTCTATAGCCCCATCCTCGTGCTGATGAAACTGCATCTTTTCCCCAACTGGAAAGCGAAGCAGATTATTTTCAAGCACTTCTTCGGCGGTATGAGCATCGAAGATTTTGATGATTACTGCGTCAATTTTGCTGCTAAGAATCTCTATCTGCTGCGCCTGAGTGGTATTGGAAAAATACAAGAAGCCAAACGCAAGAAAGAACGGGTATTGATCGTAAGCGCCAGTATCGACAACTGGGTGAAGCCTTTCTTCGACTTCCAAAATCTAACTGATGTGGAAGTTCTCGGCACCCAGATAGAAATAGCCAACGGTAAAGTAACCGGCTATTTCAAGACCAACAACTGCTATGGCGAGGAGAAAGTTCATCGCATCTGCGAAGCCCTGACCCGTACCATCAATAATGGAAAGGGAGCCTCAACACTCGATTTCGACCGTACACGATATGAAATCGAAGCGTTCGGAGACAGTCGTGGCGATAAGGAAATGCTCGCCTTTGCCGACCAAGGACATTATAAGCCGTTCAGAGATTCTCTCTAAACGGCTTATTTTATTCATATTAGGAATTTATCAATTTCCTGGATTAACCAAATTTCTTTATTCATCAAATTCCAGGATTGATCAAGCTTCTTTATTGACCAAATTCCAGGATTAACCAAACTTCGTTAATCATCAATTTCTATTAGATTTTATAAAACTTTGAGAGGATGGATAAGCTCTCCATCTGAGATAGATGTTTTATCATTCCTGCACAAACGTAGTAATGCTTCGAGGTGCGAGAACTGCCTTCTCCATACATTTTCCTACAGGAGCCAAACTCTCGGAGGAAACATCGCTGGTGCGATACATTTCCCACTCCATCCGGCTCATTCCTGCCACCTGCAACGTAATAGGTTTGACGTCCTCAGAATAATTGATTGCCACCATCACCCATTTTCCATCCACATTTCTATAGGCAGAACACATCACGCCCCGAGGATCATTATATCCCTCCTCCACCTGCTTTCCGGCTGCATCAGTAGCAGAAATGTCGTAGCGCTGGGCACCAGGACGGATAAAGCGGGAATAGTTGCCCAAAGACCAGAGGAGTTTGGAATCGACTGCCCAACCGGTTTGCCAGCCATCCTTACTGTAGATGCGGAGCAATCCATCGCGATAGTCGCCACCAGCAGCACGCCACCAGCTCCAGCTTTCGGCGTTGGCATAAACCAGGTCGTGATGGATAATGCGGGCTACGTAGAGAGCGGTCTTCATGGAGAAATCATAACCTCCGCCACCGCCTATTTCTTCATCATTACCCATGATGCAAGTCTCGGTCTGCCAGAACTTAATGCCCTTCTGTCGGCAGGCTTCCCTTATCTGCATACGCACTTCACGCATATAAGGTACAGGCGTATTGGTCCAATAACTGTGACCACCTATCAGCATCGGCACCTGCTTTACGTTGCCCAAGTAGGTTTTCGTACTGTCTTTGGTAAAGAAAGCGTTGATTTCATAACCCCTCTGCCAGTCGGTCTCATGCGTAGCCAACATACAGCGGTAATCGCTCGACTCGTTGATGAGGATTTGTGTATTCATTTTTTCCTTCACCAAGGCCTTGCTCAATTCTCTTACCACCCGGGCCACCTCACGGTTGGTGGCAGGACTTCCCTCCTGCTTCGGTCCCGTCCAGTTCCAATGGCCATCGGGTTCGTTGATCGGACTCATATAGTCGATGTGGATACCGTCGTGCTCCTCAATCCCCTTGAGCGAAGTGGCGATAAACTTTCCAAACTTCTGATAGCAGTCGTCTTTCAGGTTGATGGTTCCTCCCCGTCCGGTATTCGTGGCGAGTCCATTTTGCGTATAAAAGACGGGAGCAGAATTGCAGAAAGCCAGCAAATAAGGTACTCCTCTCAGCTTGGCGAGTTTCAGGAAGCGTCGTTGCCCCGCCTGCTTATTCCAGTCGTAGGTTCCATCGGCATTCAGAAAGCATTGGGTTCGGGTACCTCGCTGAATCTGCGAAGCCTCTCCCTGTTCCTCGCTTCCTGCGCCCAGATTGAATCTCCAGAGCGACAGACCAATTCCCTTCGGTTTCCCCGTCTCATCATTTTCCACGGAAAACAACCAGTCTGCTATCTGCTCCTGTTGCTTTTCTGGCCAGAGACCGAGAAACTGCATACTCCACGCATCACTTGCGCCAAAGTGCTGGATATGCTGCTCTGGCGAAGTAGGAAGAATGGTAAAATGAACCGCCTCTCCTTGCGCCGGCAAGAGAGAAAGGCTGAACGCAACGGCTGTCATCAGGCATTTTGAGCCCCTCTTCCAGGGCATCATCTTCTTGTCTTTTTTCATATCTGATTTTCTGTTATTCAATTAAACTTATGCACGTTTCCAAGTTTTTTTGAAATCATGCACGTTTCCAAGGGACTTTTTGCTTAATCCACCACTTTTATAAAGGTAGTTTCTGCTGCAAAGATAATGCAAATGAGCGCAATGAAAACTTGTTTTCAAATTGCCGAGTGCAGCTTATCTTATGCAAAGATAATGCAAATGAGCGCAATAAAAACTTGTTTTCAAATTGCCGAATGCAGCTTATCTTATGCAAAGATAAGACTTTTGCCGAAATTTTCAAAATATTTCAGAATAAATATATCGAAATCCGTAAATTGTTAGATTGCAATCTACTGTCCAAGAATTAGACGGTTATGTCTAATTATTAGACAGCTTACTTATTGACTATTTCACATAACAACCTGATTATCAGCATGATTAAAATATTGGCACGGCTCTTGTCCTTATCATGCCAAAATGAAGAAGATTATGAAAAGAATA
>OQVS01001109.1_pt1 | contig 18601 bp, 16 predicted proteins | sample 1691601 | NCBI WGS metagenome assembly OQVS01 (sample SAMN03418268, study PRJEB22391) | human gut metagenome | biome: human-gut; feature: organic feature; material: feces | host: Homo sapiens | place: Tanzania | collected 2013-01
TATGCGCCGTTTTTATGGCGGCGCCGACCGTCGCGCGGGCGGAAACGTGTCCCGGCGGGCAATATTGGAACAGCATCGATAAAAAATGCGACAGTTGTCAGCGTGCCGTTCCCGCTTCATCGGGAAACGACAACAGGGAATAATGTCTGGCATGCAAAGAGGCGTTTGACGGCGAGGGCAGTACGTTGACGGCAAAAGCAAGAACAAAAAGAGCTATCCGCTTTGCACGAAGCTGAAATCCGACATGTATTATGTTGCTGTATTTCAAAATAACGCGCCTTTTGTCTGAAAAAACGCCGCGATCGAAACGGGTCGCGGCGTTTTTCTTGTATCTTTTATTCCTGCGGCGGTTTGATGATCGGCGCGTCGGCGTGCAAAGCCTTGGGAATTTTCACCCGAACGACGCCCGGCATTTTCGCGGGGACTTTGACCATACCGACGGGCATCTTAATCGGAATTTTTCGCATCACGGGGGCTTTGGGCGGCATTTTCACCGCTAACGGAACGGGCGGCGGTTCGCTTGTTGTCGGCAGGGCTTCCGTTTCCGCAGAATCTTCCTCTTGTGCAAAAGAGAGCGGCGTAACGCCCGGCGGCGGTGCGAAATCGTCCTGTTCGGGCGGCAGTTCGTCATCGTCAGGCGGCAGTTCCGGTTCGTTGTAATCCGAAACGGAAACCGGCGGTTCATACGCGGGCGGCGTTTCTTCCATTTGGAATTCGTCTTCTTCGGGCGGCAGTTCGGGTTCCGGCGCGTCCGTGTTATCCTGTTCCGATATTGTCGGATCGGACGATTCGTCTTCCGCAACGTCGGAGGGGGGCAATTCGAAATCGAAGTCTTCTTCCGGCGTGTCGGCGACGGGCGGCAAGGAGTCGGCGGTCAAATCCGCGTATTCGTCCTCGTTGTAATCTGAAACGGCGGTTTCCCCTTCACCGTCCGGTGAAATTTCCGGAATCGGCGAGAAGTCTTGTTCCTCCTGTTCTTCGGACGCAAAGTCGTTTTGTTCGTCGCCGTCATACGCCGTTTCGTATTCCTGTTCATATTCCTGCGGCGCGTCGGGGATTTCCGGAGCTTCGTCTTCCGCGTATTCGGCGTATTCCTCGCCGTAAGATTCTTCCTCCCGTCCGTCTTCGACGACGGGCGGCGGAACGGGCGCTGGGGACGAAACGGGCGGCGCGGGTTCGGCGGGCAGAGGTTGGGCGTCCGCCCCCTGTCTGTCCACGGGAATCGCTTTGTCGGGGGTGAAATAGTACGGCGGTTCGTTTTTAATCTTTTCGATGTCTTCGCCGTCGGGTTTGGGCAGATCTTTGTTCGGACCGTCCGATTCGTACACGACGACCTGATTTCTGCCGTTTTCTTTGGCGACGTACAGGGATTCGTCGGACATTTTCAACATTTCAGCGATGTCGTCCGTCACGGTCGACGACACCAGACCGATGCTGACGGTAAAGCGGACATCTTCGTCCTGTTCGTTCTTTACGACCAGTTTTGAAATTTTGATTCGCAACCGTTCGGCGACGCGGAAACCGTTTTCAATGGTCGCTTCGGGCAACAAAATGACAAATTCTTCACCGCCGAAACGCGCGATGATGTCGGATTCGCGCAACGTGCGGCGGCAACAGTCCGCCAAAGCCTGCAACACCAGATCGCCCACCGCGTGACCGTGCGTGTCGTTGACGTTTTTAAAGTGGTCGGCGTCAATCATGAACAGGCAGAACGGGTGATTGTAGCGCCGCGACCGCTGAACTTCTTTTTTCGCCAATTCTTCGAACTGGCGGCGGTTGTAGCATTTCGTCAGGGGATCGCGCGTCGCCTGATCAAACAGCTGCATTTCCTTTTTCTTGCGATCCGTGATGTCCTGAAAAGCCATGTAAAGCGCGATTTCGTATTCGAAATCAATGACGCGGGCGGATAAAAGAAGCCAGAACGGATTGCCCTTGCGCGGTTTGACCAGAAATTCGAAATCGTCAACGACGGGATTCTTTTCCAGTTTTGCCAGCAATTCGGTTCTTTTCGACGGGTCGGCGAAATAGTCGACCGTTTTAAAACGTCCGGGGTGCTTGACGTCCAGCCCGAACAGGGCGCCCGCCTTGTTGTTGATCAGCATCAGCTGATCGTCTTTCAGCCGCGAAATGATGATCGGAAACGGCGACATCTGAATCATCAAACGCAAGCGTTCCTTGCTTTCCTCCGCCGCTTGTTCCAACGTGTCGAACTGGTGCGCCATCAGGTTGTTCGAAATCAAGATGAAACCGCACATGATCGCGATGAACAAAAATGTTTCGAACGACGGCGACATCAGGTTTTGACCCCATGACATCAGCCCCAACAGTTTATAAAGTAGCAAAAAAACGCAAAACCACCCCGTGATGACGAATCCGATCGAATTGCGCAGGGCTTTTCTGCGCCACAGCGATGCCGCCAAAACACCGTAGCCCGCCGTCGACAGCGCGAACGACAGCGTCAGCGTGTCCGCGTCGTGCATGACGATGACGACGTACCAGCTCCATACCGCGGCAAGCAGACACGACGACAGCATGACCGTGAAGTTGAACAGTTTGACGCCCTTGATCTTCAATCCGCCCGCCGCCAGAAAAACGGCGGACCACAGGCACAACGTCAGTTTTACGGCATAGTAGTATTCCGTCGGCATCACGGATGTCGCCAGCGCCAACACTTTGGCGGCGAACAAAAAAAGAAAACCGAAAAAGACCAAACGGACGGCGGCGGCATAGTCCGTCATGCCTTTTAAATACTGCAACGCCGCCATCAAGCCCACCAGGCTGAGCGATACGGGAATCAATCCGGCTGTCGAGGTGATCGTCGTTTCCATCGCGTTACTCGAAGATAATTTTCTTTTAATCTTATTTATAGTATATTACTGTGTCATAGCAAAGCGATTTTGCCGATTTTGAGAAAAAACATCGCCGAAGGTGTCCCATGGATCAGGAAAACTTAACGCAAAACAGCGATTTGGACGAGTTGGAAAGCCTGTCCGTCAACGAAGAAAAGGTCGAAAAAAGGCGTTTGAGACCTTTGGCGTCGTTTCTGGAATTCGATTTGTCGCATCGTCCGACCCAAGCCAAAGACAGAATTTCAAAAAAACGCGTGGGACGCGGCATCGCGTTGGGCGTCCTTTTGATCGTGCTGGGGTTCGCCGCCGATTTCGAAATCGCAAATAAAAATTCCCTGTTTTCCGGTTTTGACGAATCTGCCGCGCCGACCGCGGGCGGAACGCTGTCCGCGGCGTGGCTGTTCGTCGCTCTGGGCGTTTTCCTGATCGCGACGCGGTTGATGCTGATGCTTTACGGACGCGATTTCTTCATCGGGCACAAATTCGCCGCCGTCGTGATCCAAAAACCGTTCGAACACAGCAACCGCATGGCGGATTCGTTGGGCGAATATCTGGGCGTGCGCTATCGCACGCGTATCGTCAACGTGTTCGGGCTGACGTCGTTCACGCAACATATTATTGATTTGCAACATCCGAACGAAGCCAAAACCATACCGCTTTACATTACCAAAAACGGCGAAGACATCACCCGAAAATGGGAAGAATTGGCGCGCCAGATGCAAAAACCCGCCATTTTCAACACGGCGGACGGCATTGTCGAAATCAGTCCGGAAGACATCACGCGCACCGTCCCCGAACTGATTGAAAGCGGAAAGATCTCTGTTTCTGACAAGGATTTGTACAAAGTCCCGTCCACCGTCAGAATCGTTGAAAACGCGGATTATTGCCAAATCGACCCGCAAATCCGCGACAGCGCTTTTTCCGTTTTTTCGGGGTTGGCGTGCTTTTGCGCGTTTTTTGCGATTTTGTTTTTCGGATTCGTGTTTCACATGAAACTGTCCTATCTGCCGATCGCCGTCGCGGGGCTGGTGCTGTTCGTGATGATTCCCCTGTCGCTGTTTTTCCGCCGCAAGCGGATCGTCGTGTCCAAAGACGGTATTCGCGTCAAATCGCGCTGGCTGTTTTTCCCGTCTTTCGGCTTTTTGATCAAGCCTGAAAATCTGGAATACATTTACGTCATTCATAACAGCTACGATTTCAAATACACGATGGTTATCGGCGCGAACGGACAGACGGCGCATATAGGGCGCGGTTTGCCTAAAGCGGATTTGGAATGGTTGCGCAACTTTGTCGACGCGCAGATCAAGCGGTTCGTTTGCGGTCAAAGGGTTTGACCGTTCGTTATTTTTTAATCCGTATCGATACTTTCGGAACGGTTTTTTCCGTCGGATAAAAATCGCGCGGCATAATGCCGTGTTTCAATGTTTCGGGCGGAAGGGCGATTGATGGCGGAATGTCGCGGCTTCGCGCCCGATCGGATATTTGCCGCACGAAACAATTCCGCGCGGACGCTTTGTTCGTATCGCCCGCCGCCAAAAACACCGGACGGAATGATCCGGATACAAAAAAACCGCCATGATATCACGGCGGTTTTCTTTGCGTTTAAAAACGATCAGTTGACGGACAGCATCATGAAATCCGTCACGCGCTGCGAAAACGCCGCGGGATCTTTGATCGGTTCGCCTTCGATGATTTTGGCTTGGTCGAACAGCACCTGCACCAACGCTTTGTTCGTATCGCCCGTATCGCCCGCCGCGACTTTCGCCGCCAGCTTTTTAATCAGCGGGTGGCGCGGGTTGATGTCGAAATACCGGTTGCTGACATACAGCGACGGCTGGTTGTGCTGGCGCATCAGACGTTCCAGATGAATCGATGCTTCGCCGTCGCCGGTCGAAAGGGCGACGGGGCTTTTGGTCAGACGTTCGGTCGTGCGGACTTCTTTGACTTCGTCGCCGACGATTTCTTTCATAAATTTCGTCAGCGCGTCCAAATCGGACTGCGGCGCTTTTTCCGCCTTGCCCGAATCGTCCGTGACCGCCAGCGTTTCCAGTTCCTGCGCGCCCGCGTTGACGGCTTTGATCGTCTTTTCCTTGTACTGCGTCAGTCCCTGCGGCCAGAATTCGTCGATCGGATCGGTCAAAAGCAAAACTTCAATCCCGCGGGCGGCAAAGCCTTCCAGTTGCGGATTGTTGCGCAGAACGGTCAGATCGTCGCCGGTGATGTAGTAAATGCTTTTCTGCCCGTCTTTCATGCGGGAAATATAATCCGCAAGCGTTGTCAGCCCGTCGCCGTTCGTCGAATAAAAACGGCAAAGATCGGCGATTTCCTCGCGATTGGTCGGGTCTTCAAAAATACCTTCTTTCAAAACGGCGCCGAAAGCGTCCCAGAATGTCAGGTATTCCTGTTCGTTTTCGGAACGTTTTTTCAGTTCGTTCAAAATACGACGGACGACGCCCGTTTTGATTTTCGCCAGAACGGGGGTTCTTTGCAGCATTTCACGCGAAACGTTCAGCGGCAGTTCTTTCGTGTCGATGACGCCCTGCACGAAACGCAGATAGTTCGGCAGCATGTCCGGCACCTGATCGGTGATGAAAACGCGGTTGATGTACAGCTTGATCTGCGCGTTGCGGTTGGGTTGGAAAATGTCGAACGGCGTTTTCGTCGGAATGAACATCAGCGCGGTGTATTCGATCGTTCCTTCGGCTTTGTAGTGCAGAATGTCCCACGGATCGTCAAACGCGTGCGAGATATGGCGGTAGAAATCCTTGTACTGCGCGTCGGTAATGTCGGCTTTGTTGCGCGTCCACAGCGCGCTCGCCATGTTCACCGTTTCCGTTTCGCCCATATAGTGCATGACGACGGGGAAAGAGATGTGATCGGAAAACTGACGAACGATGCGGCGGACTTCGGCGGCTTCGGCGTATTGGTACGCGTCGGGTTTCAGGTACAGCGTGATTTTCGTGCCGCGGGAAACGTCTTTTTCTTCGGTGACCGTAAAAGAGCCTTTACCCGTTGATGTCCACAGCCAGCCTTCTTCCTCGCCCGCTTTGCGGGAACGGACTTCGACCTTTTCCGCGACCATGAACGCCGAATAGAATCCGACGCCGAACTGACCGATAATCGTCGCGTCTTTTTGTTTGTCGCCTGTCAGGTTGTTTAAAAATTCCGCCGAACCGGAACGTCCGATCGATCCCAGATCCTTGATCAGATCCTGTTTGTTCATGCCGATGCCGTTGTCGGCGATCGTCAGGGTATGCGCGTCCTTGTCGGGAGTGATGTCGATTTTGAATTCGCCGTCGCCTTTGGCGATATCCGGCTTCATAATCGCCGCATAGCGCAGTTTGTCGCAGGCGTCCGACGCGTTTGAAACCAATTCCCTTAAAAAAATATCCGTATCCGAATAAAGCGCGTTGACGACGATATCCAAAATTTTGCCGACTTCGGCTTGAAATTGCATTTTTTCTTCCGACATTATAACCTCCCAGTTAACAAACGTGCTTTAATTAGGCGCGGAGGCGGAAAAATTCAACCCTTTGATGAAAGTTTTTCAGAAATGGAACAGATTTTAACAGCTTTGCTCGGTCCGACGAACACGGGAAAAACGTATCTGGCCGTTGAAAAAATGTTAACGCATAAATCCGGCATGATCGGCTTTCCTCTGCGGTTGCTGGCGCGCGAAAACTACGACAGAATCGCGCGGCTGAAAGGCGTCGAAAACGTCGCTTTGATCACGGGCGAAGAAAAAATCATGCCGGACAACCCGTCTTATTTCGTCTGCACCGTCGAAGCGATGCCGTTGGAGCGCAAGGTCGAATTTCTGGCAGTCGACGAAATCCAGATGGCGGCTGACGCGGAACGCGGGCATATCTTTACCGACCGGCTGCTGCATGCGCGGGGAACGCGGGAAACCATGTTTCTGGGCGCGGAAACGATCAAGCCGCTGTTAAGGCTTTTACTGCCCGAAATCGAAATCGAAACGCGACCCCGATTTTCAAAATTAAGCTATACCGGAATAAAAAAAATTACGCGGCTGCCGGCGCGTTCGGCGATTATCGGATTTTCGGTGCAGGACGTGTACGCTCTGGCGGAGCTGATCCGGCGGCAAAAAGGCGGCGCGGCGGTCGTCATGGGCGCGCTGAGCCCCCGAACCAGAAACGCGCAGGTCGACATGTTCCAATCCGGCGAGGTCGATTATCTGGTCGCCACAGACGCGATCGGCATGGGGCTGAATATGGATATTTCCCATGTCTGCTTTACGTCTTTGCGCAAATTCGACGGGCAAAAAATGCGCGCTTTGTCCGCCGCGGAGCTGGCGCAGATTGCCGGACGCGCCGGAAGGTATATGAAAGACGGCACGTTCGGCGCGGCGGCGGAAGCGTCCGCTTTGACGCAAGACGCGATTGACAGGATTGAAGAACACCGCTTTGAACCCCTGCCGCACCTGTTTTGGCGCAATCCCGATTTGCGGACGGCGACGATCGAATCCCTGATCCGCAGTTTGAACGTTCGTCCCGACAAAGCCGGTCTGGTCGGCGCGCGCAAAGCCGAAGATCAGCAGGTGTTGGAATCGCTGGCGCGCGATACGGGAATCGTCCGGCTGGCGGACAGCCCGTTGCGGGTGGCTTTGTTGTGGGACGTGTGCCGCATTCCCGATTTCCGCAAGGTTACGCCCGAAGCCCACGCCAAACTGGTCGGGCAGATATACCGCCATATTCTGAAAACGGGGCGGGTGCCGCAGGATTTCATGGAAAAACAGGTCGCTTTTCTGGATAATGCGAACGGCGATATCGATACCGTCACGGGACGTATTGCAGGAATCAGAATTTGGACGTATATTGCGCAAAGAAAGGAATGGATCGACCGGTCGGCGTACTGGCGTGAAAGGACGAGGGCGGTTGAAGACAGGCTGTCGGACGCTTTGCACCAAAAGCTGGCTCAACGGTTCGTGGATAGGCGTACATCTGTTTTGGTTAAAGGTATGAAAGCACAAGTTGAATTGTTCACTAAAATCGACGAAGACGGCGTTGTCGAAGTCGAAGGGCAGCGGGTCGGGAAAATGAACGGTCTGCGTTTCGAACCGATTACGGGCGCGGGGAAATTCGCCGATCGCGTTTTGATTTCCGCGGCGGAAAAAGCGTTGCAGACGGAGTTTCAAAACAGGACGGCTTTGATCGCCGCCGCGCCGCAAGACGATTTCACGCTGGAAAACAACGCTGAAATCCTGTGGAAAGGGCAGGTTTTGGGCAAGGTCGTCAAAGGCCGCGACATCCTGCACCCCGCTGTGACCGTCAGCGTTCACGAAACCGTCGATCAGACGCAGGTCGATGCCGTCAAAGCGCGTCTGAACGGCTGGTTGGAAGTATATCTGAACGCAAAAATCGCGCCGTTGTTTGCGGCTTTGCGTACTTTGGACGAAGAAAACGCGTCGGGTTCCGCCCGCGGCATTTTGTGGCAGGTCGCCGAACAGCTGGGGACGATGCCGCGCGAAAAAGTGTCCGATTTGGTCAAAGGACTGAGTGACGCGGATAAAAAAGTGCTGGCGAAAACGGGCATGCGCACGGGGTGCGATTATTTATATTTCCCGATGTTGTTGAAACCCGCGGCGCAACGCGTTCTGGCGATTCTGTGGAAAGTCTGGAACAATAAAACGCAATACGAAACGGGGTTTGCGATTGACGGCAAAATGTCCTTTGAAACGGATCGCGCCGTTCCCCGCGCCCTGTATCTGGCGCAAGGGTACGCTTTGGCTGGAACGCGGGCGATTCGCGTCGACGTGATGGAACGGTTCACCGCGAAATTGCGCGAAGTCACTCGTCAGGACAAGGGAAAACCGCAAATCCTGCCGCCGGAACTGTTGTCCATCGCGGGATTGAAGCGTGACGAAGCCGCGGACGTGTTCGGTTTTCTGGGGTTCAGAGTGACAAAAGAAACGAAAACGGAAACCGTCGGCGAGGAAACGAAGGAAACCGAAATTCTGATGATTCAGCCGAAATTCAAAAAACACAAAGCCCCGAAACGCGACGAAAGGCAAATCGATCCGTCTTCGCCGTTCGCGGCTTTGGCGGCGCTGAAAAAGAAATAAGCGGTGGAATCCCAACGCATTGACAAATGGCTGTACTTCACCCGTTTTGCCAAAACGCGAACGGTTGCGCAGGAAAGAATCGAGGGCGGACACGTCGCCGTCAACGGTGAAAAAGTCCTGAAAAGCAGCCGCGACGTCAAAATCGGCGATGAGTTGGAAATTTTGTGCGGTATGGTGCGCTTTTTCGTCCGCGTGACGGGATTTGTTGAAAAACGGGTCGGCGCGCCTGTCGCGCGGACGCTGTACGAAAATCTGCGCGAACCGGAACGGACGACTCCGCCGCCGAAAGCCGCGTTTGAATACCGTCCGGCGGGATCGGGACGCCCGACCAAACGCGACCGCCGCGCGCTGAATCGCCTGAAAGGGCGGTTTTGAACGTTTTTTTGTCCGTCAAAACAGAAAAATCTTTATTTTCCGAAAAAATTTGTCTACTATTTCTAATAGATTTTTTCTTTTGGGAGAATGCCGATGAATAGGGAAGATGCTTGGAACAAAGTGGTTCGCAGTAACGAAAACTCCATGTCAGCGCTGTTGGGCGAAATGGGGTACAAACAGGAACACGGCGATTTTATGGTCATCAATATGCGTGACGACCGCAGCGGCTTTAAAATCGACCGGGGCGACGGAAACGTCACCACGATGGGCGGCTACGAAAAAAAAGAGTTGCCGTTGTACCCGCACGCCAGAACTTTTGAAGACGCGTGCAAGCGCGCTCAGATGACGGATCAGGACTATTATGACAAACTGTGCGTTCCCAACGGCGACGGGCAGATTCAGGCGGGCGTCACGGGTTCCAACAACGGCGTGTACGCCGCGTACAGCTTCGGCAGCAAGGAAATGGTCGTTACCCAAAATCCGGAAATCATTCGTCAGTTGGAAAAACAGCTGTGTTTTCAGGACATCGGATTGGGCGTTCCGTTTTCAAACGGCGACAAACCGAAGGATTTTCAAAAAGCGATGGAATGGGAACAGGTGAAAAGATGCAGTTCGAATTGCAAGGTTGAACCCAAACGCATCTTGACCGACAAAGAAAAAGACGAAGCGAAAAAACGCGAAGAATGGCGGAAGTCCTTGATGCCGAAAGAGGAACAGAAACCTGCGTCCACATCGAATCCGTTGCGCGACGCCGCTTTGAACCGTCAAGGCAGAGGATACTGATTACTTATTTGTTTGAACAAAAAGCCGACCCCTGTTTTTTTAAACAGGGGTTTGCTTTATTTGCGGGGGCGGCTTTTCGCGTTTCGGATATGATTTTGTCTTTCTGCAAAACAACGTTTTTTCTGCGCTTTATTCAGACGGATCGGACGATTGTTTTAGCAGAGCATAACTGTTTTAGCCTGCTTTGGAAATAGAAAACCGAGCGAATTTAAACGGAGTGTGCGATTTCTTAAAAATGATACTTAAAACCGATTGTCGCGGTGTGATCGGTATAATGCGTGCGGAAAACGCCGTCATAGGAAAGCGAAGCTTCCAGCACCGCATCGATTTTCATTGAAACGCCGACGCCGCTTTCAAACCCCCAGCGGTGCAGGCGGTCGCTTTCGACGACATAGCTTGTTCCGTCGGTCAGGGTTACGGGGGCGCGCGATTTGTCGGCAATGAAATCGTATGTGGCGGAAAAACGGATTTCCGGACTGAAAACGCCATATGTTCCCGACAGTTTTATTCCCGCGATCCCCGTCAGCATATTCGTATCGTCCGCGGAAACGTGCTGCTGTGCCGTATCCGTATAACCGCCGCGGCGCAGACGCATGTAGCGCATGCCGGCACTTGGCGTCAAAACGCCGAAATCGTATCCTGCGACGGTTTGAACGGCAATCGTGTCAACATTGTAATCCGCTTTGTACACCGAACCGAAGACGCGTTTGCTTTCGCTCCAATCCGAAAAGGACTGCGCCAGTGTAAAGTCCGCGAAAAAGCGGTCGGGTCTGTATTCGCCGTAAACAAACAAAATGTGCGTAAGCGTGTCAATATCGCGGGCGAAAGCGTCAATGTCGCCATTGGAAAACGCATACCCGAACCCGACTTTCAATTCATTCAACGCTTTTTCAAAGCCCAAAGCGACGCCCGCCGATTTTCCTGAAAAACCATTTGTTTTCGCTGTGTCCGACAACTTGGACTTGTTGGCGAAGCCTTGCGCCCATGAAATGACGCCGTCCAAAGCGTCCCCCGCCGAACGTCCGCGTTCGGCACCTGTTGCAAGGCGATTGGAAACCACGCTCATCACCTGATTCATCATGGCGGCGGACTGAGATGCCGCGACAGGGGCGGATACCGGCGCCAAAGCCGTCAGAGCTTCATTCAGCGCGGCGGAATTCGACCGTTCCAAAGAGGATAAAAGGTTTTTCAGATTATCGGGATAACCGTCAAAACGCGATGATGCCGACAACAGCTCCAAATGCAGCGTGGAATCCTTTTGAATGCTGTAATCCTGCAACGTGTTTCCGTCTTCCAGTATCTTTTCCGCAAAAATCAAACGTTGAGATTCGGCGGCGATTCCTTCTTTATCTTTGATTTTTGCTTTGATATCTTCGATACGGTCAGTCGGTTCGACTTCCAACGTGATATGTTTCCCTGTCAACGTTTTGACAAAAATCTGCATTGCGAATGCGTCCGTCGTCAACAGAATGAAAGCCAAACAAAACAAATATTTTTTCATGGAAATTTTTCCTTGATCGTATCGCGCCACTCTATAGACGCTACGGGTGGTTGTAAAGAAATTTATCTTTCTGTCAAACGGATAAAGTCAAACGGTTACAAAATTCTTACGGGGAATTTCCGACGGTTGTCAGATTCAGTCTTGAAAAAACGTCAAAATTGTCTATATTGCTTAACGTCATACAAACCAGTTTGAGGAGATTTAAAATGGCTTCTGTTATCAACGATTCCTGCGTGAAATGCCTGACCTGCATCGACGTTTGCCCCGTCGGCGCGATCACAGAAGCGGACACGCAAGCCGTCGTCAATCCCGACACCTGCATCGATTGCGGCGTTTGCATTTCCGAATGCCCGCAGGGCGCGATCTGCAACGACGCGGACGCCGACGAAAAATGGATCAAGTTCAACGCCGAAGAATCCGCGAAGGCTTAATTCCGTTTCAAACGCGAAAAAATCAAACCCCCGTCAGCCATATCGGCGGGGGTTTTTCATACTCTCAAACATTCGTGATTTTCCGCGTCGTCGATTTCTGCGTTAATGCTTTCTGTTTTGGTGAACGTCCGGCATTTTTTCAGCTGTTCCTTGGCGATGTTTTCGATTTTTTCTTCGATACCGGGCATCAAGCGTTTCCTTTAAACGAAAAAAGTCGCCTGATGAAGGCGACCGGAAGTTGGAAACTACTCTCATAAGATAGTGCGACATATTCGCATACAAGGATAGAATAAAATATGTTGCCAATCCGTTAAGGCGATTATTGTTCGGCGGGAACGGTCAAAACGAACGGGTCGGCGAGGTCGATATCGACGGGCAAGTCGATCATCGGGCGCAGGACGGCGCGGACGCACGCTTTGGTTTCAGCGGAAACGCGGCGATTCGTGATGTTGTACGCTTCGCCGTCGGCGGGCAAAGTCCCCAGCGCCGTAATCTTGACGGGCAGTTTCAAATCCTTGTCCAGTCCGCATTTCGCAAAAGCCGCCTTGTCCGCGTCGATCTTCGCCTGCAACCGACGCGCGTAGGCTTCGCGCGTGTCCGGTCGGCTCAGCGTTTCCGTGTCGGGCAAAGCCGCCGTTACTCGGCGTCCCGTGTCCTTTTCAATCAAGTGCGACAAAACATACAGCAAACGATCCTGCGACGAACGGAAATCCGGCGAAAAATCACGCTTCGACACCGTGACTTTCCACAGCGGTTCGGTCGATTTGTCCGCGCGAACCGCCGTCAGCGCGATGTATTTGTCATAAACCGCGCGCCGATCGTACAGCGTTTTCGGCGTCGTGTATTCGTCCCCCAAATCAATGTCCGGCGTCACGATATCGCTTTTGACCGACGCCGTGCCGACCTTTTCAACCCCGAATTTCAAGCGTAAAATCACCGCGGCGGGCGATGTCAGGCGATAGCCGTTCGCTTCCAAAACGGGCTTTAAACGGTCGTAAAACTGCAAATATTCGATGTCGTTCGCCGTCAAATCAGCATTTAACAGATGAATTACCGCCGTCTTGACCGCCGGAGCGCGACGCAACATGGCGTCAAACGTCACGTCCGTTTCCCGCACCGTCGCCAGCTGACAACCCGCCAACGCCAAAAACAGAAAAAACACGAAATGCGGACGGCGGTTTTTCACGGCTTTTTCCTTTATCAACATAGACTTTCGGCTATGTTAGCACACTTCGGCGGAAGAAAAAGCGATTTCTACGCGCGCGATAATTCCTCGGATCGGGTTTTCGCGGCGGCGACGGCGCGGATCGTCAGCGGTTTGAAGCCCGTTTGTTCGTTCATCAAAACGTCCAGCGCGGCGGCGGTCGTGCCGTTCGGCGTCGTCACGTTCCGGCGCAATTCCGCCGGCGTTTCCGCGCTTTCAGCTATCAGGCGCGCCGACCCGATTACAGTCGCCTTTGCCAGCTTTTCCGCCGTTTCGTCCGGCAATCCGACCGCTTTCGCCGCCGCGGTCAGCGCTTCGGTCAGATAAAACACATAGGCGGGACCGCTGCCGGAAACCGCCGTCACGGCGTCAATTTGGCTTTCATCGTCCAGCCACACCACGTCGCCGCATGCGGACAAAATGTCTTCAACCGTTTGTTTCTGCCCGTCGGTCGCCCCGTCGGAAGCCTTGACCGCCGTAATGCCCGCGCCGATCGCGGCGGGAGTGTTCGGCATGGCGCGGAAGATGACGGCGTCTTTGCCCAGCCGTTCCCTGAACCATTCGATTCTGCGCCCCGCGATGATGGAAAGGACGGCGGCTTTGTTGTCCGTAAAGGGTTTGACGCCGTTGATGGCTTGCGCGATCATAAACGGCTTGACCGCCAGAAAAACGATGTCGGGGGCGAAATCCGTCAGTTCCGCGGCGTCCGCGGCGCAGACGATCCCTTTCCCCGTCAGAGCCGCGCGAGTTTCCGCATTCGGTTCGGCAACGCGAATGTTCCGAGGCGAAACGCCCCGTTTCAGCAGTCCGTTCAGGACGGCGCCGCCCATCTTGCCGCAACCGATCAGCAGAATCGACAGATTTTCATTCATGGCAAAACTCCTTTATTCCGTATAATTTTCCTTAAAATAAGCCCGTCGCCGCTTTTTTAAAAGAAAAACATTTGAGAAAAAGCACCGATTGGGCTTATAACTGTAAAAGATTTTATTTTTGCGAGGGTGCTATGTACGTAATCACGGGCGGAGCCGGCTTTTTGGGATCGAACCTTGCCGCCGGCATAGAAGAACGCGGAATGGGCGAAATCACGATTGTCGACCGGTTTTCAAACGATAACCGCTGGCGCAACATCGCCAAGCGTTCTTTGCGCGAAATTGTTTTCCCCGAAAACGTGTTTGAATATCTGGACCGTCACGCGGGACGCATCGACGCCGTTTTGCATATCAACTATACGGGGTTTATCCAAGAAGACGACGTCGACGCGCTGATCGAAGACCGCATTCATCTGACGTGGCGGCTGTGGTCGTGGTGCGCGCATCATCAGGTGCCGTTTATTTACGATTCGACCGCCGGCGTGTACGGAGACGGTTCGCTGGGGTTCAAAGACGACGATTCCGTCGAAGGGCTGGCAAAACTGAAGCCCTTGTCCGCCGCGGCGTGGACGAAGCTGTTTCTGGATCGCAAAATCATTGATACGATCAACCGCGGGGAAACCGTTCCGCCGCAATGGATCGGGTTGCGTTGTTTTAATTTGTACGGACCGAACGAATATCACGGATCGCGCCATCAAAGCGTCGTTCCCCGTATCTACAACGCCGCGAAAAACGGCAAACTGTTTCCGCTGTTCAAATCGGACAATCCCGCGTACAAAGACGGCGAACAAATGCGCGATTTCATGTGGGTGGACGATGCCGTCGATATCATTTTGTGGATGTTGCGACACCCTGAAATCAGCGGCTTTTTCAATATCGGAACGGGACAGGCGCGGACGTACGCCGATGTCTTGCGCGCGGTGTACGAAGCCGTCGGGGAAAAACCGGAAATGGATTTTATGGAACTGCCCGCCGAAATGAAAGAGCAGTATCAGTATTTTACGCAGGCGGACATTCAAAAACTGCGCGCCGCCGGCTACACGAAGCCGTTCACGTCGCTGGAAGACGGCGTTTCCAAATACATTCACGACTATTTGGAAGCGGCGGATCCGTACAGATAAGGAAAAGGCATGGTTTATCGGGGGCTGGCTTTTCCGGACATAGATCCCGTCGCCGTTCATATCGGGGCGTTCGGGTTGCGATGGTATTCTTTGGCGTATCTGGCGGGGATTTTATGCGCGTGGTTTCTGGCGCGCAAAATGGTTCGGCGCTTTCCGAACCCCGTGACCGAAATCATGATTGACGATGTCGTTTTCTGGGCGACCGTCGGGTTGATCGCGGGCGGACGGCTGGGCTACGTTCTGTTTTACAATTTCGGTTATTATCTGGAAAACCCGTCGCAGATTTTGGCGCTGTGGAAAGGCGGCATGTCGTTTCACGGCGGGTTGGCGGGCGTGATTGTCGCCGTCGCTTTATACGCCCGCAGCGTAAAAGTCGGCTTTTTCAGGTTGACGGACATTTTGGCTTGCGTGACGCCGATCGGGTTGTTTTTCGGGCGATTGGCAAATTTCGCCAATTCGGAACTGTACGGGCGCGTGACCGTTTCCGTGCCGTGGGCGGTCGTTTTCCCGAACGGGGGTCCCCTGCCGCGCCACCCCAGTCAGTTGTACGAAGCGGGATTCGAGGGGCTTTTGCTGTTTTTTGCGCTTTATTTTTCATGGACGCGGTGCGTGTGGATCAGAATCCGACCCGGATTCGTGTCGGGGTTGTTTTTGACGGGGTACGCCGTCGCGCGCGGCGTCGTCGAAAATTTCCGCGAACCGGATGCGCAACTGGGCTTTTTGTTCGCGCGGGTGACAATGGGACAAATGCTGACCGTGCCGATGTTGCTGGCGGGGATCGTCATTATGGCGTGGGCGGCGAAAAAAGCTTAGACATCGGGGCGTTTCTCTGCTATTTCATAAGGACGAAACGCGAAGACTCGAAGCTTTGAGGGACTATGCCGATAAATTTCAGAAAACGTGGTTTTTTTAAAACGCTGGGATTGCTGTTGCGCGTCAAACTGGTCGTTCCCATGTTGCGATCGAAATCCGCGCCCGAAATCACCGCGCGCGGGGCGTTGGTGGGCATGGCGTGGGCGATGACGCCGCTGGTCGGCATACAGATGTATCTGGTGTTTATGACGTGGCTGTTTTCCCGCAAAGTGTGCAAGTGGGATTTCAGTTTGCCCGTGGGATTGGCGTGGACGTGGGTGACAAACGTGTTCACCGTCCCGCCTTTTTATTACGCCTTTTACGTTACGGGGAAAATGATGACGGGGACGTTCGCGGAACGGACGACTTACGCCAAATTTTACGACTTGATCATGAAAATCGTGAACGAAAACGGCGTTGTCGAGGCTCTGAAAGCCACCGTCGCCGTTTTAATCAAAGACTGGGGATTTTCCATGATGATCGGGTCGATACCGTGGATCGTGTTCGGCGGCTGGGGGGCGTACGCGTGGACGCTGTGGTATATTCGCAAACGGCGCGTGACTTTGGCGCGGCGTTTGGAAAACAAGCAGAAAAAGCTTGAAAGAAAAATCGAAACGACGCAAAAGAAATTCGAACATAAAATCGAAAAAGTCGGACAGAAAATGGAAATCAAATGCCAGCGGTTCGAAAACAAGCGCAAAGCCATCGAAAAAAAATTGGAAACGACAATTTCCGAGGATTTGAACGCTGTGACGGATCGGCAAAAGGACGATAACGCATGACGGAAACAAGATTGTGTTTTTCCGAAAATATCCGTTCACGCTTTTTTACGCGTAAAAACGGCGTGTCGACGGACGATTTCGCGTCGCTGAACTGTTCCGTCAAAGTCGGTGACGATCCCGCCAAAGTGCGCGAAAACATGCGCCGCGTCGCAGGCTATCTGGGGTGCACGGTGGAAAAACTGTTTGTTTTGCATCAAACGCATTCGTCAATCGTCGTCCCCGTGACATCATGCGAGCCGTTTGAAAAAACACCCTATGCCGACGCCTTGGTAACAAATCAGGCGGGCGTTTTTCTGGGAATCAAGACGGCGGACTGCGCGCCGGTTCTGTTGGCTGACGCCGAAAACGGAATCGTCGCGGCGGCGCATGCGGGGTGGCGCGGCGCGGTCGGCGGCGTTTTGGAAAACACGGTTCAAACCATGATCGACATGGGGGCGGATATCGACAATATTTCCGCCTTGATCGGTCCGTGCATTGCGCCGCAGTCCTACGAAGTCGGCGACGACATGCGCGAATCGTTTTTACAAGCGGACGCGAAGGCGTCTTTGTTCTTTGTTCCCGCAGGAACGGGAAAATACAGGTTTGATTTGCCCGGTTATGTTCTGGCGCGGCTGGAACGGCGGGGAATCGGGGCGGCCGAATGGGTCGGCGAAGACACGTATGCTTTGGAAAAAGAATACTTTTCGCATCGCCGTTCGTCGCAAAAGGGCGAAAACAGCGGACGGCAAATCTCCGTCATCGGTCTGTTGGACGAAACTTTGTTTTAATAACTAAGGGACAGAAAATGAAAATCTTTTCAGGAAACAGCAATCTACCGTTTGCGCAGTCGGTTGCCAATTATATGGACACGGCGTTGTCAAAATGTTCCGTGCGCCGCTTCGCCGACAACGAAATATTCGTTGAAGTGCAGGAAACCGTGCGCGGTCAGGACGTGTTCATCATTCAGCCGACCAGTACGCCCGTGAACGATCATTTGATGGAATTGCTGATTATGCTGGATACGTTCCGGCGTTCTTCCGCCCGCCGCATCACGGCGGTCGTTCCTTATTTCGGCTATGCCCGCCAAGACCGCCGTTCCGCGCCGCGCACCCCGATTTCGGCGAAGCTGGTCGCCAATCTGATTACGTCGGCGGGCGCGAACCGCGTTGTGACGATGGATTTGCATGCGGGACAAATTCAGGGCTTTTTCGATATTCCGGTCGACAACCTGATGGCGGCGCCGGTGATGGTCAAGGATATCATGTATCATTTCCGCGACAAGACGCCGATGATTGTTTCTCCGGACGTCGGCGGTGTCGTGCGCGCGCGCGCTATTGCAAAACGTTTGCACGCCGATTTGGCGATCATTGATAAACGCCGCGAACGCGCGGGCGTGTCCGAAGTCATGAACATCATCGGCGAAGTCGAAGGTCAGGACTGCATTCTGGTCGACGACATCGTGGATTCCGCGGGTACGCTGTGCAACGCCGCCGTCGCGCTGACGAACGCGGGGGCGAAATCGGTTCACGCCTATGTCACGCATGGCGTTTTGTCGGGGGAAGCGGTCAAGCGCGTAACGGATTCGCCGTTGGAATCGCTGGTCATTACGGACACGATCGCGCCGACGCAGGCGGTTTTGGACGCCGGAAATATTCGCGTCGTTTCCGTTGCCGAACTGGTGGGCGAATCGATTTTGCGCATCAGCGAGGAACGTTCCGTCACCAGTCTGTTTTATTAATTCTTCTTTATCGAAAAGAAAACCGCCGCGTAAAG
>OQVS01001113.1_pt1 | contig 18551 bp, 21 predicted proteins | sample 1691601 | NCBI WGS metagenome assembly OQVS01 (sample SAMN03418268, study PRJEB22391) | human gut metagenome | biome: human-gut; feature: organic feature; material: feces | host: Homo sapiens | place: Tanzania | collected 2013-01
AATAATAAAAAATGAGGAGGAAATATTATGAAAATTAAAAAGGTGGTATTATTGCTTTTGTTATTTACTTTATTTGGTACAATCCTTGGTGGTTGTACTCCCAAAGAAAGGGAATTGTGGGTTTTGTACGGAGAAGTAAAATTCAGCATAAAAGCGCAGGTATTCGACGTCGTGTATAATGGCACCGTGCGTGAGTTTGGCGTCAAAAACAAAGAGAGTTTTGAAAGGTCTTTGAGAGAGATGGCTCAATTCAAAGGGCTGTGTAGTCTTGCGGATACGGGCAAAGACGCATTTGTTTTTGAAAATGACGGCAAACAATTTATAATCTACAACAAAGAAAAAAATAGATATGTATTGCGACGCTCACAGAGTGTGATTTATAAAGACAATCAAGGAATATGGTTTGATTGTATTCCGTTGGAGGGGTTTGAAAATATTGAAAACGGCGTAGAAGTGTGTTGCGGTTGGGACAATATAAAAGAGTATTTTCAAACAAATACAAGTGCAGAAATAAATGAAAACAACAAAAAGATAAACATAAAAGCAGAAGATAAGTTGGTAGTATTGACTTTGGAAGGGAACAAATTGAAAGCAAAGTGCTAGAGTTTCAACTCCTTGTCTATGATAAAAATCAGTGTTGACGTATCAGTCTTAGATAGGGTGGGAGAAAACTGATAATAAAATATGGGACTGAGTTTGTTTTTGTCGGATAGGCAAAACTAAAAAGGCTTACGATACATGTCGTAAGCCTTTTGTCGTTGGTGAAAACTACCGATGAGAGCAAAACTAAGAAAGGTTAGGCTAAAAGGTAGTATTTATACTCGTATTATCAATTAAATTTGAGTACGGTGTTGAGCTGAACGGTTTTCTTTACGCCGTCGATGAGTACAGGAACATCTTCGCCCTTGCCTCGAATATGTAGGGTAGTTACTTTGCCGTTTTTCCACTCGCAGTCCACCACATAACCGCCCTTGGCAACCAAGCCTTTGAAAGAGCCGTTCTTCCACTTGGAAGGTAGGGCAGGCAAGATATGTAGAATGGTGTGACTTTGCAAAAGCATCTCGCAAATACCGCTCATTGCACCGAAATTGCCGTCTATTTGGAATGGTGGGTGAGCGCAAAGCATATTACCGTAAGAGCCACCGCCGTGCATTACAACGGAATTGGTGCGTGATGGAATGTATTTGAGCTGTCTGTTGATGAGTTTGAGAGCCATATCGCCATCGAATAAGCGGGCATACATATTGATTTTCCAAGCCAAACTCCAACCTGTGCCACCATTGCCACGCACTGCCAAAGAATTTTCGCAGGCTTTGGCAAGCTCTGGGGTGGTGAGTGGGGAGATTTGGTTGTCAGGGTGCAAGCCGTACAAGTGGGATAGGTGTCTGTGGTGTTTGTCCACTTCTTTGTAGTCATCATACCACTCGACAAGTCTGCCAGTCTTGCTTATCTTGAATGGGTAGATTTTGGCAATCATATCTTCGCACTCTTTGGCGAACTCGTCATCGCAATGCAAGACAGCATTTGCTTTGACAATAATGCCAAAAATTTGTCTGGCAATGGTCGAATCTATTGTCGCATTTTTGGTGATTGCATATCTGCCACCATTGTGGAAATACATATTTTCAGGTGAAGAAGAAGGGCATACGATATAGTAGTCGGACTGGTCGTCTTTGACTAGATAGCTTAGGAAAAACTTGGCACTGCCACGCAAAACGTCATAGTATTCTTTCAAAAATTCTACGTCGTTGGTGTACTCATAGTGAGTCCAAATATGACTGGCAAGCCAACCGCCACCGCCTATGAACAATCCCCAAGACGCGGGGCTATAATCCGAGCGAGTGCCAACGCAGTCACTACTGCCCCAAATATCGCTGTTTTGACCACAGCACCAGCCCTCGCAACCAAACATATTCTTGGCGGAAACAACGCCTTGTTCGGCGATTTTACGCACTTGGCGGAGCATTGGCAAATGACATTCGGACAAGCCAACGGCGTCAACGTTCCAATAATTCATCTCAGTGTTGATATTGGTGGTGTAGTTGCTACTCCAAGGCGCACGGACTTTCATATTCCATATACCTTGCAAGTTCATACAAGTAGAGTCCTCACGAGAGCCCGATATCATCAAATATCTGCCATAATTGAACAAAAGCACGGCAAGTTGTGGTGATTTTTTACGCTTTTTGAGAATATCTTTGGTAGGCATATCCACATCGTCATAACCCTTTTCAAGGTTGAAACTTGCTCTGTCAAACAACTTTGTAAAGTCGCTGATATGGTCCTTTGCAATATCTTCATAACCTTTGCTGAGAGCCTTGTTCAAGGTGTTTTCGGTCACTTCGTCGAGATTTTGTCCCGCAAAGTTGTAAGTTGTGGCGGTAGTCAAATAAATGGTAATGGAAGTCGCATTGGATACGCAAACTTCATTGCCGACAAGGTTGAGCAAGCCGTCAGAAGTGATTTTGAGGCGGGTTTGTCCGCTCATACCAGGGTTGGACGAGTCGTAAATAATCGGATTGTTCGATGGCATATAGACAGGCTCAACGTGGGTAGGAGCAGTCACGTCTAGCACCATTGTTGCCACATTGTCTTTCACGTCGTAGTGGGTAGAATTTTGGAGTGGACTGTCTAGTGCAAACTTGTGCACAACGTGAGCGTTGGTGTTGATAGCTGTGACAAAAACTCTGTCAGGGTGGGACACAAAGCTAGTCTGCATGGTGTCATCAAAGCAAGTAGTATGAACAGCAGTCTTCAAGTTGAGCATACGGCTATAATTGGACTTGTTGACATTGCAGCGGTTGATGACCACATTGCCCATAGGCAAATATCCTTGGGTAAATTCGCCCAACACGTCCTTCCAAAGAGTCGCCTCAGCTTGTTTGAAGTCCTCTTTCATCACCAATGAGCGGAGATTGCCGAAGGCGTCATTTTGTCTGTGGAAAGCCTTGTTGCCTGACCAAAGTGTATCGTCATTTATATACCATATTTCGTTGTTTACGCCGCCAGTAGGCATAACTCCAATGTTGCCATTGCCGAGGGGAAAACACAATTCCCAACTGCTGGCTGGTTGTAAATCAAATAATCTTTCACAAAATTTCATATATTACCTTTAATCATTATTATAACATACTTGAGCGCTATATACAATACAAAGCATTGAAAAAAGCTTGGGCGTATGATATAATGTGGCTATGTTGATATTCGTGTGCAGGGGATTTGACAACAAAATAGCAAAACAAAAGGCGTGCGAGAGCTACCAAAATATCACTGGCAGTCCGCTCAATCTAGATTATGACAAGTTAGGCAAGCCGACAGCGGACGGGCTGGGAGTGTCTATTGCGCATACGGACGGCGTGTTTTTGATGGCTGTCAGTCACTCGGACGTAGGGATAGATATTGAGCGAAAAGATAGGAAAATATCTTCCCGCCTTGGCACAATCGACGAGTGGACGGAGATGGAGGCGTATGCAAAATATCTTGGCACGGGTATCACCAAAGACTTGCTAGGCAAAGTGGTTGACCGCTCAATGGTGCATAAGGTGGACGTTGGGACAGAGTATATCGTGTCTGTGTATTCGAGCGATGGGGACATAAAGTTGCACGAGATAGGAAGTTATATTTGAGCGACGGCACAAATATGTATTGACGAGCGGCACAAAAAGTGCTAGTATAGTTGTGGAGGAAAATAATATGGTATTTGAAAAATTGGTAGAAATTATTGCAGATACACTCGATGTATCAACAGACGAATTGACAATGGAAACATCTCTCAAAGATGATCTTCAAGCAGATTCTCTCGACGTAGTAGAAATTATTATGGCAGTAGAAGACGAGTTCGGTATCCAAATTGATGACACAGCAGCATTCGAATTCCAAACAATCGCTGACGTTGTCAAATATATCGAAAGCAACAAATAAAGATTATGGAGCAACAGCTCCATTTTTTTTGCGAAAATCAAGGAATTTTGTATAGACAGCGATATGCGCTATATGGAAAATACCCACAACATAAAGCGAAGTTTTCAACAATCAAACAAAACTATGCAAAACAAAAAACAGCTCCAATCTGATATGGATTGGGGCTGTTTGTATTTGCTGAGTGTATATCTTATCAGATATTGTTGATGATGACTTCGGTAATTTCCTTAGTGCCGAGCACGGACAATCCTTCTTCTTGAAGATCGGCTGTGCGGTAGCCATCATTGAGAGTTTTCTCGACTGCCTTTTCGATTGCCTCGCCTTCTTCTTGGAGGTCGAAAGCATATCTTAGCATCATAGCGGCAGAGAGTATGGTTGCGATTGGGTTGGCGATATTTTTGCCAGCAATGGTTGGGGCAGAGCCGTGGATAGGCTCATACAAACCACGAGTTGTTTCGCCAAGTGACGCTGATGGCAAGATACCGATTGAGCCTACGCATTGGGAGGCAAGGTCGGAGAGAATGTCGCCGAAAAGGTTGCCTGTGACGATGACGTCGAATTGGGACGGATCTCTTACCAGTTGCATTGCCGCATTGTCTACGAGTACGTCTTCGAGTTGGACGTCGGGATAGTCTTCGTGAATATCATGAATGATTTTTCTCCAAATTCCGCTGGTAGATAGGACGTTGGCTTTGTCAATGCTAGACACTTTGCCACGGCGTTTTTGGGCGAGCTCGAAAGCAATTCGACCAATACGCTCGACTTCCATTTCGCTGTAAGCCATCACGTCATAGCCCTCACGGCCGAGTTTGCCTTGACGAATTCCCTTTTCGCCGAAGTAGATACCGCCGATGAGTTCTCTCACGATGAGCATATCAATATTCTTTGGGTTTTTGAGCGGGCAAGCGCCTGCAAGGGCAGGGAAGATTTTGGCTGGTCTTAGGTTGGCATAGAGCCCCATAGCCTTTCTTACGCCGAGCAAAGCACGCTCTGGACGCTTTTCGTATGGCAAATTGTCATATTGAGGACCGCCCACCGCACCTAGGAGCACGCTGTCGCTTGCAAGGCAAATATCCAAGCTCTCCTTTGGAAGAGGCTCGCCGTATTTGTCATAGGCAATTCCACCGCAAATGCTTTGGGTGAAGTCGAAAGTATGGTTGTATCTTTCGCCAATTTTGGTAAGAACGTCCATTGCCGAATTGACAATTTCTGGTCCTATGCCATCGCCTTTGATTACTGCAATATTATATTTTGACATAGTTATCTCCAATTATAGTTTGTTTTGTTTGATTGCGTTGATGAGTCCGCCACATTCGATAATGTTTTGGATAAATTGTGGGAAGGCTTGACCTTGGAACGAGGTGTGCTTGGTCAAGTTGGTGATGACGCCAGTGTTGACGTCTACGCTTACTTCGTCGCCTTGCTCGATGCCGTCCACAGCCTGAGGACATTCGATGATATAAAGTCCGATATTGATAGCGTTGCGGTAAAAAATACGTGCAAATGACTTGGCTATTACCACTGGCACGCCACAGCCTTTGATAGCGATAGGAGCGTGTTCTCTCGAAGAGCCACAGCCAAAGTTGCGACCAGCAACCATAATATCACCAGTCTTGACTTGGGAGTAAAATTCTGGATTGGTGTATTCCATACAATGTTTTGCCAACTCCTTTTCGTCGAAAGTGTTGAGATATGTAGCAGGAATGATGACGTCGGTGTCAATATCATCGCCGAATTTGAAAACTTTTCCTTGTATCATATTAGTCCTCCAATTGTTTTGCACTGGTAAGTTTGCCAGCAATAGCTGTCGCCATAGCGGTAGCAGGGGAAGCTAGGTAAATATAGCTGTCCTTTGCGCCCATTCTGCCGATAAAGTTGCGGTTAGTGGTGGTCACAGCCACTTCGCCACTTGCCAAAATGCCCATATGTCCGCCAAGACAAGGACCGCAAGTTGGGGTAGAAACGACGCAACCGCCTTTGATAAATGTTTCGATATATCCAGCTTTGAGGGCCTCAAGATAAATTTTGTTCGTACCTGGAATAATGATGGTACGCACGCCGTCAGCCACGTGTCTACCTTCGAGGACTTTGGCAGCGGCTCTAAGGTCGCTAAGTCTGCCGTTGGTGCAAGAACCGATGACAACTTGGTCGACAGGGATTGTTTCTTGGACTTCTTCTACCACACGAGTATTGGAAGGGAGGTGAGGGAAACTGACTGTTGGACGAATAGCTGATAAGTCAATGGTGATAACTTGTTCATAAACGTCATCGTCGCCACAGCTAAGCTTGTCGAAAGTCATACCACAGCTCTCTTGGGTGTATTCGTTGGTGAGATCGTCGACTGGGAAAATGCCATTCTTTGCGCCACATTCGATAGCCATATTACAAATAGTAAATCTGTCGTCCATAGTGAGATATTGGACGCCTTCGCCGTCGAATTCGATAGATTTGTATAGTGCGCCGTCCACGCCGATAAGTCCGATAATGTGCAGAATAATATCCTTTCCGCTTATATCTTTGCTAGGTTTGCCTACGAGTTTGAACTTGATAGCACTAGGGATTTTGAGCCATACTTTGCCACTCATCATAATGGCGGCAATATCAGTACTACCTACGCCAGTAGAGAAAGCTCCCAAAGCTCCATAAGTGCAGGTGTGACTGTCCGCGCCTATGATGACATTCCAAGGTTTGGCGATGCCTTTTTCGGGAAGTAGGGCATGTTCGATACCCATTTCGCCTACGTCAAAGAAGTTCTTGACGCCGTTGTCACGGGAAAATTCTCTCACGGTTTTGCAAAGCTCGGCAGTCTTGATATCTCTGTTGGGAGTAAAGTGGTCCATAACAAAGGTCACGCAGTCGGGATTGCAAAGCGAGCAGCCGCTTTTGTTGAAGACGTCAATCGCAACTGGTGCGGTAACGTCGTTGGATAGGGCGGTATCAACTTGAACAAGAGTGAGCGAGCCACTTTGGAGTTGACTTACTGCTTGTGTTTCATCTAGCCCGAGTTTTCGAGCCAAAATTTGTCCTGTCATTGTTAGTTTCATAGTATTACCTACCTAAAATAAGTTTAGTATTGATTTTGTCTGCGCTTGATGAGCAGAATTGTCACAATTATGATTGTTGCAACTACCACGATTGGCACAATGGTGGCGATGAAGATTTGGACAGAAGTTAGACCGCTGGTCATAATGTTGGCAGTCTTGACGTAGCCTACTTGATCTCCTATCATTATCATTGTCCATTCGGATTTGGCGTCCAACTTTTCGAGCAATTTGATTTCCGTGCCGTCCACAAGTTGGTTGATTACCTTAGAATCTTCGGCTGGAAGAGCATATACGTTGAGGAGTGTGCCGAACTTGTCAACTTTGATTTTTGCGCTCTTTTTGAGGTCAGGCGGGGTGAGCGGAGTGTAAGGAGCAATGCTTGTGTTGGGCACGTAAGCGGTGATTACTTGCTCGTTTTCGCCCACATAGCTGACAGTGCACCAGCCCCATACGTCCACGCCATTTTGTACGGCAAGGCTGTTGACCAAGACTAATCTGTCATTGATTGATTTTTTGGCAACTACGGTCGATGACTCGTAAGGCAAAGAGTAGAGCGCTGTGTTTGGGTGCAATACGCATACGTCCGTGCCCCACTTGGTTTCGGTAGCTTGCTCAACAAGGCTGATTGGGCTCTCTTTGGCAATGTAGCCATATTTGCCAGTGCCGTTGGTCACATAATAATATCCTTCTTTTTCGGCAAGCACAACGATATAGCTATCTTTGTTCGCTTGCATCACAGGAAGTAGAGTTTTTGGAGAAACATACACGTCAATATCTTCGTTAGCTTGGGCAATACGCACGATATTGAACACTTCGGGAGCCTGATAAATTGTGTTGTCAAAGCTGTTGATATATTTGATTTTGTTGTCCACGACAGAGTATTGTTTGATAGATAGGTCGGCTTTGCAGTCTACGAATATGTATGGAGTATCGCCCCCCACATAGTTGATTTTGCCTTGCGCATAAGGCGTTTTGCCCATATCCGAGAAAGTGTTTTCAGCTGGATTGTATTGGACAATTTGGCTATCTGTATTGAGATATAGGGCATTGTCACTACTATCTAGCGAGCTGAATTGGTAGTTGTCAGACACCAAACAATCATCGAGTTTGGTAGTGTTGAGTTTGAGCTTAAAAAGCTTTTTGCCAGAGATGACATATACGCTGTTTTGAATGACAGCAAAGTCCTCGATAGCCGATTGGGCAAAGTAGTTGCAGAGAATAGATGGGCTGGTATTCTTGGTGTAAGCATAGATGAAAGTAATAGTCGGAGAATCGTTGAGTTTGCCCAGCACGTAAAAATTGTTAGCCGTCGTGAACACTCCCAACACTGTATCGAGAGGCTCTTCATTCCAATGTATAGTATCAAAAAAGCTGTCGTCTTTGGAGAGTTTGTCATCAGCAAAGCGGAAAGCTTCCAACTTGTTTTGATTGTTGAGCACAACAATATGGTCGCCGAATATCACAATGTCTTTTGCCTTGGAAGATAGCTTGCTCTCGCTTTGGAAAATCTTGTCATCTTTGGCAATCGATAGGGTGGTATCTTTGGAAAATGCGATGAGCTCGCCGTTGGTTGCGAATACCGAATCTTCGGACAAAGAAATTTTTACATTGCTATTTTGGGCAAAAGTGCGTGGCATTGCAAAAAGCATTCCGCCAAGCACAAGGGCAAGAATGCAAAGTACAATTATTTTTTGCGACCAATTATTGTATGATAAATTTTTCATATTTTAGATTATAACATAATAATAAAGAAAATACAATTTATAATAAAAGTAGATTGATAATTTTTTTCAAATATGCTAAAATATGCAATATGGGAAAGAAATTTTATAACAACAAAAAGAAAAGACCTGTCGTAGACGACTATACACCCAACTATCCAAAAGAAGTTTTGGACAAGTCGGTTGCCGAGCTTGGATTGAGCGCAAACGTACTGGACGCATTGTCCAAGGGCGGTGTAGCGACCGTTGGAGACATTGCAAAACGTCGTATGAGAGAGATGTATCGCATACAAAACATTGGCAAAAAGCAATGCTTTGAGATATTGGGCAAACTAAAAACTTTGGGCGTGGAATTTAGACCAGAAGAGCCAGCTCCAACACCTGCCGAGCAAAACACCGCCGACAAGAATGAGCCAAAGCAAAATGGTGGCAAACAAGCCAAAGACAAAGCCAAAAAAGCCAAGCCTGATAGACAACTATTCCAACAAAAGCCGGGCAACGTCACCGAGAGCAAAACCAACGAAAAGCGTAAGCACGACCAAAAACTCAAAAAGTATGAGGGAGTCAACAAGTCGCTCAATGACAGCTTGTCCAAAATGTATGCCGGAATGACCATCAATGAGATTATTATGGGCAAGAGAGAGCGTCCGAATTTTGCGCAAGAGCCAGTCAAACAAAAGCTTACTCCTGACAGCATAGTCAAGTTTTGTCGCAAAGGCAAATGGGGATACAAGGATTGGAAGGGCAACGTACTTATCCAACCAGTATTCCAAGAGGCTTTCCAATTCAGCGAAGGGCTTGCCTGTGTAGAAAAGGACGAAAAACTTGGTTTTATCGACACCAAAGGCGAGGTAGTGATAGATTACCAATTCGATGCAGCTTGCAGTTTTTCGGAGGGAGTTGCAGTGGCAACAATCAACGAAAAGACAGGCTATATCGACAAGGAAGGTCAATGGGTGATAGAGCCAACGTACGATATTGCAACTCCATTCATAGATGGAAAAGCAATCGTTATGCTCGACAAGCGTTGGGGCGTGCTAAGCCACGACGGCAACGTTTTTTGGAGATAAATCATAATATGCAGAATATAGCTCCCTATGATATATAGTAGGGAGCTTTTTGTTGGATAAAATATGCGTGCGTATTGTCAATGTTGGGTGGGAATGGAGCTTTTAGATAGAGCAAAATATGCCAAAAAGTCGATACATATCACGATTTTTCAAAAGCATTGTGTACAGATTGAGCGATTGTTTTGGCAAGAAAATTGATGCCTGCATCCACGTCTTTGGGCATAACTTGGACGGCAAGTTGTTTGTCGGATAGGTCAGCGGTTTTGAAAATGCTACCTAGCGAGATGAGTAGCGGTACGCCAATGGCGATGACGGGCACACCTAGCGAAGAACGGGATATGTGCGGTTGGGTATTGCCCACGCCTCCACCTGGAGATATGCCTGCGGTGGTCAGCTGAATGCACGAGCCTATGCGGGACAATTTGCAAGTTGCCAAAGTGTCTATGACTATGACAAGATTTGGATTGCGTTGGTGGACAACGGCGGAGATGACGTCGAATGACGGAATGCCAGTCAAGCTCTCTATGCTTGGATAGAGTTTGGATATTTTGCCGTCTGGGGTGATGGTCAAATTGTCTAGACATAGCGAGCCTAGTCTGTCTATCAAAAAGTTGGGATTGCCAAGTCCTATGCACAAAACGTGCGGGCGGGAGAGTCCCAAGCGTTGCGTCATATCAAGAAGAGTAGCGGTCAGTACCGCAACAATATTGCTAGGCGGAGTTTTTGTCCATTCTAGGGTGATATATTGCCCAGTACGCCTGCCCAAACGGCGAGCTAGGTGGTCGTTAATATTGACTTCTTTGACGAGTATTCCTTGCTTTTTGTAAGCTTTGTGTGGCAGAGAAAATTCGCTTGCAAACTCGAACGCAAGGTCAGAATATGTCGAGATATAAGTCTTGTTCATACAAGTATTGTTTGTAAAAAAAGGAGATTTATATAATTTTTGCAAAAAAATGTAAAATTTGCTACAATTTCCTTGCATTATATTCGGCGTTGTGCTAAACTACATAAGCAAAATAACCAAACAAATAATCAAATGGAGGGAGTCATGCCTAACATTAAGTCACAGAAAAAGAGAGTTATCACCAACCAAAAGGCTAACGATATCAACGTAGCAAAGAGAACTCGTGTTCGCAACAGTGTTAAGAAGTACACTGCAGCTATCGAGGCTAAGGACGTTGCTTTGGCAGAAACACTTTTGAAAGAAACCGTATCTCTTATCAACAGAGCTAAGAGCGATGGTATCTACAAAGATAACACAGCAAGCAGAAAAATTTCTAGACTATCTAAGCAATTGGACAATCTAAAAAAAGAAGCCTAATTGAAGTCAAGTAAAATACTCGCCGAGGCGAGTTTTTTTACATAAAAAGATTTTGCAAATATTGCCACCGACAGGTGGCTTTTTTGTTGGGAAAAGTTGACAATCCAAACAAAATATCCGCCGACAAGCGACGGATATTTTTGCGAAAAACTATACTTTTAGATGATTGCTGTTCCTTTGGTGAGCGATTCGGATATTTTGGCAATTTCTTGTTCTAGATATGCTTTACGCTCTTTCATTTTCTTGAAATTAGGTATCTTAATCAATGACCAAACCACTCCAACAGCCGTTGCAATAAGTCCAATGGTAGCATAATCTGCAAATGCTACTATAATAGAAATTATCCAACCTGCAAGAACAATCGCTCCTTTTCCTACCCAAGTCCAAATGGTACGTGCCAATTCGGAATTGACTTCGGGCAATTCTTTTTTGTATTCTTCCAATCTGCATTGTGGGCATATACCACTATGATTGCTGTAAGCTGAACAATCAGCACACATTGCTTTGCCACATTTTTTACACGTAGCAATTGCTTCAACGTCTGGGTGCATAAAACACTTCATAACTCTTTCTCCTGAATATTTAGTTGATAATCAAAGTTTATCAAGTCTTATAAGACTTGTCAAGTATTTTTTGACTTGAATAAAATATACTAATGTTGTGGAATTCAAAGATAGGATAAAGGAATTGAGATTGCAAAAAGGGTACAGCCAAATGCAACTCGCTCAGTTGACTGGCATAAGTCAATCGGCTATTGCAAAGTGGGAACTAGGAAAAACCGAACCTACTGCATCGGCTATTATTACGCTTGCTAGATTTTTTGACGAAAGTAGCGATTATTTGTTGGGACTGGAAGATTAGGGTATATTTGTTGGCTAAACAATGCAATAAGTTTTCAGTATGTTTTACATACTTTTTTTTACAATTTTTTTCAAATATTTGATATTGGATAATTTTGATGATAAAATAATATCAGAGGTAGTTTATGAATATCATTGAAAAATATAAAGAGAAAAATCATTTGTTTTCGTTCGAGGTATTTCCGCCCAAGCAAGCAACGGCTTTTGAGAATATCAGCGAAGTAGTAGACAGATTGGCAGGGTTAGAGCCTGACTTTGTCTCAGTGACTTATGGTGCGGGCGGTTCGGTCAAAGACAATCGCACGGTCGAGTTGTGCAAAATTCTAAAACACAATGGCAAAAGCGAACCTGTGGCGCACCTTACTTGTGTGGGGGCGACCAAGGGACAAATCGACCAACTTATCGAGAGTTTACAAGCGATAGGCGTGTCCAACGTGCTGGCACTTCGTGGTGACAAAAATCCGAACGTGCTGACAGATGGAGATTTCAAATATGCAAGTGACCTTGTCGAATATATCAAGGCCAAGACAGATTTCAACATTTTTGGAGCTTGCTATCCAGCAGGACATTCTGAAAGTCGCAACCAAAAGGAAGACATTCTCAACCTAAAACACAAGGTAGATTGCGGTGTGAGCGGACTTATCACCCAAATGTTTTTCGACAATGAAGAGTTTTATCGTTTTCGTGATCTCATCGACGTGGCGGGTATCAACGTGCCTATCGAGGCGGGCATTATGCCAATCACCAACTCTCGCCAAATCGAAAGGATTATTTCGCTGTCGGGAGCGACTATGCCGGCAAGATTGTCCAAACTCATTGCTCGTTATGGTAGCAATGACAATGCTATGTTCGATGCGGGTATAGCGTATGCAATCGAGCAAATTGTTGAGCTACTCAGTGCGGACATCAATGGCATTCACTTGTACACGATGAACAATCCGTTGGTGGCAGAGCGTATCAGCGCAAGCATAAAAGGCTTGTTAGAATTGTGATAAATCTAAATTTCGACGACGCAAGGCGTTATCTCAGAGCGGGCGAGAGCATAAGCGACGACTATCTGAGAGATGTCGCCCAAGAATTGGAAGAGCTGGCAAGCGTAAAAAAAGCTTGTCTAGTTTCACCTGCGCACCGAGAAGACGGCTTTTACGTGGTGGACGAGTTGGACTTAGTGCTTCCTAGTAATGATATCAACGCTCTCTTTGACCAAGTAGACAGCATAGCAGTTTTTGTGGTGACGCTTGGCATTGGCGTGGACAAAAAGATAGCTTTTTACAGCCATACGGATATGGTACGCAGTATGGTTTTGGACAGCCTAGCCAGCGTGTATGTCGAGAGCGTGTTGGACGAGTTGCATTCCGAGTGCGACCAAAAGCAAATCGGCAAATATCCTACTATGAGATTTAGTCCAGGCTATGGCGATTGTCCGCTGGAAATCCAAAGACAAATCGGGGACAATATGGATATATATAGAAGACTGGGCATAACTCTGTCATCTTCCAACTTGATGATTCCCCAAAAATCAATCACGGCTTTTGTGGGATATTCGGACAAAAAGCAAGTTTTTTCCAATGTGTGTTTGACCTGTCCTAGACAAGGAAAATGCACTACCAAATGCAACAAGGCAAGGTAAATATGAACATAATCAACGAACTTTTGCAAAACAAAATAATCATTCTTGATGGCGCAATGGGCACAATGCTCCAACAATCGGGGCTGAAAGTGGGCGCAAAACCCGAAATGCTCAACATTGAAAATCCTCAACTTATCGAGGATATTCATATCAAGTATCTAAAAGCTGGCGCAGATATTATCTACACCAACACTTTTGGCGCCAACAAATTCAAGATGAGCAAATATCCTTACAAGCAAGCAATCCTTGCGGGTATCGAGTGCGCTAGGCGTGCAACTGAGCAAGTAGGACGTGGATATATTGCCTATGATATGGGCAGTGTGGGAGAATTGGTAGAGCCACTTGGCAAGGTGACATTCGATGAAGTGTATGACGCTTATGCCGAGCAAGTCGAGTTGGTAGCGGACAAGGTGGACTTGTTCGTCATCGAAACGATGAGTGACTTGTACGAGCTCAAAGCAGGTGTGCTCGCCGTCAAAGAAAATTGTGACAAACCTATTATGGTGACGATGAGTTTTGACGAAAAGGGACGAACTTTTGCGGGCTGTCCTGTCGAGGCGATGATAGCGACAATGCAAGGTTTGGGCGTAGATGCGCTCGGACTTAATTGTTCGCTTGGACCAAAACAGCTGGGCGGTGTGGTAAAAAGATTGGTCGAGAGGTCCAACTTGCCTATCATTGTCAAACCAAATGCGGGACTTCCAACCATTCGCAATGGCAACACAGAGTTTGACCTAACTCCCCAAGAATTCGTGTCGAGTATGGTAGAATATGCCCAAATGGGCGTCCAAATTGTGGGGGGTTGTTGTGGCACAGATGACAGATATATCTCGCTTTTGGCACAAAGTGTAGCTCCAATCAAGCCAAAGAAACCAAGCGCCAAACATAGAGTTTGCGTGGCAAGCAGTACAAAATACGTAGAGCTAGATTGTCCAAAAATTGTGGGCGAAAGAATAAATCCGACGGGCAAAAAGCTGATGAAACAAGCTATATTGGACAAGGATTTTTCATATATTGTATCCCAAGCTGTCGAGCAAGCCGATGCAGGCGCTGATATACTGGATATCAATATGGGAATGCCCAATATCGACGAAGTGGATATGATGAAAAAGGCGGTCAAAGTCGTCCAATCGGTGGTGGACTTGCCTGTCCAAATAGACAGTAGTGACGCCAAGGCTTTGGAGATTGGACTTAGATATGCCAGCGGCAAACCTATCATCAATTCGGTCAATGGCGAAGATGAAGTGATGGACAAGATTTTTCCACTTGCCAAGCGTTATGGCGCACTGGTGGTGGGACTTACTTTGGACAAAAACGGCGTGCCAAAAACCGTGGAAAAACGTGTAGAAATCGCAAGAAAAATCGTCGAAAAAGCGAGAAAATATGGCATAAGCAACCAAGATATTATCATAGATACTTTGACGCTGACGGTAGGCGCAGAACAAGATCAAGCACTCAATACTTTGAAGGCTTTGAGCACTGTCAAGCAAGAGTTGGGAGTCAAGACGGCGCTTGGCGTGTCCAACATATCTTTTGGTTTGCCAGAGCGCAACACCGTCAACAGAACGTTCCTTACAATGGCGTTGACTTGCGGGCTCGACCTAGCCATCATCAATCCCAACTTAGCTCCTATGAAAGAGAGTTTTCTTGCATACAATTTGCTTGCCAATATCGACCCAAACGGCGAGCAATATATCCAACAAATGTCGCAAGTCCAAGCCGAGCAAACCCAAGTGGCGACTGACAAGACTTTGGGAGAGTGCATTATGCAATCACTCAAAAGTCAGGCGGAAAAAATTACCAAAGAATTGCTCACAACTATGGGCGGATTGGAGATAGTGGACAAGTACGTTATCCCAACGCTCAACGAGATTGGCGACAGATACGACAAGGGGACGTTGTTCTTGCCACAGCTCATCAGTTCTGCCGAAGTTGCCAAGGCTGTGTGTGACCTAGTCAAGGCTAGTATGCCGAGCGGTGGTAGCAATAAGGCTGTCACTATTATGGTTGCGTCTGTCGAAGGTGACGTGCACGATATTGGCAAAAACATTGTCAAAACAGTGCTCGAAAATTATGGCTACAATATCATTGACTTGGGCAGAGACGTTGCAGTGGAAGTTGTTGCCGAGCAAGTCAAAGAACGTCACCCACAAGTGTTGGGATTGTCAGCATTGATGACCACCACAGTCAAGAATATGGAGCGTACAATCAAAGCTGTCAAAGCGGTAGACAAAGATTGTTTTGTATGTGTGGGCGGAGCAGTGCTCACCCAAGAAGTAGCCGAGGAGATAGGTGCAGACGCATACAGCAAAGACCCAAGAGAGCTAGTTAGGATACTCGAAGAAAGGGGAATGTAATATCAAAAGAATATATTGCAATTTCAAGTGCAGAAAAGCATCAATGTTGATTGGCAAGCGTATGCCAAGTATAAGATGATGCTGTATGCCAAGATATTTGTATAGAATAACATTGAGTAGACAACATAGTAATCAAAAAGACTAACATTGAATATTCTTTGTTAGTCTTTTTGATTACATTTTGTTCAGCAATAATTGTTGCAGAGTTTATTTGCAATCAGTAGAAGAGATTGTCACCAAGTGTACAACGCCATACCCATCACAGCCGAGCAGAGTATGAGCAGTATTGGAGATATTTGTTTGCCTTTTACTTTCTTGAATGCGATAGCAATCACGCTCAAAATGCCGAATATGAGCAGAGCTTTCCAATCAAAGCTGAATACCGATTGGGTGTTGACAATGCTGAACATAACCGACAAAAACATTGTGCAAGCTGTGCCTAAGATAAGACCAACAATAGATGCTTTGATACCGCTCAACGTCGCTTGAATTGGGTTGTATTTGATGAGATTTTTCATCAAGCTTGCGATGATGAGTATGATGATGAATGATGGCATCACAACGCCGAGAGTCGCCATCAAAGAGCCCACAAAGCCAGCTTGTGACGAGCCAATGAACGTCGCCATATTGATTGCGATAGGTCCAGGAGTGGACTCGGACACGGCGATGAAGTTGAGCAGTTGTTCTTCGGTGAGCCAGTTGTTTTTGAGGACTTCTTCTCTGATGAGAGAGAGCATACCATAGCCACCACCGAACGAAACAGCACCGATTTTCAAAAAGGTTAGGAAGAGTTTAAGAAGCACTGGCATCGTCCACCTCCTTGCCTTGTTGTTCGGCACTATTTGAGTTGTCGCAAGATTGATTGGTTTCAGTATTTGCCAAGTTGTCTTGCACGCTGTCAAGAGCGGAAATATCAGAGCTGTCGGCAGTTGTGGTTGTGTCAGCAAGCTTGGCTTGTTGTTTTTGTTTGATAAGGTGAACGCCGTATGCGAGCAAACCAAGTCCGCCACTTATCAAGATATAGAAGATAGAAGAAAAGTTGACTGCAAGAATGTTGATGACGAGCATAGCCACGAAAGTTGCGCTCATCACGACATAGGAGAAGACGTTTTTCGTCATTTGTTTGAACATTTTGATGCCTGCTTTGAGTATCAAAAATACAACGCACGCTTGGATACCTTTGAACGCTGCCGCCACGACGGTAAGCTCTAAGAACTTGTTGAAGAACAGCGATATAAGATAGATGATAGTAAATGATGGGATACATACCCCGAGTGTTGCCACGAGCGAGCCCCACACACCGCACAGCTTGTAGCCGATATAGGTAGCCGAGTTGATGGCGATAGGTCCAGGAGTGGACTCTGCGATGGCGATAATGTCCATAAATTCGTCATTTTCCAACCAGCCTTTCTTGGTGGTAAACTCATTTTCGAGCAAACTAATCATGGCATATCCACCGCCGAAAGTGAACAAGCCAATTTTGAGCATTGTTACGAATAATAGTCCTAGTTTTTTCAATTTTTCCATATTCCAATTATATATCCCCAAAAAAATACTAGCAACTAAAAATAAGCGCTAGTATATATTTTTTTCAAATTATTTGGAGCTATATCCAATGCCAAATTATTTGGAAGTTGGCTCATAATCTTTGGCAACATTGTACACGATAGGATAGAGCGAAGACTTCATATCTTCAAATTCGGCTGGTGATATGGCACGTGGATATGTCATAATCAGCAGTTCGAGCGGTTGTTTGTCATTGGCATAAGGTGGTTGAAAATAGCGATATGTATTGAGAAAATAGCCATTTCTCTTGTAAAATTCTATGCGACGAGTTGCCATTTCGGCGACGGGTGGCTCGACTTCCAAACAAATAGGAAGAGTGGCAACAGACTCCAGTTTTTGGAGAATTTTGCTACCTAGTCCCATATTGCGAAAGTGTGGAGAAGTCACGAGATGCTCGACATAAATCCAGTTGCCAATATCCCACGTGGTCACAAAACCCAATATATCTTTGTCATCAGTGGCAGCAAAAATCGTATGCAAAGGGTTGGAGAGCATAGCAAAATGAGCGTCCTTGGATCGGTATTCGTCCGACGGAAAACTGCAAGTCAGCATTTGCCAAAACTCTTCGAATTGTTCGCAATCAATCTTTTTTAGTTCAAAATCAATATTCTTTTCCATATCATCAGTATAACTGGTCTTTTGCTTTTTGTCCATACCTCAATGCAAGATATTACAACGATATTATAAAGTCAGCAAATACGGGCAGTCTAGCGGACAAATAATGATTTTTGGTATTGACTAAACAGGGTATTTAAGATATACTATGCTTGTATCAATTATTTTGCATTACAAATAAACTAAGGGTAGAAATTATGGGAAAAAAGAATGAAATGGGCGTACCATCCAAAAATATTTTTGGAAAGATAGGCTTTTTTGTAAAAGATTTTTTTGATCATTGGAACAAACCGGCAAAGGAAGGATATTATCTTTCCAACAAAGAATTCGTTGCCTATTCGGTAGGCGGTATGGCTGCTTCTCAAGTAAGTATTCCAATTGCTTTAACTTATTCGTTAAATGGTGCAGAACAATCAATTTATGATATTTTCAATAGCATACTTCCT
>OQVS01001116.1_pt1 | contig 18521 bp, 14 predicted proteins | sample 1691601 | NCBI WGS metagenome assembly OQVS01 (sample SAMN03418268, study PRJEB22391) | human gut metagenome | biome: human-gut; feature: organic feature; material: feces | host: Homo sapiens | place: Tanzania | collected 2013-01
AAAACAAGCCGTTTGCATGTCTCGTTCCATAATTGTCAAAGCTAAAGAAAGGCACTGCGTTGTGAATACACACAACGATAGGATGCATGTTGTTGCCAATATAACCACAAGAATATTTGAGTAGAGCATACCAGTCAATAGGATTTAGTGGGAGTGCAATTTCACTTTCCAACTCTCCTGCAGATAGACTTGTTGAGAATGGTAACGATACACACTGTATGCCATGATGTTTTGCTATGTCTTGAAATTTGTTCAACCAAGTTTGGGATACGTTAGAGCGTTTTTCGTTCTTGAAACTTATGAGCATATACTTGTCTGAAAGACCATATTTCTTCATCAGTTCCTCTTTAGAAGGTACTAATGATGCTGCGTTTTGATTGAACGCAAATACTGGGTCTGGTGTAACAGATGGACAACATTGTCCTTCAGTAATGAAAGAGAACATCTTTTGGGTGTCCACATCACGCACAGATACATAGCTAAATGCCATGATACGCTCTTTCATTTGCTTACGAAGTTTTTTAGAAATATATTTATATTTTGAGTCTTGGCTTGCTGCTGACATTAATGCAACAGGGACAGGCTTGTCGAGATAGTCAGTCCATATACCCCAAAAAGGGTTTGGAAATACCACGTCGGAGGTCACAGAATTTATGGCTATAATATTGCGACATGGGAAGACGATTCGTTCAAAAAGTGGATGGTGCTGTACCACAGCATCGCTACCTATTATTACAGCTTCAATGTGTTCTGTAGAAATAATGTTTGCGACATCTTTTATAGTGCGACATAAACTGGTCTCTTTCCACAATTTGAGGCGCAGTTTTTTCTGGTTCTCAATTTGTGAAATTGGTGTATTTTGGACATAATATTCTTCCAAGTCTTTTGCCACCCAATTTATAACCACAGGCTCGTGTCCATGATTCTTCAGAAACATGTATGTGGAAAGAAGCTGTAACATTGCTCCAAAATTACACACAGAGTGGTATGCAAGTAAGCCTATTTTCATTTTATTATTTTGTTTAAAGTTTCAAATTTGATTTATACTCTATAATTAAATAACGACACATTGTAGTCTTTATTATTTGTATAGTCCTAAATCAAAGATTTTTTTATATTCAAAGCCGTTGTTCATGAGTAACACTCCCTTAGTTCCTCCTGTACGACCTCCAATGAAACAGCAGCAACGGGTAAGCAGATATATGGCTGCATAATAATCTAAGGCATCTTTTATGGGATTGCGTTCCTTATCTTTCTCTTTGATTTGGGCGAGTAGCTGGTCTGATTGCATATCTTTACTGCTATATCTACGCTGGTCAAGAAATAACAATTTATCGCCAAATTCCGCTTTTAATACATTGAGTATGTCTTTATCTTCTGTTGCAACAAATACATAATTGCATCGTTTTTCCTTCATTACTTTTTTTGCTTCCTTTATGATTTCTCTCACATCAGGTTGAATAGGATGGTTCTTTGGTTTTGCCACTACATAGTCGGTGCCACGGCATAAGATGCCAAGTACACGTCCTTTATCTTTAAAAAGTTGTTTTTCTTTGTTTCGAATATAATCTAATGTCTTATTGTTTGGATGAATATACTTCTTAAAGATATTACGGAAATAAGAGATTCTCTCTTGATTGTCATAAAACTCTATTTGCCCCATGAGATACTTCTTTGCTGGTGCTGGAGTCATGCGGTTGATTATCACATTTTTACTATCCTTTATATCTTCCAATCCATACCCTGCAGGTTGTTCAAAAAATATCTCCCAAACATTTTTTTTCTCATTCTTTAATGTGTATTGGGTGATATAGTTTTTCAAGTCGACAACAGGAATGTAACCGTGATCCAAAGCATAGGCTATATGCATGCACACTTTGTTTACAATCCAAAACAGTCCGCCTCCCTCATCGTTCCAACCTATTACATAAAAGGTCTTGTCCGCATTTTTGCTTCCAAGACATACCTTGCGCTGGCGTCCTTTAAATATAAGATACTTATGGTAAATCCAATCGGAACAAGGGATATACTCAAATAATTTAATCATTAACTTCTTCATACATAAAATATAATTTAAGTATCAATATAAATATATATGCTTCCTTATTTTGAGGCATAGGCGTTTTTATTATTAACGGTTTAAAAGCATTTTTATTTTATACAAGTCTTTCCAACCTACAAGCAAAGAACGCATTTGTATGAAAAACATGTATCGGTATGTAGGAATGAACAGATGTATGAAAAAACCTGCAGCAAACTGTGTGGCTACGGCTACAAAGGCAACTCCACACACACCAAAGCGTGTTATGACAAGTAGGTTTAGTACTACACATACTACACAACCGCTAAGACTACGCAACACAAAATATTTTTGTTTTTCCTCTATAATCAATATTTGCCCCGAAACGATATTTAGAGCTACTCCTATTATCTTAAATGATAAAATTTGTAAGATACCTATAGAGGCAGCATATTTTAAACCAAAGGTCCATAATACAATGTATTGGGAACATAAGGAGGTAAAGATGGCACATAAAATACACGACCACACAGTGACGTTCATAAACATTTGAGACTTTTTATGATACGAATCGAGATCGTACTTTCGTTCCTTAACGAGTAGCGGACTGACGGTTTGTATGAGGATGGTAGGCACATAAAGTAATACTTCAACAAACTTAGAAGCTACTGAAAAATAGCCAACCGATGTCTTGTCAATCATGTTGCCAATCATAATTTGGTCTATCTGTAAGAATATCGTTGCCGCTACTCCTGACAGCAGTAAAGGAAACGATTGACGTAAGAGATAGCGTGCCCAAACTTTGTCAAAATGCCAAGAACGCATGCTACCAATCTTTTTTTTATAGACATAGCAATAGCCTTGTGCCAAGATGCAGGCATCAAATACCAAGGAGATGACAAACCATACAAGAGAGGCATGTACAAGCAACAATACAATCTTAATTGTCCCTGATAGAATTGTGCGGAAAATGCCTATTTTTACTATATATTCGTTTTGAATGAGAGAGGTAAAATAGTTGCGAATCACATCAAATGGAGAGAGTATGACAGTTATTGCATATATCATTATGATGCCATATGTATAAAGGTCTGTCTCATTGATGTAAGCTACCACAGAAATGGTGACAATGGTAACGATCGAAAGTAATAGACGGAGCACAAACACGGTACCCAGAATGACGTCTTTCTGATCATTCGCTTTCGCCTCTTCTCTTATTTCAATATTCTCAAAGCCAAAGGTGGCTATCACTAAAAATAAGGTAACGAAGCTGACTGCATAGTTCATTATACCATATTGAGTTGGACCAAGGTATCGAGCCACAAAGATACCTACCAACAATGCACTTGCCAGACCTGTGAACTTACCGGCCAGAGCCCAAAATACATTCGAGATTATGCGTTTGCTAACTTTATTTTCACTCATTGTCCTTTTCTTTTTTTACAAATTCTCTTTTTTCTCTATAGTAACGTCCTTCAAAATAAGCTATGCAAAGCACAATGACGTTAAACCAATAATAGATAGCAATATGCGAAATCATGGTGAGCACAATTATTAAAACACCAAGAATAGACATTGCGGGGGCATACTCTTTCTTTGCCTTGAGACATTTTAATATATCTTTAAACAGAAGAAGCAATGAGATTATATAGAGTAACATGCCTATCAATCCAAAATCGAACCAAGCTTCTAAATAGTCGTTATGAGCAGAAAGTACATAACGCGAATTGCGAACCACGGTGTTGAATCCATTTCCGACAAAATAAGTAACAATACCCTGATTGTTTATAAGTCGCCATGCCTCGTTCCATACGTCCGTTCGCCCACTTCCATTATCTTCTTGTATTGATTCAAAACGTTCAAAGATATTGTTGTCACCCATGGTTCCAATATAAGCAAAGACGGCAATAAATGCTGTGAGTATACAGAAACCGATAATAATTTTCGTGAACTTACCTCTCTTAGACACCAATTGGTTGGTTATTATATATGTTAACATAGCAAGTGCAAGTGCAAGTACGCCTCCACGTTTTACAGAAGAAAATACCGCTAAACAGATGATGATAGTCCAACATATTTTTCCTATCTTCGAGGGGTAAACCAAAACTAAAGGCAGCATGTATAATGAGTAATAGGATGATCCTAAATGCACATTCATAAGGATATTGTCAACATCGTAAAAACTGTAATAAGTTAACAGAAACAAAGCGGTGATGACAAGAAATATTTTTTTCAACCATTTACTATCGCCTTTATGCAAGACAAAATAGTAGGTTGCGTTAAGAATGAGAATAGGGAATGCTGCCCAAAACAGGCTGTTCATATATGACGATATACCTTCAATACCAACAGGATTAATGATTGTTACTACTAGCACCCATAGCATGTAAACATTAAAAGATAAGATAGTCTTTGATGGTATCTCTATAAGATAGCCTTTCGTAAAGGGACGCAATACAAAAACGCCCCACACCATAAAGGTAAAAGCTATTATAAAGTTGATGTATGCTATACCTCCATTGGATTCCTGATCAAACATAACAGCACATGCACTCACAGCAAAAGCAATGAGTGCTAAACAATAATATGCTATAATAATTTTTTCTTTCGACAATAACATTAATTCTTACCTAAAATATAGTCTTTTAAAACATATGTCAAATCGCCAACAAATACAAGTATTGTTATAGCAAGAACGAAAATCATACGACGCGGTTTAGTGGGCTTGATAGGCACGCTAGCACCTTGTAACGTTGTGAAAGCGGGGGTTCGTTCACGAAGCTTTGCTTCTGCTGCTTGCAACTGGGTAACCATTGCAGTGTAAGCATTAAACTTAAGCTGCATATCGTTTTCTAAATCAGTTTGTTTGGAGCGTACGCTTTCAAGAACAATATCCATATTTGAATCGGAATAGCTCCCATATAATTGGCGAGCTTTTTCATAGTTGGCTTTAGTCTTTGCAGTTAGTGATTTGTAATATTCTACATCGTGACGTGCCTTCTGGGTGCGATAGTTGGTGATGAAAACCTGCAGTTTCGACGATACGGAGTCGGCAAGGTTTTTGCAAATCAATGGATCTTGGGCCTCTGTATGTATAGTTATGACGCCAGTTTTCTTGTCAACCGTTAATCCAATTAAACTTCTTGCAGCACCAACGATGTCGTCTTCATCTTTGGAGAGATAGTAAGGATTTTCGAATTCATCCTTGAAATTTTTACGTCTAGCGTTTGTTTCTTTGCTTTTGAAAATACGCTTCACTGCGCCCATTGCCTTTGTCCACCATGCAATTTTCTGATGCTTCTTAAGATATTCATAATAAGAGCATTTTAAAGTACCATCTTGAGTTTTCACTTGTATCTTGAGGAGGCTGGCAACAAAGCCGTTGTCATTAAGTAACTCTGGATAAAGAAGCGGAGAGATCGCATCTGTTCCACCTATGTGATTAAGGTCAATACCAAAACTTGAGGCCAAAGAACCTACACTTCCCATATCCATTGGATTCTCTACTTCTGGCACAAGCATTGCGCTTGAAGTATAGGAACGTGGAACACAAATTATAATTAGCGAAGATACTACGATAGCAATGGGAAGAGATATGAGAAACAATTTCTTCTTGTTAAGCACAGCCTTTAGTATTTCTGACACATTTATGTAACCGTCTTTTTTTTCCATTTTTTATTTTCTAATTTTTAATATTTGATAATTTTATTAATACTGAGTTATATACATAATTATAATATGTATTCTATTCTAATTATCCATAATCTCACTCTCTATTCTTCAGGCTTCTAACTCGTCAACCATAAAGGAGGAACGGTCTCCTGCAGAACTATAGAGTGGTAGGAGCAAGTTAAGGAAACCTTCTTCGACCTCTTTGTTTGGGAAACCTAAACGGTATTTCTTAAATCGTTCGTCGTAACTCTTTATGGTGAGGTAACCGCTCTGGTAGATGACGGGGATGAGATTGGTTGAAGCGGAATCCATACTGCTCATCACAATAGCCGATACTTGCTCCTTACTGAGGTTGGGGAGGCGACTTCCATGCTCCTTAAGAAGTTCAATGAGGAATGTTGGTGTGCCTGGCTCAAACCAGTAGGCTTTGTAGCGAAGTTTTGCTAACGTGTTCAATACGCTGAAAGGATTGTATATTCCTTCTGAATTCTTTTCGAAGTGATAGCCTCCATAGCACATTCTTAACTTATCAATGGTTTCGCTCTCGCTGTCTCCATTTGCTGATGCCAATTCAGAAATGCCATCCTTGAAATATGACTTCAACTCTTCTTCGGTAGTTCCGCATATATTGACATAGCGGTAATCCATTGATATATCTATCAGGTTGAGGTCGCTGAACACGCTTACCTTGCCAAACTTGGTTACACCGGTGAGAAATGCAAACTTGATATATCGGTCTTGGGTCTTCAAAACCGAATAGAATGCTTTCAGCTGTGCACGGTGTTCTGCCTGTAGCTCAGGGGCTTGCAGTGTCTGGAGTATGGGTTTGTCATATTCGTCAATAAGAATGACAACACCACGTCCTTCTTTCTCTGCAGCTCTTGCTATCACACCCTTGAAACGAAGGGCAAGTGTGGCTTCTGACTCACGGGCTCCATATTTCTCCTCCCAACCTGTGAGATAATCGTTAAGTACACTATAGAGGCTGTCCTTTTCTCGAAAGTTGGCGGTATTGAGGTCAATATGGAATATAGGATATTTCTTCCATTCTGTTTCCAAGTTGTAAATAGCTAAACCCTCGAAGAGTTCCTTTTTGCCTTGAAAATATGCCTCTAATGTAGATAGGAAGAGGCTCTTGCCGAATCGGCGTGGACGACTCAGAAAGTAATATTTGCCCTCATCTGCGAGCTTATATACAAAGTTTGTCTTGTCAACGTATTTGTAACCGTTACGTCGCAAGTCTTCGAAATTTTGTATTCCTATTGGATATTTCATTAGAATGATTCCTTCCTTGAGGTGTTTTATAGTTTCTTATTTCGCCATTTTAGCAACAGTTGCTATTTTATGACATGCTTCCTAAATGCAAAATTAAGCATTTTTTCTGAGTTACCCAACTTGTGAAGTGTTAAATGTTCATTGTGAACGAAATTATGGCACTTTTCGCCCGATTTGGGCTTGGGTAACATATATATAATGCAAAAATATCTCATTTATTTTATTTTGATATAGATTTTTTCCTTTTTTCTCTTTTTGAGTGCTGATATTTTGAAAAATATCTTTTGAAAATATTTGGTGATTTTCTTTTTTAAATGTATATTTGCAAAATATATTATGAGCTATATTTAATTTCTTTAGGAATATTGACACTAATGTATATGTTTGTCTTTAGTGGTGATTTTCTACTGATATTGACAGTAGATAGATTAGGGATAAAATAAAGATTCAAGATGATGAAACAAAAAAGAAAAATGCCTTTGGGCATACAGGACTTTGAAGAAATGCGTAGGGGTGATTATCTCTATGTGGATAAGACGGATATTGTATGGCAGTTGGCTAATGGCATTAAGTACAATTTCCTAAGCCGTCCTCGTCGTTTTGGTAAGTCCCTGTTGTGCTCTACCCTCAAGTGTTATTTTGAAGGAAGGAAAGAACTCTTTGAAGGATTGAAAATCATGCAGATGGAGGAAGACTGGGTCAAACGTCCGGTCATCTATCTAAGTATGAGTTTGGGTGGCTCTTCTGCTCAGGAACTTAAGGAATATTTGCATTATGTGCTCTCTACATACGAAAAGTTTTATGGGAAGAATCCTAATGAACGGTCTTTGGGCAATCGTCTAAATGGTATCATTCAGAGGGCTTATGAGCAGTCTGGAGTAAAGATTGCCGTCATTGTAGATGAGTATGATGTGCCTTTGCAGCATACCTATGAGACGAATCAGCATGATGAATGTAGGGAAATCTATCGTAATTTCTTTACGGGACTAAAGGATTATGGTTATTGTATTAAATGTGTGTTTATCACTGGCATCACGAAGTTTACACAGATTAGTCAGTTTAGTATGCTCAATACTTTGACTAATATAAGCTTTGACGAGCATTATGCTGCTATTTGTGGATTGACCCATGAGGAATTGGCTCAATACTATTCTGAGGAGATTGAAAGGTTAGCTTTGCGCTATGCCTTAGATGTGCCACAAGTGCTTTCTGAACTTAAAGCTACTTATGATGGTTATCATTTTTCACGTAATTTGCAAAATGTCTATAACCCATTTAGTGTGTTAAACGCATTGAGTCGTTCTCAGTTGAATTCTTATTGGATAGCTACTGGTTCTAATGAAATGCTTAATAAACTTTTAAAAAAGTATGTGGATGATATACCTTCACTTGATGGTAGTCTCATAGATACTGATTATTTGGAAATGAGTGATGTCAATATGGACGAGCCGAAACTCTTTCTCTATCAGTCTGGTTATCTTACCATTAAGGGTGTGAAAGGTGATTGTTACTTGTTAGGTTATCCAAATAGGGAAGTGAAGAAGGCTATGTATGAAATGGTTTTGCCTATGATGACAGACAAGCCTTCTTCTGAAGTGACTACTCTGGTTCAAAAGTTGAAAATGAACTTGTCTATGGGGAATGTAGATGATGCTATGCTTTGTCTCAAAGGGTTGGTAGCAAGTACTCCTTATAGTATTCAAAAGAAAGAGCAATTTGTGTTTGAGGAGCATTTCCGTTTTATTTTGAAAAATATATTTTACTTGTGCGGATTTGAGACTAAGGAGGAAATTGAAATGGCTTCAGGTCGAATTGATTTGATAGCTCAGAATGATTCTTATGTTTATGTCATGGAGTTGAAAATGGACGATAATGGCGGGATTAATGCGGCTATTAGTCAGATGAAGTCTCGTCATTATGCTGATATTTATGCGGCAAGTGAAAAGAAAATAATCTGTTTAGCTCTTGAATTTTCTAAAGAAAGCAGAGGACTGAAAGAGTGGCAGGTTCTGGATTAGTCCAATAAAAACGAGCGGAAGAAATCAAAATCTTCCGCTCGCCTTGCTAATGTTTATATCTCTCCAATCTCTGTCGTCTTACCTTGTTGGAATATTAGATATATTCCGTGTAGTTGTGTTCCTACAGATTGACTTTGTATATTTGAATCTGTAATGTATTTTTTCAATTGCTCCAGGGCTTGTTCCTTGATTATCTTTACTTCTTCAACTGTTGCTTTAGAATTAAGATACTTCAACTCTATAATGTAGCTATGACGCAATGTTGGGTATTTCTTGGTGTCTGCTAAAAGAAAGAAGTCGCAATAGCCATGATTTGCCTCTATCTCAGGATGCGCTATGAAGAGCTTTGATAGGTGAAGGTAGGCATTGAAATAACCTTGTATGTTACGCTCTCCTTGAATGCTATCTCTGATGCTACTGTCTTTCCAATATGAACTGGAAAGATATTTAAATAAAGGTTGCCATTCTCCTTCTTGTGCCGCTTTACGATACATAGCAGATAAGTCATTGAGATCCAAACCGTGTAGTGACTGGTATTGTTCTACCAGAAAGTCGTAATACAACTTACGGATGGTATTGTTAGGAATCACAAGATGAAGGGCATCAAGATCGGTGCCACCTATCGTCAACATGCCATAATAATATAACAGGCTGACGAAACGATCAGGATTCATTACTTCTTCTGCTGCAAATGAGTCTGCTATTGGGGCATCAATGTAGCCTTTTTCGGCTATCTTCATCAAGACTCCCTTGCGGTCACCGTCCAAACGGTCCAGACGAACAAGGTTCTTTAACTTTGCATAGTCTGTTCGGCAACTTGGATCTGCCATCTCCTTGGGGGCTTTGCCTGTAGTGATGAGGTTGTTGAGATAATAGAGCACCATGTTGCTATTATACATGCTCGGATCGATATTATATCTGTCTTCTGAAAAGCAGTAGTTATCGTACCATGGTTTCATCTCTGCTATTATCTTGTTGATACTTTCTTCTTCATCAATGTTTTCATTTGCAGAATCGCTCGTCTTGATAAGTCCTACGGATATGTAGTAGGATATCATCTGGCGTACTTCTTCTTCGCTAAAGCCTAACATCATGTTAAACCATGGGTGTAGGCTGATGTTGGTGGCAATGTTGAAGCCGCTGGTCAAATCGTTGAGAGTGATAGGACTGACACCCATAAAGAGGATACGCTCGAAGTTTGGCTTGAATATCTTGAATGCACTGCGATAGAAACCGCTACTATGTGTCATATTGTGGTAGGTATCCTTGCCCAACTCATTGAGTACCGTATTGGTAAAGTTGTCGTATTCGTCAATGATAAGGTAGAGATGATAGCCGCGTTCCTTAGCTTCCTTAGCAAGAATGTTGATCTTATCCTTGGAAGTGGTGGCTGCTAAAGCCCATTCTACCGTGTCTGGGGTATAATAGTCCTGATATTTTTGAATAAATTGATTCAAGCAACTGCAACAATATGTATTGAAGTCGTCCTCAAGATTTTCAATTTTGTCCAATACTTGGGAAAAGTCAAATTGCAAAATCTGGAATTTTCCTTTGGATTCTAAAGGATGGCTTTCTATCCAAGTGCCTTTATATTCTGACTCTATATCCTTGTTGGCGCAATCGAAGTAATCGGCTACCATTGACAAAAACAGACTTTTGCCAAAACGACGTGGTCGTATTAAAAAGAGAAAATTTGAAATCTCCTCCAATAATGGCAAGTACTTTGTTTTGTCAACAAAATATTTATGACTTCTCTGTAATGTCTTGAAGTCAGATATTCCTACTGGTAATCTCTTGATTGCTTCCATGATTTCTTCTGTTTTTACAACTCCTCGTTATTTTCTTGAGGAAATCTTTGCAAAGATACGATTTTCTGTTGTAACATCCAAATGTTTTGCTTGGAAATTATTTCCCTTCTATTTCTTCTTCATTCCCTTCTTCGCTTTTCTTCTTGATCTTACCCTTGATCTGGTCGAAGCCTTCGCCATATACGCCAATCACGGCACTCTGACTTACGAAGGCGTGAGGGTCTATCTCTTCGATGAGGCGGAAGATGGTTTGTGACTGGCGCTGTTTGGCCAGTACGAAGAGCATCTTTACTTGCTGACCGGAATAGAAACCGGAGGCATCTACTACGGTTACTCCACGATCGGCATCTGTATTGATACGCTTGCCTATCTCCTGATATTTCTTGGAAATGATAAAGAACTGTACGCTTCGGCGACGACTGTTGACCACCTGGTCGATACAGAAAGCCTGGACATAGAGTACTACATATCCATAGAGTACTTTCTCCCAGTCGTGGACTACAAGGTAGCTGGAGGAAATGATGAAAATATCACATATCATGATGACTCTGCCCAGAGAGATGTCGCGATACTTATTGACGATGGCTGCTACGATATCTGTTCCTCCCGTAGAACCGCCTGCAGAAAAACCGAGTCCGATACCGCATCCGCAGAATACTGCTCCTAAGAATGCTGCCCAAAGCGGTTGGCTCTGGAGAAGATGCAGATTCTCAGTATGGTGTGAAAAATAGGAGGTGAGAAGGGTTACCACGATAACGGCATAGATGGTTTTCATGCAAAACTTCTTGCCGAGAATGATCCAAGCTGCTACGATAAGACAGGAATTGACTATAAAATAAGGTATTTGTACTGGACATCCTGTGGCCCAATAGATAATAGAGGAGATACCAGGTAAGCCGCTGGCTGTTACGTTGGTAGGAAGGAGAAATACATTCCAGCCGATGGCATAGGAAATCATGCCGATGGCGATGAATACATAGTCTTGAATCTCTCGAAACAAGGGTCGCTTTGTTAAGTTTGCAGTCATGTCTTATTTTATTTTTTTTATTTATTCTTGTTCGTTTTTCTTGTTTATTAAACTGATCTCTTTCCGAGATAATTATTGTGGCTGCAAAAGTACATAAAAAAACTCAGATAAAATAAATTATCTGAGCTTTTCTTGCATAATAATGCTAATTGATGCCGTTTTACCAGAACTTTTTCTGCTCTTCTGACCATTCGAAACCCTGGGTTGCCATTTTAGCTTCCAGATCGGCACGGTTTACATGGAAATGATAGCAAATCTCATCCAGTGTATCAAACTCATGGTCGCGAAGCAGGAAGTTGATTGCGCTTACCAGCATCGGCACATCATTCATCGGTAATTTATCCATAAAGCAATCTTTTTTTGTTAAAATATAGTGTTGAAAATCTTATTTCTTTTCTCTCTTGAGTTCTTCTGCCAGGAATCTTGGAGTGAATCCTTTCTTGCTCTTGGCTACTTCCTCTGGGGTTCCTGCACACAGCAACTGACCGCCTCCTCGTCCGCCTTCTGGACCCATGTCAATGATGTAGTCTGCTAACTTGATGACGTCGAGGTTGTGTTCGATGATCAGTACCGTATTGCCTTTATCTACCAACTTCTCCAATACATCCATCAGGATGCGGATGTCTTCGAAGTGGAGTCCGGTAGTAGGCTCGTCCAGGATATAGAGGGTCTTGCCGGTATCACGCTTGGAAAGCTCTGTGGCAAGTTTTACTCGTTGACTTTCACCGCCAGAGAGGGTAGTGGAACTTTGTCCTAACTTGATATATCCGAGTCCGACGCTTTGCAAAGCCTTGACTTTCTGAAGAACCTGCGGTACGTTCTCGAAGAATTCTACAGCCTGATTGATGGTCATGTCAAGCACATCTGCAATACTCTTTCCCTTATATCTTACCTCTAAAGTTTCACGGTTGTATCGCTTGCCGTGGCAAACCTCGCATGGTACATATACATTCGGTAGGAAGTTCATCTCAATGGTCTTATATCCATTTCCCTTACAAGCCTGACAGCGGCCTTCACTAACATTGAAAGAGAAACGACCAGATTTGTAACCGCGTATCTTGGCTTCCGGCAAACCGGCAAAGAGTGTGCGGATATCAGCGAACACGTTTGTGTAGGTAGCTGGGTTACTGCGAGGGGTACGACCGATAGGGCTCTGATCAACATTGACCACCTTATCTATGTTGTCTATGCCTTCGATACTGTCGTATGGCATCGGCTTTTTGAGCGAACGGTAGAAATGGCGAGAGAGTATCGGTTGAAGCGTCTCATTGACGAGTGTTGATTTGCCCGATCCGCTGACACCTGTTACCACAATGAGTTTGCCGAGTGGGAACTCGATATCTACATTCTTCAGGTTATTGCCCTTTGCGCCTCGGATGATAATACTCTTACCATTGCCTTCACGCCTCTTCGCAGGAACTTCGATTTCTGTCTTGCCATTCAGATATTGCGCGGTGATAGTCTGGGTCTTCAGCATTTCTGCTGGTGTGCCCTGAAAGACAACTTCGCCTCCCTTGCGTCCTGCCTTCGGACCGATATCTACTATCCAGTCGGCTGCAAGCATCATATCGCGATCATGTTCTACTACGATGACGGTATTGCCGATGTCGCGAAGTTCTTTCAGACTGTTGATGAGGCGCTCGTTATCACGCTGATGCAATCCGATACTTGGCTCGTCGAGGATATAGAGTACATTGACCAACTGACTGCCAATTTGCGTAGCAAGTCGGATGCGCTGGCTTTCACCGCCGGAAAGGGAAGCAGACTGACGGTTGAGAGAGAGATAATTCAAACCGACATCGAGGAGGAAGGTTACGCGGGAACGTAATTCCTTTACGATTTCATGAGCCACCTTGGCTTTCATCTTCGGTAGATGCTCCTCAACATGTTCGAGCCAATCGAGCAATTCGTCGATATCGAGGGATGCTACTTCTGAGATGTTCTTATCCCAGATGCGATAGGAGAGAGACTCCTGTTTCAGGCGCATACCGTGACATTTTGGGCAATCTATGGTGGAGATAAACTGATCTGCCCACTTCTTTCCTGCAGTAGAGTCATCATTCTCCATGACTTTGTGGAGATAGTCGATAACACCATCGTATGCACAGATATAGTCGGAAGAGGTTTTTGTCTTTTCCTTCGGTATCTTTACGTTTTCAAGTGTACCATATAAAACTTCCTGCATGGTGTCTTCGTCAAGGTCCTTGATAGGTGTCTTGAGCGTGGCATCATGTTTCTCCAACAATGATTCTATCTGCCAGAAAATCTTCTGATCTTTGTATTTGCCTAAAGGAGCTATTCCACCAGCATAGATGCTGAGGTCTTCGTTTGGAATTACCTTCTTGAGATCTATCTGGTTTACCTTTCCCAAACCTTTGCAGTGTGGACATGCTCCTTCGGGAGAGTTGAAGGAAAACATGTTTGGAGCTGGATCCCGATAAGCTATTCCGGTAACAGGGTCCATCAGTCTCTTGGAGAAAATCTTGGATTCATCCTTCTCCTTATCAATGACCATCACCATGCCGTCGCCTTGTTTCATGGCTGTGGTGATACTCTTGCGGATGCGCTCTTCGTCGTCATCGCGAACTGCAAGTTTGTCGATGAGAACCTCGATGTTATGGTTCTTGTATCTGTCCACCTTCATTCCACTTTCGAGTTCTATAAATTTTCCATCAACCCGCACATATAGGTATCCCTTGCGGCGCATACTCTCGAAGAGTTCGCGATAATGTCCTTTGCGCTGGCGGACGAGTGGGGCAAGGAGGTAGATGCGATGACCTTTGTAATCGCTGAGAATCATGTCGATGACCTGTTCCTCGGTATATTTTACCATCTCCTCGCCACTATGATAGCTGTAAGCAGTGCCGGCACGTGCATAGAGCAGACGCAGGTAATCGTAAATCTCTGTGGTTGTGCCCACGGTGGAACGGGGATTCTTGTTGGTAGTCTTCTGTTCGATACTGATGACAGGACTGAGACCTGTAATCTTATCCACATCAGGACGTTCCATGCCGCCCAGGAAATTGCGGGCGTATGCAGAGAATGTTTCGATATAGCGTCGCTGGCCTTCGGCAAAAATGGTGTCGAAGGCTAAGGATGACTTGCCGGAACCGGAAAGTCCTGTAATTACTGTCAGTGAGTTGCGGGGAATCTCTACGTCCACATTCTTCAGGTTGTGAACTCTGGCTCCCCACACGTTTATCTTTTCTTCTTCTGAATTCATTGAAGTTAATTGATTCTTGTTGAAATGCTATTTTTTTGTATAGAAATGCTCCTCGAAAAGCTTTTCTCTTCTTGAAATACGTCTTTTTTATGGAAATACGACTTGAATGATTTCCTTTCTTTCTAATCCTGTTGCTCTCGGTTTTATTCCGTGGCCGTAGAACCAGATTCGATGTAGCCCCTCAACAGGTTGACATCCTTTTTGATGTTGTAGGTCTTGCCATCGGCTCCTTTTGCCTTGACCAGGCAGAAATAGACTCCATCTTTCACAGGCTTACCCTTATAGGTGCCATCCCAACCGCCTGCAGGGTCATTCCACTCATAAAGTTTCTGTCCCCAGCGATTGAAGATATATGCATGAAATTCGGTCAGACTCTGGTATCCGTCTTTCGCCTTGTAGATATCGTTAATACCATCGCCGTTTGGTGAGAAGGCATTAGGCATCTGCAAGAAACTTTCAGAGATGGTAAGAGTGAGAGGAGAATCCTCATTGTTCTGTTCGATAACCTGTCCATCTTTCGTGAATTTGGCATAGAGGATGATGCGGTGCAGACCTGACTGATTAAATTCAAGATCTGTATTTTCTTCATACCTTATTATATATGGTTCCGTATCGCTGTCGTGATAGATATGCCACTCATAGTAGGGTGTCCATCCAGAAATGTCAGTTGGGTTTGCCTTGAAAGCAGCCTTGATAGGAGCGGAACCTGAATAGGATGCGTCCTCATTAGTCTCACCATCACTGGTTGTATAGGTGACTGATGGGGCTATAGATGGTGCATCGTCTGCAAAACTGGTTGTTGCCATGGCAAAAAACACCATCAATAATAATATGAAATTCGTCTTTATTTTCATGTCTTTATGTAAATTTCTGCAAAGATAGCGCAATTTTCTGAATTAGAGTATGGTTGAATGAGAGTTTTTTTGTATTTTTGCAAATGAAATTATAAAATTAAGCAAAAGAAATCATAATTTTGTGGATTAATAACATAAATCAACGAAAAAAATGAAACAAAAAATGAGATACATCTTGTTGGGCATAGGATTGATTATTTTCAATGCCTCTGCGTTCTGCCAGACTACTAAATGGCGTGATATCTATACGGTAAAGAAAAAGGATACGATTTTCGGTATCGCCAATAAGTATGGACTGAGTCTGCCTGAACTGATGGAAGCCAACCCGGAAATGAAGAAGGAAGGATATATGCTCCAAAAAGGTGCTACTATCTTTATTCCTTTCGAGAAGAATACTGCTACTACGGCTGGTGCTGCTCAGACTAATGTGGCTCAGAAGCAGGTGGCTCCTCAGAAGAAAGCCAATACGGTGAATGTGGGTGTGATGCTTCCTCTTCATGATGTAGATGGTGACGGCAAGCGTATGGTGGAGTTCTATCGTGGCATTCTGATGGCTTGCGAAAAATTGAAGCAGCAAGGTATCTCTACGAATATTCATGCCTGGAATGTGCCTATTGATGCGGATATTCGTACTACTTTAGTACAGGAAGGTGCCAATCAGTGTGATCTTATCTTTGGTCCGCTTTATACCAAGCAGGTGGCTTCATTGGCTGATTTCTGCAAGACCTATGGCATCAAGATGGTGATTCCTTTTTCTATCAATGGTGACCAGGTGGATCGCTGCAAGGAAATCTTCCAGGTTTATCAGTCTCCGGAATCGCTCAATGATGCAAGCATCAAGGCTTTCCTAAACCGTTTTAAGAATGTACATCCTATCTTTGTGGATTGCAATGACAGTACTTCCCGTAAAGGTAACTTTACTTTTGGTCTCCGCAAGGAACTGGAGAAGAGAAAGATTACTTATAGTGTGACCAACGTTAACTCTTCATTGGAATATTTTGCCAAGTCGTTTGTTCCTTCCAAACAAAATGTAGTGATACTCAATACGGGACGTTCGCCACAACTGACTCAGGTTTTGAATAAGTTGGATGAGTTTACCGCCAAGTATCCTGGTGCTGACATCTCTCTCTATGGTTATACCGAGTGGTTGATGTATGCCAAGTACAATCTCGACCGCTTCTATAAATATGATACTTATATCCCTTCCACATTCTATTATAATGCAAATTCTGCTAAGACGATAGATTTGGAGAGTAAATACAATACCTGGTTCCATCAACCTATGCAGGTAGCGATGCCCCGATTTGCCATTACGGGTTATGATCAGGCGATGTTCTTCATTCAGGGTGTCAATAAGTATGGCAAGAATTTCACAGGGCAGATGACGCAGGTAAACTATACTCCTGTGCAGACTCCTCTGCATTTTGTCAAGACTTCAAAGGGTGGTTACCGTAATCAGATATTACAGTTGATCCATTATACATTCAATCGTCAGATAGAGGCGGTAACCTATTAAATGTGACATATTAAAGATAAGTAAATGAAAGCAATTAAGATATTGGTGATGTTTCTGATGCTGGGCGGTATGACAGCAAAGGCTCAGATCGGAGAACATCGCAATGACTTCTCTATAGGTGTAAATGGTGGTTACTTGATGAGTAGCGTGGGCTTTACTCCCAGTATTCCTCAAAGCCAACATGGAGGACTGACCGGTGGTTTCTCTTTCAGATATGTTTGCGAGAAATATTTCAAGAGTATCTGCTCTGTCTATGGAGAGGTGAATTTCGCTCAGGCAGGATGGAAGGAGAAAATTCTGGATATCGAAAATGCACCGGTTATCATCACCAATACGGGTGAACCGATGGCATACGAACGTACCATCAGTTATGTTCAGGTTCCCATCTTTGCACATTTAGCATGGGGTAGAGAAACACGTGGACTGAATATCTTCGTTAACGCGGGTCCTCAGTTCGGATTCTATCTCAGTGAATCTACGAAGACCAACTTCGATCCGAAACACCTACCAGCTACGGATAATGACAGGGTGAATAACATTATGGCGCAGGATACGATGGCTGTGGAGAATAAGTTTGACTATGGTATAGCTTTAGGCTTAGGTGCAGAATATAGTATCCCGAAGGTAGGACATTTCCTGGCTGAGGCTCGTTATTACTATGGATTGGGCAACATCTATGGCTCTTCCAAGAAGGATTTCTTTGGAAAAAGTAATTTCGGTCAGATTGTGTTCAAAGTATCATATCTTTTTGATATCGTAAGAACCAAGGATGTAAAGAGAAAATAATAAATATATAGATTAATGACAACTACAGAAAAATTTCAACAGAAACTGAGCGACTCTAAGTCAGCTCGCTGGTCAGCCTTACTGATCGTGGCTATCACCATGATGTTTGGCTACTTTTTTACAGACGTAATGTCACCATTGGAGCCGCTTTTGACAGCTGCTAAAGAGGATGGCGGCTTAGGACTCGGATGGACATCAGATGAATATGGATTCTTTTCTGGTTCATATGGATTCTTCAATGTGTTTCTTCTGCTCCTATTCTTTGGTGGTATTATCTTGGATAAGTTTGGCATCCGTTTTACTGGTGTGATTGCTACATTAT
>OQVS01001117.1_pt1 | contig 18513 bp, 12 predicted proteins | sample 1691601 | NCBI WGS metagenome assembly OQVS01 (sample SAMN03418268, study PRJEB22391) | human gut metagenome | biome: human-gut; feature: organic feature; material: feces | host: Homo sapiens | place: Tanzania | collected 2013-01
CAAAGTTATATACCACTTAATCAAACTGACAGTCGTACTTTATCGAATGCTTACGACGTTGCACCGCAGACTTGTTGATGCCGAGTTGCTCGCGCAGGCTTTCGATGGTGACGGAAGGTTGGGACTGCATAATGCGAAGGATCTTGGCATAGTTCGGAGTTCTGAATTTGACCCGCTGGCCGTCATACCACCAGACATTCTCATCAGGCTCCGTCAGGAAGCGGACATCATTGTAGATTTCTTCTGCGACCAGCGCGGTGAAGTAGCGTAGAAAAGGGCGAATCTTATCCAATTCCGCATGAGCACCGATACTGGGAGTGGAACCGACTTCCAGATCTGCCTGATGCAAGGCCTCCAGGTAATCCTTTTTCCCGCGGCTACGGACAACAATCATAGGGTAGTCGTGCCGGGCGAGAATGTAATTCACGATAAGCCTGGCGATTCGGCCGTTGCCATCCTCAAACGGGTGAATCCGAATATAGCGATAATGGAATAGTGCGGCAAGTTCGACGGGGGAGAGCTTGCCTTTTGCCTCCTCTTCACTGTACCAGTCAACAAGGTCGGCCATCAAGGCTGCCGTTTCCTCGGGGGCGGCGTATTCAAAGCGGTCGCCGTAGCGAGTGATGACACTGTTGGGGCGAGTCTTGTACCTGCCAGCATGAATAACATAGCTGGTCTGCTGGCCGCCCGGCAATTCACGATAGACCGTATAATCCTCCCGCAGAAGCGTCTTGTGCAATTGGCGTATGAAATTCTGTGTAAGCGGCATGTCCTTGATGCCGGCTTGTTCCTGCATCATCTTAAGGCCTACATTGCTGGCTTTCATTTCTTCCAGGTCTTTCATCTCTGCTTCCCCTACAACCTTTCCGAATAGCAGCAGCAGTTCTGTTTGACCATAGGTCAACGTATTGCCTTCGATGTGGTTACTGTTGAAGTTGAAATCCACTGTAAATTTGCGACTGAGACGCTCGCGGTCCCTGTCGGAAAGAGGCTGTATGGCATTCCAGGCGGCCATCGCCTTGGGTACATTCAAATACTTCATCGCAAAAATGTTTTTTAATTGGTGGTAAATATACCACTTTTTTATCAATATTCACAAATAATCCCACGAAATTGGCGATACTTCGGAGCGGCAGCGCTCGGAGCGAACTGGCTTTGACCGCACATTTATTCTGAGCCAAGATTCTTTCGATAGGCGGACGGAGAGATGCCGGTGTTTTGCTTGAAGTAATGGCAGAAGAATGAGTCGGTGGGAAAATAAAGCGCATCTGCTATTTCACGGATGGTCATTTCACTTGATCGCAGCAACGTTTTGGCTTCGATGATTACGTGCGAGCGGATGTGTTCCATCGGGAGCTTTCCGGAGGCCTGACGGACCAGTTTGGCAAAATGTTTGGGGCTGATGCAGAGCCGATCGGCATAGAACTGGACGCTGCGCTCGCGGGTAGCATATAGTTGGAGGTCGTCCATGAAGTGGAGGAATACTTCTTCCCTACGGGATTCAGGCTTTATTGTTAGTGTATTATCCATTTGCATCTGCGGAATGGAAAGGAATGATGCGACCGACCGCAGGGACGACACCATCAACATCTGCGAGATGAAATGGTCATCCGAGGCGTACGTCATCGACAAGGATTACGATGAGAAACTCCGGAACAAGGTCGCTGCTTTCATCCGTGAGACCGGCACCAGAAAGTCAATCCTTATCTCAATGGTCACCACTTACGGCGTGAAGGAGAATATGTACTCCGATGCAGTTCAGTCCCAGGTGGTGATGGACGATCTCTTCGCGTAGCGGCGGAGGCTTTTCGACAGGTTCAGTTTAGCTTCGATCTGGGCGAGGATTTCACGATGCTTGCGGGCCTATTCACGGGCGTATTCGCGGCTCTCGCGGCGGAGGAAGAGGTAGTGCTCGTATTTGGTCTTGGCGGCCAGCAGATCGGCCTCTATGCGCGTGATGCTGGCGGAGACCACCTGGACCGCTGGAGCCTAAGCCACCCACGGACCGGTTCCGTTCTCAAGACGAACCCTCCTTGCAGAGATGCCGGGAGGGTTTTTCGTGTGTATGTCAGAACTTTGTGGTATCTTTGTGTCGACAAATCGAGATTTAACGTTACATGTACCAACTCCGAAAAGTAGACACGGAAAATAATTTTTAGATGTTATTATTTTCCCACGCAAAAATGCTCGAAAATATTCCCCAGCACCTCGTCCGTGGTGACTTCGCCGAGGATGGTGCCGAGGTGGTGGAGGGCTTGGCGGAGGTCTTCGGAGAGGAGGTCGGGAGTCTGGCCGGCGGCGAGGGAACGTTTGACGTTTTCGAGGGATTCGGACGCTTTCATCAGGGCTTGGTAGTGCCTTAGGTTGGTGACGATTGTCTGGTCAGAATCCAAAGTTGCGGACTTTTGGGAGTCGGACAACAGTTTGCGCAATTCATCAAGACCGAAACCAGTCTTGGCGGAAATATATAACTTAACTACTTTTTCATTAGGATTAGAAACAGAATTGTTGATTAGGCTAACATTAATGTTATTACCCAAAACATCCACTTTATTCAGCAGAACGATCAACTTTTGTGACTTTACATCCAGATTTGAGACTATGTCAGAAATCGAATACTCGTTTTCTTCTTCGGAGGCGGTGACATCAAGCAGGGCAAGGACGATCGAGGCCTCGTTCATCTTCTTATACGAGCGGGAAATGCCGATCTTTTCGACCTCATCTGAGGTTTCGCGGAGACCGGCGGTGTCGATAAAACGGAACAATGTGCCATCGATGGTCATTGTCTCCTCGATGGTGTCACGGGTGGTGCCGGCGATGTCGGAGACGATGGCACGGTCGTCACGAAGGAGAGCGTTCAGGAGGGTACTCTTGCCGGCGTTGACGGCACCGACTATGGCGACCGGGACTCCATTGCGAAGTGCGTTGCCGTAGCGGAAGGAATCGGTCAGCGAATGAATATGTGCAAGTGTTCCATCAAGCAGGGAGGACAGTTCGGATCTGCTGGCGAACTCAACATCCTCCTCGCTGAAATCCAACTCTAATTCAAGCAGGGAAGTCATTTTCAGAAGCTCCTCCCTGAGGGTTTTCAACTCTTTGGAGAAGCCGCCTTTCAACTGACTGAATGCTACTTTGTGCGCTGCTTCGCTCTGCGCGGAAATCACATCGGCAACGGCTTCGGCCTGAGCAAGATCCATCTTGCCATTTACAAAAGCTCTTTGGGTAAATTCTCCAGGACCGGCGACGCGGGCACCACAATCGACCAAGCGTTGCAGGAGCCTTTCCACAATGTACTTTGAGGAGTGGCTGGATATCTCAACGGAGTCCTCTCCGGTGTAGGAATGTGGGGCACGGAACACGCTTACCAAGACGGTGTCCAGATCGGTTCCATCGGCTTCAAGCGCGACTCCATATTTAAGCCTGTAACCTTCAGTGTCTGAAATATTACCACCCTTGCATCTTATCACTTTATCAGCTATGGAGAAGGAATCTCTTCCACTCATCCTGATGATGGCTATGGCACCGGTTCCGGGGACGGTGGCTGGGGCGCAGATCGTGTCTTCTATGTTGAGCATATCTGTTCTTTTACGTCCCTTCGACGGGCTCAGGGACCAATCTCCCAACTTACTTAACAATGGACCCCAAAGCCCTTCACCGAAGCGACAACAAAAGACAAATTTATCAACATTCCCCAACATATTCAAGGAATAACCGACAAACTCGTGAAAACTCACACCAAACTCGCTATCTTTGCACCGCAAAATCTACTCTATGGCTCAGAATGACCTCACCCAAGGCAGCATTCTCGGCAACATCCGGAAGTTTTCGCTGCCATATATGATGTCATATTTCCTGCAGATCCTCTACGGATTGGCGGATTTGTTCGTCATAGGGCAATACTGCGATGTCGCCAGCACGACGGCGGTGTCCAACGGCGCGCAGATAATGCATATGTTCACCGTCGTCATCATCGGCCTTGCGATGGGCACGACGGTACGGATAGCAAGGGCGATCGGCGCGGGCGACAGAGAAAACGCGGCAAGAACCATCGGCAACACATTCACGCTGTTCACCATCGTCGCAATCATCACAACAGCCATACTATTAGCAGCTAACAAAGGCATTGTCAACCTAATAGACACTCCGCAAGAAGCTGTCAAAGGCACAATAGACTATCTAAGAATATGCTTCATCGGCATCCCGTTCATCATAGCCTACAACATCATCGCATCCATATTCAGAGGTCTCGGCGACTCGAAAAGTCCGATGTATTTCGTGATTGTGGCTTGCGTGGTAAACATCGCGCTCGACTACATATTCATAGGTCATTTCAAAATGGGAGCGACGGGCGCGGCACTCGGCACGACCTTGTCACAGGCTGTCAGCGTCATCGTCGCGGCGATAATGATCAATAAGAAGTCCCTGATGAGCATAACACGCCAAGACCTAAGGCCTGAACGGCGCACGATGGCAGGCATCCTCAAAACCGGCGTGCCAATCTCGCTCCAGGACGGCTTCATCCAAATCGCGTTCATCGCCATCACGGTGATCGCGAACGGCAGGGGATTGAACGATGCGGCGGCGGTCGGAATAGTGGAAAAATTCATCGGACTGCTATTCATCGTCCCTTCAGCGATGCTGGCGACCGTTTCGGCGATGGCGGCGCAGAACATCGGGGCGAAAAAGCCTGAAAGGGCCAGAAAGACAATGAAATATTCAATAGCGATCGCGGTGGGATTCGGCACCGTGGCCTCAGTGATTCTCCAATTCATCCCTGAATATGCCGTAAGAATATTCACGAGCGACAGCAGTGTCATCACCCTTGGAGGCCAGTACCTAAAAGGTTACGTGTGGGACTGCATATTCGCCGGCATACATTTCTGCTTCAGCGGCTTCTTCACCGCCTGCGGCTATTCCATCATCTCGTTCATACACAACGTCATATCAATCACGTGCGCCCGCATCCCTTTGTCCTATCTGACTTCCATTGAATATCCCGGCACGCTCTTCCCGATGGGCCTTGCATCTCCGGCCGGCTCGCTTCTCTCCGTCATCATCTGCGTCACTGTTTACATAGTGATGCGCCGGAAAGGGAAACTATAACGCCCACTTATTCCCGAACTTCACAAAAATTCTTTATCTGAATATATTTGGCCTATCTTTGCAGCCCGATTAGGAAATGTAATAAACTTAAAGATGAAAAGAGACGCCATCGATTTCGGTTCCGACAGCATTCCGGGACTCTTCAGAAAAATATTCATTCCTACATTGATAGGGATGGCCTGTATGGCAGTGATGACGACCATCGACGGGGCGTTTGTCGGCCACGGGGTGGGGAGCGACGCGCTCGCCGCCGTCAATATATTCGCACCTTTCTGGATGATTATGACCGGGTTAGGGATGCTGTTCGGCATCGGCTGCTCGGTCGTTTCTTCCGTCCATCTATCCCAAGGCAACGAGAAGGCGGCACGCATCAATATGACACAGACGTTGATTTTCGGTGTGCTTGTCACTGTGGCCCTGACGATTTTGGTCCAGAGCCACAGCACCAAGAGTGCCTATCTTCTCGGCTCATCGGACAGACTTCTGCCGTACGTCCTTGACTATCAGAAATGGCTTTCCTACGCATTCTGCGCATTGTTCCTCCAGTCGGTCGGACTGTTGATCATCCGTCTGGACGGCTCGCCGAAGTACGCTTCCGCAGCTGCGGCGATTCCATCCATCGTGAATGTCGTGCTGGACTATGTGTTCCTGTTCATCCTTGACAAAGGACTTGAAGGAGTCGCCGTCGCCACCTCGATCGGATGCTGGACCGGAGGCCTTATGGTGCTGTTTTACATACTGTTCCTGTCCAAGACAATGAGACTCTACCCATTGAAGATGTCGTGGAAAAGCCTTTGCCTGTCGTTGCGCAACCTGTGGTACCAGTTTCGTCTCGGACTGTCTGCTTTCCTTGGCGAGATCAGCATCTCGATACTTATATTCGTGGGAAACTATGTGTTTATGAAATATTTAGGAGAAGACGGTGTGGCGGCGTTTTCCATCGCCTGCTACATTATGCCGTTCATCTTTATGACCGGAAACGCGATCTCGCAGTCCGCACAGCCGATTATCAGTTTCAACCACGGTGCCGGTAACCGTAACCGTGTGCTGGAAGCTTGCAAATTCTCTCTGCTAACTGCCTTTGCGCTTGGAATTGTGGTCTCTCTGGCCTTGGCGTTCGGTATCAGTTATGTGGCTGTACTGTTCCTCAGCAAAGACGCTCCTGCATATTCAATAGCGGCTCACGGTGTGCCTCTGATGGCCGTCGGATTCACATTGTCGATTGTGAACGTCGCTGCCATAGGCTATTACCAAAGTGTGGAACGCGCGCTTCCGGCGACCATTTTCTCGCTTTCGCGCGGGGTAATATTCCTTGTGCCTTGCTTTCTTGTCATCCCGCTTTTTGCCGGTGTGAACGGAATTTGGCTCGCTCTGCCGGCGACAGAGGCGCTGACATTCCTTTCGATTGTCTCTTTCAGTCTTTTCAGGAAGCGCCAGACCGCAAAGCGGTGAATTTATATTCATTGAATATTTTGCCGCTTATTCCCATTTTTTGCGTACATTTGCAAAACAAACGAACTTCCTTATGCTTGACGTGACTTTAATACCTTTGAGCGGCAGTGCGTCCCAGGATGCACAGAGGGAATGTTCTTCCATTGACTTTCACCGACCATTTCATCACTGTTTGAGATGGTCGTTTTTTTTGAATGCCTCCTGTTATTCTTCACGACCACCTGAATAAGAAAAGGAGGCACGCAGTGCCGACAGGGCCTCCCAGCGAGGGAGGCGGTGGAGGGTGGCGCTCCCACCGGGAGCTGGCGCGAAGCGACTGAGGGGTGGAATAAGTTGAAAAGTCTGTTTTAGGAAAAAGTTGGATTTAGTTATAAGTCAAAAATTATTGACAAGGAAATGAAAGAAAGAAAAGGCGCAACATTAAAGTTGGAGAACGGGGCGGAGTTCCGTGGATTCTCCTTCGGCTACGACGGCCCGGCTGACGGGGAAGTCGTCTTCTCGACCGCGATGGTAGGCTATCCGGAAAGTCTTACGGACCCTTCCTATTCAGGGCAGATACTCTGTGTTACCTACCCATTGATAGGTAATTACGGCGTTCCACAGGAAGGAGCGGATGAACTGGGAATCTCAAAGAATTTCGAATCGGAACAGATCTGGGTGAGGGGAGTCGTGATCAGCGACTATTCCTTCGACTACAGCCACTGGGACGCGGTCAAGAGCCTCGACGAGTGGCTGAAAGAGCAGAAGATTCCTGGAATATTCGGGATCGACACCCGCGCCGTCACGCAACTTCTCCGCGAGAAGGGCTCGATGCTCGGAATGATCGTTCCGGATGGCGTGGAGAAGGATTTCCCGATCGACGACCCGAACCTCGCCAACCAGATCGCCATCGTCAGCTGCAAGGATGTCATTGAATATGGCAGCGGCTCCAAGACTGTCGTGATGGTTGACTGCGGAGTCAAGCACAACATCCTCAGATGCTTTATGGAGAGGGGAGTGAAAGTAGTCAGAGTGCCTTGGGACTACGATTTCAACAAAGTTGACTACGACGGCCTCTTCATCTCGAACGGCCCTGGCAACCCGCAGTTCTGCAATGTCACCGTAGCTAACCTGCGCAAGGCGATGGAAGGCGACAAGCCAATTTTCGGAATATGTATGGGCAACCAGCTGCTCGCCAGAGCCGGCGGGGCCAACACCTATAAATTGAAGTACGGGCACCGCAGTCATAACCAGCCTGTACGTATGGTCGGCACGAACCGCTGCTTCATCACCTCGCAGAACCACGGATTCGCAGTTGACGACAAGACCCTCGGAGCCGACTGGGAACCTTGGTTTGTGAATATGAACGACGGCACCAACGAAGGCATCCGCCACAAGACCAAGCCTTTCTGCTCGGTACAGTTCCACCCGGAAGCCTCCAGCGGCCCGACCGACACGAACTTCCTGTTTGACGAGTTTATCAGCAAATTGTAACTTTCGGATAAAGAAGAATTTATGAAAAACACGAATATAAAGAAGGTTTTGATCCTCGGATCAGGCGCACTCAAGATCGGTCAGGCGGGAGAGTTTGACTATTCCGGCTCACAGGCCCTCAAGGCCCTACGTGAGGAAGGCATCGAGACCGTCCTCATCAACCCGAACATCGCCACCGTGCAGACTTCGGAAGGCGTGGCCGACAAAATCTACTTCCTGCCTGTCACTCCGTTCTTTGTCGAGAAGGTCATCGCCAAGGAGCAACCTCAGGGCATTCTCCTCTCGTTCGGTGGCCAGACAGCACTGAACTGCGGCGTGGAACTGTACGAGAACGGAATACTTGACAAGTACAATGTCCAGGTTCTCGGAACTCCGGTCCAGGCGATTATGGACACAGAGGACCGTGACCTCTTCATAAAAAAACTGGACGAGATCGGTGTGAAGACCATCAAGTCACACCCTGCCTCCAACATAGAGGAGGCCCGCAAAGCCGCCCACGAGCTCGGATTCCCACTCATCGTGCGCGCCGCCTACGCCCTCGGCGGACTCGGCTCAGGCTTCTGCGACAACGATGAGCAGCTCGACGAACTCTGCGAAAAAGCCTTCTCTTTCTCCCCGCAAGTACTTGTCGAAAAGTCACTTAAAGGCTGGAAGGAGATTGAATATGAAGTTGTCCGCGACCGCTATGACAACTGTATCACGGTCTGCAATATGGAAAACTTCGACCCGCTCGGAATCCACACCGGAGAGAGCATCGTCGTGGCTCCGTCCCAGACCCTGTCCAACAACGACTACTATTTCCTGCGCGAACTTTCCATCAAGATCGTCCGCCACATCGGAATAGTTGGCGAGTGCAACGTGCAGTACGCCTACGACCCTGACGCTATGGACTACCGCGTCATCGAGGTGAACGCACGTCTGAGCCGCTCCTCTGCGCTTGCCTCCAAGGCCACCGGCTATCCGCTCGCCTTCGTGGCCGCCAAACTCGGTCTCGGCTACGGCCTGTTCGACCTCAAGAACTCCGTGACCAAGACCACTCCGGCCTTCTTCGAGCCGGCGCTTGACTACATTGTCTGCAAGATTCCTCGCTGGGATCTCAGCAAGTTCCACGGTGTCTCCCGCAAGATCGGTTCTTCGATGAAGTCCGTGGGCGAGGTGATGGCCATCGGGCGCAGTTTCGAGGAGGCCATCCAGAAGGGCCTCAGGATGATCGGCCAGGGGGCGCACGGCTTCGTGGGCAACAAGGAGTTCCAGGTCGCCGACTTGGAGGAGGCTCTCCGGGAGCCGACCGACAAACGCATCTTCGTGATCTCCAAGGCTATGCGCGCCGGCTACACGGTAGATCAGATCCACGACCTCACCAAGATCGACAAATGGTTCCTGAACAAGTTGGAGAACATCGTCAAGACCTACGAGGATATGAACTCCTACGACAAGATCGAGGATATGCCTAAGGAACTTCTCCGTCTTGCCAAGCAGGAAGGCTTCTCCGATTTCCAGATCCAGAGAGCGGTTTGGAAGGACAGCGGAGTTGTCACCGCCAATATGGACAAGGTTCGTGAATATAGAAAGTCTCTCGGCATTGTCCCTGTCGTCAAGCAGATAGACACCCTCGCCGCCGAATTCCCGGCACAGACGAACTACCTCTACCTGACCTACAACGGCACGAAGAGTGACATTGAATATGAGCGTGACGGCAAGTCGGTGATTGTCCTCGGTTCGGGAGCCTACAGGATCGGTTCGTCCGTGGAATTCGACTGGTGTTCCGTGACCTGTCTCCAGACCATCCAGAAGCAGGGCTACAGGGGAGTGCTGATCAACTACAACCCGGAGACGGTCTCCACCGACTACGACATGTGCGACAGGCTCTATTTCGACGAGCTCACCTTCGAGAGGGTGATGGACATCATCGACCTTGAGACCCCGCACGGAGTCGTTGTCTCCGTGGGCGGCCAGATCCCTAACAATCTCGCCCTCAAGCTTCACAAGCACAACGTTCCGATTCTCGGTACAGCCGCCGAGGACATCGATAAGGCCGAGGACCGTCACAAGTTCTCCAGCATCGTGGACAACCTCGGGGTTGACCAGCCGGAATGGAGTGAGCTTACGACCATCGACGAGGTGGACAATTTCATCAGGAAGGTTGGCTTCCCTGTGCTGGTGAGACCGTCGTACGTGCTTTCCGGAGCCGCTATGAATGTCTGCTACGACGAGGAGAAGCTCCGTCACTTCCTGAGCCTCGCCGCGGAAGTATCTCAGGAGCACCCGGTTGTCATCAGCAAGTTCTATATGCGTAGCAAGGAGATCGAGTTCGACGCTGTCGCCGACAATGGCGAAATCCTCGCCTACGCTATCTCGGAGCACATTGAATATGCCGGTGTTCATTCCGGTGACGCCACCATCCAGTTCCCGCCTCAGAAACTCTATGTCGAGACCGTCCGCAGGATCAAGAAGATCGCCCGTGCCATCGCCGGCGCGCTCAGCATCTCCGGTCCGTTCAATATCCAGTTCCTCGCTCGTGAGAACGCCATCAAGGTCATAGAGTGTAACCTGCGGGCATCCAGGAGTTTCCCGTTCGTGTCCAAGGTGCTGAAGATCGATTTCATCGAGCTGGCTACCAAGGTTATGCTGGGTCTCCATCCTGCGGCTCCGCAGAAGAGTGCCTTCGACCTTGACTATGTAGGCGTGAAGTCCTCGCAGTTCTCGTTCGCGAGACTTGAAGAGGCTGATCCGATGCTTGGTGTCGATATGTCTTCGACCGGTGAGGTCGGCTGTCTGGGCGATGACCTTAATGAGGCTTTGCTGAAATCAGTGCTTTCAGTCGGCCAAAGGATTCCGGAGAAGAGGGTTCTGCTCTCGACCGGTGATCCGCTCCAGAAGGCTGATATGCTGAGGGCCTGCCGACTTCTCGTCGAGAAGGGTTATGAGCTTTACGCCACAGGTGGCACGTATAAGTATCTTGTAGAGAACAGTGTCCCGGCGACGAAGGTGCTCTGGCCAAGCGAGTGTGACAATCCTAATTTCAAGGGACGATTCAAACCAGCTTTGGAAATGATTCAGAACAAAGAGGTTGATATGGTGATCAATATCCCGAAAAACTTCTCGGCTCTGGAACTTTCCAACGGCTACCAGATCAGAAGGGCAGCCATAGACTTCAACGTCACCCTCTTCACGAATGCCCGCCTCGCCACCGCCTTCATCCGCGCTTTCTGCTCCACCAGCATAAACGACATCCAAATCAAGTCCTGGGATCAGTATTGATCTCTGGATTTGATTCCATAGCCGAATATTTGGTGCCGCAGACTTCCGCGCTACGCGCTCCATCCCGTCCCGCCTACGGCGGTCCACCCGTTCATATGGCCACGGGCGGCCATAGTCTGCCATACCAAATATTCGGCTATAAAAACATCTCGGATTGTTATACCATAATCAACTGAAAGGCAGTTGCCGCAAGCGACTTTGGCTCCCGAAGAGGGAGGGGACCCACGGAGTGGGGAGGATCGCTGGAGGTAACTGCCTTTCAGTTGATTCCAAATTAGAAATAATAAAGGCGACTGAAAATATTCAATCGCCTTATAACTAATTCTTAAATGCTTCAATCGCTATAAATGCAACTAATAAAAATAAGAGAATCAAACAGACTATAGCCAATACTATAAGAATCCTTTTTACCCATTTTTCTAATTTGCTGTCCCCCTTTATCATTTGTGATACAAGTAACAATAAAGAAGGTACTATAACCAAAGTCAGCAGTGGCGACATATTTTATAACATTTAGAACGTGTCGTAGTACTTGGCGTCACGAGGGGTGACTTTGTTCATATTCTCAAGGAGAAGATCATTGGTCTTGTACTCGTCCATCAGCTGAAGCATAAAGTTCATCGCCTCGGTAGGATTCATATCCGCAAGAAGCTTGCGCAGGATCCAGATTCTGTTGGCCGCCTCACGGCTGTATAGCAGATCATCACGACGCGTGCTGGAAAGAACCACATTGACGGCAGGGAATATACGCCTGTTGGCGAGGGTCCTGTCAAGCTGAAGCTCCATATTGCCGGTACCCTTGAACTCCTCGAAGATCACATCATCCATCTTGGAACCCGTCTCGGTCAAGGCTGTGGCGAGGATTGTCAGCGAACCGCCACCCTCGATGTTACGCGCCGCACCGAAGAAACGCTTAGGCTTCTGGAGCGCGTTAGCGTCCACACCTCCGGTCAAAACCTTACCGGAAGCCGGCTGCACTGTGTTGTACGCACGGGCCAGACGGGTGATGGAATCAAGCAGGATCACAACATCGTGACCACACTCCACAAGTCTGCGTGCCTTCTCCAGAACCATATTCGCGACCTTCACGTGCCTCTCGGCCGGCTCATCGAAAGTCGAGGCCACCACCTCGGCCTTTACGCTGCGGCTCATATCGGTAACTTCCTCAGGACGCTCGTCGATAAGAAGCACGATCTCGTAAACCTCCGGATGATTGTCCGCGATCGCGTTGGCGATTGACTTAAGCAGCATTGTCTTACCGGTCTTCGGCTGAGACACGATCAAGCCACGCTGGCCTTTTCCGATAGGAGTGAACATATCCACGATACGGCACGAAGGATCGCTCTGATGGCCGTGACCAAGAAGATTGAACTTTTCCTCCGGGAACAGCGGGGTGAGGAAATCAAACGGCACCCTGTCACGGATGTAGTCAGGAGTACGTCCGTTGATGTACTTGATCCTCACGAGAGGGAAGTACTTGTCACCCTCCTTAGGAGGACGGATCTCACCGGTGACGGTGTCACCGGATTTGAGGGCATTATTCTTTATCTGACTCTGGCTGACATAGATGTCGTCAGGGGAGTTGAGATAATTGTAGTCCGAAGAACGGAGAAAACCATAACCGTCCGGCATGATCTCCAGAACACCCGTCGCCTCCACAGTACCGTCAAACTCGATTTCCGGAGCTTTCGTCCTTTGATTTGGATTCTGGAAATTCTGTTGGGGCTTCTGCTGCTGGTTCGGGTTCTGTCCGTTGTTCTGCCCCTGGAACTTGTTCTTCTGCTTTCTGCGGGTAACATCAGCATGAGCCGCCGGATCATCCTTCAGATCATCAAAAAGCGCATGAATGAACTCTTTGCCATTTACCGGCTTGTCGGCTGAAGTCTGAGCATCGGGCTGTTGAGTGACTTCGGTGGCGGCAGCCTCCACGGATTCCGGCTTATTCTCCTCCACCGGCGCAGCGGTCTCAACCTGAGTCTGAACCATAGCGGATTTAGGCTTACGTCCTCTTTTTTTAGGAGCCGGCTTAACCTCCGTTCCTTGAGCGGCGATAGGTTCCGCCTTTTGTTCTGAATTTTCCGCCTTGTCAGTCTTGACCTCCGGCTTCTGCTGCGATTTAGCCTTTTTCTCATCTTTCCTGGTGTCAGCCGACTTGGTATCCTGAACGCCGGATTGTTCCGGAAGCGGATTCTTGCGAGGCCTTCCACGTTTGGCTTTTGGTTTCTCTATCGGTTGAAGAGACGCGGCGGCAGCCTGCGCGTCAAGTATAGCATAGGACAGATTCTCATCAGTGAATTTCTTGATGTTCTTAATCTGATGCTCCTGAGCGACTTTTTCGAGCTGCTCTCTGCTCATCTGAGTGAGTTCAAATAAATTATAAGGCATAAATTTAAAATGAATCCGATGTAAGAACCGGATATGATTTCAGAAAAGTTATAGTGGATATAATAGCCCAAAGGCTTACGCTGAAAATGTCAGCATGCAAATATAAGATATTTATGATAAACATCCAACTATTTATCCCAGTAACTCGTACTTTTCTTGAATCTCAGCAAGTCAGCCAAAGCCGCCGCGTTCGCAGAGATGAGGAATGAATATGACTGGTACATTCCAGAAGGCACCCAAGAGACGGAAATATTGAAGCAATGCAGATCGTACCTGAAAGAGAACTGCGTCGTGGTCATCTTCATCGCTGTGAAATCCCATCCTGACTGCGCCTGCACAGACATCTTAGGGGTCAGTTGAATATTTCCTTGAACACCGAGTGTCTGGGTGTATTTATCCTTCTTGCTGAGCTGGTTGTTGGCGTAGTTGTACGACCGGTTCATCGAGAAGCTATAGTTGAAGTTAAGGCTCCACGGAACGTTAGGATTCGTATAATACAACCATCCGCCAGGAATATATTCACCGGTCAAAGGATGATAGTATATTCTTCTGTAGTAGTCGGCCGGATTGCCGGAGCCACCACCGTCCCCGCCTGAAGATTTCGAACCGTCGTTGCCTTTGACAGTGCCTTTGCCGGACAATGAATATGACACAGAGGTGCTGACGTTGGTGAGCCTGAGAGGCACGCCTGTCTCCAGAAGGTTATATTTGTTGACCCGCTGTCCTCTCTCGTTGATGGCATACGGGTCGAAGTTCATGTTGCCGTTGATTCCAAGTTTGCCGAAAATAGAGGTGGACATGGACAGTCCCACATTGTTCATCTTGAGGGAATCTGCCAGGAAGTTATAGCCTGTGGAGAAGTTGAACTGATCAAGGATCTTCACTTTCTTCGATCCTGTGCCTGTCGTGTCTTTCATGTCACGCACCTTGGCTTCAAGGTTGTTGCCGAGCGAGATGCTCATGGTGGCGGATTTGCCCTTGCCTGGAGCCGAGTTGATCTGTCCCTGGTAAATGTTGTAGTCGTAGGATTTCTGCACGCCGAGAGTATCCACATAATTGAACGTGCGCCATCCGTTGAAGGCTTTGCCTTTCTCAGGACTGAAGCTCATGCTGACGCTCGGAGAGACGACATGACGAAGTGCCTGTATCTTATGATACTTGCCGAAATTGTACATTCCGTAGATCCGCGTGCTCATCGAAAGTGAACCGGAATAATTGTGTGTGGCGCCGAAGGTGCCGAACTGTTTGCCCATCTCGGTCTTCACGCTGTTTGTCTCTGGATCGAAATACGCCTCGCTCTTGCGGAAAAACCAGTTCATGCCGTAACTCACATTAGGGGCCACATTCAGGTATTTGAAAAGAGTGAAATCCGGCAGTTTTATCGAAAAATTATGAGCCACGCCATTCTGGAACTTGTCAATAAAGCCAGGTTCTCCGAACTCCGAGGCCTTGAAATTGATCTTGTTCTGGATGGATGTGTTGTAACCCAGGGCGAATTTCTCGTAGAAACGCTCTTTCCCGACCCTGTTCTTGATCTTGAAAGGATAGAATGTGGAGACAGAGAAAGTGATGTTAGGCAGTGTGAATGTGTATGAGCTGTCCCTTGAGTTCTGGCTGTGCAGGGCGTTGACCGACAGGTTGAACTTTCCGTTCCAGTTCTTTGAGTATGAGATGGAAGACGAGATCTGGTTCTGGAGAGCCTCCGACACCGAATGCGAGTTGTATCGGCTGTTGGAAGGGCTGGAGAAATTGACCGACGCCGAGAATGATGTTCCAGGGTGAGCCTTGGAATCCTGTGAGTGGGACCACCTTACTCCGAAGTTCTTGCTCTGGAAGAAGTCCGTGCTCCCTTTCTCGCCTGTCTGGTCGACTGAATAGTTGACGGCCAGGTTGCCGGTGAACTTGTACTTCACCATGTACCTTGAGTTAAGATTGGCCGCCCAAGAGCCAAGGGTGTAATAGTCACCTGTCAACGACATGTCAAAATAGTCTCCCAGAACGAAGTACATGCCGGCGTCCCTCAGGTAGAAACCACGCGCGTTCTCCTCTCCGAAAGACGGCATTAGAAGTCCGGTGGCTCTGTCAGGACGCTTGGGGATGAATCCGAACGGGATTCCTATCGGGAGATCCACATCCTCCACAACGAGATGCGCCGGACCGAACACCGTCTTCTGGGATGGTTTGGTGACAACTTTCGCCGAAGACAGTTTAAGGTAATAGTGCGGATGCTCAAGATCGCAGACCGTGTACTTGCCTTTGGTTATGTTGATGGACTTGTCCGGCATCATCTTGATGTTCTTCCCGTGAAGGATGCCGTCATCCTCCTTCGTTATCATGTTCGTGATCCTGGCCTTGCGGGTGTTGAAATTGTACCGGACCTCTTCCATGTTGAATGTCTGGCTGCCCTGGGTCATCTCCGGCTGCCCCTTCCACTCTTGGGCAAGGCTGTCGTAGGTGCCTCTGGCATAGACGGTGCCGGTGGACATGTCATATTCCATGTAGTCAGCCTTCAGTTTGATGTTCTCGTAGGAGACCTCGACGTCTCCCCAGTAATACATCTTGCGTTGACCGTTGGAAAAATCCTGCCTTATGGAATCTTTCGCTCCTGAGAATGCCGGTCTGGTAAGCGAGCTTTTGTCAAGAAGAAACAACGAGTCTGCCCTTGATGTTGAGTCAGCCACCCTTAGGGAATCTCTTCTGCGGGCGATTGAGTCTTCCGCGGGCGGCAAGGAATCCTTCGCCTGTGGCAAGGTCCCGGCGGCTGGCCTGATGGAGTCCGGCGTAAACTGAGCCACAGAGGCCTTTCTCAGACTCCTGTTCCTCCTCACATCCTGCCCGAACATTGTCAGTCCAGTCAGCGCGGCAAGAGCCGCCACGAGGATAATATTATATGTATGCTTCTTGAATTGCAATTATTTTATAAATTTGCAAAAGACAAATATACTACATATTTTGGATTTACATCGCAATTTTCTTGCCGTACTTACGGCACTGTCGCTTTCAACGGCCGGATTTTTCGCTTATGCACAAAAGAATCCGTCGGCTTCGATACGTTTGTCAACCGTGGTCATAGACCCCGGTCACGGTGGCAAGGACTCCGGCTGCATAAGCCCGAGCGGAAAGACAATGGAGAAGACCTTGGTGCTGGACATATCCAAACGACTGGCCGATATGATCAAGGCAGGCTACCCGGATGTGAAGGTCATAATGACCAGAAGCGACGACACGTTTGTCACACTTCAAGGGAGGGCGGACATAGCGAACGCGAACAACGCGAACCTGTTCATCTCCGTCCACGTGAATTCCGTGCCAGGGAAGAAGAACGGCCCAAACGGCTATTCTGTGCATATCCTCGGCCAATACAACAGCAAGAACAAGGACATGTACGCCGGGAATATGGACGTGGTGCGCAGGGAGAACTCAGTCATAAAGCTTGAGGACGACTACACCACCCGCTATGAAGGCTTCGACCCGAACGATCCGGAGTCCTACATATTTATGAATCTGATGCAGAACGCCTACCTGGAGCAAAGCTTCAAGTTCGCCCAGGCTGTGGACAAGGAAATGAAGGGAGGAACGTTCCAGCATAGCCGAGGAATATCCCAGGATGCGTTCTACGTCCTGTGGCGTACGGCGATGCCATCAGTGCTCATAGAATGCGGATTCCTGTCCAACTCCGCCGACCGCGAGGCCCTGATCACCGAAAAGGGACGAGCCCGGATCGCTTCAGACATCTACGATGCGTTCAAAATCTACAAGAAGGAATATGACGGCTCGGACGCTGTCAAAGGCTCCGTAAAGGCAAAAAGCACAGGCTCTGAATCAAGCGTGGCTGAAGATGGGGTAACGGAAGTGTCTGTTAAAGAGGCTGCTTCAATTGTTTATGGAACTCAGGTTCTGGTATCTTCCAAATCAATGCCCGGCAACGATCCTTTCTTCAAAGGATATGACGTTATCAAGATGCCGGCCGGAAGACTTTTCAAGTATATCATAGGCTACTCTTCAGACTTGAACACAGCCAAGGAGATGAACCGCTCACTGAGCCGCGATTTCAAGGACTCATTTCTTGTAAAGGTTGAGAACCATACCGCGGAACGTCTGAGATAGCCCTTCTGAAATCCCGTTCTTTCACTTAATCAAAGCGTTGGAGGGACGGGATTATTATTTTAGATAAATTCTAATTTATAACTCGCTTGATAATAGCCAACTTAAGAAAATTTTTAGTCGTAAAATATTGATTACGTTAATATTACATAATTTAATTAGTGCTAAAGTGGGTTCATATAAGGAAAATAAAAATCAAAAACAATACAAAAACATAAAATGGGTGATTGTTGGTGATGGTAGACGCTTAGATTGGGTTCGTACTTTCGTAAAAGATAATGGTTTGGAGGACACTGTGCTTGCCCTTGGACGTTTCCCGTCAGAAACAATGCCTTTGTTCTTTGAAAAGGCTGATGTCATGCTTGTTTCTTTGACTGATACTCCTTTATTTAATATGTATTCTCCAGCCAAGATTGCATCGTATATGGCAGCGGAACGCCCTATAATAGCTGTGCTTAATGGCGAAGGTGGGGAAGTGATAAAGGCTGCTGAATGTGGATGGAATGTTAATGCTGGAGATGCGGATAGCTTGGCAGAACTTGTGATAAAACTATCTTCTACAGATAAGCAAGAATTGATAAATAAAGGCCGTAAGGGTAAAGAATATTATGACAATTTCTTCACAAAGGAAAAATGCTTGAAGAAGTTGGATAATATAATAGGTTTGTAATCTTGTCTTTTTATTTCGCACTGTATGTCTATTCTGTCAAGCAGTGGTCCTGATATTTTATTCAT
>OQVS01001118.1_pt1 | contig 18508 bp, 17 predicted proteins | sample 1691601 | NCBI WGS metagenome assembly OQVS01 (sample SAMN03418268, study PRJEB22391) | human gut metagenome | biome: human-gut; feature: organic feature; material: feces | host: Homo sapiens | place: Tanzania | collected 2013-01
ACGTTCGTGGATTTGAAACTACCATCCGCAATGAGCCACGCTATTCATAAGATTGGCATCAAAGAACGCTGCCAATCTTATGAATAGACGGCTGTCAAGTGCGTCCGATAAGGCGGGACGCACGGTATAAAAATAGAGTGAACCAGCCTCGTTTGTGCGCAAGCGCCCATCGAGGTGTTCCACTCTATTTTTGCATGGCTCGTAGCTATGCTAACTTTCCATTTACATCAATTCAATGGACGTGACTTTATATCCCAGCTTCTCCACAGCCTCACACAGTTCCTCTTCGGGGATATCCGCGCCGAGTTTTACGATTGCTTCGCCTTTCTTCCAGTTGACTTTGGCATTGACCTGGGCCATGCCGTTCAGGGAATTCTCGATACGATTCTGGCAGTTCACACAGGACATTCCTTCAATATGAAGCTTTTTGGTCGCTACGATAGTATCTAAGTGCTTCGGCTTGATCTTCACATCTCCGCCTCCGCCACAGCATCCGCCTTCTCCCTTGAAATGCTTTTTGGATCCCAGTAATGCTGCCACGATCACTATGATCAATATTCCACATATCATATATGTTCCCATTTTTTCACTCTCCTTATTGTTTTCTTTCAAAAAATAACTATTCAGAACCACATTCACAAAATCGCCTCTACGAGGCTTCCTTTTCGCTGCAATATCTGTCAAATTTTCATGCAGATCAGTATTATTCTGCTGCCCACATAAATAAAACCGGTGTAGGAAACAGTTCTATCCATCCAGATCTCCTGCCCCCACACCGGTTTTTTACTTATTTCTAATTTTTTCTAATTTCTAACATACCTGTTCCGCACACTCACACGGTCTGATGGTCACATTGGTCACCTTCTGACTGTTCAGGTAACCGCAGGACTTCAGTCCCTCCCGAATCACGGAATTCCATTTTTTTGCTGATAGATGATGTATCGAACCATCATCCAGCTCAATGGTACAGGCATTTTCCATCATGCAGTTTTCAGAGTAAGCTACCTTATACATGTTTTTTCGGCTGATGGCACCGATCTCCTCTAAGAGATTGACCATGCGGTATACTGTTGCCACACCAAGCTTATCGTCTTCTTCCAATGCCCGGTAGAAGATCTCCTTACAGCTGGAGCATTCATTCTGGAGGATAATATCAATCAGCCGGAGACGCTGTTTTGTAATGCGGCAGCCCTTTTCTTTCAGCTTGGTCAATATGATCTCTCTCTGCATTTTCGTGGTCTGATAGCTTACCTGTTCCTTAGTGTCCACAATGACCTCCACAGTGGCTGCAATCACCGCCGCACTGAATGGATTTTCCATTCTTTTTATCGTTTATCATTTTGCGGACAATCAATGCGACTACACCGGCCAGTATCACCAATACAACTATGGTTCCCATAGACTGCCTCCTTACTCTTACTTCGAAATCCTGCAGGTCCCCTTGTCGAAGACCCGCAAGTAATGTTACGTTCCTATCTGTTTACTCCCCTCACAGGTATCGGTCTTTGCCTGCAAGCAGTCACGCCGGACACCTGCGGGTGAGCTTAATTATTTATTTTACTTATGCAACCTTCCTGCTGTCAACCTTCAAAGTGGTGCTCTCCTTGTAAGGGCGGAAGAGCAGATAAATGAAGCCGATGATCAGAAGGAATGCTACTACAGTGCCGATACCGAAAGCACCGGTGGTGATCAGCGTACCGATCTGATATACACACAGGGAAACCACGTATGCCAGACCACACTGATAACCAACTGCGATCCAGAACCATCTGGTGTTGTTCATCTCACGCTTGATCGCACCCATTGCTGCGAAGCAAGGTGCACACAGCAGGTTGAATGCCAGAAATGCATAACCGCTTGCTGCAGTGAAGTGAGCTGCCATGTTAGCATATACGGAACCTTCGCCTGCGCTGTAGAGGATACCCATAGTACCTACGATATTCTCCTTAGCTACCAGACCGGTGATGGATGCAACAGTTGCCTGCCAGTTGCCGAAGCCCTGAGGGATGAAGATCCATGCCAGACACTGACCGATCTTGCCCAGGATACTCATATCGATCTCATCCTCAGCCAGCATACGGAAACCGTCCTCGGTGAATCCGAAATAAGTAGTAAACCATACAACGATGGTGGACAGAAGGATGATGGTACCTGCCTTCTTGATGAAGGACCAGCCACGCTCCCACATGCTGCGCAGTACCGTACCTACGGTAGGCCAGTGGTAAGCGGGAAGCTCCATAACGAAAGGAGCGGGATCGCCCTCGAAGATCTTGGTCTTCTTCAGGATAATACCGGAACAAATGATTGCTGCAATTCCCAAAAAGTATGCGGAAGGAGCAACCCATGCTGCGCCGCCGAAGATAGCACCTGCTACCATGGCGATGAAAGGAAGCTTAGCACCACAAGGAATGAATGTGGTAGTCATGATCGTCATCTTACGGTCTCTGTCGTTCTCGATGGTACGGGAAGCCATGATACCGGGAACACCACATCCGGAACCGATCAGCATAGGAATGAAGGATTTACCGGACAGACCGAACTTACGGAAGATACGGTCCATGATGAAGGCGATACGTGCCATGTAACCACAGGACTCCAGGAATGCCAGGAAGATGAACAGTACCAGCATCTGAGGTACGAAACCAAGCACTGCACCGACACCGGCTACAATACCGTCAAGGATCAGCCCTTTCAGCCAGTCAGCACATCCGATCGCATCCAGACCGCTTTCTAACAGTGCTGGTACACCGGGTACCCAGATACCGTAATCTGCGGGATCGGGAGCTTCTGCGCCGTCTGCTGCGTATACATCAACTGCTTCTGCCAACTCAGCACCGGTGTAAGTAACATCCTCGGTTGCCAGAGTCTCTTCATCTTCCAGAGTATACTCTGCGGTAGCGGATGCATCAATGCCTGCTGCGAACTCCTGAACAGCCGCTACCGCTGCTGCGGGATCGTAGTCCTCAGACTCGCTGTCGATGACTGCTGCCAGTTCTTCACTGCCGTCAGCTTCTACGAATGCGTTGATCACGTTCATTGCATCGTCATAAGGCTCGGCTGCTTCTTCATAAGCACCGGTTCCGATGGTGAACAGATGCCAGCCATCACCGAATACGCCATCGTTTGCCCAGTCGGTAGCCCAGGTACCGACGGTAGTTACGGATACATAATATACGATGAACATAACCACTGCAAAGATCGGCAGTGCCAGCCATCTGTTGGTCACGATTTTATCAATCTTATCAGAAGTCGTTAACTTCTGGCCTTCCTTCTTGGTGTAACATTCTTTGATGATAGAGGAGATGTATGTGTATCTCTCATTGGTGATGATACTCTCAGTGTCATCATCCATAGCAGCTTCCAACTGCTTGATCTCTGCGGATACATCGGGAACACTCTTCATCTGTGCGGGGATCTTGTCATCCTTCTCTAACAGCTTGATAGCGAAGAATCTCTTCTGCTCCTCGGGAACATCGGTCAGCTTCTTCTCTACGATCTCGATCACGCTCTCAACCTCAGGTGCGAATTTATGTACCGCAACTGCTGCACTCTTCTTCTGTGCCAGTTCAATCGCTTTTTTGGTAGCATTCTCGATACCGGTCAATTTCAGAGCGGAGATCTCAACAACGGGGCAGCCCAGCTTCTCAGAAAGCTTGCCTACGTTGATCTTGTCGCCGTTCTTGTTCACGATATCGATCATGTTGACAGCCATGACAACGGGGATACCCAGTTCCATCAGCTGTGTGCTCAGATATAAGTTACGCTCGATGTTGGTACCGTCTACCAGGTTCAGGATCGCATCGGGTCTCTCACCGATCAGGTAGTTACGTGCTACCACTTCCTCCAGAGTATACGGAGACAGGGAATAAATACCGGGTAAGTCCATGATGATCACGTCATCACCGTTACCACCGTACTGTTTCTTTAATTTACCTTCCTTTTTCTCAACGGTTACGCCGGGCCAGTTACCTACGAACTGGTTGGAACCGGTCAGAGCGTTGAAAAGTGTCGTTTTACCGCAGTTAGGGTTACCTGCAAGTGCAATCTTAATTGCCATTTTTCTACCTCTTTCCTCTAAAATCATACTTCTCATAACTATTCAGAGCCTCATTCACAAAATCGTCTCTTCGAGACTTTCCTTTTGCTCATGTGATTAGCCTTCACTAATTAGTTCCAGCTAACCTTCCTGCTAAAAAAAAGATCATTTACTCAACGCAAATCATCTCAGCGTCTGCCTTACGAAGAGACAGCTCATAGCCTCTGACTGTTACTTCCACGGGATCTCCCAAAGGAGCTACCTTTCTCACATAGATCTCAACACCTTTGGTAATGCCCATGTCCATGATACGTCTCTTGACAGGACCTTCACCATTCAGTTTGGTTACCTTTACGGTCTGTCCGCAGGGAACTTCCTTCAATGTCTTCATTTTCTCCTCCTATTAGCATCTTTTGGTACAGCTGCCCGCTACACCATGATTTTATTGGCCATATCCTTGCCGATGGCTACTCTTGATTCCTTGATATTCACAATCAGGTTGCCTTCGGTCTGGGACACAACTGTCACTTTACCACCTACTACAAATCCGAGGGTCTCTAAAAACTTCCTCGTCTCCTCTTTGCCGCCGATCCTCTGGATCGTATTCTCTTCACCGGCACCTACCATACTCAGGGGCATCATACACACTTCCTTCCCTTCAATAGTATTGAACTGCTTGTGGTTTCTCATTAGCTCTTAATGAGATTCATTCTCATTTCACGTGGTTAGTATATACTAACCTTTTTTTACTGTCAATATATTTTTTCGATTTTTTTCATATAAATTTCGTAGGAATTTCTTATTGATATTTTTTCTCATTAAGTTGAAATCTTGCATTTCCTATCCTTTTCTGCTATTCTTATTGTAATACCTGCGGATGGTCAATTTTCCATATGTAGGGCAGGTATTTCGGTTCAAAATGCTATGTATGGGAAGGGTATGGTCATTACATGAAAATACAGGAATCTGCTGAGAATTATCTGGAAACGATCTTAGTGCTGAAGAAAAAGAACGGTGTTGTCCGTTCCATTGATATTGCCAACGATCTGGGCGTGTCCAAGCCCAGCGTCAGCGTCGCTATGAAGAATCTCCGCAATGGGGAATATATTGAAATGGACAAGGAAGGCTACATCACCCTGCTGGATAAGGGGCGGGAAATTGCAGAGAAAATCTATGAACGTCACACATTTCTTACGGACTGGCTGACTTCCATCGGTGTGGATCCCACCGTTGCTGCTGAGGATGCCTGCCGGATTGAGCATGTGATCAGTGCAGAGACTTTCACTGCTATGAAAAAAACTTTGAAGACAAAATAACTTCTGAAATACGATGAACTCTATAAAAAATATGACTCCCGGGGTGACTTAGATGTCACTCCGGGAGTTTTTCAAGAGTTACTTGTATCGCACTCTTGAAATGCCGGACGCATCCTTTCAATTTCTCCACGACTGATCCCATACTTTCCCGCAAGCGTACGCCAATTATCACCCACGATCTTTTTCATATCTGCGATATTCTTCTGCGCCTGCGTTTTTGATATCTCATAAAAAGGTGCCGCCTCTATCGCCAATTCAAAATCAATAGAAGAATTATCTTCATCCACATTTAATGACAAATATTCACCGTATATATCCGGATTCACATCATACATCGGAGATAATTCCCAGCCCCTTCCCTTTAAGATAAATCCATGGTTTCTAAAATGATCATCCGTATTAGACACCGCCATACTGAATGCAATACGCTTCCACAACTCCTGAATGTCTTTTTTGGGGGCTGCACCGTTTGCTCTCAAAAAAGAGACGATTTCAAGATAACTGCTTCCATCCGTTGCATTAGCCCCGTCCTGTTTACCAAGCATAGTCATTGCTGAAGAAAAGTGAATTCTTCGGCTTTCTATTCTGTCAAATCGCTTTACAAGAAATGTCGTTCCCAATCTGGAAAATTTTTCAGCTTTTGCCTCCGGAACATTAAGTCCACACATAACAGCCAGTTCATGTACTACCATTTCCCATGCCCCGGAATTAAAATCATCATGTTTAGACGGAAATTTGGCAATCCAAAGTGAGCCATCCGTCGCCAGCACAGAGGCTTTGGGTCTCGCCCCTCCCAAAGAAGATCCGGGAGCAAGTAATTGCTTTAACCATTTCTCATTCAGCCCCTTTTCATCATTTTCAAACGCAATCGATGCCTGTTCGAGTTCTCTTAATGACGTCCACGGTGGTGTTGCAAATTCCCTGTCATTGGACAAGAATTCACCTTCCAACTCCGTTTTAAAACGCAATCCGCCCATTCTTGCTTCATCATACACTCTCAGAAGATAATCACTGTCTAAAAGCTTTCTAGGTTTTTCACCTGCATTTTTGGCACGCAATTCCTCTCTGCGTTTCATCAGACGTTGTCCCCATCTGTCAGGGCAGGAGTCGGCAAATACTCCAAAGATTCTCTTGTCATCATTGATATACTGTCTTCCCTTATACAACTGTAAATCCGGATCTAATACCAGATTCCCCTTTTCCAGCCATTTTTCATCATATTCAAAAGAATAAAATTCTTTACCTCTTGTCTGGGAAACATAGATTGTACCAACAAAATCCTCATGAAAGGGTTGAAAATCCGCAAATACATAGACCTTTTTTTCTTTATCCATTTTCTATTCCTTCCTGGGTGCCCTTTTTCTTACAGGTAAATCCAGATCCTGTAATTTGCGTCCTAATTCATCGTCTTTAGCAACTAGCAGCAGATCCTTATCCATATAATTCAATGCATGAAGCACAGCCGCATAACATCCCATTGCCACAGAAGGTGAGCCTTTTTCTATGGATACTAAAGTTGCTCTGCTGATTCCCGCTCTTTCCGCAACCAATTCCGACGTCAATTTTCTGCGCAGCCTTGCATACTTTATCTGTAGCCCCATTTGCTCCAGTATTTTTTCTGTTTCAGGCAACAACACTATTGTTTTTTTCGGCATAACCCCATCTCCTTATGTAAATATTATTAAACATTTATATCCATTTTGTCAAATTTTATTTACATTATTGAAAAATATCTCTGTCACGGATCCGACAGAGATATTATATAGTATGCCTATTACTCCGTTATCCTATAACGAATAACATACTGTCAAATATTACGCACAGCAATCTGTTAGCTACTCCCCATTATTTTGTAGAAATTAATTAGTTTCAACTTCCTGTGCTACATCCGCTGCCTGAATCTTCGGCTCGGTATCGGCGATTTCAATCTGATCCGCCAAATCCATGCAATCTATATAATGATCTCCTATCCGGAACGCATAGAAACTTCTGTAATCCGAGGTCATAGGGTCTGTATCCTGATGCTTTCCGGTATTATTATCCTGAAAATATTTCGGAAGGTAATCAGACTGCATATGTATGTCCTTCGCATCCATGTTCTGCAGATAAACATAAATAATGGTATTACTGTCATCTAACGTGATGGCATATTCATATCGGTCGGTCCAATTTGCCATTGCCACATACGCAACGCTGCAATAATTTTCTTCATCCTGATAAAGCATATTCGTCTGATCCTGATAAGAAAACTTCAAATTCCGCAGACGCTCTGTTTCTGCCTCATACTGTTCCCTGGTATATTGATTTTCCAAATAGATCTGGCAGGTTGCTGCAAAGATTTCATCACGGGTCTGATAATAAAAATCTTGTGAAACGGTATCCATATCTGCGGAAGGGAACACCGCTAACGGACTGTATACTCCCGTTCCCTCTAATTTGTGGTATGCTTCTCCCTCCCGGGAAGTGATTCTTGTCCCATAAATAAAATGATAGCATACGTAAGACAAAACTGTCGCCAGCACAAGCACTGCTGCCACAACTGCAAGCACTGCTGCCACAACTGCAAATACTACTTTCTGCTTTTTGGTCATCTTTTGTTCCTCCCCCAATTATCATCGCAATATCATTCTTTTTCCAACAGGTAAAAAGCACAATCCATCGTAAGAATAACAAATTGTGTATTACCGGAAATCATTATGTCCACTGCCGGAGGCTGTCGTTTTATTCCATCCCTCGTGCCTCTTATTTCCAAATTCTGAAATTCACCATAATTCAGAATCCAATCATATAGTTCCGGATCGTCTTTTATAGCTTCCTTTACATTATAGATTAAATTACGCTCTTTTATAGGAGATACCTCATAAGAAGGTTCTAAAATCTCGCATTGATAACGTTCATATTTTTCAAGCCCTTCACTGGAAAATACATCTTCATTTATCACAATATGATTGCCTATGATATCATGTCCTTCCGGATAATTCGTATAATCGTTTTGTACGTGTGTAAAGCCAAGCAATTTCGTGACTTTCCACTCACCAAAAAGCAATTCTTTGATCTCATCCATGGATAATTCGTCCACACTGCCCTCTGCTATTTCCGGATCTGGCTCTATTGTTTCTTCCGCATTCAGATTCTCCGATTCTGTCTCGAGCATATTATTAATTCCGATAATTGACAGTTTCCAAGTTCCTGTTCCATTATCAACATTTCCAAACCAGATTTGTCCGGCATCCCCCATCATCACTCCTTGCCAATTACAAAACATTTTTCGGCATGTTTCGGCACGAACAGCCTCTACAAATTCCTGATTCAACTTTCCATCAATATCGAGTTTTAAAAAATCTTCACGATTATTAACCGTAGTACCATTTATTGCAATAGGATATGAAATCTTCTCAGATAACGCATCCCAATCATGCTTTAAAATATCAATCTTAATCTCTTCTGCAAATTGCTCCACTTCTTCTGCTGTTACCCCTGTAGATGTCATATAATAATCTTCTTCTGTTTCGCTGCTTTGAATGCTTTCATCACTTTCACGTACTTCATAGTCTTCTGTATCACTCATGGCAGTCATCTCGTTTTCTTCAGAAGTACTGTCTATATGCTGATTTTTCATCGAAAATATGCAAAATAAAATTATGCCCAGCCCAATCACTCCTGCCACAACTGCGAATACTACTTTCTGCTTTTTGGTCATCTTTTTGTTCATCCCCTATTATCTTCTATTTTCTTCTCTCGCAATATTTTCTTCCGTAAATGAAAAATATGGAATCTCCAGCTCTTCAACATTACCTTCGTTTGCATTCGGCATTTCATCAATTTTATTCCTTATAGCCGCTGCTGTTTCTTCTATACTTTTTTCTCCATTAAAATAATACAACGCCTCTTCCTGCGTAATCCCTATTAAAGGAAGGTCACTGCGTTGCATTACCTTCGTATTATTTATCATCTCCCTTACATCCTGTATATCCTCATCTTGTGCCGCATAAACATTTTCATAGGTACCGCCAATTTCGTATGTCAGAATAGGAAGTTTCTCTCTTTTTCCATCCGATGTCTGATAATATTCCTGCTTTCTGCTATCACTAAGCTGTTGATCCAGCACATCTTGCAATATTGAGAAATTCCAATTGGGAGCAATCGTTTTCTGTCCTTCCTCAGTAAAATAGCTTTCCACAAACTTCCATGCTTCTTCTTTGTGCGTGCTTTGACTGTTAATGGCGAAACAGTTGACAAAAATAAATATTCTTCCGTTTCCTTCTGCTCCCGGAAATCCTGTATAGACTGCATCCTCACCCCATACGGATTTTTTATATAAATATTGTTGCATGTCACCTATGCACTCAAGATTGAATGGAATTTTTCCTTCCCGCATCAAAAGGTCATTCGTTTGAAACATCGCCTGTTGCGGTAATTGTTCTGCAATTTTTATATATTGTTCCAATCTGTTATCTTCCGTTTCCCCGGAATATCCTCCGCAGATTGCCCCTTCCTGTAAAAATAAATCCCGTGAAATCATAGGATCCTCTTCACATTCCCGAACGGCCCGCAAGGCTTCCTCGAAGGTAAAATTTTCTTTGTTACTGCACCATTTTTCTTTTGTTATCAATGTATATAACACAAAATTCGTTGGCAACATATACAAGCCGCCATCCGCTGTCAAAACCTGATGCGCGGAATCAACGATGTCCTCTTCCCCAATCACATCACTTTTCTCCAGATAAGGAATAAGATTCTCTATCGCACCCTTTTCTCTAAGCACTTCCACGTCCATTTCATCTGTCGAAAAACTAATGATATCAGGTCCTTTTCCTGTCAAAATATCATCATACAAACGACTAATTCCGTCGCTTATATTTTCTTCGTAATAATCATGTATTGTGATTGTTATTCCGTCATTTTTACTATTAAAATCAGCTACTGCTTCCTGTAATGTCGACGCTCGCCCGATATCTCCAAGTATGATCTCCGTTTTAGGTTCTTCCGGCACAATTGTAGCAGTCTCTTTCTCCCACGCAGATGTTTCCGTCCTGGTGTCTATTTCTCCGCATCCCATTAACAGCAAAGATGATACTGTACCTACCAGCAATGATGCTATTGCTTTAAAAGTTTTCATTCGTAATCCCCCTCGCACGTTGTCGCAATATCATTCTTTTTCCAACAGGTAAAAAGAACAAGCACTGCTGCCACAACTTTCCATTGTATAACTTAACTTTTTTTCCGTAAATTCAGGAAAGGACGCACCTCTACATTCTCCGGTCTCTTCCCGTCATATAACAGTTCCACATACTGTTCCGCCTTTTCATCGGAGACATCTTCCTGATCCGTAAATACTATCATTATTAGTTCAATTTCACTTTGTTCCGGCTGCTTTCTAATTATGTTCAGGGAATGGAAATACATCTCCCTGTAATCATCTTTCCAGGTGCCGTCTTCCGAATTGTTTTCAAACATGAAATAATCCGTTCCATCAAATTCTATATAACATAAACTCCATAGTTGACTCGCTGTAATCAATTCCTCACTCACTAAATAGTGTACAATCACTAATTGCGCCGGTTGATTCTCTGATGTCTGCTCGTAAAATTCGTCCAGCAATTCTGCTCCGCTGCATTCCCTTGACTGCCAATCCAAGACATACACCGGATAATCTTTGAGTTCTTCTATATTTAACGGAAGGACGGATAATTCCTGTCTGATTGCTTCCGGATCGGTTTTCCCTTTCAAATTTTCCAAGCTGAAATCTTCCGATAAATCAACCGGTTCTGACTGCTCATTTAATACTGCTGTAGTCGTTATGGTATTAGGTATCATCTCCTCGGTAACTTCTGAAGTATTCTGTTCCGGTGCGTTCTGCCCACAACTTACCATGCTTAACATAATTACTAATAATGCCAAACACCTCATCTTTGCCTTGTACATACTTTTTCTGAATCCTCCTCCCACAAGATTTTTCAAAAGCCTTTTACACAATCGATTTTTTAAATTTGTAACTCTTTTTATGTTACAAATTTAAAGTACCATATTTTTATCACAATTTCATTAATTGATGCTAATTATTTTGATATTGTTAATTCAAAATATCTCAATCACATAATCGTAGCTATAGGTGTGGACATACAATTTGTCATCCTTCTCTGTCATGAGGTCCGGCATCTTTTTCAGAGGCAGGCGGTTAATCACTTCTCCGGTATTTTTATCCAACTGGTAGAGGTAATCATCCTCTGCGGTAAAGCCATAGCCGCAGAAGATCACGTCCCCTTTCACGAGAAAATTCATGCTGTTATAGGTCTGGTCTGCACTTCGCCACAGCAGTTTCTCATTTTCCAGATCATAGGCAAACATAAAGCAGCTGTCCGGCTGCGCATAACCGTTCATTACTGAAGCCCCGTAAAAAATTCCGTTCTCAAGGCAGGCATTATTACCGTTGACGTACCATTTGTCTGTCGGATATTCCAGTACATACAGGCAGTTCTCACCATCGAAAATGCTGAGTTTTCCATCCTCCCACTGATAGGTATAATTTTCATCATAGAAGCAGTCCCAGTTTTCTCCGATCATGGGAAGGGAAATGTCTTCCGATGCATTGTACCATTCGTCTGCAAAAGTAATATTGTTATACGTCTCGGAAAGGATTTCCAGGGAATAGGGCTGCGCCGCAGTTCCTTCCGGGTGAAATTCCGATACTCCGGTGAAATCTATCGCAATTTCTTTCGGTGCAATGGAATTTTCCCGGGATTCGGACTCGGCGAGAGCCCCGGAGGTCTCTGCCTCATCTATTTCAACGGCTATATTGGAAGTATTTTCGGTTTGGCTCTCTGCTTCGCTGTTCTCCGGTGCATTGGTCTCCCGGACGCCGCATCCCGTTAACAGGCAGACAGTCAGCGCCAATGCTGTTAATTTATATTGTTTTTTCATAATGTCCTCTTTCTATTTTGCTTTATTTTTCCAACAGGAAATCTACAATGTTTTTCTGCCGGATGCCTCCCCGATTGATGTGTAATAGCGTATCCATGGACAGTACTACTTTTTCATAATTATCTGTAATTGCCTCTAAAGGTGCAAATTCCCTATCTGTATTTTCCGGCGTCAAAATATAACACACCTGAACATACAGTCTTTCGTCCAGTCTGTCTGCCACAAAGTCTACTTCTGCAACACCTTGTTTTCCTATCTTTACCGTATAACCTCTGCGGAGCAGTTCCAGATACACAATGTTTTCCAGCACTCCCGCAATATCATTATCCCGATATCCCATAACCGCATGTCGAATTCCCAAATCCGCAAAATAATACTTTTCCTGCGTTTCCAGTATTTTCTTCCCCTTAATATCAAATCTTACGACCTTATGAATCAAAAATGCACTTTCTAATGCCCTCAGATAATTATAAACTGTTTCAATGCTTAGTTTTCTCCCTTGACTCTTTAAAAAATCAGTGATGGTTTTTGCCGAGAATGTATTTCCGATATTATCCATGAGATATCTGATGATACTTTCCAGCAAGGCAGTATCTCTGATACTATTCCTTGCAATCACATCTTTTAACAGTACGGAATTATAAATATCCTGAAGATATTGTGTAATTCTGCTCTCCTCCCAAGCCATCTGATGGATGCCTGGCAGCCCTCCGAATCTGACAAAGTTGGAAAAATGATCCTGTACGGTTAGATTTGACTCTCCTTCATTGGTTTCTGCAAACGCAAGGTATTCCTTAAGGTCCAGAGGATATACCCGAATTTCCACATATCTGCCTGCCAGCAATGTGGCCAGTTCCCCTGACAACAATCTTGCATTTGATCCTGTCACATAAATATCACAGTCAATATCTACGCGCAGAGAATTAATTGCCTGCTGCCAGCCGTCTACTTCCTGTATCTCATCCAGGAGAATATACAATCTTTCGGAAATTTTCTCCCCGATTTCCATCAAATACCGGTATAAGGTTTTATATTCTTTCAAATGATCATATTTTAATGATTCAAAATTTATATAAACAATTTGATTCGGATTTTTACCCATACCAAGCAGCTCTTGCCTTGTCAATTCCAGCAGGGCACTTTTCCCACTTCGCCGCATTCCGGTGATTACCTTTATGACCGGTTTATCAATAAAATCTTTGATGTTGTTCATATACTTTTCCCGAATGATCATTGCTTTCACCTCCATTTCTTTTATTATAGTATTTTTATTCAAAAATAGCAATAGTTTCCAGTGTATTGGAAACTATTGCTATTTTATTCATTCATTTCTTATATAGCATGATCCTTTTATTATATATTAATCGCTCTTTCTGTCATAAGTTTTTCCGGAAACTGCCCTTCTCATCCCCCATTCGGCATCAGATCATTGAAAGTATCCCATGCCTCTTCCGCCGTATAATCTGCCAGCTTAAGCCACCCGGTGACACCGTTCTCGGTCTCCACACAGAGCCACTGCCTGCCGGCATCCAGATAAAGGAAATAGACTCCGTGATCTGCGTTGATGGTAAAGCGTTCACTGCCGGCATCCGGAGTCCGATAGACTTCCAGATCTTTCCTGATCCCGTGCAGGGTCGACTGCTCCGGCAGATCATAGCGGTCTGCCGGAAGTTCCGCCAGTTTTCCGTCACTTCCAATGCGGTATACGATCCGCAAATTTTCTCTTTGCAGAATATAATCATAGCTCTGAGTGGTAATAATCCGGCCGTTTTCCACCCAAATCTCCCGGATATCCTGTGCGAAGCTTCCTACCTCCTGTAATTCCCCGTTCTCATAGCGGAACAGGAAACTCTCGCACTGTCCGAACTCGTCCCTGCGCATCAGTGCCAGCAATATCTGTCTGCCATTAGGAGTGAAGGCATAAATGCTGTTTCCCAGATTCTGTGCCGTCCGTGTCTCGCCTTGCATGGTATTCACCGCAAATATATATTGATCCAGCGGCGAATGATCCATTTCGTTTACTGCCTGTGCCATTCTCGAACGCAGCAGAAGTTTCTCTGCGGTTCCGTCTCCGTCCAGATCCAACAGGGCATAAGTCTCCTGCTCCGCTCGCTCAGACAGATCGAATACGACTCCCACATTCGTCATAATATCCCGTCTCTGTGCTGCTGCATAAGCATCCGCTTCCTCTGTCGTCAGATCTGCCGCCACCTTCCCGTTCCAGACCGGCTGATTGGACAGAAGCGGAAGTTTCATCTGGGCGGTTCCGCTGCTCTGACTCAGGATCCAATAGCCATCCTCCGCCGTAAGTGTATCTGCGGAGAAATCCTGTGCCTCCGATGGCAGCTTCCAGTCCGTGACCCCGTTTTCTCCGGTCTGTCCCGAAGTATCATATTCCCGGATCGTGTCGATCCAGATGTCCAGATCTCCCTCCTGATAATCAGAAGCTGCAAAATAGTACAATCGGACACTATCCTGTTGCTTCAGATAAGCCATCTCCTGACTGTAACTGTCAGACGTATAATATTTTCCCATGTCCTGATAAACCGTGGACCGTCCCTGTGCCGCACATCCCGGGGCTATATATCCCGGAACCATACAGTTCAGTCCGGCATCCTCCCCGGTGGCCGCATAAATACCGTAGCTGGAAACCTGATAAGTAGCAGCAACATCCGCAAAAGATCCGGGGGATACCTTTACATACACCCATTTTTTCGACAGTTCTGCCACGGTAGCCCAATCTTCATCCCTGGGTCCGTATTCCGCATAGACCACTCTGGCCTGATTTTCTCCGTCCAGAGGACCGGTAGAATGCCGGCCTTTACTGTCGATGTCTCCCAGGGAGAGCATCCAGATCTGACTGCTCTCCTCTGCAAATACCATGGGGATATCGATACCGGATCCATCAGCGAAAATATAATGTACGTTTGCCACAGAGCCTTCGCCGGGTCTTGTGGAATCCTTTTGGAAAAATAAATACTGCCTCCCGGCTTCATAGAGCAGTTCCGTCATTTCCCCGCTGCCACCCTGTAGATTCAGCAGAGCTTCCGCAGCCTTCACCGGATCCTTGTAGGTCTCATGGGCAGCGGCATCTCCGTCTAAAATCCGCTGATGCAGTTTCCGCGCCGCGACACCATCGTAGCCAAGATACTGGATACCGTCCTGTCCGGCAAAAGACCGGGTATCCTCCAAGGCAGTCACATCAAACAGGGCACTGAACTCTTCCCTGCTGTGAATACCCTGCTCAAATACCGTCAGCCATTCCGTTTTGGCAGCCTCATAATCCACTTCATCCGTCGCAAACTCCCCTGTTGTAGCTTCCTCGGTTGCATCTGCCCCGTCGGTTGCCCGCGCCGCATCTGCCTCAGTCTCTGCACCGCTATCCGCATTTGCAACATCCGCTGCATCCGTTCCACTACCCGGGTTACTGCACAGGCACACCACCAGCACCGCGATCACCGCTGCCGCGCCAATCATGACCCAGAATGGCGGCTTGCGATAATCCAGTACATGACGAATACGATTCTTCACATGGTCTTCGCCAAAAGAAAGCAGTGCGCAGATGGAACCGCCCCGATAACGCTTCCATTCTCCGCCGGAAGCCTCCTCCAGCAATGTATAGGAATAGATCTTCTTGCTCTCCTCGCCGAGAAGCTTCACAACTTTTTCATCGCAGGACATCTCGCAGTCCATATTCATCAGATAAAATGCCAGCCACACCAACGGGTTAAACCAGTGCACACAGCAGATCAGCAGAGCTGCCGGTTTGAAAAGGTAATCCCTGCGCTGCAAATGCACTCTCTCGTGGCATAACACAACGTTTCTGCTCTCCGGATCCAGTCCCGAAGAGAGATAGATTACCGGATGCATCAGTCCCATGACAAAGGACAGATGCCCTCCATCGATCTCGTAGATCCCCGGTTCTACCTGTCTGACACCGCTGTCAGGTCGGTGAAGCCGGTTGCGCATACGCAGGTAGGAAAAGGCATGATACCCCATAAATCCTGCCATTCCAAGTAACCATGCGATCGACAGGACACGGAAAGTTTGCAAAGATTCGTCCGCATTATCCCGGTTATCCACCGGGTAACCACCATCCGAGGCATTCGTAACATTACCCGGTGCCTGAATTCCGCCGACACCGTCATCTCCAATTTCATTCATGCCTTCTACGTTTCCATACTGTCCCAGTGCCGGTGCAGAACCTTCCCTATTTCCGGCTGCTCCTAAAGTCCCAGCATTCAGATTTTCCGTGTTATCCGCCCCGGACAGCACGGCATCCACAGTATTGTCTCCAAGAAGGCTGTCATTATAAACTCCCTCATTGTCAACTGATCCGGCACTGTTCCCGGCAGCCAACTGTGCAGAGGTTGTCGCCGTCCCTACGGTCAACAGACGCTCCGGGATCAGACTGATCCTGGTCCCCGGCAGCACCGGACAACATAACCGCACAAATACGATTCCCCACAGCAGATAGGAACACCATTTCGGAGCTTTTTTCAGTAAAAATCTGGCCAATATCACCAACAAAATACAATAGCTTCCCACCAGACTGAGACGCCATATACTGTCAAACAAACGATAGATGCCTTCCACCATAAAGTCCCTCCTGTGTTCTCTCCTTCCCTATCCGCGGAAGCTCCGCTCTCTGTCATCCCTGTTCTGTAACGCTCCGAAGCTCACTAATTTTCCGTCCCGGCAGCTTAGGCTTGCGCAATCGCCTTCCTGCAATTCTCCGTAGATTCTGTCGGAAACTTCCAAGGTGATCTGTTCGCCCTCTTTTTCCAGATTTTCAAAAATGACAGTCTTGACGTTTTCCGCCTCGGTTACTCCGGAATTTACCGTGCCGTTTGCCAGATATACCGGCTGATTCACCGCAGCAGCCTGTCCCTTGCTGAAGACTTTTGCACGGTTCACCGTATGATATTCCCGTTGCCTGTTCCGTAAACTCCGCACCAGAAGATTCAGAAGATATCCCAGAATTGCCGCTGCGAACAGGACTGTCAATATGTTTTCCACCGGACTGAAACTTAACTGCTGCATCATAAGCACAACCTTCCCATTTTTCATTATTTATCTCATTTCACAGTATCATTTATGATATCCTTGTATACTTCCAACAGCCACCGGAAAAACTCCGGTGACTGTTTTTTCACACTTTACCCGGCAAAATATAAACCGCTGAAATAATCACTGTAATCCGTTCCATCCCGTAACCGAAACCACCCCTTCTCACCGTCCGTAACCTCGATGCAGATCCATTCCTGCGTTGCGTCCAGCTTCGTCATGCGTACTTTGCGTCCTTTGGGCAGCACAAAGGTCTCATCCCCGTCCGGTGTACGGTAGAGCGTTATATCCTGCCGCAGCTCCACTTCCTCCCATGCACTTAATACATATTCCTCCTGTGGCACTTCCCGGAGCTTTCCGTTCGATGTTACCTGATAGATTCTCTGGATGTAATCGTTCTGCACCACAAAATAGGGTTCGGTGATAACCATCTGTCCATCCTGTATCCATGCCTTTCGCAGGTCCTGTGCGAGCCGGTCTGTTTCCACCGGTTTTCCGTCTTCATAGTGGTAGATTCGGGTCAATAGATCTGCGCTTTCGCCGTCATCATACAATGCGATCAGGAGCTGTTCCCCATCCGGGCTGAAAGCGAAGATTGAATTGCTCATATTTCCCGTGCTGTCCGGAATCTCAGCCGTCTGTCCGTCTATCTCCAACACTGCATCCTGTAGGTCATAGCAATTCATCTGACCAAGTCCCAAATTTACACAAATCTTATATTCCTCGAAAGAATATCCCGTTACCGGCTCCGCAGGATGCAGAGAAATCTTCTCCGGCACACCATCACCATCCAGATCCAACTGCGCCAATGTCTCAGTTTCTGTCCGCTCCGATACATCAAATACCACACCCGGATAGGCGAGAATGTCTGCTCTTTCGATGTGCTGGCTATCAGCCCCGCTAAGTGCAAACCGCATACTTATGGATGGATTACTATTGTAAATGTCATAATATCCGTCATGAACATGAAGCGTCGTGTCGCTGTTGAGCTGCAAATCCACCGGCAGAACCGTATCGGTGACAGTATGGGTACTCATGTCAAACTCCCGAAGTACCCTCGGCATCCACTCATCCGTCATAAGATGCGCCTCATCGGGATCTGTCAGATAATAGACCTTGCCGCCGCTCCATTCCGTCACATCCGGCAGATCTTTTTGCAGCTGTGTAT
>OQVS01001119.1_pt1 | contig 18506 bp, 12 predicted proteins | sample 1691601 | NCBI WGS metagenome assembly OQVS01 (sample SAMN03418268, study PRJEB22391) | human gut metagenome | biome: human-gut; feature: organic feature; material: feces | host: Homo sapiens | place: Tanzania | collected 2013-01
TTACAATTGAAAATGTTGCAGTTTTTATCCGAATAATTTTGGTGCGTCTGCCCTGCGTTTCGGTCGGAACGTGTGCGTACCTCGGTCGGGGTACATGCGTACCTCGGTCGGAGTACATGTGTACCTCGGTCGGAGTACATGTGTACCTCGGTCGGAGTACGATGACAATCAAGCTTCTTTGACACGACATTTTCAACGTTTTGACGGAACATCTATAACATGTCCGCGAAACTTTTATAACGTGTCCGCAAAACTTTTATAACGTGTCCGCAAAACTTTTCATGGTTTGTTGCATCAACGTTTTACCTCAAACTGTGCCTTGAGATGTATGTCGGCAGAAGATGAACCGACAAGCACATCGAAGAAGCCCGGCTCAACCACACGCTTCATGTCTTGGTCGATAAGCGACAACTCTTTGAAGCCAAGGGTGAACTCAACACGCTCACTCTCACCTGCATCGAGACACACCTTCTTGAAAGCACGGAGCTGGAGAGGCGGCTGCGACACCGTGGCGGCACGGTCGGAGAGATAAAGCTGCACAACCTCGTCACCGCTGCGTTCGCCCGTGTTCTTAACGGTGAGCGACACGCGCACAGAGTCGGAAGAAGCGGTGAGCGGCGTAACGGTGAGGTCTGAATAAGCAAAGCGGGTGTAGCTCAAACCGTAGCCGAAAGGATAGAGGGGCGTGCCCTTCTCGTCCATATAGTCGCGCTTGATGTTCTGGCTATAATAAACAGGTAGCTGTCCCACGCTGCGCGGTATGCTCACCGGCAACTTGCCCGAGGGGTTGACATCGCCAAACAAGATTGAGGCAATGGCCTTGCCGCCCTGTTCGCCAGGATACCATGCCGTGAGCAGAGCGTTAGCCACCTCTGAGGCACGGTTCATGAGCAGCGGACGACCCTCAATGTAAACGATAACCAACGGCTTGCCCGTCTTGGCAACAGCCTCGATGAGCTGTTCCTGCTTGCCGAGCAACGACAGCGTGGCACGGTCGAAACCCTCGCCACACTCCATGTCAGAGAGCGTCTTGCTCTCGTCAACGGTGGCGGCACCTGTGGCAATATACTTGGTCTTAAAATCGCGAGCACTCGATCCACCCACCACGAGCACCACAGCATCGGCACCTTCAGCGGCACGCACGGCGGCGGCGATGTCGGCCGAAGTGGTGTCGCGGACAGCGCAACCACGCTCATAGACCACCTCCATGTCGCTGCCCACCACGGCACGAACGCCATCGAGCACCGTGCTGATCTCCTCACGGGCCTGTGGGGCGGTGTAGTCGCCAAGCTGGTTGTAAGGCATGTCGGCGTTAGGACCAATCACGGCGATGCGCTTCATTGAGCGGCTCAAGGGCAACACGCCATCGTTCTTCAGCAGCACGGTACCCTCTGCTGCCACCCTCTGCGCCAACTGCTTATGCTCGGCCGAACGGCACACCTCGCGGGCACGCTTGGGCTGGACATAAGGATTGTCGAAGAGACCGAGGTTAAACTTCATGGTCAGCACATTGGCCACAGCGCGGTCGATGTCGGCCATGGTGACAAGACCCTCGTCGAGCGCCTTCTTCAGGTTGTTGCCGAAAGCTCCACCGCCGAGATCCATGTCGAGACCAGCCTTCAGAGCAAGCACAGCAGCCTCCTTGTTATTGGCAGCAGCACCCATGCCAGCAATGCCGTCGACCGACAACAGGTCGCTGTAGACAAAGCCCTTGAAGCCCCACTCGCCACGCAACATGTCGGTGAGCAAGCGGCGGTTTGAGGTACAGGGCACACCGTCAATGCTGTTATAAGAGGTCATGACCGTTCCAGCTCCAGCCTTTACAGCCGTCTCAAAGGGCAGCAGCAACTGTGAGCGCAACAGACGTTCACCTCCATAAACCGGTCCGCCGTTGTGGCCGCCCTCGGGCACACCGTAGGCAGCAAGGTGTTTCAGCGTGCAGATGACGTGTTGCTTGTCGGCAGAGTTGTCGCCCTGCATGCCGCGCACTACGGCTGTGCCAAGCACCGATGTGAGCCAGGGGTCTTCGCCGAAGGTCTCCTCCATGCGCGACCAACGCGGCTCGCGAGCTACGTCGAGCACAGGGCCGTAGCCAATGTTTGAGCCCTGTGCGGCAGCCTCAAGGCCAATGGCTGAGCCCATGTCGTAAAGCAACGCCGGGTTCCATGTAGAAGCCGCGTTGAGCGATGTGGGGAACACCGTTGTGCCGATGGCCATGTGGCCGTGCGGACACTCCTCGGCAAAGAGGATAGGTATGCCGAGGCGCGTCTTCTCCACCGCATAGCGTTGAAGGGCGTTGAGAGCCTTTGCCGAGAGTTCGGGGTTCAGGCCTGTCTCAAGCGTCTTCTGTGTCCATGGGTCGGCACGCAGCACAGCCCAGAACGAGCCAATGGGCGCGGCGTCCATCTTCTTCTTGAAGAGCTCTGACGGCTCCACGCTGTTCTTTCCTGTCTTGGTGTACATCTCCCAGCCCAGCGGACAGACGAGCTGACCGACCTTCTCCTCCACCGTCATGCGGCTGATAAGGTCGGCCACACGCGCCTCTGTGGGCTGCGCGGCTTGTTTATAGACAGGCAGCGAAGCCTGCTTACGGTCTGCCTTGGCAGTTGACTTTTTCTGCGCCATAACGGGCACGGTGAGCAGAAGGGCAAAGCCTAATGCAATGTGTTTAATGTTCATAGAATAATTTCTTAAAACGTTTTATCTCGAAAATAGTTTAATCGCGAAAATCGTTAAATTGCTTTTAAAGAGAAGAAAAGCAATAAACAAAAGCTATAAATAAGAAACGAAAAAAGAGGAAGTGCGAAATTTGAGCACCTCCTCTTTCTTATTATCTAATTATAAAAATGTTTCGGGCACCTTACTCTTTTGCATAACCGTCGTTCTGCTCAAGCAGTTTATTGCGCTGAAGCTCAGTAAGCGGGAACGGCCATACAAGGTCAGTAGCCTTGAAGGTAGCACCCGAACCATTCGTAGCACCCACGAGATTAACATAGTCAACCTTACCCTTGGTGTCAGCAGAAACGTTGGGGAACATCTTTGTACGCAAGCAGTCGTCCCAGATCTTAAACTCGAGCGGGAACTCGCGCAGACGCTCTGTCCAGCAAGCGTGGATGAAGTCGTCCTTAGACAGACTCATCAAAGCGGTCTTAATCTGTTCAACGGTCTTGCCCTCAGTGTTAGCACGAGCCTGTACCTGTGCCAGATAGCCAGCAGCCTCATCGGTAACAGCGTTGCCCGACTGTACGATAGCCTCAGCAGCGTCGAGCAGAGCCTCTGAATAGCGGAAGAAGTTTAAATCCTTGGTACCCTGACCAGTCTTCATCATAGCCTCTTCGTCATAATAATACCAGCAACCAGGCTCAGTAGAGTGCCAATTCTTCACAACACCCTTCTTGTTGGTAAAGGTGAAATCCCAGTGGAAGAACTGGTTGGGCTGTACACGGAGGTCGTTAGCATCATAAATATTCAGGAAGCGAGTTGAGGCACCATAAACGCGGCGGCTCAAACTGAATGTATCAAAGATACCCTCTGCTGTACCAGAGAAAGCATAGGTAGGCCACCAACCACTGGTGCTAATAGTAGCATTATACTCGTAAGCATAAATAACTTCGTCCAACCCATCGGTAGAGCGGAGCTTATTGAAAGCACTGTTCATAGCGAGGTCGCCATTGGCTGTAAGAGCGTGACCTGAGTTAAGCACAGTCTTCACACTGTTAGCAGCGTCGCTATACTTACCTTCCTGCATATAAACAGAGGTGAGCAACATAGCGGCAGCATACTTACCTACCTTATTTCCATTTTCATAGAATTTCTTTGCGGGTAGAGCTGTTACAGCATCTTTCAAATCTTGCTCAATCACAGCATACACAGCGGTTGCAGGCGACTTAGCGATTTGCAGTTCAGCAGTGGCATCAGCATAAGGCTCAGTAATCAAAGGTACATCGCCAAAATACTTAACCAATGTGAAATAGTTGAAAGCACGGAAGAACTTTGCTTGAGCTATCAGTTCGTTACGTGTCTCTTCTGACATTGTGATATTTCCAGCACGCTGTATTACAGTGTTGGCAATACGGATAGCTTTATAGCTGTTGGTGTACAAGCTGCTGAAGCTTTCAGAAACTGTATTCGTATTTTCCTGACGTGTCAACGTACGAGCATAAGCACATGTACGCTCCTGGCCTTCATACTCGTTGCTGAAATAGCCTGTAAGCATACCACCCAGTGTAGAGCATGGGCCCATGTATGCGCTACCAGCACCAGACAACTCTGACGGGGCACCAGTGCGGTACAAAGATGTCACCATCGATTCGACATCGCTCTGCAGCGTGGGGAACACCTCATCTGTTTTGGTCGTACGGTTTTCCTCGTCAAGCCAGCTTTCGCAAGATGAAAATCCTACAAGGCAAGCACAGGCTATGGCTGCTATATATAATTTCTTTTTCATTGCTTTTGTTCTTTTTAGTGTGCACCCTTTTGCAAGGGCACACAAGTGTTACATGAATATTGCTTTGACAATTTTACAATTAACCTCTTAGATTAGAATGCTACGCTGAGCCCCAATGTGAAGGTTCTTGCTCTTGGGTAAGAGAAGAAGGCAGCGTTCTGTCCAAACTTGCTACCCATAGAGTCGGTCTGTGAGGTAGTCTCGGGATCGAAGCCATTGAAATCGCTTGAGCAGAGCATGAACAGGTTGTTAGCACTTGCGTAAACGCGGAGGCCAGAGAGACCGAGAGGCTTGATAAGGCTGCGGTCGAAGGTATAGCCAATCTGCAACATGTTGCAACGCAGATATGAACCGTCAACAATCCAAGCAGAGTCGATAGTGGTGTCCTGACCAGCGTGGTTGGTGTTGCTCAGATAAATCATCTGTTCCATAGCACCGGGGTTGGTTCCGTTGTAAGCGTCATACAGGATGTTGCTCAAACCGTTGGTAATGCCGAAGCGGTCGTAGGTAGAGTGGTAGAACTGCTGCATGGTTTCAACACCCCAAACAAACTGCATATCGAGAGTAAGATCCCAGTTCTTGTAGTTGAAGGTGTTCACCCAGCTGCCTGTCCAGTCAGGAATACCCTTGCCCAGGATTTCCTTTGTCTCAGTACGCTTAGCACGACCTACCTGCTTCAGTTCGCAGTTGCCATTCTGATAATCTTCCTTGGTCCAAACGCCGAGACGACGATAGCCGTAGAATGAGCCCATGCTCTCGCCTACGCGGAGGATGCCTTCGTAACCACCTACCCAATTCATCAAACCAATGTCGGCGTTTGTCTCGCCCAGCTTGGTGATTTCGTTCTTATTGTAGTTGAGGTTCAGAGTAGAAGTCCAAGTGAAGTCCTTTGTACGGAACGGAGTAGCGCTAATCATGATGTCGAGACCCTGGTTCTTAACAGAACCGATGTTCTTGAATACAGAGGTATAACCTGTTGAATGAGGAACGGGGCAGTCGAGCAACAGGTCGGTGGTCTTCTTGTGATAGTAAGAAACGTCGAAGTTCAAGCGATCCTGGAACAAGCCAAGGTTGAAACCGAGGTCAAACTGTGCGGTCTTCTCCCACTTCAGATCCTTATTGCTGAATTTGTTTGCGTATGAATAAGGAACGCGAGTACCACCTTGCAGCAATGTACCACTGGTTACAGTAGACAATGACTGATAGGGATCAATCTCTGAGTTACCAGTCATACCGAAGCTGGTGTGCAGTTTCAGGTTGCTGATAGCCTTGATATCCTTCATAAAGTCTTCCTGAGAGATGTTCCATGCAAGACCAGCTGATGGGAAGAAAGCATACTTGTTATTCTTACCAAACTTAGACGAACCATCGGCACGAGCGGTGACGGTTGCAGAGTAGCGGTCCTTCAAGGTGTAAGCCAGACGGAGGAAGTAAGAGTTCATGCGCCAGCGGTTCCAGCTTGACTCAGGTGAGTTAGGCTTGGTACCAGCACCCATATTGAAGGTCTTAAAGAAGTCGTCAGTGAAGCCCTGAGTGTACATGTAGTTATAGTCGTATGTGCGCTCCTGCCAAGAAAGACCGGCCATTGCGTTGATACGATGGATGTCGAACACCTTATTATAAGTGAGGTAGGTCTCCTCCTGCCAGTAGAGCACGTCGCTGTTGCCGATAGAGGCGCGTCCCTGCTCGCCCTGTGACAGGTTAACGAGGTCGCGTGAGCTATAATAAGTGTTACGGTTGTGGTGATAGTCAACACCAAACTGAGTCTTCAGATCCAGACCATCAAGGAGGTGGAAGGTGAAGGCAGCGTTACCGAAGAGCTGTGTGCGATAGTTGCCATAGGTCTGGCCTTTCAAGATAGCAACAGGGTTAGTCATACCCTCGAAACCATAATCAGACATGCCACCACCAATGCTCTGTGAAGTAGTGTACTTGCCGTTCTTGTCTTTAACGGGCAACCAAGGCAACATCTCAATCATAGTACGACGAGCGTCCTGGCCACCGCCGTCCTCAGGAGTATAGTGAGTCCAGGTGTGGTTAACGGTCAAGTTAACAGCTGTCGACAGCCACTCGGTAGGATTAGCGTCGTAAGTCATCTTAGCGTTTACACGCTTGCTGTAAGTGTCAAGCACGATGCCCTGCTGGTCGGTATAGTTAAGGAAGGCGCCCATTGACGACTTCTTGCCAGCCTGCTGGATGCTGATTTGATGGTTGTGAGAGAAAGCAGTGCGTGTAGCCTCGTCCTGCCAGTTGGTGTCATAGAGAGGGTTACCGTTAGCATCAAAGTAGTTGCTATCGTTAAACCAGTCGGCACGGTTCAAGCTCCAATTCTTACCTTGATATGTATTTTCATTCTCAAGACCAATCATGAAAGCGTCGCACCACTCCTGAGCGTTGAGCACGTCCATCTTACGAGCCATAGTGCTGATAGAGAACGAGCCGTCGTAGCTGATGCGTGTGCCTTCTTCGTTCTTCAGACCACGCTTTGTGGTAACGAGGATAACGCCGTTGGCGCCACGAGCACCGTAGATAGCGGTTGCAGAAGCGTCCTTCAACACCTCCATCGACTCGATGTCGTTAGGGTTGATCATGCCGAAGCCTTCCATCACCACGCCGTCAACCACATAGAGAGGATCGGTAGACGAGTTGATGGTAGCCATACCACGGATCACAACCTTATTGTTATAAGCACCGGGCTGGCTTGAGTTAGAGAACACGTTCACACCCGACACCTTACCGCGAAGGTTATCGATGGCCGAGAAGTTCTGGTTCTTCTTCATGTCGTCGCCCTTGGCGATGCCGATAGAACCTGTCACGTCGCTCTTACGCATCACACCGTAACCCACAACCACGAGCTCATCGAGAGTGGTATCTTCGGGCTTGAGCTGCACGTTGAGCACGCCACCCTTAGCCTGTGCCACAGGAACCTCCTGTGTTACATAGCCGAGGTAAGAGAACACGAGAGTGCCGTTGGCAGGAACAGAGATCTTGAAGTTGCCGTCAAAATCGGTGATTGTGGCGGTGTTGGTGTCTTTCAGTTTTACTGTACCGCTGATGATTGGTTCTCCCTTTTCGTCGGAGACATTTCCGGTAATTGCTTTTGCAGTCTGGGCGAAGGCATCGCCCACACCTCCCAATAGCAGACCAAAGATAAGGCCCACAACTGAGGTTAGATACATTCTTCTTAGTTTCATACTTGAAAACAATTTGGTTTTGAATATTTGAACTTATAAGATAATTGTCTATTTGACAGTCTGCCCATTACGCATGGCCAATCTTCGCCACTGTTATGTGGCAAGTTCCATTTTTTCTTTTTGTTATTAAATGTTGTTAGTTATTATAACGTTTAATGTTATTATTGCGTCCACACCTGCCTGCGGTTTACACCTGTCGGCAACTATGCAACTATAGAAATTGTTTAGTTCAAACCCTAATTGGGCAAGCTCCACGGACCTAAGCAATAAAGTCCATCTTTTTTCGCAGTAGATATTTGTTTAATGCAAAGGTAAAATAAATTTTTAAAAACACAAATAGTTTTTATTAAGAAATTTTTATACGGTTTTTATTGACACATATCAAGAAACAAACGATTGCGCAAAATATTTTTCAATTTGGCAACAAATAAACGCATTTATTTTACATAAATGCAAGAATAGCGCAAAATGAGAAACATTTGGATTTTAAATCTTAAAATGTTAAAAAAAAGAGGCACATGGTTGAAGCCCATGTACCTCCTAAAAATATTCTAAAAATAAAGATTCTTTATGTCAAACCCCTACCCTGCCACAAACTTGAAGATGAAGACAACGGCGAGCACAAGCAGGGTGACGCTAAGGTCCTTAAACTTAAAGCAGCAGAGCTTCATGACCACATAGCTAAGCATGCCAAGGCAGATGCCGTCGGCAATGCTGTAACAAAGAACCATGGTGATCATTGTTATGAAGGCGGGGAACGTCTCGGTCACGTCGGTGAAGTTGATCTTCTTTACCGCGTCGAGCATGAGCACGCCCACCATGACGAGAGCGCCACTGGTAGCGGCTGCGGGGATGAGCATGAACAGCGGGGCGATGAAGAGGGCGAGGATGAAGAGCAGACCTGTGAACGCCGATGTCAGTCCGCTGCGACCGCCCTCGGCAATGCCTGATGCGCTCTCCACATAGGTGGTGATGGTTGAGCTGCCGAGCATGGCACCGACTGTTGTGCCTATGGCGTCGCTGAGCATGGCCTCACGCACACGCGGAATGCTGCCATCGGGACGCACCACGCCTGCCTTCTCAGCCAGACCCACGAGCGTGCCTACGGTGTCGAAGATGTTGATGATGAGCAACGAGAAGATCACGATGGCCATGTCGAGGGTGAAGAGGCCGTTGAAGTCGAACTGGCAGAAGATCGGCTCCAGCGAATGGGGAGCCGACACGGGAATCCATCCGTCGGGCAAGACGGTCACACCGAGCGGAATGCCGATAACGGTTGCCAGGATGATGGCAATGAAGAGCGACCCTTTAACACGACGTGCCATGAGCACACCACTCAAGAGGATGGCAATGATGCCGAGTATTGCCTCGGGGGTGAACTTGCCCAGAGCCACGAACGTGTCGGGGTTTGACACGATGATGTGGGCGTTCTTAAGACCTATGAAGGCAATGAACATGCCTATTCCTGCCGAGATGGAATGGCGCAGGTTGACAGGTATGCTGTCAAGAATTTTCTCACGAATGTTCAAGAAGGTGATAAGAACGAAGATTACGCCTTCCACAAACAAGGCAGCCAACGACTGTTGCCATGTGAGGTGCATGGCCTGACACATGGTGAACGCGAAGAACGCATTAAGACCCATGCTAGGCGCTTGTGCAAACGGCAGCTTGGCCATGAAGGCGAGCAACAACGTTGCCACGGCTGCCGCAATGGCGGTGGCGGTGAAGAGAGCCCCTTTGTCCATTCCTGTGGACGCGAGGATTGTTGGGTTGACGGCCAGGATGTAACACATCGTAAGGAATGTGGTGGCGCCAGCCACAAGTTCAGTTCTCACTGTCGACTTGGAAGAATCGTAACCAAGTGTTTTTTCTAATAAATTCATGTTATTTTTAAAGAATTAATCTTGGAAATAGACACGCTTCACGCGGTTACTGATGCCCGTGAGCACCTCATAGGGAATGGTGTCGAGCACGTCGGAGAGAACGGTCACGGGGAGGTTGTCGCCAAAGATCTCTACAGAGTCGCCCTCCTTACAGTCGATGTCGGTAACGTCGATCATTGCCACGTCCATGCAGATGTTGCCCACATAAGGTGCCTTCTGTCCGTTTACCAGGCAATAGCAGTGGCGGTTGCCCAACTTACGGTTCAGTCCGTCAGCATAGCCAATAGGTATGGCTGCAATTCTGCTGTCGCGGTCGAGCGTTCCCTTTCTGCTGTAACCCACGGTCTCGCTTGCTGCCACGTTATGGATCTGAAGTATTGTGGTCTTCAGCGTCGACACATTGTTAATGATGTGGTTGTTGCGCGAGTCGATGCCATAGAGGCCCAGGCCCAGACGGCACATGTCCATCTGTCTCTCGGGGAAATGTTCTATGCCGGCCGAGTTGTCCATGTGTCTGATGATATGGTGCTGGAAGGCGGCCTGCAACTCTGTGCTGCCCTTCTCGAAGAGAGCAAACTGATGAGCAGAGAAATCGTCGAAACCATCGCTGTCGGAGCCGACAAAATGGGAGAAGACCGAACGCGGTATGATGGCGTTCTGATGCTTCAGACGGTCTATCAGCTCCTCCATGTCGTGCTCGGGGTCGAAGCCCAGGCGGTGCATGCCGGTGTCGAGCTTTATGTGTACGGGGAATCCTGTCACGCCCTCACGCTCTGCTGCCTTGACAAGAGCATCGAGCAGACGGAACGAGTAGACTTCTGGCTCAAGGTCATAGTCGAACATTGTCTTGAAGGCCGTCATCTCAGGGTTCATAATCATGATGTTTGACGTGATGCCGTTCTTGCGCAGCGTCACACCCTCGTCGGCCACGGCCACAGCCAGATAGTCGACACGGTGGTCTTGCAGCGTCTTCGCAATCTCCACAGCCCCTGCTCCATAGCCATCGGCTTTTATCATGCACACAAGCTTGGTTTCGGGTTTCATGAACGAGCGATAGAAGTTGAGGTTGTCAACCACAGCGTTGAGGTTCACCTCAAGCGTGGTCTCATGCACCTTGCGCACAAGCAGCTCGGTGAGATGGTCGAAGCCAAACTGTCGTGCTCCCTTCAGCAAGATTACCTCGTCGTGCAGATGTTTGAACATCTCGCTGGCAATGAAAGCCTCAACCGTGGGGAAGAAGCGTTGCTCACCGACGTGTATGCAGTTGGCGTTTTCACAGAGGTCTGGGCCTATGCCTATAAACTTCTGCACGCCACGCTCCACAGCCAGCCGTGACACTTCCGAATAAAGCTCCATGGGCTGCAGACCCGACTGCAAGATGTCGCTAAGAATGAGTGTGCGGCGACGGTTACGGTGGTCGGGTCGGCGGTTCATAAAGTCGAGCGCTATGTCGAGCGAGTTGATGTCAGAGTTGTAGCTGTCGTTTATGAGCGTGCAGCCGTGCTGTCCTTCCTTCACCTCCAGGCGCATGGCCACGGGTTCAAGCAGAGGCATGCGCTGCGCGAGCGTGTCGGCAGACAGTCCGAGATGACGGGCCACCACGGCACAGGTTATCGAGTTCATGACCGACGCATCGTCAATGAACGGTGTCTCATAGCTTGCGCTCTCGCCCTTATATATATAAGATATGTGTGTTGAGCTGTCACCCTTCTCCACCTTGCTCACAAAGAACGGTGCCTTGGGGTTGTGGCGCGACCACGCGAGCTGCTCACCTTTGTAAGCCAGCTGAGCGATGGTCTTTGTTGTCAGCTCGTCGTCCATGCAGTAGACCACGCTCTTTGCATCATGGAAGAGCGTGAGCTTCTCCTTCAGCTTGTCCTCCATAGACGCAAAGTTTTCCTGATGGGCAGCACCAAGGCAGGTGAGCACACCGATGGTGGGCTGTATGATGTCGCGCAACGCCTGCATCTCACCAGGCTTACTTATGCCTGCTTCGAAGAGCGCCACCTCCGACTGCTCGTCGAGGAGCCACACCGAGAGCGGCACACCTATCTGTGAGTTATAGCTGCGTGGCGACCGGGTCACCACCATATCAGGCGAGAGCAGCTGCGAGAGCCATTCCTTCACAATTGTCTTTCCGTTACTGCCTGTTATACCCACAACAGGAATCTGGAACTCATCGCGATGACGTTCTGCCAATCGCTGAAGCGCCTCGCGCGAGTCTACCACCTTCAAGAAGTTGGCATCGGGATAGCTTGCGCTGTAGTTGTGTGGAAGTGTCTCCACAACAAAGTTTCTCACGCCGCGGCGGTAGAGGTCTTGAATGTAGCTGTGTCCGTCCCTTCTTTCTGTCTTCAGCGCGAAGAACAGAGTCTCCTCAGGAAAGCAGAGCGAACGGCTGTCGGTGAGAAGGAAGCCTATTGTGGCCTCGCGGTCGCCGTAGCGTCGCGCACCAATAAGAGTGGTTACTTTTTCAATAGAATAAGTCATAATTCTTTTTCTTCCATGTTTTATGCTGCAAAGGTAGTGCAATTCGAAGACAATACAAAAAAAGCTTGCTTTTTTTTATTGTTGAGATGCAGCCTACCTTATTTAAAGGTAGTGCAAAATTCCGATTAAGCGAAGCAAATGAGAATTTTATTCTTATTTGTGAGCGTGAGGAATTTATCTAAAATTCCGATTAAGCGAAGCAAATGAGATTTTTATTCTTAAACAACCAGGCACAAATTAAAATTATTTATGCCGCAAAACAACCAATATGTCAGAAGAAATTATTACTTTTGCCGTTCGAAACAAAGCCTTGGGTCCACAAGGCCTCTTGGATAACACGAATATTAAAATAAAAACATAGACATTTTTTAGATTACAATTATGAGAACAAGAACAGCAAATTGGTTTGAGACAGCTGTGCGCTACGAGCGTCAGATGGAAGATGGCATGCAGAAGATGGTGACAGAGACATACGTTGTCGACGCATTCACATTCGGCGAGGCCGAGGAAGCTATCACCAAGGAGATGGCAGCATTCGTCTCAGGCGAATTTAACGTAAAGAATATCACTCCCGCCAACTACGGCGAAATCTTCTTCAGCGACAACGCCAACGATGACAAGTGGTACAAGGCAAAGCTCACATTCATCACTGTCGACGAGAAGACAGCCAAGGAGAAGCGCACCAACACCAACTATCTCGTGCAGGCAGGCTCTTTCAACGCTGCCGTAAAGAACGTGGAGCAGGTGATGGGCACAACAATGATCGACTATGTCATCGCCAACATGGCCGAGACAAAGATCATGGATGTGTACGAGCATCAGGCCAAGACAAAGAAGGAGGAGGTCAACGACAAGCCCGAGTATGAGGCTGCCGAGGACGCCAAGAACGAGGAGAAGTAAAAAACCAACACAGGAGGACAAAAGAATGAGCACATTGAGTGACGTTGCCGCCAACCTGCAAGCCGTGCGCAACTCGCTTCCTGAGAGCGTGCGACTGGTGGCGGTGAGCAAGTTTCATCCCGCCGAGTACATACGCAAGGCCTACAACGCCGGACAGCGGGTCTTCGGCGAGAGCCGCGAGCAGGAACTGGCAAAAAAGGTGGAGGAGCTGCCCAACGACATTGAGTGGCACTTCATAGGACATCTGCAAACAAACAAGGTGAAATACATCGCTCCGTATATTCACATGATTGAGGCGGTTGACTCACTAAAGCTGCTGCGTGAGATAAACAAGCAGGCAGCTGCTCATGACCGCGTGATCAACGTGTTGCTGGAGCTGCACATAGCGCAAGAGGCGACCAAGTATGGTCTCTCCCCTACCGACCTCATGGCTCTGCTGGAGGGCGGCGAGTGGCGCGAACTTAAGAACGTTCACATCAGCGGTCTTATGATGATGGCCTCCAACACCGATGACGAGGAGCAGATACGCCGCGAGTTCAGCGAGGGCAAGCAGCTCTTCGACACGGTGAAGGCCCGCTTCTTCGCCTCCGACCCTACCTTCTCACAGCGCAGCTGGGGCATGAGCCACGACTATAAGATTGCCATCGAGTGTGGGTCTAACATCGTGCGTGTGGGAACAGCCATCTTTGGCGAAAGAGTGTACTAACCCTCTGCCGAGCATACAAAAGTTAAGGCGGACATAAGCAACATCGTTTTGCTTATGTCCGCCTTTTTTATCACAATAAGGTTTTTATCACAATAAGAGTTTTCTATCTCAGAGTCTCTATTTCAAGTTGTCGAGAATGTAATCGCGACACTGCTCCATGAGCCATTTGGGTGTGCTGGTGGCACCGCAGATGCCTACTGTCTTCAAGCCCTTGACCCATGAGAGGTCTATCTCGCTGGGCTGCTCTATAAGCCGGCTGTTGGGATTCACACGGCGACACTCGTTGAACAGCACCTTTCCGTTGCTGCTCTTGCGGCCGCACACAAACAATATAAGGTCATGACGTGAGGCAAACGCCCCGATGTTAGGCATGCGGTTGGCCACCTGACGGCAGATGGTGTCGAAGCTACGGAACGTTGCTGTGGGAGCGATGTGCTCCTGAATGTATTCAATCACGCGGTGAAAACCGTCCAAGCTTTTTGTGGTCTGCGAGTAGAGGTAAATGTCGCGCTCAAAGTTGAGCTTCTGCTGCACATCCTCCACGTTCTCCACCACCACAGCCCGACCTTGGGTCTGACCGACAAGTCCGAGCACCTCGGCATGGCCGTTCTTTCCAAAGATCACAATCTGCGCATCGGGGTTTGCATCAAACTGTCGCTTGATCCGACGTTGCAGTTGCAGCACAACCGGACAGGTAGCATCGATGATGTCGATGTTGTTTCTCTCTGCCAAAGCGTATGTTTCGGGCGGCTCACCGTGAGCACGCAGCAACACCTTCACATCGCGTAGCTTGTCCATGTCGTCATGGTTGATGGTCACCAGACCGTTGGCATGCAGGCGTTCCACCTCCATGCCGTTGTGCACGATATCGCCAAGACAATAGAGCGTGCCACCGTTGGCAAGCTCTTCCTCAGCCTTCTTTATGGCAGTGGTCACGCCGAAGCAGAAACCGCTGCCGTTGTCTATTTCTATCTGAAGCATAATGGTCTTGTTATGGGCGGGCAACATTCACATCAATCGTCACCTTCGCGTTGTCGGGGTCGTTGGTGATCATGAGCACACGCGGTTTGGAGCGTGCGGTCTTGAGCTTGTCGGCCAGCACCGTTATCTTAAGTTTTGCCTCTGCTCCTGGCTCTATGTGCGACTTGTTTAGCGACACCTGAAGTGCCGATGTGAACATGCGCAGGTTGCGTATGTCGAGCGTTGAGCGTCCCACGTTCTTGATCACGATGGTTGCCTTCAGCTTCTTCTTCGTGCCGAAAGCGGGCAGGTTGACCTCTGTGTCAGACAGCTCGATCTTTGCTGCACGCGCAAGCTGATAAGCCGAGAGCTTCTCAAAGTTGGGCAACAGCACCGCCGACACCGTTATCTCCTTCTCACTGCCCACCTTGTCGCCGGGGAAGGCACCAAGGAACACGCTTGTCTGGTTCAAGCCCATGTCGGGCAACAGCTTCGAGTTGAGCGTGAGCGTAACCACGCCGCTACGTCCTGGCAGGAGCTTTGTGGGTGTGACCTCAGCACTCAAGAACTTGGGCAGGTGCATCACCTGTGGCACAATGGGCTTGTCGGTGGTGTTGTGTATCTGTATTTTCTGACGCGGCGTGTCGCCACGGTTAACATCGTCAAACTCAATGTCGTTGAGATCGGCGGCTATGGTTCCAAGCATGAACGGGAACGAACCGGCAAAATCGACCACCTCGTCCACAACCACACCTTTCATGCGCAGCTCCAACGGCTCGTCATCGCCATCGGTGTAGAGCGCTACAAACTTATTGAAATGTCCCATGGTCATGCCGTCATAAGTAACCTTCACGTCAAAGGTCTCTCCATCCACTATTGGGTCGGTGGGATATTCAACCTCTGTACAGCCGCAGCTCTTCTTCACGTTCTTTATAACAACGCTCTTGCCACTCTTGTTGGTGATCTCGAAGTCGGCAGTGGCTGGCGACTGGTAAGCCACCTGTCCACAGTCGATTGTGGAGTTTGCGACCTTCAGGTTCTGCGCCCAAAGAGCGGCAGGCACAAACATGAGCGACGCCAATAATATCTTGATTGTTTTCATCTTATCCTTGTTTTTAATTATTACATTCTCAAAACTTACGTTATGCAAATATATCACATTATGCTGACATAAGCAAGTTTTTTAAGGATAATAAACATTGGCAAGGCTTTGTCAATGGTTCATAAAGCGCCAACCGATGCCAAGCATCAGGTTGTTGGGCGTCTTGAAGTCGACAAGACTGTAGCCTATGTGTAACATGGCGCGTCGGGTGACATGTATCTTCAGCGCAAGCACCTCATAGACGCCACGAAAGTCGTTGCGGTTGCCAAACATGTATGTTCCCACGCCAAAGTTGATGCTGAAATAAGGCATGGCAAACTCGCCGCGTGCTGACAGACCCAAGGCCGCCTGCCGCGAAAACTTATGCTTCACGTTGTCATCAGACAAGTCGTCCTCCTGCCGTCCTGCCGAACGGTCATACACGCCATCGAGCGAGGCACCAAGGCTGAGCCACGGATTGAAGCGATACATGGGGTTTACATTAAAGCCCATCACGGCATGCACGCCAGGCACCAAATAGCTGTCGCCATCAAAATAATATACTCCATGCTTCCATGCGCCATAGAGCACCACATCGGTGTATAAGCCGCGGCAAGCAGGGGCTTTCTCTCGCTGCACCTTTTGCGCTGGTGGCTGCTCACGGTTCACATAATAGGCCAGTCCCAAGCGTATGCCGCCCGTGTTCAAGCCCATGTTTGGATATGCCGTGTTGCCGTTGGAGAAATGGCTCAACGACACGCCGGCGTTGAGGTCGAGATGCCGCGAGAGCATCCACCTTATATAAAAGTCGACATCGAGATACGCCGTTATCTTAGAGCCTATGACCTTGTTCTCGGGGTTCGTCTCTTCATCAAAAGCGTTCCAACCAAAAGCCATGCCGAGGTTCCACTCATAGTTGAGCGACAGCCTCCTCGACAGGTTCACGACGGGCGCTCCCTGAAACAAGAACACAGAGATGGGGTTTGAGAGCCAGCGGTTAAACTCATGCCTTGCCACGCCCACGCCTTGGTATGCACCATGATGGATGGATCCCGGGCGCACTTCGTCACGATTCATGAATGCATATTTCAGCGTGAAGGTCATGTCATGATTCATCGTGCGCGTCTCGTCGTTGCCTCCACGCAAAAACTCGTTGGTATGGAAGATGGTGGATGGTACGGCATCGAAGGCTATGCGATGCGCCATTGTGCTGACGCTGTCCACCCACACCGAGTCTGACTCCTGCGCGGCGGCAGGAGCAACGGTGAAGAGGGACAGCGCAAAGGCAATGTTATGTAGCTTATTCATAAAGATGCTTAGGTTACATGTCAGCATCGGTAAGACAGAAGTCGAGTGCATCGGTAATTGCCTTACGGTCAAGGTGCTGACCAATGAACACAAGCTTCTGCACTCGGTCGCCGTAACGCTCATCCCAGTCGGCCTCAAGGGCAGGGTTCTGCTTCTTAAAGTCGCGCAGCTCGTCAGCAGGCATCGTGGCATACCACATGCCCGCACTCTTCAGACCCTTCTGATTGCCTGCCTGCTCAAAGAGGAAGCAATTGTCGGGATCGTCCTTAAACCAGCACAAGCCCTTGCAACGAATGACGCCTTTTGGCCATTTGCGTGCCACGAAATCGTCAAAATAGTTCATGTCGAACGGACGGCGACGGCAATAGACAAACGTGCCAATGCCATATTCTTCTACCTCGCCACCCTCATGGTCGTGATGATGATGGTGGTGATGGCAACAATGGTCGTCGTGTTCATGCTCGTGCTCATGTTCATGCTCGTGCTCGTGTTCATGCTCGTGCTCATGCTCGTGCTCGTGTTCATGCTCGTGCTCGTGTTGATGCTCATGTTCATGCTCGTGCTCATCATGCTCCTCATGAGGTTTCTCCAGCTCTTCTATCCATGCAGCCGATGTGGCCACCTCGTTAAACACAAACTTATGGGTGTTGAGCAGACGCTCGAGGTCTACGTTTCCATAGTCGCAAGAGATAATCTCTGCTTTAGGCTGGATAGCGCGAATGATCTTGCGCACATGCAGCAGTTCGTCAGCGCTCACCTCCGACGCTTTGTTCAGCAGGATGGTGTTACAGAACTCGATCTGCTGTATGACGAGGTTCTCAATGTCTTCCTCATCAATATTCTTCTTTGTGAGAGCATCGCCGCCCTCAAACTCGTCGCGCATGCGAAGGGCATCAACCACCGTCACGATACTGTCGAGACGAGGCACGCCGTCTTTAATATATTGCGGACCGAGCGTCGGGAACGAGCAGATGGTCTGTGCAATAGGTGCAGGTTCACAGATGCCGCTCGCCTCGATAACGATATAATCGAAGCGTTTCATGGCAACGATATCGTGAAGTTGCTCCACAAGATCCATCTTCAGTGTGCAGCAGATACATCCGTTCTGCAAAGCCACAAGACTATCGTCCTTCTGGTTCACGACGCCACCTTGCTGAATGAGGTCTGCATCGATGTTAACCTCTCCTATGTCGTTCACAATGACGGCAAACTTAATGCCTTTCTCGTTTGTGAGAATGCGGTTGAGCAATGTTGTCTTGCCGCTGCCTAAATAACCCGTAAGCAGCAAAACGGGAACATCTTTCATCATGTCCATTGTTTTGTCTCTCCTTATTTTTTTGTCTCGCATGTCTAAACACGCATCGTTTTTATAATCTGTGCAAAAATAATAAAAAAGAGAGAAACAGAAGAGGTTTTAAAGGTAAAAAAGTAAAAAAGTAAAAAGGCTGACGCCGTAATAAGGGGAAAGTGAAGAGTGAAGAGTGAAGAGTGAAGAGTGAAGAATGAAGAGTGAAGAATTAAGGAGATGACAGAAGGA
>OQVS01001120.1_pt1 | contig 18501 bp, 20 predicted proteins | sample 1691601 | NCBI WGS metagenome assembly OQVS01 (sample SAMN03418268, study PRJEB22391) | human gut metagenome | biome: human-gut; feature: organic feature; material: feces | host: Homo sapiens | place: Tanzania | collected 2013-01
GTGGAGGACGAGGCAAGGAGCAAAGAGGTGTAAAATGGGGCTTTAAATTTAGCTTTGGGGCTGAATTTAAGCAAGAATTTGGGCTTTTGCCTTTCATTTACCAAAAAAGTGTAGAATCACACGAGATTTGCTTTTAAAGGGCAAAAGATGAAGAAACTTGTCGGTAATTTTAGGATTTAAAGCCGATAAAGCTGATTGTTTTAACTAAACGGAACATTGATGAGTAAAAAAGAACGAGTAAAAAGCAAAATCGATTTGCTGAAAACCTTTATCGTGGCTTGTTTGACGGCACTTTTTGGTGTAGTGAGTTTTACGGCTTTGTCTTATGATATCATAACACGGGCTAAACTTATCTTGGCAATCGGCGGTATAGTTATTTTAGTGGTTGCGCTTGTGTATTTTTTATATTTATACAACAAAGAGCTTGATAGATTGGAGAAACTATGACTTTTGAATTTGCGGTAGCGATTTTCGCGCTTTTGGTTTTTGCAGGGTCTTTGGCTTATACGGCTAGATTTTTGTCAAGAATTTAGGTTGATTATTTATTTGTATCTGGCTTAAATCCTTTGGATAATTTGCTGTGGATTTAATCCGTTTTTCTTTTGATAGATAAAATGAGTAAATTTTGCGAAATTTACCACACTTTTTCGCTCAAAAACTGCGCCTTAAATTTACAAGGCAAATTTAAGATGATTTCAAGGTAAAATTCAAAACATTTTCAAAGCAATTTCAAGGCAAATTTACAAGCACTTTCAAAAAACAAATTCCGCTTGTGTTTTTTAAAAATTTTCTTAAAAAATTCAAATTGTTGATATTGTTTTGTTACAATTTTATCACACAAATTCAATTCATAAGGGAGAAAAAATGCTAAAAAAAATCGCATTTTTGGGGCTGTTTTTGGGGCTTTGTTTTGGAGCAACGCCCAAAGACACCATAGTCGTAGCGGTTGAAAACGAGATAGAGCGTATCAATCCGATTTTCAGTGAGGACCACGATGAGGCGGTGAGGCTCATCTTTTCGGGGCTTGTGCGCTTTGATGAAAAGATGAAAATTCAGCCTGATTTAGCAAAATCGTGGAAAGTAAGCAAAGACGGGCTTACATATAGCTTTGAGTTGCGAGATGATGTGCTGTGGCACGATGGAGCGAAATTTAGCGCAAAAGATGTGGAATTCACGCTTAAAGCCGTCAATGACACTAAATTTAACTCGCCTGTGCGGGCAAATTACGAGATGATAAAGGACATAAAAGTCCTTGATGACACGCACATTAGTATCACGCTTGCTTATCCTTTTCCAGCCTTTTTGGACGCTTTGATGATGGGTATGTTGCCCGCTCATCTTTTACAAAATGAGAATTTAAACACAAGCAAATTCAACCAAAAGCCCATAGGCACAGGCGCATTTAAGTTTAAGGCGTGGAAAAAAGGGCAATATCTAAGTTTGGAGGCAAATGAAAACTATCATTTAGGCAAGGTGCAAAGCCCAAAACTTATTTTAAGGCATATCAGCGACCCAAATATCAGTGCTTTGGAGCTTAAAAACGGCAGCGTTGATGTGGCACTTGTGGGCTTTGAAATGGTAGAGAGCTTTAAAAATGATGATAAATTCAAGGTTTTAGTGGAAAATTCAGCCGATTATAGAGCCTTAATGTATAATTTTGACAACCCTATTTTCAAGGACAAAGCCGTGCGCGAAGCCCTTGATTATGCTGTGGATAAAAGGCTCATCGTGGATAAACTCTTGCACTCGCTTGGCAAGGTAGCCCATCACCCCTTGCAAAACTCGTGGGCAAGCCCTAAAAAAAGCTCGCAACACGCTTACAATCCGCAAAAAGCAAGTGAAATTCTCGCAAAGGCTGGCTGGCAAAAAAACGCTAAGGGCATACTTGAAAAAAACGGCGTTGAGCTTAAATTTGACTTGTATGCGATGAGCAACGACCCTTTGCGCGTGGCTTTGGTGAAACTCTTGTCAAGCGAATTTGGCAAAATCGGCATAAAAACGCAGGTTTTTGCAAAGCCTGCTGGCAGCTTTGACTACTCAAAGGTAGATAGCTTTTTGGTAGGCTGGGGAACGCCTTATGACCCTGATTTGCACACTTATAGGGTGTTTGAAAGCACACAAGATAAGGTGTGGAATTTCGGGCATTATAAAAACGCAAAAGTTGATGAAGCACTGAAAAAAGCGCGTTCTACCCTTGATGAAAAAAAGCGAAAGGCGCATTATGCTGAATTTATCAATGCCTTAAATGACGAACCACCTTTTTTGTTTTTGGTGTATTTGGACTTTCCTTTGGTGTATAATAAGGACATAAAGGGCATAAAGCCCCAAATTCTAGGGCATCACGGCGTTGGCTTTTCGTGGAATGCTTGGCAGTGGAGCAAATAAAACTTGCTAGCCCTTATCCTTAAACGCTTGTTTTGGCTTGCGGCTTTGCTTTTGGCGCTTTCTTATGTGTGCTTTGCGATGATACATTTAAGCAAGGGCAGCGTGGTGTATGCGAAAAGCCCGCAAGCTGTGAGTGCTGAGCTAAAAGCGCAGATTGAGTCGAATTTAAATTTAGACAAGCCCCTAAACGAGCAGTATTTGAGCTGGCTTAAAGGGGCGATGAGTGGCGATTTTGGCAACTCTTTAATCACAGGCGAAAGCGTCAATGAAGTCCTTGCTGAGCGTTTGCCGCTCACGCTCACGCTTGGCGGGCTTGCTTTGCTTGTGCTGTTTTTTGTGAGCTTGTTTTTTGCGATTATCAGCGCGATTTACAAGGACAAATTCATCGACAAAGCCCTAAATTTCATCTCTATGAGCTTTTTGGCAACGCCTGCTTTTGCGCTTTGCTTATTACTTATCTTGTTTTTTAGCGTGTATTTGGGCGTTTTGCCTAGCTCTGGCGTGAGTGATTTGGGCTTTGAAGATGATATTTTAAACCGCGCCGCTCATTTGGTGCTGCCTATTTTAGCCCTAACTTTGGCGCATTTGGGTTCGTATCTGCGCCTTTACAGGACGATTTTGCTTGATAGTCTTAATCAAAGTTTCATCGAAGCAGCCTTTGCGCGGGGTTTGAGCCTAAGGCGGATTTATTTTCACTTGGTGCTTAAACACGCCTTGCCGCCTATACTCACATATTTTGCGGCAAATTCAGTGGCTTTTTTGATGAATGTCTATGTGGTGGAGAGTGTTTTTGCTTACGGCGGGCTTGGAAATTTAGTGATTGAAAGCATTATTTTTAAGGATTATCCTATGGTTTTGGCTGTCTTGCTTTTAAGCGTTGTGGGCGTTGTGGTGCTGAATTTTTTGGCTGAACTTTGCGCGAATTTGCTCGATACAAGGAAAGTTTATGCCTAAAAAGCTCTTAATGCTTAGCCCCTTGCTTTTTTGCCTGCTTTTTGCCATCTTTGTCCCACTTTTAAGCCCTTATGCTGCTGGCTTTAATGAGCTTGCAAATGCTAAAATGCCCCCAAATTTAGAGCATTTTTTTGGCACGGATTTGTTGGGGCGCGATTTATTTACTCAGCTTGCGCAAGGCTTGCGCGTGTCGCTTTTTGTGGGCTTTGTGGCGGCTTTTATGAGCGTGGTTTTGGGCGTTTTGTTTGTTTTGCTGGCGCGAAGTTTTTTTTATAGCTTTTTTATACGAAGTTTGGACGCGATTTTAGCCGCTCCTAGCCTTTTAATCGTAATGTTTTTTCAAAGTTTTTTGAGCGGAAATTTACTCACAATGTCCTTTGTCATCGCCTTGGGGCATTTTGCTTTCATCGCAAAGCTCCTTGATAGCGAGCTGAATTCCTTGATGAAAAGTGAGTTTTACCTGTGCGCTCTTGCGCTTGGAAGCACGAAATTTAGGGCTTTTTACAAGGACTTGCTGCCCGCTTGTGTGAATTTGCTTTTGGTGCTTTTTATCCTTAACATAGCTCACGCCATTTCACACGAGGCGACTTTGAGCTTTTTTGGCTTGGGGGTAAGTTTAGATGAGGTGAGTTTGGGGCGACTTTTGGACGAGGGCGCAAAGGCTGTTTTCATAGGGGCTTGGTGGCTTGTCATCTTTCCTGTGGCGTTTTTGCTTGCGCTTATCTTGCCCTTGCTCGCTCTTGCTTCAAATTTGCAAGGCAACTTGGGAGTGCGCGTTGATTAGGGTAAAAAATCTCAATTTAGAGCGCAAGGGGCGTAAATTCTTGCAAGATATTAGCTTTGAGCTTCGCCCAAAAAGCGCGCTTGGTGTGCTTGGCAAAAGCGGAGCGGGCAAAAGCCTGCTTGCTAAAAGTTTGCTTTGTCTTATCAACAAACCCTTTGTGTTAAGTGCTGATGAGTTAAGCGTGGCGGGCTTTTCGCCCCTAAACCTTGACAAAAACGCCTTGCGAACTTTAAGAACAAAAGTAGGCTTTATCTTTCAAGACGCAAAGGCTAGCTTTCATCCTATGTTTAATATGGGCGACATTTTTGAAATGCACCTAAAAGAACACAGCAAATTCGGCAAAAAAGAGCGCAAAAATTTAGCTTTTGGCTGGCTTGAACGCTTGGGCTTTGATGATATGGAGCTTTTGTGGCACTCTTATGCGCACCAAATCAGTGCTGGTATGGCTATGCGCGTGCAAGTGGCTTTGGCTTTAAGCCTTGGGGCGCAAATTTTACTTTGCGATGAAATCACAAGCTCACTTGATGAAAAAAACGCGCAAAATATCACGGACATTTTTAAAGAGCTAAAAAAAGAAAAAAGCCTAGTGCTTATCTCACACGAGCTGGATTTTGTAAGAGCTTTAAGCGATGAAATCATCGTGCTTGAAAGGGGTAAAATCATCGAAAAAGCTAACGCAAAAGACTTTTTTAGCGCACCAAAAACTGAGTATGGCAAAGAGCTTTTACGCTTATACAAGGACAACAATGCTTTTAAAAGTGCATAAACTTGCTAAATTCTATGAATTTAAACGCCATTTATACCTTAAAAGCGAGCAAAAAGCGGTGTTTGAAAATGTGAGCTTTGAGCTGAATTTAGGCGAAAATTTACTGCTTTGTGGGCAAAGTGGTTGCGGCAAAAGCACACTTGGCAAAATCATCGCAATGCTTGAAAAAGCAAGCTCTGGGGAAGTTTTTTTTGAAGAAAAACCCATTTTAAACCTAAAATTTGATGAACAAAGAAAGCTCAGAAAAAAAATTTCTTATGTTTTTCAAGAGCAAAAACTTGCCCTAAATCCTTACAAAAAGGTGCTTGACTTGCTTTGCGTAGGACAGCAAAATTTTGGCTTGAACTTTGACTTAAACGAGGCAAAAAGGCTTTTTGAGGACTTTGAGCTTGAATTTAGCCTTACAAAGCTCAAACCAAAAGAGCTAAGCACAGGACAAGCGCAAAGGATAGGGCTGATTAGAGCCTTACTCTTGCGTCCAAAGTTGCTGATTTTAGATGAAATCACCGCCCCGCTTGATTTAAGCGCAAGTGGCAAAATCCTTTCTCACCTTTTAGCCATTCAAAAAAAGCAAAACATAAGCTATATTTTCATCTCACACGAAACGGGGCTTTTTAAGCCGCATTGTGCGCAAATTTTACAAATGAATTTTTTGCAAAATCAAGCCTAAAATTCAAGGAAATTTTGCTAAAATTCAAGGCAAAATTCAAAATCACAAAAATTTGAGGAAAAGCTATGAATGCGAACGAGCATTTTGATTTGGATTTAGAACGAGCTATTTTAAGCTCGTGCATTTACAGCGAGGACGCTTATGGCTCTGTGGCTGGGGACATAGAGCCAAAGGACTTTGTGTTAAAGGCTCATCAAGACATATTTAGCGCGATTGAAGCGTGCGCTAAGGCTGGCGAGCCTGTGGGTATAAGTTTTATCAAAAAGCACAAAAAGGTTGATGAGGGCGTTTTGGGCGAGGTTATGGCGACTACGGCGATAGTTGATGTGCCAAAATACGCTACTGAACTGCGCGAAAAGGCGATAAAACGAAAGCTGTTAGATTTTGCGCACACTATGCCCGCTCGTATTAACGCTGACAAGCCCATCGGCGACATATCAAACGAGCTAAACAAAGAAATTTTCAATATCACAAACCGCACCAACAAAAGCGACATTAAGGACACGCAAGAGGTTATCGGCGAGCTTTTGGAGGAATTTGAAAAGCAAAAAAATAGCGCAAGCAAAGGCATAGTAGGACTTGACACGGGCTTTGATGATTTAAACGAAAAAATCAAAGGCTTTAAAAATGGGGATTTAATCATCATCGCCGCGCGCCCTGGTATGGGCAAAACCTCAATGGGACTTCATTTTATCGAAAAAACCTTACGCGAGGGCAAGGGCGTGGTGTTTTTCTCACTTGAAATGCCCGCCACACAGATAATGCAAAGGCTTTTATCCGCTAAAACCTCCATTCCACTGCAAAGGTTGCTGATAGCGGATTTAAACGATGATGAATGGAACAGGGTTGCAGACGCTTGCAAGGACTATGAGAGCAAGAAACTCTACATTTACGATAGCGGCTATGCGAGTATCACCGACATAAGGCTGATTTTGCGCCGTCAAAAAGAGCTAGATGGCGATATATCGCTTTGCGTTGTGGATTATATCGGGCTGATGATGAGTAGTAGCAATTTTAGCGACAGGCACTTGCAAGTAAGTGAGATTTCACGGGGCTTGAAACTACTTGCAAGGGAGCTTGATATGCCTATCATCGCGCTTTCGCAGCTCAACCGCAGCCTTGAAGCGCGGGCAAACAAGCGTCCTATGCTGAGCGACTTGCGCGAAAGTGGCGCGATAGAGCAAGATGCGGACACCATACTTTTCGTGTATCGCGATGAAATCTACCGCGAACAAGAAGAAAAAGAAAAAGAAAACAAGGCAAAGGCTGAGGGCAAAGAGTATAAACGCAGCTTTTTTGCCAACCCAAAGCAAGAAAAAGCCGAACTCATCATCGGCAAAAACCGCAACGGACCCATAGGGGCTGTGGATTTGCTCTTTTTGAAAGAAAACTCGTCCTTTATGGAAGCCCCAAAAGGCGGCTTTGAAGCGACAAATTTTGAAGAATGAGCCTAAATTTAGCTTGTGCGAGCTTGAATTTACTGACGCACTTAAAATCGCTCACAAGGCTTAAATTTACCCGCACGCTTGAATTTGGACTTGAATTTAGCTTAGAATTTAAAGCCTAAATTTAAGGCTAAATTCAAGCTAAATCCGCAAATTTAAATTTTCAGCCCTAAATTTAAACCAAAATAAAATTCATTTTGAAAGCATTTGTAAAGAAAAATGTTTTATAATTTTGCTTATCACTGAAATGGAGATGAGATGAAGTTAAGCGAGATAGCCGAGTTTTTGAGCCTTGATTATGCGGGCGAGGATATGGACATAAGTGCGCTGAATTCGCTTCATAATGCGAATTTTAGCGAGCTTACTTATTGTGATGGCAAAAAAAATGCCAAAGATATAGCCGAAACGGGCGCTGGGGCGATTTTAGTCAGCAAGGAATTCGAGGATTTAGTTCCCCAAGACACTAAGGTTTTAATCAGCCCAAACCCCCATTTGTCCTTTGCTTATATCAGCAAACTCTTTGCCAAGCCCCTTGTGAGCGACAAAAAGCCAAACAAAATCGCCAAAAGTGCCACCATAATGCCAAATGTCTATATAGGCAGCGGGGTTGAAATCGGCGAAAATGTCATCATAATGGCGGGTGCTTACATAGGCGACAATGTTTGCATCGGCGATTTCACGCTCATTCACCCAAATGCCGTCATCTACAACGACACGAAAATCGGCAAAAAATGCCACCTGCTCGCAAACTGCGTCATCGGCTCTGATGGCTTTGGTTACGCTCACAACGATATGGGCGAGCATTATAAAATCTACCATAACGGCAATGTGATTTTGGAGGACAATGTAGAAATCGGCGCTTGCACGACAATAGACCGCGCCGTGTTTGACAGCACCATCATCAAAGCTGGCTCAAAGGTAGATAATCTCGTGCAAATCGGACACAACTGCATTGTCGGGCAAAACTGCTTACTCGTGTCGCAAGTAGGGCTTTCAGGCTCAACGGAACTTGGCAAAAATGTCGTTATGGGCGGACAAAGTGCGAGCGCAGGACACCTTAAAATCGGCGACTTCGCCACAATCGCCGCAAGAGGCGCAGCGGTAAAGGATATGCAAGGCGGGCAGATTTATGGCGGTGCGCCCGCTATGCCACAGCGCGACTGGCTGAGACTTCAAGCGAAATTTGCACTTGCGCTGAAAAAGAAAAGTTAAGGTTAAATGCTTTTTTTCGTCATTGCGAGAATTTGCAAAGCGTGAGCGTGCAAATTCGTGGCAATCCAAAGGTAAATTTGCGTTTAAATTCGTGGATACTTCGCTGCGCTCAGTATGACAAAAAGAGTGTTCAGTATGACAAGATTTACAAATATGACAAGGCAAGTCAGTATGACAAATTTGGGGCTTTGCTTAAATTTTTGTGATAAAATCTGCTTAAAATTTTATCGTGGATTGCCACGCTCGCCTTGCTCGCTCGCAATGACAGGCAAAAGGCGTTTTTGTAGCATAATGACGGCGGACTCTTGTCATTTTGAGCCTTTTGCAAAAAGGCGACCCAACGGGTTGCAAGGCGCAGCCGCAGCAAAAAATCCACTTGCAAAAACGGCAAGGCATTGTCATTTTGAGTGAGTGAAACGAACGAAAAATCCACAGAATTTAAGGCACTTTAAATCTATGGATACTTCGCTTCGCTCAGTATGACAGCAAAAAAAAGCGTTTAAGACAAATCGCCACTTTTTTAAAAGCCAAAAATCCATAAATTTTTCACAGCCTATAAAGTAAAAAATTTTTCTGCCGATATAGCAAGTGAATCTTTTCAAAAATATGCTTAATCGGCGAAGCCCGAAAGGGTTTTGCCTTTTTTTATGCCCGAAATTTAGCCTTTTGGACAAATGCGCTTTTAGTTTCCCAAAAGAATGTAGCTTTTGTTCGCTAGGCTCTTAAAACTTTGCGAGCTGCTCAAACTCGCGCAGGCTTTGTTCGCCGAAGTGCTGGTAAATTCAGCGTTTAAAAGGGCATTTGTGGCATCTTGCACGGCGGTTTTAGCGTTTAAATCCGCGCTGTTTTTTAGGCTTTCGTTTTGCGCGTAGGCTAAATTTTCGATTAGGCTTTTGACATTGTCATTTGGGGCTATGCCAAAGGCGAGTATGTGGCTAGCGTTGATAAACACGAACTCCAAGCAAGCATCATCGCTGCCAACGCCGAATTTTGCGCTTTTTACGCCCGTGAAATTACTCAAATCCACATTTTCAAGCCCCGCGACATTGCTCATCGCCGCAGTACTTGACAGCGCGTCATTTTTCATCGCGTAGGTGTGTAAGTCCGTGATGATGGTTTTTAGGTTGCTTAAAGCCTTAGCGATTTGCGCTTCGTCCTTGCCCGCACCAAGTCTAGGCAAAGCGATAGCGGCTAAAATGCCGAGTATAACGATAACAAAGATAAGTTCAAGTATAGTAAATGCCCGTTTCATCGTATCCTTTGCCTTTTTTGCCTTTGCAAATGCCCTTTTTACCCTGTGAGCGGTTTGCTTTTTGCCTTGTAAATAAAAGATGATTGTAGCATTTTTTGCTAAATGCTCGCGCTTTTTAGCTCAAACTTGCCTAAATTTGCCCTTAAAGGCGTGTGAAATGCTTGTTTTTTGGGCTTATTATGTTGTCTTTTATGCTTGCAAACTCGCCGCGCTCATAAAGCGCACAAGCTGCGCGGGCTATCATCAAGGCATTGTCGGCGCAAAATTCAAGCGGAGCAAGCCTTAACTCGCAGCCAAATTCAGCGCAAAGGCTTTGCAACTTGCCCCGCAAACGCAAATTTGCGCTCGCCCCGCCCACGACTCCAAGCGTGCTAAAACGATGAGTGGCAAAGGCTTTGCGACACTTGTCGATGAGATGAGCTGTGGCGGCTTCTTCAAAGGCAAAGGCGATTTCGCTTTTTTGCGCCTTGCTTAAATTTGGGCTTTTGCTTAAATTTTGCGCCTTGTTTGAGCTTGAATTTTCGCTTAAATTCAGGCTTTTTGCTGAATTTTCGTCCAAAGATAGAGCCGAATTTAGGCTTTCTTGTTTTAAAATTTCAAGCCTTACGGCGTTTTTAAGCCCCGAAAAGCTAAACACAAGCTCTTTGGAGTGCTTTAAAGGCACGGGAAAATTCAGGCTTTTTTCGCTTGCTTTTTGCGCGCACTCTTGCACGCAAGCTCCGTTTGGACGGGCAAGGGCGAGCATTTTCGCTACCTTGTCAAAGCTCTCGCCGAAGCTGTCGTCATTTGTGCTAGCAAGCACCTCTAAAAAGCCCATTTTATCGACATTTATAAGCATAGTATGCCCGCCACTCACCAAAAGCACGCCCATCTCAAAGCGCGCATTTTGTGTCAAAAAAAGCGAGTAAATATGCCCCACAAGGTGATTTACGGGGATTAAAGGCAGGCGCAAGCTCGCACACAGCACCTTTGCCATCGTTATGCCGCCGAGCAAACTCACGCTCAACCCCGGTTCGCTCGTAACCGCCACAGCGCAAAGCCTGTCAAAATAGTCGCCGCACTGCTCTAAAATGCTAGGCAAAGCCGTTGTATGCAGCCTTGCGGCAAGCTCAGGCACGACACCGCCGAATTCGCTGTGCGCGAGTTCTTGGGAGATTTTTTTGTGAAACACGCACTCAAAGCTGTCCTTGTCGATGATGGCGATGGAGCTGTCATCGCAGGAGCTTTCTATGGCTAAAATAAGGTTTTTCATCGCAGCCTTTTTGTCGCTTGAATTTAGCGTGAATTTTAGCCAAAAATCGCAAATTTTACGCGATAAAGCGTGATTTTATGAAAAATTGTCATTTTGAGCCTTTGCAAAAAGGCGACCCAACGGATTGCAAGGCATAGCCGCAGCAAAAAAATCCATATTGCCATATTGAGCGTTAGCGAAATATCTACACCGCTTATCATTTTGAGCAAAGTGCGTTAGCACAAAGCGAAAAATCCAAAGTTTTAAGACACACTTCAAATTTAAGGTAAAAAATCCACGCCTTAAAGGTGCAATCCGCACTTTAAATTTATGGATACTTCGGCTAACGCTCAGTATGACAATGTAAAGAATTTTTGGATATATTTCGCTAACGCTCAGTATGACAAGAAATAGCAAAGTATAAATAAAAATAACAAAGTATAACGAAAAATAATAAAGTATAACAAGACAAGTTAGGTTTATCTTTAACATTCAAGGCATTTGCCTTGAATGTTTGTAGCGATTGCCACGCTCGCCCTACGGCTTGCTTATAATGACGATATACATTTTGCCACGCACTCGCAAGATGAGTAAAATCACGCCGTTTTTGCGAAAGTAGCTTGCAAAGACAAGTTGATAGGTTTTGCATTTACAAATCAACGCTTGTCAGCAAAAGAGTCATAAATTTTTTTGTGTGTTTTAGAAATTTAAGCAAATCCGCTCATCACATAAGCAAATTTAAGCCAAACAAGCCTTTCAAGTGGCTTTTCGCCACTTGAAAATTAAGTTATTTTTTTATCCAGCTCATCATTTTGCGTAAATTTGCGCCTGTTTTTTCAAGCAAATGCTCGCTTTCAAGGCGTCTTGTGGCTAAAAATTTAGCCTTTCTGCCCGCTGAAAACTCACTCGCAAATTCGCTCGCAAAAGTGCCATCTTGTATCTCTCGCAGCACCCATCGCATAACCTTTCTCGTGTGGTCGGTGATGATTTTGCGCCCTGTTCGGTAGTCTCCATACTCGGCGGTGTTGGAGATAGAGTCCCTCATAGCCGCAAAGCCGCCCGAATAAATCAAATCCACGATGAGTTTCATCTCGTGTATGCACTCAAAATACGCCATTTCAGGCTCATAGCCAGCCTCTACTAGCGTTTCAAAGCCCGCTTTCATCAGCTCCGTTACGCCGCCGCAAAGCACAGCTTGCTCGCCAAACAAGTCTGTTTCGGTTTCATCGCGGAAAGTCGTTTCTAAAATCCCCGCACGCCCCGCGCCTATGCCGCTTGCATACGCTAGGGCATATTCTTTTGCCTTGCCACTAGCGTTTTGCTGCACAGCGATTAAACTCGGCACGCCCTTGCCCTCGACAAATTGACTTCGCACTGTGTGTCCTGGTCCTTTTGGGGCTATCATTATGACATCTATGTCCTTTGTGGGCTTTATCATCGAAAAGTGTATGTTAAAGCCGTGCGCGAAGGCTAGGACATTTCCAGCCTCTAAATTCGGTGCGATTTCGCGTTCGTAAATGTCAGCACAAAGCTCGTCAGGCACAAGCAACATTACAATGTCCGCTTTTTTCGCAGCTGCGGCGACTTCAAGCACTTCAAGCCCCGCTTTTTTAGCGTCTTTAACGCGTGAGCTGTCCTTACGCAAGCCCACAACGACCTTGCAGCCGCTGTCTTTGAGATTTTGCGCGTGGGCGTGTCCTTGCGAGCCAAAGCCTATGATGGCTATGGTTTTTTTGGCGATTAAGCTTAAATCGCAGTCTGAATCGTAGTATTTTTTAATCATCTTTTATCCTTTCGCTTGATGAATTTAAGCGGAATTTTTATCATTTTTGGCGGTTTTTGATAAAATTTCTCTTAAATTTTTCCGCATTATAGCAAATTTATGTTGCTTTTTAGACAGAGTGAAAAAATCTTTGCCTAAAATTTGCGAAATTTTGGACGAAAATTTAAAAAATTTAAATTTTTTTAGAAATTTCAAGCACTTTCAAAATTCCAAACACTTTCAAAATTTTAAAGACTTTTTAAAAGCACCGCTTGTCATACTGATGGCTTTGTCATTTTGAGTGAGCGAAACAAACAAAAATCCACACTTAAATGTGCAAATTTACACTTCAAAATTTTGGATACTTCGCTGCGCTCAGTATGACAAACAAACCCTTGTCATTTTGAGCCTTTTGCAAAAAAGGCGAAAAATCCACACTTTAAATTTATGGATACTTCACTTTGCTACGCAAAGTTCAGTATGACAAAGAAAAGATAGTTTTATATGAGACAAGGCATGTTAGTATGACAAGGGAAAACAAGGCGGTATGACAAATTAGGCATTTGTTTGAATTTATCAAAGTTAGTATGACAAGGAAAAGTCCGTCATCGCGAGCAAAAAAGGGCGTTAGCAAATTTTGCGTGCTTAAAGCATAATGTCGTAATTTTTACAAATAAAATACAATTTTACACAATTTTGATTATTTTTTGCTTGATTAAGTGTTTTTTAAGAAAAATTTAAGTTTAAGCGGCTAAAATTAAATAAAAAGGAAACAAAATGCACAAATTAAAAGTCGCTCTCGTTCAAATGAACGCCACGCCTTACAAGCTCAAAGAGAATTTGCATTTAGCCTTGCAAATGGCGCAAAAGGCGTGCGAGCAAGATGCTAGGCTCATCGTGCTGCCTGAGCTTTTTGACAGCGGATACTGCATAAGCGATAAGGATTTTGAATTTGGCATTGATTTCAAAAGCCCTATTTCGCACCCTTCTTTCAAGGCTTTGAGCGAATTTGCAAAGAAAAATGCCGTTTATATCATCGCTTGTGGCATAGAAAAAGCGCGCAAAAGCCTTTATGACACGGCTTTTATCATCTGCCCGAAAGGAAAACTTGTCGGCAAACACCGCAAAATTTATTTGTGGAATGGCGAAAAAAAGCGTTTTAGCAAAGGCAAGGACTATGAAGTTTTTAGCCTAAATTTTGGCGAATTTAAGGTAAAAGTGGGCTTGCAAATTTGCTATGAACTCGGCTTTGGCGAGGGCGCGCGGATTTTAGCCTTAAAGGGCGCGCAAATGCTTGTTTATCCAAGTGCCTTTGGCAAGGTGCGTGCGTATAATTGGGATTTACTCAGCAAGGCGCGGGCTTTGGAAAATGGCTGTTTCGTGCTGGCTTGCGGTTTAAGCGGCAGTGCTTTTGATAAAAATTCAAAGGAAAATTTAGAATTTACGGGCGATTCACGCGTGGTTTCGCCAAAGGGCAAGGTGCTACAAAAGGCAAGCGAGCTTGATGAGTGTGTGCTTTGCGAGCTTGATTTGGACGAGATTGTCCCGCAAAGAAAGGCTTTGCCTTATCTTAAAGATTTTGATTTGAAGTTGATTAAAAAAGCGTTTGCAAATCTCAAATAAAGGAGCAAAAATGGCAAAAGAAATTTTAGTTGCTTATGGCGTAGATATTGACGCTGTGGCTGGTTGGCTTGGAAGTTATGGCGGCGAGGATAGTCCTGATGACATTTCGCGCGGACTTTTTGCGGGCGAGGTTGGCGTTCCACGCCTTTTGAAGCTTTTTGAAAAATACAAGCTTCCCGCGACTTGGTTTGCGCCCGGACACTCCATCGAAACCTTTCCAAAACAAATGAAAATGATTGTTGAGGCAGGACACGAAATAGGCGCGCACGGGTATTCGCACGAAAATCCCATCGCAATGAGCGCAAAGCAAGAAGAAGATGTCTTGCTCAAAAGCATTGAGCTTATCAAAAAGCTCACAGGCAAAGCACCTACGGGCTATGTCGCGCCTTGGTGGGAGTTTTCAAATATCACCAACGAGCTTTTGTTGAAGCACGGTATCAAATACGACCACTCGTTGATGCACAACGATTTCACGCCTTATTATGTGCGCGTTGGGGACAAGTGGAGTAAGATTGATTACAGCGGCGAGGCGAAGGATTGGATGAAACCTTTGGTGCGCGGCAAGGAGACGAATTTAGTAGAAATACCTGCGAATTGGTATTTGGACGATTTGCCGCCGATGATGTTTATCAAAAAATCCCCAAACAGCTTTGGTTTCGTAAGCCCGCGCGACATAGGCAAAATGTGGATAGACCAGTTTGACTGGGTTTATCGTGAGATGGACTATGCGGTGTTTGGTATGACGATACACCCTGATGTAAGCGGACGCCCGCAAGTGCTGCTAATGCACGAGCGTATCATCAAGCATATCAACAAGCACAAAGGCGTGCGCTGGGTAACCTTTAACGAAATCGCCGATGATTTCCTAAAACGCTGCCCGCGCAAAAAATAGCTTGCAAAATTTGCACGAATTTGCGTGAAAATTTAACTTTCACGCAAATTTTGGGTGAATTTGGGCGAATTCGCACTTTTTTAAAAAGCAAATTTGTGGCTTTTTGCAAAAAAATAAATTCGCCCTTTTACTCATAAGCCCTTTCGCACTTCGCTTATGGTTTTGCCGCCAAGTCCGTAGTTGTCGGGTTCTATCTCATCGATGATGACGACTATGCTGGCTTTGTTTTTGCCAAGCACGCGCACGAGCAAATCGCTCACGCCGTTGATAAGCTCTTTTTTCTGCTCGGTGCTTACGGGCTTTGCTTCTTTGGTTACTCTTATATTGACAAATGGCATTGTGTCCCCCTTTGAAAAGAAAAGTGTAGCATAAATTTGCGAAAAATTTGTCAAATTTAAGCCAAAAAGATATAATGCCTTGCAAGGAGCGACAATGTGTATCTTGTGCGGTGAGCTTGTAAGCTCGTTTCATTGGAGTGATGTGGATTTTAAGGAGCAAAAAAAGCTCATCAGCGTGGGCGAAAACGCAAAAGAGCGCAAAAGGGCAAGGCTCAAAAGGACGCGAATTCTTAACGAAATTTTGTGCTTTTATGGGCTGCAAATTGCTGATTGGCAAAGCAGTAAATTTGTGCTGAGCGACAAAAAAGGAAAAAGCGTGATAGTCAGTGATTTGGGCGATTTGTGGGACAAGGCGGCGACTTTAAGCGGCAAGGATTTGGACGCTTTGGACGAAAATTTGCTTGAATTTTTACGCCAAAAGAGCGTGGATAATGCCTAAAATACCCGTTTTGCTCATCACGGGCTTTTTAGGAAGCGGTAAAACCAGCTTTTTGGGCGAGTATCTTAGCGCAAAAGGCGACAAAAGCACCGCTTTAATCATCAACGAGCTAGGACAAATAGCCCTAGACCAACGCGTCTTAAAATCAAGCGTGAGCTATGCTGATGAGCAAATGCTTTATTTGAATTCAGGCTGTGTGTGCTGTAACAAGCGTTTGGACTTAGTAAATTCGCTCAAAAGCCTGCTTGATAGCTACGACAAGCAAAACCAAAAACTTGGGCGAGTCATCATCGAAACCACAGGGCTAGCAAATCCAGCGCCGATTTTATGGACACTTTTAAGCGATGTGTTTTTGTCCGCTCACTTTGCCACGCAAGGTGTCATCGCTTGTGTCGATGCGTTGAACGGCTTTTTGCACCTTGAAAACAACGAAGCAAGGCAGCAAATCATCTTTGCTGATAGCGTGTTGCTTACCAAAACGGACTTGCAAGGCGATACTCGGGCTTTAAAGGCTGAAATTTTAGCACTTAATCCAAGTCTTGCCGTGTTTGACAAGGCGAAAGTGCGCTATGATGAGCTTTTTTCTCACGCAAATAAGGCGAATTTTAGGGCGTTTGAGACGAGCAACTCACACGAACAAGGCTTTGAAACTTTGGCTTTGGGCTTTGATGGAGCTGTCGAGTGGAGTGCCTTTGGGATATGGCTGAGCCTACTTTTGCAAAAGCACGGCACGCGGATTTTGCGGGTAAAAGGGATTTTGGACATAGGCGAGGACTTTTTAGTAAGCATTAACGGGGCTATGCACATTATCCATCCGCCAACGCATATCAAAAAAGACAAAGAAAACGGCTCAAAACTCGTTTTCATCACGCGAAATTTACCAAAAGAGCAAATTTTGCGCTCACTTGATGGCTTTAAGGGCTTGTTGGGGGCTGAATTTAAAATTTTATCTTAAATTTAGCCACGAAAATGCTAAAATTCACAAAACTAGCCCGCAAAATAAATTTTTGTTATTACTTTCAAGCAAGATTTAGCAAGGATAAGCTGTCGCTTTTATGCTGTCAAAGTGCGCAGTAGCTTTTTAACTCTTGTGAAAATTTTGCGCTTGTGAGTGATTTTGCGAAACAAAACGCTTTGTTTGCAAGGATAAAATGCGAGGATACTAACGCCTAATGGACGCCCCTACGCTCTTAGACCGTATCTAAGTGTAGAGTTAGATAGAAACTCGCATTTGGATAAAATCTTACCACAAACAACCAAACAAGTCAAGACAAAAAACGCTCATCAAGCAAAAAAGAGCGTTAATCGCAAAAATACATACGACAAAATTTCACACAAATTTTTTAAACCTTTCTCTCAAAAGGCGTTGATTTTACGCTTGATTGTAGCCGTTAATGGGCTTGTTTGTCCTATGATTAAGTAAATAAACAAAGATAAACAAGAACTTTCTTGATTCTATCCAAGAAAATACACAAGTAGGATAGCCAAAAAGCTAAGTCCGATTATCGAAAAATCAATTTATAAATAACATTAACCAAACACGCACAAATTACTCCCGCAGTGGCACAAAACATATAGAAAAAAAGCATATCAATTCTCCGTAGTTTATTCTCGTTGTTGTTTTTGCTTGATGAACTCATTTAATTCACTATTAGCCATTTTGTTTCTCCCCTATTTATTGACTACTACTTCTTGCGTTTCAGTAGTAGTTTTAGATACTCTTGCTTTTTAACATTTGTGGCAGTTTCTTTATTTGGCGACAACTTTTTTGCTTGTGTTTCCACTACAAAAGCTTTATGAGAAACACCTACACCTTTTGCAAGGCTTGCAAAAGCCAAGACAAACTCGTCTTTAACATTTCTCATCAACAAAGCAATTCTCCCTTACATTTTAACCAACATTATAGCAACCCTACGAAAAGAAGTAGATTGTAAAACATACATACTGCACAACAAATTTGTGGTATAAACAAAGCTGTGATGAATAGCCACATTGATTTATAGCCTGTGATTATATAAAAACGAGCGACAATTTTAAATTCTATTATAAAAAAAAAGAAAAAGCCCAATCAATGAGCCTATTGTGGCGAGCATTATAATTATTGTTAAGACTATTCCAAAAACACCCACACTCGATGTATATGCAAAAATTGTCAAATACAATAAATTAAAAGTTGCCAAAATGTTATACATATTGAATGCTTTTTGTATTGTTGTCTGTTTGACACTAGGTCTATTATAATACCATATTTGCGCTTCATTTTCAAACTCGTCAAAATACTCAATATTATTGAGATTCATTAACGCTCGTAATTGTGTTACTAATAGTGTTAGTGTCATTCTAGTGTTCATTTTTTAATCTCCATTCTATTTTTCAAAGTTTTTCGTATCATATCATAGCAAAAAGTAAAACTCAATGCAAAGAGTCAAACAACTTCACTAAAAACAACACAAATAGAGCATTGATTGCTAAAAAGAATGTTATTACAAAAAACATTTTTGCTTCAAATTTAAGCATTTTTACCCTTTTTTATAAAATCCTTTGCAAGTAAGCAAAATTAGCTTACAAAAAGCTTAAACACCGCACAAAATTTCATATCTAAAATATAAGCGAAATTTTGATTGTTTTTAGGCTTTTTTGGTATAACGGCGGTGAAATTTGTTTAAGGATTATGAGATGACTTTGTATGCGATATTAGGCGTATTGTTCGCTTTGAGTGTTTTAGTAGCGGTGCTTGATAAAAAAATA
>OQVS01001123.1_pt1 | contig 18454 bp, 14 predicted proteins | sample 1691601 | NCBI WGS metagenome assembly OQVS01 (sample SAMN03418268, study PRJEB22391) | human gut metagenome | biome: human-gut; feature: organic feature; material: feces | host: Homo sapiens | place: Tanzania | collected 2013-01
TCCCGACAGGCGCAGTCAGTCAGCCGCCGCAGGCTGATTGTCCAATCGTAAAGTATACATCAGAATTAGCTTTCCTTCCGATTAACCCCGGAGGGAAAGCTTTTTTGAGTATGGCTTCAGTTCTAATGGAATCCGTAAAATTAACAATTATTCAAAAAGTCATCTCAAGATATTAACACACATAATTCAAAATTGTTTACATCATTAAATCCCCTTATCGTCCATTCTTTCCCATTGCGCGTTTTCTTGTCGTCGGAGCTTGCAGCAGAAAAATCCGAATGTAATCTAAAATGCAACAAAATCCGCTGATTTTCCTCTCCAGAACGCTTCGTACCCCCTTCCGTTCATCAAAAAAAAATCGATCGTTCATATTGAACGGTTAAAGCGTTTGATAGGAATGACACTAAAATCCGCCCCTTTTCTTTTGTTTGAAATTTATATCTTACTGAAAGACAGTGCGTTGCAGACTTTTGGGAATTTTGCGATTTTTTCGGCCAAAGTTTCATTTCTTCAAAATTACGCGATTCTCAGAGCGTTTCCTTACCGCAGATTTAACAATCTGGCGATGTGATATGTTAAATAATTTAGCATTTGCTGTGCTTTGTATGTGCGGATTGGCTATATGCCTATAGTTGATGAGCATGTGAAATATTTGGCAACTCAATATATAGGCACTTTAATGTAGCAAAATAGCAATTTTCATTTATGTTTTTTATTTAGAGGCGAATTCAACGTAACTATTCAGCAATAGCACTGCATTCTTAATCCACGATTGACTATTCTGCGATAGGGCATAACAAGTTTTCAAACCTTGAATGAGGTTTGATTACCGGCTTCAGTTCTGGAATTGGGATTACTTGCGTCACATTGTCAAGTATATGTTCCGCATCTGCAAGAGACTCACCACAGTCAGTGCAGTAGTCGGGAGCATCGTCCACTATCTCGTATAGCGCGGCAGAGCAGGACAGTCTATGTCCGTCGTGCCATTCCTGACCGCCAGACTTCTTGCCGCTTGGCTTGCGCAGAATCATGTTTCCTAAACCTCCGTACCTTCGGCAGATGTACAGGTATTACATTTTGTATGCAGGCTCATTGTGTTCACCTGAACAGATACATCACCACCAGGATGAGATTGTAGGCAAGGAGATATGTGGCGAGCATACTGATGGTCAGGCGCGTGGCGAACAGCTTTGATTTGGGGACGCTCTTCAGCAGATACGCCATGGAGATGGGGATGACGAAGAGCCAGTGGGCGCCCATGATATAAACCTCGTTCAGTCCGAAGCCCAGCACCACGTGGATGAAGAGGTCGAAGCCGAAGCCGCTGAGCATCATCCACATGAACCGGCTGCGGCGACCGCACCATATTCCGACAATGAACAATGCCACGACCAGGAATTCCACGATGTATGCCAGCCAGAAGTTGTAGTAGACGAGCACCGGTCTGCCGCGTAGCGTGTCGCCGAGCAGCCAGTCGGTATGCAACTGTATCGATTCGCCGAAGAGATTCTCCACGGCACTGTCCCAGCGCGGAGTGGAGATGTCGGTCCAGCTTGAGAATTCGCCGTTGGCAATGGGTTTGCCCTTGTGTGAGTGTCCCGGCTGCTTGTGGTCGGCGATGTATCTTGCGCGGATGCGCTGTTTCATCATGCGGTCGAAGGCGCGTTTTTGTTCCACGGTGTCCTTTATGGCGGTAGTGTCGCGGAAGAGGGCGTATTCCTTTGCGCGTTTCTTGTCGCTTGCCTGTTTCTTCATCGCCTGGCGCTTCTGTGCCGCGGGCCATTTGTAGAACTTGTACTCCCACCGCGCGAAGCCCCAGATGAGGGCTGACGGCACGATGACGGCAAGAAGGATATAGCGTGGACGGAAGAACCGTTTGCCGTCGACGAAGAGGGCGTCGATGAATATCTTCACGCCATTGCTCAGTGTTATGCCGGCGGTGATGAAGAACATGAGCGTAGTCTGCCAGATGTCGAGCTGCTTGCCGTTGCGCATCTTCACGCCGCACACGTAGAGAGCCATAAGGAGCATGAACATGGAGGGCGCGAAATGGTCGGGCACGATGTATGATACCATGACGTAGGCAAAGCTGAAGAGCAGCGTGGACAGCAACACGGCATCAAAATGGGTTACGCCCACAAGCTCGCGGCAGATACGCACCACGAAGATGTAGGAATAGAACACGATGAATAGCAGCACGGCTGCAACGATATACTGCACGAGGTTCACTCCCGTAAGGTTCATCAGCCCACTGTTGATGAGCGACAGTGGATATACGAAGAAGGCGAGCAGGGGGTGGCGGTAGATGTTGTATGCCGGGTTCCAGTCGGAAACGGCGCAATAGGTGAGAGGGTCGAAGCCCGACACACGGAAGTTGTTCACGAACAGGCTCCAATAGCCTTTCTCCTGTGGCACCATAAACTTGTCGGCATAGCGCACTATTACAAGGGCGTTGAGCACGACATACAGCAGCAGTGCTGACGATGCCGGCAGCAGTTCGCCTTCCTTCACACGGAACATCTTGAAAATCTGTACAAAGATGTTCTTGAATTCTTTTATAACACTCTTCATGTATTCTGTTCGTAAATTCGTGATTTTAAAGTTCAGCCCTCGGGCCGGTTATTTTCTGAATGGTTTGTAGTGCCCCTCATCGGCAAAGTTGAGCATCTCGATGTCGCCGCTGCTGTCGCCGAAGGCAGTGAGGAAATACGAGCGGCGGTCGGGGTGGAGGGCAAGAATGCGGCGTACCTTCTCCTGCCGTCGGCAGTTGGCGGAAAGGAACCTGCCGGTGAGGTTGCCGTTTGCCACCTCGATGCGTGTGCAGAATATCTCTATGCCGGGCATGTCCTTGAAGAACGGTGCAACCCAGTTGTTGATGCTTGCGCTGACGATCATCACCGTGGTGCCGGGCTCGGCGTACACCTCCCTCAGCTTCTGCATTCCCTTGGGGCGCAGCAGATGGGGGTGTGCGGAGGCGAAGCGGAGGCAGAGGTCGTCGAACATGGATTCGGGCATTCCCTTGAAATACCATCCGAAGATGCTCTCCTTCACCTTGCCGCTGTCCACGAGCAGGAGTTTCATCGCCAGAAGCAGATGCAGATGGCGGGCGAAACACTTGATGAACTCTTTCCACCCCTTGGCAAAGAGGAGAAAGGCGAGCAGAGAGTCGCGCTTGGTCAGTGTGCCGTCGAAGTCGAAGGCATATATCTTTTTCATTGTCGTCAGTATGTTTTGTGAAAATGTTTATTTCAGTATATATATGATGAAGAGGAACGAGAGCAGCCACAGCAGCACCACTGCCTGCAGGAAGCGGTCGTGCAGCATTGCCCTTGTGGGGTCGCCGCTCTTGTTGTCGACGAGCGTGAGCTGTAGATAGCGCAGGATGCCGATGAGCACGGGCACGGTGGTGAGATACAGATAGTGTGTGCCCACTCTTGCCTCCACCTCGGGCGACACGGTGTACATTATGTAGCATACCAGCGTGACGGTGGCTGTGATGGTTATCGCCTGGTTTATGAACTCCAGGTTGTAGCGTATGGTGTTCTCGCGTGGGGCATGGCCCGTCTGGTTCATCTTCAGCACATCGTCGCGGCGCTTGGCGAACGAGAGGAACAGCGTGAGCAGGAATGTCATCAGCACAATCCAGTTGCTCAGCGGAATCTCGGAGGCAAAGCCGCCGGCGAGCAGGCGCAGCACGAAGCCAAAGGCAATGATGCACACATCGACAATGGCGAAGCGCTTGAGCCATAGACAGTAGCAGACGTTGAGCAGGAAATACACTCCCACCGTGGCGGCAACGCCCGTGGCAAGATTGCGCAGCAGCAGTACGCATCCGAAGCTCAGAGCCACCATCACTGCCATCAATGCGTAAGCCTGCGCCACACTCACCTTGCCTGAGGCTATGGGGCGGTGGCACTTGACGGGATGCCGGCGGTCGTCCTCCACATCGATGATGTCGTTCAGACAGTATATCGACGAGGCGATGAAGCTGAAAGCGAAGACCGTTATGAGCGATGCCTTGATGTCGGCACTGTCCATCAGACTTCCGCCGAAGAACAGCGGCACAAGCACGAAAACATTCTTTATCCACTGATGCGGACGGATTATCTTCAGTATGTCTATGTTCATATACGTTTTCTGTTTTTATTGTTTGTCAGTATGTTTCAGTCCTGCGGCAGATGCAGCCTGCTCGGTAATCCAGCCCATTGCCTTGCTCAGCAGCCATGCGGCAGGGATGGAGATGATCAGCACGCAGAGCACCGTGAGCCCGTAGCCGAGGTGATACTTGCCGAGGGGCTTCATTATGAACTCGATATGCACGAGGTATATCTCCAGGCTTATCGTACCGATGAACGAGAGCACCCTGCGGATACGCTGTGGAACGGCAGAGAGCAGACGGCATTCGAGCAGCAGTGCCGACACCGTGAGCGGTATGTATACGATGCGCTCCATAAACAGAGGGAAGCGTCTGTGGCCTATGAACTCGAGCCTCAGGCAGAGCCACAGACTCATGGCGAAGACCAGCAGCAGCAGCCAGATGCCGCCTTTGCCCACTTCGCGTTTCTGCATCACGAGTTCACCGAAGTTTATGCCGATGAAGAATATGGGGATGCGGCTGAAGAATATCTCGATGTGGCCCACGCTACCATGGAACAGCGGAACATACTGCACCATTGCGGCAAGCAGGATGAACGCCACCGGAAGCCAGCGCCACACGGGGCAGCGGCGGATGAGTTCCATATAGGGCGGGGCGAAGTTGTAGAGCATCATCGTGGCCGGCACATACCAGAAGGTGAGGTCGTCGGCACGCCAAAAGCTCCAGTTGAAGGCGATGTTCGCAATGAGGTTCGGAATGTCGGGACTGTAGCCGCTGCCCGGCGCGCTGATGTAGCGGCTTATGTAGAAAGCCGACGCAACGACCAGCCATACGGGATAGATGCGGCGGTAGCGGCGCGAGAAGAATCGGCGTAGGGCAGTGCGTACGGGCATGCCGCCGCGCCCGTCGAGGTTTCGCCCGAGTCGCGAACGGGTCCAGGAGAACCACAGTCCCATGCCGCTTACGAACAGGAACATGTCGACCCCCACATTGCCCAGACGGCGCAGGGGGAAGAAAAAGTTGGCAGGCGGCATCCATACGTGGAACATGACGACAAAGAGAATCGCCAGTCCCATCAGTTCGCCTCTGTATTTGCTGAGAGCACTGTAGTTCATATTATTCTTCCTTATTGTTATTATATGCAGTAGCAGCGGCAGGCGCGGACTGCCTTATGCAGCACGAAGCGTAGCTAACTGTCGCTGACAGGATTTGGCGTTGGCCCGTCAGCCTGCCTTTGCATTGAGTTTCGGCGACGGTATGAACCTGAGTATCATTCTGAAGAGACAGGCACAGATTACCGCCGACACGAAATAGAGGATTATTCCGGTGTATACATTGCCTCGGTACGACATCGGGATGATGATCTCCCTCAGGATAGGATGGACAACGAAGAGAGCCGAGGATATCGTGCCGAACCATACGGCAGGGGCAAGAGCCTTGGCTGGAATCAGCTTCACAGTGGCTATAGCGCCGCAAACGACGAATGCCGGAACCCACAGCCATGAATGGAAATTATAGCTGCCGGCAAACACCGCCACAGCCGACACCACGACGATGGCGGCATATGTGGGCTTGGCGAGCTGTCTGCCGTGGCGTGCATAGAGCATTCCCATGCCGAACGGCAGCATTGCGCCGATGAAGTTGTAGCGGATATAGTTGAGCGTGTCTCTGCTGCCGAAGAGTTCGGGCGACCATATCGTCTGTATCGCCCAGCACAGGGCGATGAGCAGCACGACCAGTGCCGAACTGCGGCGGTAGAGCAGCAGGCGATAGACAATGTACAGTTGCAGGGTCAGACCGAAATACCAGTACGGACCGGGTTTTATTATGTGTTCCGGACCGGGCATGAGGTTGATGTACATAAGCAGCTGTGCGGCAACTCTGCCGAATGTGTAGCCGTGATAGCCGTGGGGATGAAGATAGCACACCACGGCAAAGGCGATGTAGCCGAGGAACATGAGGCGGAGCAGTTTGGCATAGTGGTAGCCGATGAATGGCAAGGCGCCGAAATTCCTGCCGCGCTCCTTCTGTTCGTATTTTGCCACCAGTCCGAAGCCGCTTATGAAGAGGAACAGCGGCACGCCGTAATGGCCGAAGAATGAGAATATGTGGATGAACAGGTCTTTGTTCAGCGAGCATAGCCTGTCGAGCAGCTGCATCGGCTTGTCGATAGTGAAGGTGTATTCGTTTTCCTTTACGGCAAAGCCGAGGAAGTGGCAATAGTTGTGCAGGATGATGCCAAGGATGGCAATGCCTCGCAGAGCCTTAGACTCGGCAAGGCTTAATAGCTGTCTTTTCGTCTCCATGTTTCTATCTTATGTCTATTCGTAGTGGTTTATGTTCCCGTCCCTTCCTGGTGGCAGAGGCAGCGTTCTTTGACTTACTTTCATTTTCCAATCGCTCTTCTTCCATGAGCTTGTCGTAGTCGGCTTGCCGCTTAAGGATTCGCGGACGGCTGGGATTGTAACTGTCGCTGAGGATGTCGAGGTCCCCGCGGTAGGTGGGGCAGTGGATGCCTGCCAGGTTGAGCAGGAGATGGGGCAGCGCGTCGGTCATATAGGGCAACTTGCGGTTTTTCTTTACCTTCTGCCATATGTCGCGGTGCGTCTGCCGGTATTTCTTCGATGCCCATATCCACATGGGTATCTCGAATTCGGCGTGTGCCAGTCGGGGTGTGACTTCTGTGGAGTGCATCCTGCCGTAGAAATGCGCCCCGTCGTACACCTCCTCGCCGTGGTCGGGCACGTAGATTACGATGGCATCATCGCTTCTGAAGCGGTCGATGATGGCGTTTACTATGCTGTCGTTATAGAGCGTGGCGTTGTCGTAGTCGGAAAGTATGCGGCGTTCCTTCGGACTGAGGTCGGTGCGTAGTTCCTTGTAGGTGTCCTTGTTGAACTTCTTCTGGTTCTTTGGGCATCGGCTACGGTAGTCGACGTGCTGTCCCTTCAGGTGGAAGATAATGAGCTGCGGCTTGTCCTTGCCCTGATCCTTCAGCTTGTCGTAGTCGCACAGCAGACCGTTGTCGAAGCGGTAGAGCTGGGTGTTGCGTGTGTCGAACTGCGCCTTGCTCAGTTCTTCGTCGTTTAGGAAGAAACCGCCGCTGAAGTCGTAGACAGCCTCCTTTGCCTGCGGCAGGAACTGGTTTGTCATGAACGTCACGTGGTAGCCGGCCTTGCGGAACAGTTCGGGGAAGAGCGGATAATCGCACCAGTCGCCCTTGTCGCCCACGGCATAGAGCGAGAAAAGATGCTTGAACACGAAGCTCGTCAGGTTCCACGGCGAGACGACGTCAGTGAACGGTATCAGTTCGCCGCGCTTGTAGAGCCGTTTTTGTTTTGGCGTGTTGGCAATGTCGTAGCCGTAAAGTGCAGAGTGGTTGCGGTTGTAGCTCTCGCCGATGATGAGCACGATGTTCCTGCTGCGGAACGAGCAGCTGTCAACCTTTATGTCGTTCAGGCCGGCTTTCAGGCGCACAAGCTGCTTTGCCGTCAGTTCGTTGGCATAGACGCTGAACGCCAGTCGGTAGAGTGGCAGATACTGTTCGCCGTGGGGATGCTTTGTCAGTTCGTGTTCCACTTCGCCGATGTTGTCGTATGACATCAGGCGCACGAGCAGCTGCTTGTTCTCCCAGCTGATGATGGCGCAGATGACAAATGTTATGGCTATGGCTGTTCCGGCAACAGGGCGCAGGAGCTCTTTAAGGCAATCAATGTCTTCCGGCTGTTGGCAGACGATGCACTTCAGTTTCTGACATCTGCCCAGGAGGGTGGTGGCAGCGGCGGCAATCTTTTTGTGGTATACGCCGATAACGGCGTGTAGCACAGCAAGCAGGAAAACAAAGCCCACCCTGCTGAACAACAGGTCGGCACTGAGGTAAGAAGCAAGAAACTCCGATGCCTCGTTGCTGTTCGTTTCACCTACGAGCAGCAGCATGGTAGGGTTCAGCGGAGAGTCGAACTTCACGAAGCAGTAGAGGTCGACCATTGCCGTGGCGTATGCCGCGAAGGCAAAGATGCCCCTAAGCCACGGACGCACCTTGCACGGAATGAGCGCCAGCACCAGACATATAGTATACAGGTCGAAGAACAGCTCCGTCCATATATTGCTGTAGACATGGCACCACGGGCGATCCGGTACGATACCGTATGCGCATACGATTCCGAGCACATACATGAAAAAGAAGAATATGCCGTTGCGACTTATGGGCAGCAATGCTGCTGAGAGCATACGGCAGAGTGTTTGCAATAGTTTCATTACTATATAATTAGGTAATTCGCTGCAAATTTACACTTTTTTATTCTTTATGAAAAGTAAACTGCAGACCTATTTCTGTTTAAACCTAAAAAAGAGGATGCCGGCGCACCCTCTTTTGTGTAGTTGTAGTTTTTTGCCGTCATGCCTTACGACATAATGCCCAGCCATCTGAGCACATCGTTCAGGTTTGCCACCAGCATAAGCAGGATGAGAATAGTGAAACCGGCATACTCTGCCCAAAGCAGGAATTTCTCGCTCGGCGCGCGTCCCGTCACCATCTCATAGATGAGGAAGAGCACGTGTCCGCCATCGAGGGCAGGTATCGGAAGGATGTTCATGAAGGCAAGTATGATGCTCAGGAATGCTGTCATCTTCCAGAACAGCATCCAGTCCCATACCGGTGGGAAGAGACTGCCTATCGCGCCGAAGCCGCCAAGCGACTTGGCACCGTCGGCCGTGAACACGTATTTCATATCGTCAACATAGCCGCGCAATACACCAAGACCGTATTTCACTCCTGCCGGGAAGCTTTCAAGGAATCCGTATTCGGTGGTTGCCGGCTTGTAGTATTTCGCGAGCGAACTCTTGCCCACACCGAGCTGGAGCTCCGGCGAGAGGACAACCTTCGCAGTATCAGTCTTTCCCGTGGCGTTGCTCTTGAACACGATGTTAGCGGTGCGCAGTCTCAGGGAATCGGCAGTTGTCTTTGCCGAAGCCGAAAGTACGTCTCTCATCACGCCAATCTGGTCGTCGTAGTCGCACCATGAGCCGACAGCCTTACCGTTGAAGGCGAGAATCTTGTCGCCTTTCTTCATTCCGGCTTTATCTGCTGCCATTCCCGGCATAACGGAGTCTACGTCGGCAGGTATGATAGGGCGCATGAAGGCAGGATCGGCTTTCACCATCTTGAGCAGGCTCATATCGGCAGGGAGCTTTATCGTTAGTTCCTTGCCGCCGCGATTCACTGTAACGCTCTGTGCGTCAGCAATACTGCGGAAGAGATCGATGTCGAATTTCTTGAATTCCTTTTCGTTTGTGCGCACAAGCACGTCACCGTCCTTGAAACCGATAGCCTTGGCCTCGGTGTTGAACTTCATACCCATCGACATGTTCTTCACCGGGATATAGCTGTCGCCCCAGTAGAAGAGCACCATGCTGTAGATGAACAGTGCAAGCACGAAATTCACGAGCACTCCGCCAATCATGATGAGCAGTCGCTGCCATGCCGGTTTAGAGCGGAACTCCCACGACTGGGCAGGCTGTTTCATCTGTTCAGTGTCGAACGACTCGTCGATCATTCCGGAAATCTTGCAGTAGCCGCCGAGTGGCAGCCAGCCCACACCGTATGTGGTGTCGCTGTTCTTGGGCTTGAACTGGAAAATATGGAACCATGGGTCGAAGAAGAGAAAGAACTTTTCGACGCGCACGCCAAACAGTTTCGAGAAGAAGAAATGTCCTCCCTCGTGGAGGAGCACAAGAAGAGAGATTGCCAGCATGAACTGCAGCAGTCTGATTAAGAATACTTCCATTTGTTATATTGTCTTTGTTTTTTATTTGTTGTCTATTTCTTTCCTTGTCCACTCACTATGCGTGTGGGGTAGACGTGTGTTACATCAACTCTTTAGCTATGCGCCGTGCTTCGGCGTCGGTAGCAATGTATGTGTCGTAGGATGGGTTCGCATCGAACGCCACCTTCTGCATTGTCTGCTCAATGATTCTCGGCATATCGAGAAACGAGCATCGGTCTTCGAGAAATCCTCTGTTCACGACCTCGTTTGCGGCATTCACTATGCATGGCATATTTCCGCCCTTGCGTATCGACTCGTAGGCGAGAGCCAGACAGCGGAACTTGTCGAGGTCGGGCTCGAAAAACTCGAGAGGCTGGCGGAACAAGTCGAGACGGTCGCCGCCGAGATGCAGTCGTTCCGGGAACGAGAATGCATATTGTATGGGCAACCGCATGTCGGGCACTCCGAGCTGCGCCTTTACGGCACCGTCGGCAAACTGCACCGCACTGTGCACTATTGACTGCGGATGCACGAGCACCTGTATTCTGTCGGCATCAACGCCGAAGAGCCATTTCGCCTCGATTACCTCGAAGCCCTTGTTCATCATCGTAGCGCTGTCGATGGTTATCTTTGCGCCCATTTCCCATGTGGGGTGCTTCAGGGCGTCAGCCTTGGTAACGGCAGCCAACTGTTCTTTAGAGAACGTGCGGAACGGTCCGCCGGATGCCGTGAGCAGGATTTTCTCTATCTTGTTGTCGCCCTCGCCCACGATGCTTTGGAATATGGCTGAGTGCTCGCTGTCTACGGGCAGTATGGGCACGTGGTATTCTGCTGCCAGCTGACATATCAGCTCTCCGGCAACCACCAGCGTCTCCTTATTGGCAAGGCATATCTTCTTGCGTGCCTTGATGGCGTGGATTGTGGGACTTAGTCCGGCAAAGCCCACCATCGCCGTGAGCACCATATCAATGGGACCGGCCGTGACGATGTCGTCGAGAGCCTGCTTGCCGGCATATACGTTGATGTCGGGGCAGTCGGCGAGCAAAGTCTTCAGTTCCTCGTAGCGCTCCTTGTTTGCAATGACAACAGCCGCCGGCTTGAACCTGCGTGCTTGTTCGGCAAGTTCCCTGACTCTGTTGTTGGCAGTGAGGCAGTACACCTCATATAAGTCAGAATGTTCCTCGATGACGTCAAGAGCTTGGGTTCCGATGGACCCTGTAGAGCCTAATATGGCTATCTGCTTTTTCATTGTTCCTGTCTTATTCGTTTAGGTCAGTCATTTCCGTTAAGTTCAGCCAGTCCCTCCGGCAGTGCAACTGTTATCTGCCTTGTTTCAGGGTTGACAGCTGTTATGATGTCTTCGTTTGCCGGCACAAGGATAATGTTTCCCGAAGGTGTCTCCACTTCCATAAGCACGTTCACGGTGCTCTCGTCTACACTTGCCACAGTGCCGATAACGGTGTCTTCCCGGTTGGAGTCCACAACGGCAAAGCCTCTGATTTCGTCCCACGTAAGATCGTTGTCGCTTCTGTCGGACAGATGCTTGGGGAAGTACACTTCGCTTCCGGTGAGTTCGCTTGCGGCTTCTTTGGTGTCGATGTCGCAGAATTTCACGAGTGCCGTTTCGTTGGTCTTGAAACGCCACTCTTCCATAAAGAATGGCACGAGAATCCCGTCGATGCAGAGCACAAGATATTCAGCATCGACACGGTCGAACACGTCATCATCGAAGAAGAGGGTCAACTCCCCTTTCACACCGTGCGGCTTACCAATCTTTCCTATCTTATATACCTCTTCCTGTCGTATCATCAGTTGTTCACGCGTTTGATGTTTGCCCCTAAGGCATTCAGCCTTGCCTCTATGTCCTCGTATCCCCGGTCTATCTGGGCTATGTTGTCGATGCGCGAGGTGCCGTTCGCACTCAGTGCGGCTATGAGCAGAGCAATTCCGGCACGTATGTCGGGACTTGTCATTCTGCCAGCCCTCAGTCTTACCTTGCGGTTGTGGCCTACGACCACGGCACGGTGTGGGTCGCAAAGTATTATCTGCGCTCCCATATCGATGAGCTTGTCCACGAAGAACAGTCGGCTCTCGAACATCTTCTGGTGCACGAGTACGCTGCCCTTTGCTTGTGTGGCAACTACGAGCAGCACAGAAAGCAGGTCAGGGGTCAATCCGGGCCATGGTGCATCGGCGAGGGTCATTATGGAGCCGTCGATGAAGGAATCAACCTGATAGTGTGGCTGTTTCGGTATGTAGAGGTCGTCGTCTTCGATTAGTATTTTCACTCCGAGGCGGCGGAAGGCATCCGGGATAATGCCGAGGTCTTTCACCGATACATCCTTTATCCTCAGTCCATCGCCCACCATGGCAGCCATGCCGATGAATGATCCCACCTCTATCATATCTGGCAGAATCTTGTGTGTGGTGCCGTGGAGCGAATCCACACCGTCAATGCAAAGCAGGTTGGATGCTATACCGCTTATACGGGCTCCCATGCTGTTGAGCATATGGCACAGTTGCTGTATGTACGGTTCGCAGGCGGCGTTGTATATAGTGGTGGTGCCTTTGGCGAGCACTGCAGCCATAATAATGTTTGCCGTTCCTGTCACCGATGCTTCGTCGAGCAGCATATACGTGCCTTTCAGCCTGTGTGCCTTTATCTCGAAGGTATTGCTGCCTTCGCTGTGTACGAATTTGGCTCCAAGGTTCTTGAATCCGAGGAAGTGCGTGTCGAGTCTCCTTCTTCCTATCTTGTCGCCGCCCGGCTTTGCCACTACGGCTTTGCCGAAGCGTGCGAGCAGCGGTCCGATCATAAGCACACTGCCGCGCAGCGAGGAACATTTACGCACGAATTCCTCGCTGTCGAGATAGTCGAGATTTATGTCTTTGGCACAAAACGAGTAATTGTTCTTTGCCAACCGTTCCACTTTCACCCCGATGTCTTTTAGCAGCAGGATGAGATTGTTCACATCAAGAATATCCGGGATATTGTCGATGCGCACTTCTTGGTCGGTGAGCAGTGTGGCACATATAACTTCCAGTGCCTCGTTCTTCGCGCCTTGTGGCGTTATGGTGCCTTTAAGCGGATGTCCGCCTTCTATGATAAACGATTCCATAGCGGGTGGGGGCTGTTAGTGGTTTATTCTTCTTTTTCTTCTCCTGTCGGTGTTTGGCTTGGGCATAGTCGCACCGATGCGTGTGCTTTGCAGCTCGTCGATGTCGAGCTGGATTGCGCCGTCGGTGAATCTCGCAAGGTCGTCAACCACCTTTTCGTCGCTGTTTGCTCCGTGGCTCCATTGTGCCAGATCGCGCTTCATCTGGCTTGCAGTGATGCGTGCCAGTTCGTCGCGTTCCGTTCCTGGTTCCATGGTCTTCAGCTTTTCGAACATTTCGAACAGCAGATGACCGTAGTGGCGAACGGGAATCCTGTTCATCGGATATTCCATCGGCTGTGGCTTCGTGGCTATCTTCATTGCCTCGCTCACGTCGTATGGATAGTCGATGTCGAGTTTGAATCCGCTCATTATGGCGAGATGGTCCCAGAGCTTGCGCTTGTAGTCGGCGTTGTCGCGGTTGTGCGGCAGCATACGGTCCATGACCGAAACTATTGTCTCGGCACAGTTCTGCCGTTCCGCCTTTGTGGGTAGCCCGATGGCATAGTCCACCATCTTCTGTATCTCTCTGCCGTATTCCGGCAGTATGAGTTTCTCCCTCTCGGTATTATAATCCAGTCCTTGTATATTCATATTCACTTGTTTTCTTTGTTTTCCTCCAATGTGCCTACAGCAGCTTGCGTGGGGTCTTCGCCACGAAGTCCTTTAGGTAGAACGGCACGAAGTATGCCACGTCCTCGTATTTCTCCTGAGCTATGCGTTTTTCGGCAAGCGGATACATGTATTTCGACAGTGGCTCAATGCCTTTCAGAAGGTGGGCATTGGGGTGGTTTATCGTTTCCATACATTTCTCTGCACCGTTGCCGAAGAAGTACACGGGGTGCTCGTCGAGGAACTCGCGGTAGGTGTCGCTGTCAACCACATCTGCCTGCACGGCTCTCACTTCACGGAGACTGCGGTCGTAGACTGCGGCATACACTTCCATCCGTCTTGCGTCTATCATCGGGCAGAGCAGCGCGTCTTCTTCTATTTCGTGGTGCAGCAGCACCGGCACTGCCATCAGTTCGAGCGTTGGCACGGCAATGAGCTTTGTCCCCCTGCCGTAGCAGATGCCCTTTGCCATTGACACGCCGATGCGCAGTCCTGTATATGAACCTGGGCCGCAGCTCACGGCTACGGCATCAACGGGAATAGCGTGGCTGTCGGCGAACGACAGTCCTTCGTCTACGAATTCTCCCAGCTTTACAGCGTGGTTAGGTCCGGTATGGTCTTCGCGTGTGAAGATGTCGGCACCGTCCTGACTCACAGTAAGAGAGCACACATTGGTGCTCGTTTCAATATTAATAATGCACGACATATAATAATAATGTATTCGAATAGCGTTGCAAAGATAATACAAAAATCCGATTAAGTGACAGAAAACCTGTAATTTGGTGTTTTTTTAACGACTGCCTGTGTCTTGTTGCGTTGTTTGGAGTGGAAAATGGATTCCTTTCATCGCACAAAAATGGTGTAACGCATCCACTGCGCCACACCACCTCGCCTTTATAAGCTAATGAAAAGTGTATTTATGTTTTTTGTTAATCTTCTTATTTTGTATTGCTTCTTCTTCGCATTGTAGATTAAAATGCGTCTGTTTTGTTTTGAACGCGTTGCAAAGCTATAATTTTTCGTTGAAATAAACAAATAAAAGAGAGAAAAAGTGGAAATAAAACATTAATTTGTTAATTTCTGACGGTCTTTTTCTCTCTTTTAGTCATTTTTTGCATTTAAGTCGCTTCCCTTTACGGCTTTGTTGCAAGCCTTTGGTAAATGCAGTGTCGTACTTGTGTTTTAGAGGCGGTAGAATTGAGTGAATGCCTTTATGCAGTACAGATGGTCAGCAACGGATGCTGTCTCTCTAATGGAGTGCATTGCGAGCACGGGGTTACCCATATCAACGCCGCGCAGCGGTAGCGAGCCGGCAAGGATATTGCCGAGTGTGCTTCCGCCTGCCACGTCGCTATGGTTGACAAAGCGCTGGCATGGCACGCCTGCTTTTTTGCATATACCCATAAATACTGCTGCCGATACGGCGTCGCTTGCGTATTTCTGTGCAGCATTGAACTTTATAGCTGGTCCGCCGCCAAGTACCGGATGGTTCGTCGGGTCGTATTTTTCCGGATAATTGGGATGCCAAGCGTGGGCGTTGTCTGCCGAAATCATAAAAGCCTTTTCTATGCTGCGCAGATAGTCTTCCTGTGTTCCGCCCTGTGCAAGCACCATTCGCTGGAGCATAGAGCTGAGGAACGGGCTTCCGGCTCCCTGTTTGGTCTGGCTTCCTGTTTCCTCGTTGTCGAAGATGGCAAGCACCTGTGTCGTTTCCGGTGTCTCGTCGCCAACGGCGAGCAGTGCTGCGAGTCCGGCGTGCACCATACTCAGATCGTCGAGCCTGCCACTGGAAATCAGTTCGTTGTGTACTCCGAACGTGCATGCCGGTGCTGTGTCGCAGAGGTAGAGGTCGAAGTCGAGGATGTCATTCTTCTCTACTTCCAACTCCTCTGTCAGTATGTTCATAAGCATATTGCCGCTTTCGAGCTGGTCGGTAACGATTCCGAGCAGCGGTAACATATCCTTCTGTTTGCTCAGCTTCACACCGTCGTTTACCTGGCGGTTGAAATGTATTGCCAGGTTGCTTATCTGGAGCAGTGGACGACGGATGTGCAGGAGTTTTGTTTCGGGTTGCATAGGGTCTGCTGTCTTCACGATCACTCGTCCTGCAAGGCTCAGCGGACGGTCGAACCATGTACTCATAATCGGTCCGCCATACACTTCGGTATTCAGTTTCGTCATTCCTCCTTCGCACAGTATCTCCGGATTCGGCTTGATGCGGAATGTGGGTGAGTCGCAATGTGCGCAAATCAGATGGAAACCTGCATCTGCAATATTCTTCTTGCCCACTCTGACGGCATAGAGCGAAGAGTCGTTCTTGGTGAAGAAGAACTGGTCGCCCGGTTTCACTTCTCCTATCGGCTCTGCCGCGTTCTTTTCATTGAAGCCTGCTGCAGCAAGGCGCTCTTTGAGGGTTTTCACTGCAAGAAAGTTCACCGGCGAATCATCGAGGAATTTCAAAAGGTCTTTTATCATAGCTATTTTTACTTAAGTTGTTAATCTATGTGCAAAAATACTCTTTAGTCTGAAAAGATGCAAGCAAAACAATGAAAAAGAACAAAAAACGTGGTTTGGGGGCTTTTCAGGATATGTTCGCAGTATGGGCATTGCGCTGCGCTGGCGAATGTGCCGCTTAACGACGAAATGCAGATGTTGCACGTTTTGCATGCTCCTTTCACATTGTAAGGCCAAGATTTGAACTATCGATTCTGTTGCATCCTATCACTTCTGTTACATTTTCAAGAATTTGTAATTGTTTTATTTGTCGGTTATATTGTTTTTACGTAATTTTGCAGCCGCTTACGAGCAGTATGCAAGAACGATACCACCAATAACTTTAGTTGAAATGTTTAGGTGCAGCAATGTAGTGTAGTAAAACTTTACATGCATCCTTTACTATAGGCGTATAGGACGAGGGTGCGTCTTACATAAATAAAACTTATATTCAATCATTTCATGGTATTCAAAAAAATTATCAAGAAAGCCATTTTTATGGCTACATTCTTTGTGGCATTGCCTGTAGCGGCTGGAACTGCTGTGGGGGGGTAATGTAGTTACCGGGAAACCTGTTTTCCAGGAAACGGATCCTTTTGCCGCTAACTATCTAAACAACCGACGTGCGCTTGTCGGTCCAGGATGTACAGTGAACAGCGTCGGCGACGGCGTGAAAGTGCTTAGTGGGGTGAAAAACCTGCAAAACATCTGCAACGACGACTTGGACGACTATGCAGAGTTCACAGGCCTTGCTGATGCTACAGTGGTAGGAGCACCGGTGTTCAGCGTGAAAGATAACCAACATTACTATGCCGGCGGTATGGAAGCCGGATTCACTATCTGTGCAAACTCGAAGAGTGGTTTGCTTTCGCTCGACTTGGCAAGCTTCTTTAAAATCCAGTTCCTCAAGGACGGAGAGGCAGTTGGCGGACTTTGCGACATCGTAAATGCAAAGAATGTCACAGGTCTCGGCTTGTCTTTGATTACGATTCCTGGTTCTGATCTCGTTACGAAGTCGTTCATAGCAAAGGCTCCCGGCGACTTCGACGAAATCAAGCTTGTTCGTTTGGGTGTGGTTGCTGATGCCCTCGCAACATTCAATGTCAAGTATGCTTTCGTAGGTTCGGCTCGCGAATATACTATTACTAATAATAAAGAGAATGGTATATCGAAATATGCGACAGACTTTGGAAGAGGAAAGTTTGAGTTGAAGGTACGTGAATATGGGGCAACAGACAAATTAACGCCATTTGGTGGAGATGATGTTATCGATGAGGACTTGAATAATTCGTATAATCTGATTTACAATCTTGTTCTTGTAGGCGGACCACGCCCCGTCACAGTAATTACCAAACCGTCAGATGGTATAGAGACATTCCCCGCCGGTACAGAAGTGGGATTCAAGTATAACAGTAACTCTTTGTTAGGTGTTGATGTAGGCGGCGCTGTTGTTATCACATTGTATGATAAGAATGGGAAAGAAGTCAAAAAGTGTAATGTTTCTCTTTCCGTTCTGAAACTTGGACTTTTGGATTTCAAAAATAGTGTTGAAGCTGTTGTGAAGTCGCCTGTGCCATTCTCGTCAGCCAAGTTTGCCTTGGAAGGTTTAAAAGTATTAAGTTTAAAATTGGAAACAGTCAACTACGCCTTCGTTCGTATGGCACCGTCTCTTGCTTCTCACCACTGTAAGATCAACGCACCGCTGACACGCAATGTAGCAGCATACGAAAAGGAGTTCACTCTGCAGAGCAACCCTAATATTCCTGTTGCATGGAAACTGGAGGAGCAGCCGGAAGGTTCAAACATCACTCTGGATGCAACAACTGGCAAGGTATCCAATATCAGCGTGCCTGGCGACTACAAGTTCACGGCAGAGGTTACATCTAAAGATAACTGCAAGTTCCTGGCAGAAGGCAAAGAAGCCTGCAAGGAAACGACAATCGTACACTATGCCAACGCAGAGAAAAAAGCTGCCGAAGGCATGACGCTGCTCGTGAACAACGAGGGCGAACAGGTAAAATACCAGCTTAGCGATAAGTTTGGCGGAGGTTTATTAAGTATTATCGCAAAGGAAGTGAAGAACGCTTCAGCCGTGCTCACATCGGCATTGTCAGACTTCACATATCGCATTCCAAACATCTCGCTTGCCAAGAACAGTGGTATCGTGGGCATCAAGTCGGTAGATGGATCGAACCTCGCCAAGAGCGTAAACGGAAAGAATATGAGGGCAGGATTCGTGGTGTCTACGAAGACAAGCGGACTGAGTGCCGATGTGCTTAACCTCTATAACATCAAGCTCTTCAAGAATGGAGAGGAAGTGATGCACAGCGCAA
>OQVS01001125.1_pt1 | contig 18428 bp, 17 predicted proteins | sample 1691601 | NCBI WGS metagenome assembly OQVS01 (sample SAMN03418268, study PRJEB22391) | human gut metagenome | biome: human-gut; feature: organic feature; material: feces | host: Homo sapiens | place: Tanzania | collected 2013-01
CCTTCAACGGGATGCCCCTGCCGCCCATCTGGCTGCTGGGCGCAGACGGCAGTTGCCGGGAACTGGTGCACTTCGGTTATCAGGACTTCAAAATGCGTCTGGGCGCAATATAAAACGAAACCAAGAGGGTCATCGGTACAGTCGATGACCCTCTTACTATCTCTGCCCGACGGCGCAATTGACAAAGCGCCGACAGGAACATATAATTAAAGCTATAAGAAAAATATCGCCACAGAACCGACAAAAGAGGAGAAACAGCGCGTGCGCACATTGTCTGAGATCATTGTCAAGCGAGATTATTCTCGAAAATCGCCGTCCTCCATTTTTTATAAGGACAGCCCCTTCTGGCAAAAGCTGATCTGCATCTGCTATGTAGCTTTTATCGCACTGGCGGGGCTTGGCGACTGGAAGACCCTGCAGAGTATTGTGGGCGGTCTGCCTAAGATCATTACTGCGGGCGTTATCGGGATGGCAGCGGTCTACGGGCTCATATATCCGGATCTGGACCGGGTAAAAAAGGTGTTCTGGCCCACACTGGTCTATATGTCCCTGATCGTGATGCTGTTTTTGTGGTCCATTGTCATCTGGCTGATGGACTTCAGCGCGGTCTCCACGATGATCCGGGCCTGCTCCAAGCTGATGTTCCAGAGCATTTCGATCCTTGCTGCGGTGAGCGGGGTGTTTCTGCTGGGGTCAAAGACGATCGATCTGTTTGCCGTTGCGGTGTGTCTGGCGAATGCGGGTATTATGGTTCTGGAGATCCCCACCTTTGGTCTTTCGGCTAGCATCCAGTCGCTTGTGCGGTGTCTGGTGACCTTTGGCGACGCAGAGGGTTATGCCCGCAATCTGGAAATACACGACCTCACCTTTGTGTTTGGCCAGCTGGTGCTTTATTATGCGGTGTTTGCTCCGCATGACACAAAGCAGGAAAAACGCCGCAGGCGGCGGTTGCTTGCGGCCTGTACGTTTTTCTTTTTTGTAGGCATGAAGCGTATCGCCATTCCGGCGGTGGTGCTGTTTATTTTTGTGGCGCTGATCGTCCGCTGTTTCAAGGACAAAAAGAAGCTGCTCATCCTGTGGGGTGTTGCGTGGGTCGTGTTTTTCTTTCTGTACGTTTACGCAGTTCGAAATGGTCTTGTTTCAAAGATCCTGAACATGGCAGGCATTGATATGATGGGTCGTGACTATCTGTGGAGTCTTGCCAACGAATATTATGATTATTCCATTACCTACATCGGTCATGGATTTGAGTATGTGGATACCATCGTCGCCATCTGGTATAATGCAGGAATCATCAACCAGCCGTATCCCTTCCATAACGACATCTTAAAGGTTTTTGTGGAAATGGGTTTTCCGGGTTTTGTGTTCTGGGCCGGCATCCAGTATATCATTACGCCGATCTTCTGGATGCACTATGCAGATGAAGACACTGCGCTGCTGTACCTGAGTATTCTCAGCTACATGACGATGACATACCTTACGGATAACACGGCGTTCTATTTCTGGAGCACAATGACGCTGCGGCTGCTGCCGATGGCCTACTCTGTACAGCGGCGCAAGCCGCCGAAGCCGCAGGTCTGGCAGCCGAAAGACAAAAAAGAGATGAAGGACCGCATCCGCATCATGATGCAGGAAATGTAAAAGGAAAAGGCAGTATCCTCTTTTTGCGTTCTGCTTTTGCACGCAATCGTGGCTTTTACTCCCCGCTCTGCTGATAGACCTCCTTCAGGTGGGCGGAAAGCTTCATGTTTTCGCTGTAATCCACGGGCACTACGATCACGCTGGGCACCGTCTGCCGGAAGGCTTCTTCCAGCGTGGGGATCAGGTCGGCGGCCTTTTCCACCCGGTAGCCCTTGCAGTGCATGGCCTCGGCCAGCAGCTTGAAGTCCGGGTTCGTAAAGTCCACATAGCAGTGCTCGCCGCCAAACTGCTCCTGCTCCTTCCACTTGATCAGGCCGTAGCTGGCGTCCTCCCAGATCAGGGTGACAAAGGGCACCTTTTCGCGCACGGCGGTCTCCAGCTCCTGACTGTTCATCATAAAACCGCCGTCGCCGCACACCGCCAGCACCTTTTTGTCCGGGTTCAGCAGCTTGGCGGCAAAGGCACCGGGGATGGAAAAGCCCATGCTGGCAAAGCCGTTGGAGATCAGGCAGGTGTTTGGCTCATAGCAGTCGTAGTGGCGTGCGACCCACATTTTGTGCGCACCCACGTCGCTGACAAGGATATCATCCCGGCCCATGACCTTGCGCACATCCGAAAGGATGCGGGCGGGCTTCATGGGGCAGCTGTCATCATCCGCCATGGCGGCGTGCTCGGCCACCATCGTCTCGCGCAGTCTGAGTGCAAACTCCGGCTCGCTGTCGCGGCGGGTGCAGCGCAGGATCTCGTAAATGCTTTCCGAGATGTCACCCACCACTTCCACAGCGGGCTGATACCGCTTGTTGACGTCTGCCGGTGCGCTGTCGATGTGCAGGATGGCCATGTCCGGCCTGGCACCCCATTTGGCGGGGGCACATTCCACGATGTCGTAGCCGATGGCAACGACAAGGTCGGCCCGGTCGAACAGCTGATTCACATAATCTTTCTGAGGGATGCCGATGGTCCACAGGCTGTACTTATCATCCATGGGGATGATGCCCTTGGCCATCATGGTGTTGACCACCGGGATGTGCAGCCGGTCGGCCAGCTCGGTGACGGCAGCAGCGGCATGGCCGCGCACAGCCCCGACACCGGCAAGGATCACCGGGTCCTTTGCTTCGCTGATGAGCTGCCCGGCAGCGGAAATGTGGGCGGGGTCGGCGTAGAGGTCATGCAGCTGCTGGCGCTTCAGCGGCACGGCATCGGCGGGCATTTTGGCAATGTTCTGGGGCAGGTCGATGTGGGTGGCACCGGGCTTGCCTTTTTCAGCGTGCTTGAAGGCCAGCCGCACGATCTCGCCCACCGTGTCGGGGCGGATGATCTGTTTCGAACGCTTGGTGATCGGCTCGAACATCGCGGTCAGGTCAAGGTACTGATGGCTGGTCAGCTGCATCCGGTCGGTGCCCACCTGCCCGGTGATGGCCACCAGAGGCGCGCCGTCCAGATAGGCGTCCGCTACGCCGGTAACAAGGTTGGTGGCGCCGGGGCCAAGGGTCGACAGGCACACGCCTGCCCGGCCGGTCAGTCGGCCATAGACATCCGCCATGAAGGCGGCCCCCTGCTCGTGACGCACCGGGATGAACCGGATATGGCTGTCCCGGATGGCAAACATCAGATCCAGTGTCTCCTCGCCGGGGATGCCGAATATCACATCCACGCCCTCCGTTTCCAGACAATCCACAAGGACCTGCGCGGTCGTTTTTTGCTTTTCCTGCATATTTGACTTACTTCCCTTATCGCATTCATAAAAACAAAAAGGCAGCGCAGCCCTTTGGGGCCACGCTGCCTTTGCGAATTTTATTTTACCGTTTTGGGCCGGTTTCTGCAAGAGCCAGAATTCATAAAAAGAGCGGATGCGGGCAGGCCGCTTTTGGTAAAGAAATAGAAAGTTTTCGGGTGATTTGAAGCCCGCATGCAGAAGAAAGTTAACTTTTGTCCGCTTTGAATGAAAAAAGATAAAGCCAAGCCGCAATCTTCGGGAGGTTTGCCTATTTACATTCCGGCACGCTCTGTGCTAGACTGCAATAAACCAAAGCAGATCCGCCCGTCGGCAGGGGAAAGGCCGCTGCGGAGTTCACAGAGCATTTTAAGGACACAACAATGGCGTTGAAAAAGTCATTGCTGTGTCCTTTTTTGTTGCTTTGGCTGGTGAAAGAACCAAAAACATGAGGGGAGTAATTGAATATGAGAAAGATCACGCGTCGTTCGTTCCTGCAGGCCGCAGGCATGGCCGGTCTGGCAGCCGGTATGATGAGCGTTATGAGCGGATGCGGCGGCGGTTCCGCTTCCACGGCAGCTTCCGGCAGTACGGCAGCTTCCAGTGAAGCAGCCGCCGATGTGGATTTGAGCAAGATCAAGGATACCATTCACATGGCCGTCTCGCAGGAAGCTTCCAGCTACGATGTGCACAAGACCACGACCCTGATCGCCCGGCAGGTGTTTGCCGGCACCGTGTGGGAAAAGCTGGTCACTCTGAATGCCAATTCTGAGGTCATCCCGGAGCTGTGCTCCAGCTACGAGATGAGCGAGGATGCCTGCACCTTCACCTTCCATCTGCGCGAGGGGGTCAAGTTCCACGATGGCAGCACCCTGAGCGCCGAAGATGTGGTGGCCAGCCTGAACCGCTGGATCGATGCATACAGCAATGCCGCCGCCATGGTGGGCGAAGGCCGCTTTGAGGCTGTGGACGATCTGACCGTGGCCATTACCTGTTCTGCCCCGGCTCTGACTCTGCCGGACATGATGGCCGGTGCAGCACAGCCTGCCATCATCACCACCGCAGCCTGTTGTACGGATGAGGATGCCAACGGTTACCTGAACCAGTACATCGGCACCGGCCCGTACAAGTTTGTGGAATGGAAGCAGGACCAGTACATCAAGCTGGAAAAGTTTGAGGACTACTGCCCCTATTATCTGGAAGGCACCACCGAAGAAAAAATGGATGGCTGGGGCGGCTACAAGCACGCCTACACCAAGACCCTTTACATCGATAAGGTGGCCGAGACTGCCACCCGCGTGGCGGGCCTGCAGTCCGGTGATTACGATGTGATCTGGGGCGTGGGCAGTGAGAACACCCCCATGGTGGAAGCCGATCCGAATCTGACCCTGATGAGCGAGCAGGCCGGTACCCTGTGCATGGTGTTCAACAAGGACCCCATCAGCATTGCCAGCAACAACGATATCCGCCGCGCCGTGAATGCAGTGGCCAACTGTGCGGACCTGATGGCCTCGGCCTTTGGCACGGATTACGATCTGGGCAGCTGCTACATGGATGACCTGAACGCCTATTGGGTAACGGATGCCGGCAAGGAAAACTATAACCTCTGCGATGCGGACAAGGCAAAGGCCTATCTGGAAAGCGCAGGCTACAACGGCGAGACCTTTACCATTCTGGCGCCTACCCTGAACAACTACAACAACATTGGTCTGGTGCTGCAGGAAGAACTCAAGAGCATTGGAATGAACGCCGAGCTTACCACCGTCGACTGGGCCACCTTTATGGAATACCGCAAGGATCCCAGCGTGTTCGATATTTACATTACCAGCTTTGCTTCCGTGCCGCTGCCCAGTCTGAAGGCGTATTACGGCCCCAGCTATCCCGGCTGGACGGACGATGCAAAAACGGCAGAGCTGCTGGAAGAATTCAATGCCGCTACCACCCGGGACGATGCCCTTTCCATCTGGAAGGATCTGCAGGAGTACAGCTGGGACTATCTGCCCTGCATCAGCGCGGGACACTACCATGTTGCATATGCCTGCTCGTCCAAGGTGCACGGCCTGTATATGGGCAACGGCATCTATCTGTGGAACGCCTACGCAGAAGCTTAAACCTTTGCGCACTGCCCAAAGGATGCCGGCCGGAACCGGAAGGGTTCGCGGTACGGCATCCTTTTTGCCGCCGGATCCCGTCCGGCGCTGGGGCGCTGGAAAGAAATAGCATCCAAAAGGAGAATGGTCATGAAAAAGTATATCCTGAAACGGCTTTTGTCGGTGCTGCCCATTCTGTTCATTGTCTCGGTGGTGGTGTTCACTCTGGTGCATCTGGCCCCCGGTGGACCGGCGGCTGCCATGCTGGGCAGTGATGCAACCATGGAGGACATTGCTGCACTGGAAGAACAGATGGGCCTGAATGACCCGCTTTACATTCAATATTTCCGCTGGATGGGCAGCGTGTTCCACGGCAACCTTGGCACCAGCACCACCGGTGACACGGTGACAAACATGATCCGCGACCATTTTCTGCCCACCATCAATCTGGCTCTGTATGCCATGGTCATCAGCCTGCTGATCGCGCTGCCGCTTGGTATGCTGGCAGCACGCAAGCGCGGCACGCTGGTGGACAGCATCGTGTCCGTGCTGGCGCTGGCCGGCGTGTCGGTGCCAAGTTTTCTGCTGGGCCTGGGGCTGATGATGCTGTTTGCGGTCAATCTGCGGTGGCTGCCTGTCTCCGGCTATGTGCCGTGGGCCGGCGGGGCGCTGGCCCACCTGCGCTCCATTACCATGCCGGCGGTGGCACTGGGCTTTATGTACACGGCCCTGATGATGCGCATGACCCGCTCCAGTATGCTGGAGGTGCTGAACAGCGACTATATCAAAATGGCCAAGGCCAAAGGCGTGAGTGAAGCTGCCCTTGTGGGCAAGCACGCCTTCCGCAATGCCATGGTCAACGTTGTCACGGTCATCGGGCAGAGCTTTATCGGTGCGCTGTCCGGCGCAGCCGTTGTGGAAACGGTGTTCGGCGTACCGGGTCTGGGCCAGCTGATCGTCAACTCCATTGGCCGGCGTGACTACGAGGTGATCCAGGCGGTGGTGCTGCTGGTGGCGGTGATCAACGTGCTCATCAACCTGATCACCGACCTGCTGTATGGCCTGATCGATCCGCGCATCCGCGTGAGCTGAATGGAGGAGACAGAGAATGGAAGCAACAAAAACCTATCCTGTGGGGACCGAGGATCTTGGCACCCTGCGCAGGCGGCTGGAAAAGGAACAGCGGGAGCTGCGCATCCATGCGTTTCTCAAGAACAAAGCCTCGGTGGCGGGTCTTGTGCTGGTGCTGCTGATGGTGGTCATTGCACTGGCTGCACCGCTGCTCACCGGCCTTTCCGGCACGGACCCCTATACGAATGTCGTATTCCAGCGGCTGCAGGCCCCCGGTGCGGAGCACTGGTTCGGCACCGATGATCTGGGCCGCGATGTGTTTGCCCGCGTTATCTACGGCACCCGCATCTCGCTGTTCGTGGGCTTTTCAGTCAGCGTGCTGGCCGGTGCAGCGGGCCTGCTGATCGGACTGTACTCCTGCTATAACAAGGTACTGGATGCCGTACTCATGCGCATCTGCGACGGCCTGAAGGCCATTCCCTCCACACTGCTGGCCATCTGCCTGATGGCGGTGCTTGGCCCCAGCATCCGAAACGTGATCATCAGCCTGTCGGTGGTCAGCACCCCCAGCATGGCCCGTATGGTGCGCTCGGCGGCGCTTTCTGCCCGGGAGCAGACCTATGTGGAAGCGATGACCTGCCTTGGCGCAGCGCCCAGCCACATTTTGTGGCGGCACATCATGCCCAACACCCTTTCTCCGGTGATCGTGCAGATGACCTTCGTGTTTGCAAGCGCCATCATCACGGAAGCCGCACTGAGCTTTCTGGGTGCAGGCGTGCCGGTGCCGGAGCCAAGCTGGGGCAGCATCTTAAGCCAGGGCCGCACCTACATTTATACCGCTTGGTGGCTGATTTTGTATCCGGGCCTGTTCACCGCCGTCTCGGTGCTGGGCTTTAACCTGTTCGGTGACGGCGTGCGGGATCTGCTGGACCCGCTGGCACATTAAGGAGGGAAAAACGATGACGGAACAAAAAGACACCCTGCGCGTGGACTCCCTCTCCACCAGCTTCCGCACCGAGCGCGGCATCCTGAAAGCCGTGGACGGCGTGAGCTTTACGGTGGGCAAAGGCGAGATCCTTGGTCTGGTGGGCGAATCCGGCTGCGGCAAAAGCGTGACCAGCCAGAGCATCCTGCGCCTGTACGATGAGAAATACACGGCAAAGTACGAGGGCCATATCTATCTGGACGGCACCGATCTGCTGGCACTTTCTCCCAGGGAAATGCGCAAGATGCGGGGCAGCCGCATCTCCATGATCTTTCAGGACGCCCTTTCCAGCCTGAACCCGGTGTTCACGGTGGGCGACCAGATCTGTGAGCCGCTGATGATCCATCAGGGCCTCAGCCGCAGACAAGCCATGGAAAAAGCCGTGGAACTGCTCAAGCTGGTCAATATTCCGGCGCCGGAACGCCGGGTGCAGCAGTACTCGCACGAGCTGTCCGGCGGTATGCGGCAGCGCGTGATGATCGCCATTGCACTGGCCTGCAAGCCGGAACTGCTGATCGCCGACGAGCCGACCACCGCACTGGATGTGACGGTGCAGGCACAGATCATGGACCTTATCAAGGAGCTGAATCAGAAGCTGGGCATGAGCGTGATACTCATCACCCATGACCTCGGCGTGGTGGCGGAAACCTGTGACCGGGTGGCCGTGATGTATCTTGGCCAGATCGTGGAACAGGCCGACAAATATACCATTTTTGATGATCCGCGCCATCCCTACACATGGGGTCTGATCCACTCCATCCCGCAGCTGGATGGGGACCGCACAAAGCCCCTGTACTCCGTGGAAGGCATGGTGCCGCTGCTGAACCAGGTGCCGCAGGGCTGCTGCCGCTTTGCAGAGCGCTGTCCCAAGGCAGCGGCGCACTGCCGTTCCGCTATGCCGGAGCTGCAGGAAGTGACGCCGGGACATTGGGTGCGCTGCTGGATGTGCGCCGGGGAGGAATGAGCCATGAGTGATACAGAAAAAGTCGTCATCCGCGCCGAGAACGTGCGCACCTATTTCCCGGTACGGGACACGCTGGGCCGGGTGGTAAATCAGGTCAAGGCCGTGGACGGCATCAGCATGGAAGTGCATAAAGGCGAGATCTATGGTCTGGTGGGCGAAAGCGGCTGCGGCAAATCCACCTTTGGCCGCACCCTCATCCGTCTGCTGGAACCTACGGACGGCAGGCTGGAACTTCTGGGCGAGGACGTGACCCACACCAGCATGAAGGCGCTGCGGCCTTTCCGCAGCAAGGTGCAGATGATCTTTCAGGACCCGTATACCAGCCTGAATCCCCGCAAGCGTGTGGGCGAGATCCTGATGGAAGTGCTGGAGATCCACGGTGAAAAGGACCGCGACAAGCGTATGCGTATCGCGCTGGAAACGCTGCACAAGGTGGGCCTGCGGCCGGAGCATTTCTATCGTTATCCGCACGAATTTTCCGGCGGCCAGCGTCAGCGCGTGGGCATTGCCCGTGCCCTGATCCTGCAGCCGGAGCTGATCGTGTGTGATGAGCCGGTGTCTGCACTGGATGTGTCCATTCAGGCGCAGGTCATCAACCTGCTCCGGCAGCTGCGGGACGAAAACGATCTGAGCTATGTGTTCATCGCCCACGACATGAGCGTGGTGCGTTACATCTCGGACCGCATCGGCGTGATGTACCTGGGTCATCTGGTAGAGGAAGCCCCCACGGATGAACTGTTCGCACACCCCATGCATCCCTACACGGAAGCATTGCTGAGTGCTGTGCCGGACACGAACCCTCATGCCGCTGCTCACCGCATCCACCTGCAGGGTGAGATCCCTTCTCCCATCGATCCGCCCAGGGGATGCGTGTTCCACACCCGTTGTCCCTACGCGACCGAGGCCTGCGGCCAGATCGCACCACAGATCCGGGAAGCGGCACCGGGCCATCGGGCAGCCTGCCTGAAGTACGACAGGCCCGAGGCCATGAAGGTCTGAGGATGCAGAAAGGAAATGCAGTTATGAAACAGGAGATCCTGGACTATATTGAAGCACATCGGCAGTACGGCTATGACCTGCTGGCCGAGCTTGGGCAGATCCCGGCCCCCAGCAACCATGAGGAAAAACGGGCACAGTTCGTGTGCGGCTGGTTCCACAAAAATGGCGCACCGCAGGCGTTCATCGACGAGGCGCTTAACGTGGTCTGCCCCATCGGCGTGACCGAAACCAATCCCGTGACGGTGTTTATGGCACATCTGGATGTGGTATTTCCGGATACGACGCCTCTGCCGCTGAAGGTGCAGGATGGCCGGATGTGCTGTCCCGGCATTGGCGACGATACCGCCAATCTGGCGGCTCTGCTGCTGACGGCAAAGTATGTGCTGGAACAGGGGCTGCAGCCGGTGGACGGCAAAGGCTTTTTGTTCGTGGCCAATGCCGGCGAAGAAGGTCTTGGCAACCTGAAAGGCAGCCGGAAGATCTGTGAGAGCTATGCCGGGCGCATTGTGGAGTTCTGCTCCTTTGACGGTTATTTTGCCGGGTTGACCCGCGATGCTGTGGGCAGTGAACGTTACCGTGTGGAGGTGCGCACCGAGGGCGGGCACAGCTTTGGCTGCTTTGGCAACCGCAATGCCATCGCCTACCTTTCCAGCATGATCGACACCCTGTATGAACTGAAACCGCCGGTGAGCAAGACCCGCACGACCTATAATGTGGGCACCATCAAGGGCGGCACCAGCGTGAACACCATTGCCCAGCAGGCGGAGATGCTGTACGAATACCGCAGCGACAGTGCTGCGGATCTGGACTTCATGCGCCGCCATTTCAATGCTGTTGTGGAAGCCTACCGCACCAAGGGCATCACGGTGCAGGTGGAACTGCTGGGGCAGCGGCCCTGCAGCGGCGATGTGGATCCCGAAAAGCTGGAAGCACTGAGCCGCCGCATTGGCGGTGCTGTCGCTGCTTACAGCGGTGTGACCCCCGCGGTGATGGCCGGCAGCACCGACTGCAACATCCCGCTTTCGCTGGGCATCCCGGCGGTGTGCGTAGGCGCAGTGGACGGTGCCGGTGCCCACACCCGGGAAGAGTATGTGCTCATCGACAGCCTTGTAAAAGGCTATCGCTGCGCATTTGCCTGCATTCTGCCGTATTTCGGCGTAGAGGAGTAAGCTGCTATGGAATACGAAGATCTGAAGATCATTGAGGAAAAGGCCGCTGCACTGGGTGCTCTGGCGGACGGTGTGTGGGAGCATCCGGAAACAGCTTTTACAGAGTTCGTTTCCGCTGGTCTGCTGGCTGATTTCCTGGAAAAAGAGGGCTTTGCCGTTACTCGCGGCGTGGCAGATATCCCCACCGCCTTTTCCGCCCGGTATGGCAGCGGCAGACCGGTCATCGGCCTGCTGGGTGAATTTGATGCCTTGAGCGGCCTGAGCCAGAAGGCCGGTGTGGCCCAGCCCTGCCCGCTGGAAGCAGGCGGCAATGGCCACGGCTGCGGGCACAACCTGCTGGGTGTCGGCTCGCTGGCTGCGGCCCTGGCCGTCAAGCAGTATCTGCAGCGCACCGGGGCCTCCGGTACCGTGATCTACTATGGCTGCCCCGGCGAGGAGGGCGGCAGCGGCAAGGCCTTCATGGCCCGCAGCGGCGTATTCGGGGAGCTGGACTGCGCCTTGAGCTGGCACCCCGCCGAAGTGACCAACGTGATGCAGAGCACCACGCTGGCCAACATTCAGGTGCTGTACACCTTCGAGGGGATTGCTGCCCACGCTGCCGGCTGCCCGGAAAAGGGCCGCAGCGCACTGGATGCCATGGAGCTGATGAATGTGGGCACCAATTTTTTGCGGGAGCACATGATCGATGCAGCGCGCATCCATTATGCCATCATTGATGGCGGCGGCATCTCGCCCAACGTGGTGCAGCCCCATGCCTCGGTGCTGTACCTCATCCGCGCCCCGCGCACCGAGCAGGCGCAGGAGCTGTACCGCCGGGTGAACCTGATCGCCCAGGGCATGGCCATGGCCACCGAGACCAAGGTGCACTGGGAGCTTATCAAGACCTGTGCAGAACTGATCCCAAACCTGCCGCTGGAGCAGCAGCTCGCCCAGTCCTTTGCCGAGATCCAAGCCCCGGAAGTAACGGACGAGGAGCTGGCTTTCCTGCGCAGCATCACAGCCAGCAGTACCTCTCCCAAAAGCGAGCTGCTGCAAAAGGCACTGGATCGGCTTGAGCGGCCGGAAAACCGCGCAGCCGTGGAGCAGCGCCTGGCCGAGGATTTCCACGGCCAGCCCCTGCCCTACGAGCCGAAGCTTGTGCCGCCTGTCGAGGGCGGTTCCACCGATGTGGGCGATGTAAGCTGGCAGTGCCCCACGGCGCAGATCCATACGGCCACCTGGGCACCCTCCAGCGGCGGCCATACTTGGCAGATCGTGGCGCAGGGCAAGAGTACCGTGGCCCACAAATATATGTGCTACTGCGGCAAGGTGCTGGGCCAGACGGCTATCCGCCTGCTGCAGCAGCCCCAGACACTGGCCCAGGCCCGTGCCGCCTGGGAAAAAGAGCTGGCCGGACGCAGCTATCTGCCGATTCCGCCGGAGGTAAAGCCCCGGGCCATCTCTTCGCTGTGAAAGGAGCGCTGTTATGCAGAACTATGTCATTACCATTGCCCGCGGCTTTGGCTCCGGCGGTAAACAGATGGGCATCCGCTTGGCCGAGGATCTGGGCATCCACTGCTATGAGAACCGCATTCTGACGCTGGCCAGCCAGATGGCCGGAGAGCCGGAAAAGGATTTTGCCAAAAGCGACGAGCAGCTGCGGCGCGGTTACTTTGGGGCGCTGCTGCACAAACTTCCGCAGCGTCTGCTGCCGCACCCTCAGACTGAACGCTTCACCTCGGACGACTATGTATATCAGTATGAGGCAAAGATCATCCGGGAACTGGCCGAGAGCGAGAGCTGCGTGATCATCGGCAAGGCAGCTGACCATGTGCTGAAGGATTACCCCAATGTGCTTAGTATTTATGTAGAGGCCCCCCGCCCGTACTGCCGTGACCGCATCATGAAGCGGATGGGCGTGACGGCAGATGAGGCCGATGAGCTGATCAGCAAGACTGACCGTTACCGCGCCGAATATTACAAGTACCACACCGGCGGCAATTACTGGACCAACCCCGTCAACTACGATCTGACCCTGAACCCCAGCCGTCTGGGCTGGGAAGCCTGTGTGGCCGTGATCGAGGACGCGTTGTCCCGCAAGCTGGGCGTGCAGCCCCCAAAGACTGCCGGAATCACCCGATAGATCTATAAAAACCACAGCGCCCCGCCGGGATCCTTGCCGGCGGGGCGCTGTTCCATGTCGTACCGGCAGCCGTTCAACGTGGCTTCTGCTATGTCTGAATACTTCTTATCATCTCAAAAATCCTGCTTTTGATTCTCAAACCGGGCTGTACTTTTCTGAATCTTCTTCATTTTCTGTACCTCTGAATTTTTTGAAAAAATCACAGGTACAAGCCCAAAAAGTCCGCATAAAACAAAAAAGACGACAAACCGTTTCTTTCAACGATTTATCGTCCTTTTGGTGCGCTCGAGGGAACTCGAATCCCTGGCCCTCTGATTAAAAGAATGAGCCAATTGGGAAACAACCGTTTGCGTTCGTTTCGTTTTGTATAGAATCATCGTTGTTTTTGTTTTTGTTCATGTGCATTCATTTTCAATTATTTGCGATGGATAAGGCACAAATAAGGCACATTCCGGTGTGCCTTGCATCCGATAAACAGGATAGCTTATAGATCATCATAGAGAAAGCAGCCCACAGGCCCGGCGGAATCATCCCCGCCCCCTGTGGGCTGCTCTGTTTTTATGCGTGGTTTTCGTCCCGAATCCGGGTGAACACATCTGTCAGGGCATCCGATGCAGCAGCGTCCGCCGAACGGATAAACCCGGCATAGATGTCCGTTGTGGTGCTGGTCTTGGCGTGACCCAGACGACCCGACACCGCCGTAACAGGAACGTGGGCGGCGATCAGCAAGCTGGCATTGGTGTGCCGCAGGCTGTGGAAGTGTACCGGTGGGAGATCATGGGCAGCGAGGAACCCCGGGAACCACGTTGTTACCGTCTTGGGGTCGATGGGTGCGCCGTTCCATTTGGTGAATAGCAAATCATTCTCCACCGTTTTCCCGGCGATTTCCACACGCCGAACCCACGCCGTGCCCATCCTGAGCCGTTCCGCCCGTTGGTGCTGGCGGTATTCCCGCAGCAGCTGCACACACTCCGGGCCTATCTTGATGCACCGCCGGGAGCGTTTCGTTTTGGGCGTAGTGAATACCGTCCCCTTGCCCGGGATGTACTGCACGTTCCGCTCAATGGACAGTGTGCCCGCATCCCAATCTACATCACACCAGCGGAGCCCGCAAATCTCGCTCCGCCGGGCACCGGTGAACAAGGCAAGCTGTGTGATAACGCTGAACTGTGCCGGTGCATCCTGTAAGGCTTCCAGCAGCCGGGCAACGTCCTTTTCTTCCAACGCCTGCACATCCACTTCTTCGGCTTTGGGTGCTTCTGCCCGCTTGCAAGGATTCTCGGGCACAAGGCCCCATTGCACAGCCTTGGTGAATACGCTGGACAGCATCCGGTGATAGTGCTGCACCGTGTTCCCGTTGAGCCTGCCGCCGTCCTTGGCGTGCTCTGTGAACGCTTTGGAGAGGGGAAGCCCCACCACCCCGGCAACCTTTTCGGCGGTGCTCTGGCTTACGTTTGCGCCCCGGTACACGTTCCGCATGGTATCGTCCCCTATGCACGCGGCCTTGGCGATCTGGCCCCGCTTGCCATGGGGCAGACGTTCCAGCAGGGCAGGCGTTGCGGTATAGGTGCTATCTTCCCGCACACCCTGTTCCTCTAGGTTCGAGTAAAAAGCCATCAGGTGCGCCGGTTTTACTTGGCACACTTTCAGTTGCCCCAGCCCGGCGGAGATACGCGGCACCAAACGCCGGTAGTTGTAAACCGTCTTGGGCTTGAGCTTCTTTTCCGCGTACTCGGTGAACCACCGTTCTATCAGGTCGTCCACCTTCATGGACGCATCCAGCAGCACACCGGCATGCACTTCCTGTTCAAAGGCATCCGCCTGCCGCTGCAATTCCTTTTCCAGCTTCTTCCCGGTCATGCCTGGCGGCGGGGTAAACGTCCGGTTCACCATCACTTGACGGCCCCGCCGGTCGTAGCCATTGGAGACCCGGATGCAGTAGGAGCAAGAGCCGTCCTTCTTCATCCGCTTTGTTATCTTTGCCATCCATCCACCCCGCTTTCTGCTATTCCGCCGGGCTTCATTCGTCCTTCATGTAGGCGGTCACACGGTCGAACAGGGGCAGATACTGGCCCTCTATCCGCTCAAAGATCGCCGCCGCTGTGGCTTCATCGTAAACGTGAGAGGTCAAATTGCGGTCATTCAACAGGGCAACCCATGCCTTTTGATCGTCTATCATGCCAAAGGCAAACGCCTGCTTGATAACTTCTTTCGGGCTGTTGATGTTGGTATAGCCTTGGTCAAGCAGATATTCCCGCATGGTTTTCCATGCAAGTTCCGTGCAGAACTCAAAGCGCTGGATGGTTCCATCCCGCACCGAATCCAGAGGGAACTTCTTGTAATCGTCCAGCGCTTCCCGCAGCCGGGCCACAGCAGCAGTAAAGCGGTCATATTTTTCATGCAGCTTGTCCATCAGTTCAACACCATCCCTTTCGATGTTCGCAAGAAATACAGGCTCCATGCCGTCCCGAATGTGCACGATGTCAAATTTCAGCAGCGTGGGCAGTTCCTCGCAGTGCATCCAGAACTCCGCCCGGTTATCCTCTGGCATCCCGTACACAGCCAAATCAATGTCACTGTTGGGTCGGTTGTCGCCCCGGGCACGGGAGCCGAACAGCACGAGCCGCTTTGCGCCAAACCGCCGGGCCAGTGCTGCAAGCTGATTATAAAGCTCTTCCATCTTCTCACCTGTCACAATCTTTGTGCATTCTGTCCCGCAGCCGTCCCCGATCGGGCGGCGATCGGTGCAAGAGAGGGGGCAACTTGCACAAATCGCAGCAGCACCGGCACGCTCTGGCAGCGGTCAGGCATCCCGCCGGGGGTTATTCTTTCGGCTCGTTCGTGGCTGCATCATCCGCAGCAGGCCCGGCGGCATCCGGTGCAGCGTGTTCGGCCTTGTACTGGTCGAGCGCATAGGCCCGGTCATTCCGGTATCGGGCTATCTCGGTAAGTTCCCGCACACGTTCCGCCGCTTTTGTCTGGCCTTCATCGTTCAGGTGCTGGAAGTCATCTATCATCTGGTCAAGCAACTTCTGTTCCTGTTCCCGCTCCACGCGCAGCAGTTCCAACAGCCGGGCTTTGCTTTCGGCATAGCGTTTATATCGTTCCCATTCTTCTAGGCTGGCGTGTTCACCGGGCTTTAGCATTGATGCAAGGGGGGGCGTACCCTCTTGTCCAACAAACATAAAGTCTGTCAAATCCAAGGCCGTAACGCCCAGCGCATCCGCAATCTTATTCAGCGTTGCAAGCTTTGGATTCTGTTTCCCGCTTTCATACTTGCGAATGTTGGCCGCATCTATCCCGCACTTCTCGCCAAGTTCTTTTTGTGTGAGCCCGCGTTTCTCTCGGAAGTGTTTGATTCTTTCGCCCACTGCCGAACTGTTTTCATTCTGGCCCATTGTGGCACCCCCTTTTTCTTTAGTATACCACGTCCCGGCGGGTTTGTACAGGTTGAAATAGACCTCAAAAGACTATTGACAGGTTGCAAATAACCTGCTATATTATCTGTAAAGGTTGAAAACAACCTCAGAAAGGAAGATGCATGAATGAGAGCCAATAAAACCGCCTGCCGTATCGCAATGGCAAATGCCTGCATGAATCTGCACGACCTCACGCAAAAGGCCGGTATCCCGGAATCCAGTGTGAAGAACGTGATCTATGGCCGCAGCGTCAAGCCCCGCACGATGGGCATTGTCTGCCGCGCTTTGGGTGTCCCCGTGGAAAGTCTGTTGGAAGAATCCGGGAAGGATGTGTGATAGATGGGCGAGTGCATCAGCTATTCCCGTGTCGCCATCGTGGCCCCCGTCAAGAAAGCCGCCGAGCTTTACGGCCTGTCGCCGTACTACATCCGCAGGCTTTGTAAAGAGGGCAAAGTTCGGTATGTCAATGCCGGGCACAGGTGGCTTGTCAATCTGGACAGTCTTGCCCGCTATTTTGAGCAGGGCGACCCCGCCCCGGCGGAGCAGACCCCCGCAGCACCCAGCGTCCGCCGGGTGTATCCCTGATGCAAGAAGGGGGTAAGCACTATGGGCACTTCTTGTAAAGCACTGTTGTTTTTTTCATCGTACTATGATGCAATCCAAGACCTGAAGCCTATGCAGCGTCTTGAAGCGTATGACGCAATCTTTCGCTATGGCTTCTTTGGAATCGAGCCAAACCCGAGCAAGGCTTTCAGCCCTCTATGGAAACTCATCAAGCCTAACATTGATTCTAGCATCAAAAAACGCGATGATGGGTCAAAAGGTGGGCGCAGTAAAAAAACCAGTGGTTTTGATGATAGCGAAACCACTGGTTTAGAAACAGGTGAAACCGCTGGTAATGCAATCTCCGCAAGCAATAAGGAAAAGGAGAAGGATAAGGAAATGGATAAGGATAAAGGAAAAGGATTCCCGGGCGCTTCGCTTCCCGGGCGGAGCCTGAAACGGAAGGGGACAAGCCCGGCGGAGCCGGTCTTTCAGAGCCTGCCGGGCAGCTTAGAGCGTCTAGGTTATGCAGCCACAGAAGATTTGAAGAAACGGCGATTAAAGGAGCTGGAACAGGCAGCGCAGCACACCACCGCAAGGCCCCCGGATGATGATGCAGAGACCCGGCGATTAAAGCAGCAGTTCATGCAGCAGCTGAACCCGGTGCCCGTGGCAGCAGCCAGCACCCAGACCCCGGCCCACGGTGCAGATCAGAGCGCCGCGCCCGCGCTGGAAGCCGTACAGCCCCCGCAGCCGACCCACGATCAGGCCGATACCGGCCCCGCCGGGCAGGAGATCACCGCCCAGCCCGCGCCGCAGCACCCGCCGGAGGAATCCCCGGCGGCATCCACCATGCCCGACCGGTGCCAAATTGGCACCACATGACCGCCCGCACCCCACCACAACACAAAGGAGTGATCCACAATGCAATGCTATCCCATTCCCGTGCCGTCACTGAACACCGCCCAGCAGTATGCCGAAACCGCCGGGAGCCTTGCCGAAGCCCTGCACGAACTGTTCTTGCGCCGTCCCTGTATCCGTACCGACCCGGCAAACCCCGGCGCACAGGCCGCGTATTACAGGGCCGTGGGCGCGTGGTACATGGAGAACAACAGCATCATCGCCGCCGCCCTTATGGCCTGCCGCCTGCTGTCCGATGGTGCTGCCCTTGAATTGGAGAACGTCCGGGAAGCCGCCGAATGCACCGCAGACGCGCAGAGCGGCCCCGCAGGCGGCCCGAACGCCGCCGGGAATACATCTTCCTTGCCTGAACCCCAAAGCCCGCAGAATGCACAGCAATTCTCGGCACCCGTGGACACAGGAGCGAATCCGCAAGCCCCCGGCGGTGTGCTGTTCTATCGGCAGGCCCTTGTAGATCAGCAGAACCAGCAGCCGAAACCCACCCGCAAACAGAAAGGCCGCGCCGTTACCAGCGCGGGAGAGTGACCCACCATGAACAGTTATAGCGTTATGACCGACCTTGCAGCCGCCGAAGGGCTGGCAAGCGCCGCCCTGTCCGCTTCCTTCCCGCAGTCCTTGGGCGCAGTCGTGGGCGCTCTGGATGACCCGCAGGCCCCGGCCCGTGCCCTCGACTGGATGAAACAGAACTATGCCCTTGCAAGTGCTGCCCTCTTTGCCTGTGCGCAGCTTTGCAGCCGTGCCGCCGCTGCACTGGATGATGATGCAGCCACGCGCCTGACGGCTTCCAGCG